>Ga0066187_1000590_pt1 | contig 11843 bp, 10 predicted proteins | sample WorMetexBAHAMAS1_FD_58706 | JGI IMG/M metagenome (GOLD analysis project Ga0066187, IMG submission 58706) | Marine gutless worms symbiont microbial communities from Max Planck institute for Marine Microbiology, Germany - Inanidrilus exumae... | ecosystem: Host-associated > Annelida > Digestive...
TTCACAATAGAAGCTATTTCTCAGAATTTCTATTTCCCTTCACTTTTGCTCCTCTACTTGGGTCGTGGGTTAATTAGTGGAAGGACTGTCATGGTAGGAGGAGCCCCCCTCGATGGCGAGGGCTAGAGCGCCTAGTTCCCCGATTTTATCCCCCAGCCTGCTCGCTCCAATAAAACAGTGTGCGAGGGGGATCTTCCACGCAAAGCGGGGCAAGGCGGCAAGAAGTGGTTGCATTATAAGCTCTTGCGTCTGCACTGCAATGGTTCCTAGGATAATTGCATCGGGATTGAGCACCATGAGTAGAGTTCCTATCCCCTGCGCAAGCTTTTCTATGTAATCCTTCCATACCTTTGTGGCTAGGTGGTCTTTCCTTTTCACTGCCATGATCAAACTCTTCATATCGACTTTCTCTAGGGCTTGAGCTTCATCGAGAATTTTAGTTTTTGCCCCTCCATTGATCATGTCTTGAAGCATTCGCGCTATATTACCCCCACCACAATAAACTTCCAAACACCCACGCTGTCCGCAGGGACATTTAGCTCCATCGGGATCTAGTACAAAATGGCCTACCTCTCCTGCAGTATTAGTGGGCCCTGTCAGTAGTTTTCCATTTATCACTATTCCACCACCCATTCCCGTACTCATGGTTAAATAAATCAGATGATCTACATGTTTTGCGCTACCAAATTTCCACTCTGCAAGGGCCCCTGCGTTGGCGTCATTATTCATAAAAATTGGGAGGTTTAGGCGCGTGTGCAAATATGAAACGATAGGAGTATAATGCCATCCTGGGAGGTTCGGGGGAGTGATTAACATTCCCTCTTTAATGGAGAGAGGCCCAGGACAAGCTAACCCTATGCTGCGGATATGTTTGAGCTCTAAACTGTAGTCGTGCAGAAGCTTCTCGATGAGTATGACAATTTTTGGCAGCCCCTCATCTGCTCTTCCTAAGCTGGAAGTTTTCATTCGCCTACTAAAAATGATATTACCTTGAGCATCTCCTAAACATAGCGCGACCTTTGTTCCCCCAATATCGATCCCAACGAAGTAGTCTGTCAACAGATCTTCTCTCATACCATTTTTAGCGGTTGCTGAATATTCTATCCCAGTGTTACCCTGGCCACTATTTACCCAGATAAACTCGGAAAGTCCTTTTCTGCAAGTTTAATTGAGTGTTGTCTATTCATGACTTCTTACCGCGTTGCGTATTCTGTTATCGAAAAACTCTACGAGTGGGGTTTCATCGCCTATTTTGCTGGAGGCTGGGTGAGGGATTTCTTAATGGGACATCCATCTGATGATATCGATATTGCTACAGAGGCTTCAGTGAATGAGATCCAAAAGATTTTTCCCAAGACTATTCCAGTAGGCCTCAATTTTGGAATTGTCATTGTTGTAGAGGATGGAGTTCAATTTGAGGTGGCTACATTCCGGAGAGATCAAGGATATAGAGATGGACGACGACCTGTCGGAGTGGAGCATGCTACTCCTGAAGAAGACGCAAAACGGCGTGACTTCACCATCAACGGGATGTTTTACGATCCCCTGCACGAGCAGTTGTACGACTTTGTTGATGGAGAAGAAGACATCAGAAGAGGGGTTGTACGTGCGATCGGCAACCCTCATAAACGTTTTATAGAAGATCGTCTCAGGATGATCCGGGCCGTGCGTTATGCTAGCCGCTTCCATTTTTCCATAGAAGCAGAAACTCTTACAGCTATTCTGGATCACTCTCACACCCTCTTTCCAGCCGTAGCGATTGAACGCATTTGGAACGAATTATCTAAAATGGCCGCATATCCCAATTTTAACCTTGCACTCATCTCTTTACATCGCCTCAACCTTTTGTATGAAATTTTCCCCCTCCTAAGAGATACGTCTATCGATGATATTCAGAACTTGGTACAATTCCTTCCCGCATTCCCCGAGGAAGCTCCAGTGGTCGCTAAAATTTTCGAACTGTTCCCCTCCAGCACTCTCGAAGAAAAAAGAGAGTTAGCCCTCTACCTTAAACTTTCCAACAAAAACTGGAATTTTCTCCATTTTTATCACACTTCCAAGGTTATCCTCACCCCTCAACAATCTTCAGAGAGGGAGCTCTCCGAATGGGCCTACTTTTACGCCCATCCCTCATACCCCATCTGCCTGAAGATCATCGCAATTCACCTACCTCTCGACATAAGGCAAGCCCTCATTCAGGAACATCACACACGTAAAAAACAGCTGGAGCAGTCTATTCGTAAGATTCAGTCGAAAAAACCATTCCTCTCATCGAACGACTTACTAAAAGAAGGAGTCCAACCAGGAAAACGGATGGGGATACTTCTAAGAGAGGGGGAGCGTCTCGCTATCAATAAATCACTCTACGATCCACGAGAAATTATTTCACGCTTAAAAGAAACGCCATTTTGGAGAGAGGAATAAGTGTGACCCCACCCTACTTGGTTGCCTGACATCTTCGGGAAGTGGGGGGTTTGTTGAGCAAGGCTTTGTGACTCAGGCGCACTCTCCCATTCCTATCGATGTCGAGAACTTTCACGTCGATCATGTCTCCCTCTTTGTAATAATCGTGGATAGTGTCGATTCGGGAATAGGAAATTTCTGAAATGTGGCAAAGCCCCTGCATATTGAAAATTTCTATGAACATCCCAAATTCCTTGATAGAGACAATCTTCCCCGTATACACCTTTCCCACCTCTAGCTCTGCCGTTAAGTCATGAATAATTTGACGGGCTCGATCCATACCCTCCCTAGAGGTTGAGGCAATGTTGATGTTTCCGTCATCGTCTATATTAATTTCCACTCCGGTCTCCTCAATGATGGCACGTACCTGCTTGCCTCCAGGGCCAATGACCGTTCCGATTTGACTGGGTTTAATCTTAAAGACCTCAATACGTGGCGCATACTGTGATAGAGTCTCTCTCGCTTTGGGGCAAACTTCGAGCATCCTATTTAAGATGTGGACTCGGCCCCGTTTCGCTTGCGCCAGAGCCATCTTCATGATTGAGGGAGTGATTCCCTCAACTTTGATATCTAGCTGAAAGGCAGTAATCCCTTGGGCATCTCCAGCAACCTTAAAATCCATATCTCCCAACGCATCCTCGATCCCGAGAATATCCGAAAGGATAGCATATTTCCCCTCTTCAAAGATGAGTCCCATGGCAATCCCTGCAATAGGGCGCCTGATAGGAACTCCCGCATTCATCATGGCAAGGCAGCCCCCACAGACCGACGCCATAGATGAGGAACCATTAGATTCTGTAATATTTGACTCTAAACGCATGGTGTAGGGGAAGTTCTCTCTGTGAGGAATTGTTGCAGTTAAGGCACGTTCAGCCAATTTTCCGTGGCCCACCTCACGCCGACTTGGGAAGCCCATCCTCCCAGACTCTCCAACAGAGTATGGGGGAAAGGTATATTGAAGATAAAAACGACGGATACCGTCGGAGTTTAGGTCTTCGTAACGTTGCCCCATTGTCTCCCCACCGAGGGTGCAAACAGCAATAGATTGCGTTTCCCCCCGAGTGAAGAGGGCGCTCCCATGAGTCCGTGGTAGAAGTCCCATATCGATATGAATCGGGCGAACACTTTCACAGTTCCTTCCATCACACCGCTTATTCTCTTTTAATATCATCTGTCGCATGTGGTGGGCTGTTGTCAGCCTAATCGCCTCATCCACCTCGTGAAGGGTATATTTTGAATCTTCTCCCTTCAAGAAGGTCTCAACCACCTCCTTATTGATGAGGGAAAGGACTCCTTCTCTCTCCGACTTCTTTGATATGCGAATAGCCTTCTGAAGTGGTTTTTCCATCATCAAACCCACTTCTTTCATAAGTCCCTCAGGAAGTTTGCGTAACATCTCTCGGTTTTTTGTTTTCCCAATAACCTGCTGCCATTCTGAAAGTCTTTGACAGATCAATTTAATTGCTTCATGCCCCTCCTCTATGGCTTCCATAATCTGATCCTCAGTAAAGAAATCACAAAATCCTTCTATCATGAGGATAGCATCATCTGTTCCAGCCAAAATCAGATCAAGGGTTGAATCTTCCATCTCTTCAAGTGTAGGATTGACAATAAAACAATCTTCGACCATCCCCACACGTACCGCACCAACAGGCTTGCTGAAGGGAATGTCTGAAAGGGTAAGGGCTGCGGAAGCTCCACAGATAGCCAAAGGTTCAGTTTGATGTATGCCATCATAAGAAAATACAGTAGTAATAACTTGCGTGTCGGCATAATAACCCATTTCAAACATTGGCCGCAGTGGACGGTCGATGAGGCGACACGTGAGAATTTCCTTCTCTGTAGGTTTTCCTTCTCTCTTAATAAAACCTCCAAGAGTCTTCCCCGAAGAGGAAAACTTTTCCTGATAGTCTACTTTTAAAGGAAGGAAGTTGGCCTCAGGAGGTGTTTCTCCACTGCAGGCAGTGGAAAGAAGCATCGTATCACCAGAACGTACCATAACGGCAGCATTAGCGTGACGTGCTATTTTCCCTGTTTCAAGGGTAATGCTACGACCCCTGATTGAAATGGTGATTGAATGTGGTTCAGGATGAGTACTTTGTTCCATATTTGAATCGAACTCCTAATTTTGTTATGTCAAATTAATTTGGTATAGACGTAAGAAATGGTAGCAAGACAGGTGAATAGTTGCAACACCCTCCCCAAAAAGTCACACGAGTAACCGAAGACAGACGACACAGGAAACTGCAAAACATTTTGAACATCACAGCCGGAGGCCCTTAACATTTAGCGCCAGCCGACTATTTGCGAAGATTGAGACGGCTAATCAACGTCTGATATCTCTTAGTATCGGTAGAGTTAAGATAATCCAGCAACTTACGCCTCTGCCCTACGAGCTTGAGGAGGGCTAACCTTGAAGCGTGATCTTTAGGAGCCAATTTGAGATGATCCGTAAGTTCCGTAATTCTCTCGGTTAAAATAGCTATTTGCACATCAGCCGACCCGGTATCCTTTTCGTGTAGTTGAAATTTTTTGGTAATTTCCTCTTTAGTACCCTTATCTAAAGACATCAATCGACACTCCTTCGGTCGTTAAGCATAAAAAAGCAGAAACAAAGTCCTCTTCGTTAACTGGCCTCATTTTATCAGCTATGGCTATATAATTCAATAGTGATTAACCAAGCGCTGGAACTCCAGGATTTAGGTAAGTTGATTTAAGCGATCTTCTACCTACCAAATGTGGGTCAAAAAATTCCCAAGAGGAGCTCAAAATAGAGTTATTGAAGCCATCCAAACTGCAAAATCATCGCGATAATATTTTAATGCTTCGTTGTTGAAACTAGGAATTGCGTCAAAACTGATGGCATGATATAATGCCGTCCAGTAGGCGTTGCGTTCATTTCCGTACGTGTTTTCTATTTCTCCTGCTCAAGATAGATGCTTGGTGAAGAAAGGTATAAACAACGGTGAGTATGCTAGTTGTTGTGATGTAGGTAGCAGGCAGGCGAAGCGTAGTCGTGAGGTTTTAAATGGCAGTCGCACCAACTTCTTCTTCAGGTCAAGGATTTTCGCCACTTGGTGTTTCTGTTGGAGTTTGTGGCTATCGTAGTGAGTGTATTAAGTATAGAGGACGCTTTTACAAAGTATGTCCTACTTCTGCTGAAGATCTTTCATGCGCTCTCCATGCTCTCGTTGGTGTAAAAAATGACCGTGGATGGTACAGTTGTTCTGGAACATCTAGTATGCGCCCCAGAGAGGATTTTGTTCTACGCCTACAAAAAGCTATAACTTATGATCAGAATGATCATATCATCTTTGATGAATCTTTCCCCCACCTGCGAGAAAAATACATAAATGTTATAAGAGATTTTGTGGGAAATTTTTTAAAACGAAGCAGCTTTTTTCACAGTAGTTTAAATAAACCACAAGAATTGCACGATGAGTGGCTCTCAATAGAACCTCAGTCAAGTGAAAAGGAAGAGGAGTTTCTACTGAGCAAAAAGGTTTTTGATTGTTATCTGGAATGTATTTCCAAGGAACCATACCTCTTTGAAGTAGCTGAAATCTTGCTACAAGCTCATATATATGGCTTAAATGTTCGGGTTATCACACCGAGTATGGAACGAAATGATAACAGTATAGTGTGTCCAGGTGAACTTGTCGATCAAAATGCTGATGAAAAAGAAATCATCTATATCTATCGAAGTAAAAACTTTGCGCATTTTGAGCGTTGCGAACCTGTGGAAGAATCCGATGAATCTGAAGTTTATTTTCAGCAAGCGAAAGATTATCTCTTGACCGCTATCTCTTGGGTTTTCGGTTGGGTAATTCTGTTGTTGTGTATGGTTTACTCTTTTATTCTAAGAATGTTTGAATCAGATCTGACAGCAGGCACTTACGATGCTGAAAGTCACTCAACACTTGTTTAGTATAAAGATTTTTTTAGAAGTTCCTCACTTCTGCGTTTACATGCAATCTCTATATCACGAAGGAGTGCTTACTGTAATAATTGACATAAACCATTCACAATATTAATATTTTCGAAACCTGGGTGTAGCGCAGCTTGGGTAGCGCGCTTGCATGGGGTGCAAGAGGTCGGAGGTTCAAATCCTCTCACCCAGATTTTCTTCATCCAGATTTTATGTGGAAAACCCTGTTTATACTATGTCAACAAGAGTTCAAATATCTGTCAACACACACACATTCGACACCTTTTCACAGTTATGAGTTGTTGTAAACATCCTCATGAACAACGAATCACTCAATGAAAACGGTATGTTATCGACAAATCCACACCACAATAAGATGAAGAAGATATTTATAGATATATTATTTCTTCTTAATAACTACGTTTAAGATATGGTCATTCCAAATCATTTCTTCGACTTAAGTCTCTTTTCACACTCTACTCTCTTTCTGGGTGAAAGCGCTGTCTGGGAGACGTTGAAGGTCATAAAAACTTACCTCTCAGATAGAAAATGCTGGGAGATACACTCTCCCATACCATCTTCAGCGATACTCATCAACCCAAACCAGGTATCGATAGGACGTGGATGTTTGGTTGAGCCTGGATCATATATCGAAGGGCCTTGTGTGATTGGTGACGGGTGTCATATTCGTCATGGGGCCTATATTCGCCCTTACGTCTTGACTGGAAATGGGTGTGTGTTGGGGCATGCTTCTGAATTCAAACATTCAGTTTTGCTTGATGACGTGTGTGCTGCACACTTTAACTATGTGGGGGATTCGATTTTGGGAAATCGTGTGCAGCTTGGTGCTGGAGCAATTTGTGCAAATTTTCGTCTCGATAGCAAAGAGGTGATGGTTAAAATAGGGGAAGATCATTTTAAGACTGGCACTAAAAAATTTGGGGCGATAATCGGGGATCAGTCCAAGGTTGGGTGTAATAGCGTGATCAATCCAGGTATTTTGTTGCGTAAAAGAACTATGGTTAGAGCGTGTAGTTTAGTTCAATGTTCAAATGTAATTCTAAGATAAAACCGACCCTATCCCTAATCAATCCTTTAAAGAAGGAGTTTGAAAACTTTTTGAGGAAAAATATCTTTTTTCTCGGAGAAAAAAATAGAGTGCGTGATGCATGTGAATTCTCTTTGCTAAACGGTGGTAAGAGGGTGCGACCACTTATTGTGATGAGTGTGGCAAAGGCATTAGGACACAAATTATGCGTTTTGGAGGCTTGTCTATCAGTTGAATATTTTCATACTGCCTCGTTGATCGCAGATGACCTTCCATGCATGGATGATGATGATTTTCGCAGAGAGAGACCAGCCCTACATAAAATTTATGGGGAGGCAGTGTCTATTTTGGCCAGTTATGCCCTTATATCTGCTGGGTATGAAAAAATTTTTCGTGGAGTGCAATTCCTCTCAAATCAGAGGCACCCTTTTAAGGAAAGGGCGAATGAGGTGTGTGTGGTTGCCCTAGACAGCGTTGTACGTGGAGCAGGAATCTCCGGAGCCGTAGGCGGGCAGTATAAGGACCTTTGCTCCAAAGAAACTTCCTTAGAGGGAGTTTTGGAGATAATATATCAAAAGAGCGTTACTCTCTTTGAAGTCAGCTTTATTTTTGGCTGGATCTTTGGAGGGGGTGATTTAGAAGAGGTGGGGAAGATGAGTGAATTAGCATACCATTTTGGGATGGCTTTCCAGGTGGCAGATGACCTCTGCGACGTGCACAGAAGGGGGGAGAGATCTTCCAATCTGGGTGTGATGCTTGGAAGGGAGAGAGCCTATCTTCTATTTGAAAAAGAGGTAGGAGAGTTCGTCAAGAAGTTGCAAGAATTTGAGATAATGACTCCAGAGTTTTGCCAAATAGTCGATTTACTTACCCACTATGCTCATACGGGAGTTTGAGTTTCAGGCTGCAACTTTTTCACAATAAGAGACTCAATCTTATCGGCTAGCTGTGGGTTGTTTTTCAGTTCTTCTCTGCTTGCTTCCTTCCCTTGACCCAACCTCTTATCACAAAAGCTATACCATGTGCCCTTTTTGTCTATGATGCCGTTTTCGACTCCAAGATCTATGATGGAGCCCATGCGTGAGATACCTTCATCAAATAGGATGTCGAACTCGGCAGAGCGGAAAGGAGGAGCTAACTTGTTTTTCACGACCTTTGCTTTCACTCGGATTCCATTGTGATCCTCTGCATGACCTCCTTTGATGATGCCGACACGGCGAATATCTATGCGAATGGTGGCATAAAATTTCAGGGCTCTTCCTCCAGAGGTTACTTCTGGATTGCCAAACATCACCCCCACCTTTTCCCTAATTTGGTTATTGAAGATGGCGCAGGTATTACTCTTGGATAGGTTTGGAGCGAATTTACGTAGTGCCTGTGACATGAGGCGCGCTTGCAAACCAATATAAGAATCTCCAATTTCTCCTTCGAGTTCTGCTTGAGGAATTAGAGCAGCCACAGAGTCCACAACGATGAGGTCACAAGCGTGCGACCTGGCTAGGTCATCTGCAATATTGAGGGCCTGCTCTCCGCAGTCGGGTTGGGATACCATGAGATTGTCGAGGTCTACTCCAATCTTCCTAGCATATATTGGATCAAATGCATGCTCTACATCGATATATGCCGCGATCCCTCCATTTTTTTGGCAATTCGCGACAATATGTGTCGCAAGAGTCGATTTCCCTGAGGACTCTGGGCCATAAATTTCCACAATACGCCCTCTTGGCACGCCTCCAATCCCAAGTGCAAGATCGAGGGAGATTGCGCCGGTGTTGATCACTTGGATAGTGCTCTGGGCTTTATGTTTCCCGAGAAACATGATTGCTCCCTCTCCAAATTTCTTCTCGATATGGGAGATGGCGAGGTCTAGTGCCTTCCTCTTTGCGGCATCGTTAGGTTCTGACATAAATACTACCTTTGTTATTTCTGGCAGTAGGATAGACTATTTTTAGATTTTTCTCTATCACGCAAGATATTTTAACTTCTCAGGGCCTCTCTAGTCAGAAGACATATGTTTAAAGTTGTACATATTTACTCATCTGGAAATCCTTAGGCTTTTTTATGATCTCTCCTGCCCCTACCATATGTTCTAGGACACCTCTCTTTGTTGACAAGTGTGAGGAGGTCTGCAGGAACTTCTTCTAAAAATCGGCTAGGTAACATCACCTTAGACTCCCCCCACATGAAACGGGATGTGGCGGTGGTCAAATAGAGGGAGCACTTAGCGCGGGTCATTCCGACGTAGCACAGTCGGCGCTCCTCCTCTAATGTATCGACTGAATTTTTCGCGTTAATATGAGGGAAGAGGTCCTCTTCCATCCCAACAATGAAGACGAGGGAAAACTCTAGCCCCTTCCCGTTGTGTAGAGTCATCAGGCGGATGGCATCCTGCCTGGAAGTTGAATCTAAGGTAGATTTCAGGTAAAGCTCTTCCAAAAAGAGAGATAACGAAGAAGAATCTCTCTCTTTGCTCCACTCTGCAGCTTTGTTGACGAGCTCTCTTAAATTTTCCTTACGGTCTTCATAAGACTCGGGATCCTCCTTCAACACTTGCTCATAGCCAGAAAGGGTAATGGCTCTTTGGATAATTTCTTTTAGCGGGGAGCGCTCTTCTGCCATCCCCCTCAGAGCGTCGATCAGGTTGAGGTAATCCTTTAGCCCCTTCTCTCCCCTTCTTGTTAATTTGCAGCACCCTTCTCGGCACAGAGTGAGGATGGGCATAGATAGCGCGTTTGCCCTGGTTTTTAGTTTCTCTATCGAACTATTTCCGATGCCTCGCCTGGGGAAGTTAACGGTATGCGCAAACGATATGAAGTCTGATTCAGAGATCACCATACGCAATAATGCCAAGATATATTTAACTTCCTGCCTTTGGTAGAAAGAGATGCCTCCAAACATTACGTAGGGGAGTTGGCTCTTTAGACAGGCATCTTCAAAAAGACGAGATTGAGAATTTGTCCTATAAAAGATGACACACTCCTTCAGAGGAAGCTCCTTCTTCTCAACTTGTCGCAAGGCCTCCTCCACGACAAATAGCGCCTCTTGTCGTTCATCTTCAGCAATAAAGAGGTGGATTTTCTCTCCCTTGCCCAGGTTGCTCCACAAACTCTTTTTGTGGTGTGCTCTGTTATGTCGAATGAGCGCATTTGCCGCTTGCAAAATGGTTGAGGAGCTGCGGTAATTTTGGTCGAGCGTCACCCTCTTTGCGTAACTATAGTCCTTTTCAAAATCTAGAATGTTGGCGATGTTGGCCCCCCTCCAGGAGTAGATCGACTGATCGGGGTCTCCAACGACGAACAGGTTGTTGTGACCTCCGACTAGAAGATGAGTCATGCTGTACTGAGAGGCGTTTGTATCCTGATACTCATCTATCAAGACAAACTTCCACCGATTTTGATAAAATCGCAACACTTTTTCAGACCTTTTCATGGCTTCTACAGAGAGGTAGAGGAGGTCATCAAAGTCGAGGGCATTATATTCCTTGAGTCTGTCTTGATATCTGTTAAAGACACTTTGGAAGATGCTGTCGAACCTTGTGTGTGTATTTTGCCGCTGTGATGCCAAACCATTTTTGGCATTAGAAATAGCGATGCGGAGTGATTTTAGCAGACCTCCCCTATCCTCGTATCCTGCCTCTTTTAGGCAATTTTTTACTATTTTTGTACTATCACTCTCATCGTAGATTGTGAAGTCGTGACGATACCCTACCGCGCTACTCGATTCTCTCAAAATTTGAGCTCCCAAAGAGTGAAATGTGGAGATGAGCATAGACCTTTCATTACAAATCTCACCGATCCGGCAACGCATCTCGTTGGCAGCCTTATTTGTGAAGGTTAAGGCCAAAATTTTTGAAGGCGAAATTCCTCTTCTCAACAGGTGGACGACGCGGTGTGTGATGACGCGCGTCTTTCCAGATCCGGGCCCTGCGAGAACCAACATGGGGCCCTCCATGTGCTCAGTGGCGAGTTGTTGTTTAGGATTAAGAGTGTCCTTCATACGCTGTAACCATCCAGGGTATCACAGCTAAATAACCTGCGTCAAGGGGTTGTCGGGAGACCCTGGTGGAGGATAATTAGCATTGTGCACACCATGAACAAGCTTAGTTACTATGGCTTTTTGTTTCACAGGACTTTCTTAATTCCATAGGTGACGTGAGGGCATAGTTGCGGCTTTTTCCTTTGGCTTATTCATTGGTTTTTTAGAGAGCAAAATATGTGCGATCACGAAAAATCAGTTTTTCAACAAAGAGGCAGGTAGGCTTTAGGGCTTTAACGCTTTATATTTGTCTTTTTTGTAAAAAAGCAATTGACAGAGCAAAAAGCCCTTTGTTATCCTGCTTTTTTAACTTTAAAATTGAGAGGATTGTAACATGGAAGGAGCAAGGCCAGCCGCAATTGAAAATGA
>Ga0066187_1000591_pt1 | contig 11839 bp, 10 predicted proteins | sample WorMetexBAHAMAS1_FD_58706 | JGI IMG/M metagenome (GOLD analysis project Ga0066187, IMG submission 58706) | Marine gutless worms symbiont microbial communities from Max Planck institute for Marine Microbiology, Germany - Inanidrilus exumae... | ecosystem: Host-associated > Annelida > Digestive...
AAAAACCGTGATTGGGGGCCTTGATTTTTGATGACTTTTTTGGAATTCAACATCTAACTTCCAGTAATGAAATCTATTACAACGATACGTCGGCTTTTTTCGCGAATGCTCTATTCATTTAATTGAAGAGTTTACATTCAGCCATGACTGTGACTGTGGAGTTAGCAACAGTGCAAGTACATAATTGCCACCATTTTCGCAACTGTACGGCAATTGCCGTCAGGAGCTACTGGGTGAATAATAATTCTGCTTCCGATGAAAATACGGTATTAGTAACCGTAGTTCGCGTTACGGCTGCCTGTTGCAGTGTCGTTAACGTGTCGACATCATCGTTGGTGGGCGGCATTACTTCCCGTAGGATCTATAGAGCACGCACTGGCCGGAAACACGCCGACAGATGGTACCCAACCGCTGGCAGACGGTAGTGATAATTGTACACAAATAACGGAGGACCAGCGGCGTGCTAGGTGAGCCGATGCGCACTCAATATCTTCGATGATGCGTCAGTAATGTCGACGATTGTCGAAACGACGTCACTGGAGATCAATGTGTGATGTCAGAAATAGCACGAAACTCCGATTAGGACGCCCACCATGTATAGGCTATTGCCCTTCCTGGAAATAATCAAGTTTATCATAATAATGTCGATTAAAATAAAGTTCGTGGAGTCGCAAAGATTGAAACAGCAGTCTTTGAAATATCTGAATAAATAGCATAATAGACTATTGTTTCTTTTGTTCATGCTAGCCGTTTTCATTTCATATTTTGCACTATCGCGCCTGCTTTGGCAGTGTCTTTTCAGTATAGATCTGTCATGGGAATTAGGCCCGTGAGAACATAATCCCGTCAAAACGACAGTTTTAAAGTGCTCCCGACGACGTTCTTAATCAAAGTTGAGATATCGTAGTAAGATTTGCATTTATATATTGTTTTGTCGTATTCTAAGTTAGATTCAGCTTTCGTCTGTGCTTTGTTCATGCGGGCCAGTCGTACAACGCTCGTAAGAGCAAACATCAGTCATGAAGAAATTTTTCAGCCAATTCGTAGCAGGCTGACAGGCTGATACAAGTATTAACTCGATACACAGATACAAACATAACGCAGTTTGTCTCTTTCGTTCGGTAGTTGCCCAACAAATAGTGATAAGACTTTCATTAAACTTTTCTGAATGATTTACCGCCTCTTGTGTTAACCGCCATGCAACATTAAAATAATCTGAACGGGTCTTTTCCGCTTCGGCATCATCTACCTGGAACTTTCTGTCTGTATACACAGTCGCCATATCGACAAATTATCAAACTTTAATCATCAGTTGCAATCCCGTCTATTTCAGTCTGCCTTTCCGTGTAGACAACCATCCTGTGCTGTGCTAGCGCCTCAGATTCGTTCTACGATTTCTGGCGATTTATAAATGTGCGTGTATATATGTATGTATGTATGTATGAAACAAAATTCAATGACGCGAGAGCAAAATGATATACGGGTGCACGTAAAAGCAGTTTATTGGAATTTCAAACTGTCCGCGGCGCTGGTATCATGTAGCAAGGTCGGCGACTGTTCGGGATGGAATCGGTCGGTACTAGTCGATTGTTGATACGCGTGGATGTATCGGCTTCTGGAGCGGCGACGCTGTCAAACGAGAATGAATATTGCGACTGGCCAGCAACCGGCTCGCGCTGCGATATTACAGCGCGGCGAGGAATGCGTTTCGTTCGCTTGATTGCGCCTCACAAATCACGCGTCGGCTCTGAGCGGGGGACAGAACAGCAGCCCGCCAACGATGACGCAGTACAGCTTGCCTATGGTCACCGGGCAGTAATAATCTGTTACTGCAGTCTTTAGATAGGCTACGTGATAGGCCAGTGCCACTGGAGTATGATGTTAGCTGAATCAGCGGTACGCCGTGAATCACAATTTTCCACCGTAGTTGTTCCGCACGTGCAAAACGCACTTTTTAAGTAAGTAAGTAAATTCATTGAGATATTGTTCCCATAAGGCTATAGGTTGGTTACAATGATACACAATGTAAACATGCAACATAAAATACTACTAATACGAAACACAGATACGTGTCCTAGAAGCACTTTTGCTCATGCCACGTTAATCTCTACATTTAAAAAAAATACAGTTCGTGAAAATTACATAAATACGCAATATGTACAACATACACACATAAAATAAAATGAACTGGCGCTATTACAAACATGAAAGGCACTTTATTTTCGGCAAAAAGTGCGCGCACTATAACGCACTTTATTATGTGAACGCATTTCACGTTTTTCTATAGTCTTGTGTTTCGAAATTGAATTGAATTGGACTCTGCGGATTTTACTTGTTTACAAAAGGGGTAAAACGTTGACCCTTCGTCTTCTAAGTTAGTTTACAGACTGAAATTTACTGACAGTCCTTCTACCTTGGTCATGTTGGTCGTCTGCGTCTCCCGGTGCAAGTCGTGCATGGCTGGTGTCAGGCGGTGATTGGCAGCTGTTCGCGTCTTGCGGTAATAGATCGGTCAGCGTTAAATTCTACCTCGTACGCCGTCAGTTCTCTCCTTCTTCTATGGGTCTTAAGCATCACCACGTCCTTAGTGATGGGCCCTTCTCCAGTATCACGAAATACCGCGATATTTTGCGTAGGATAAAGCCCCCGTCCACACAAGCAACGATGTCGAAGCAACATTGTCGAATGCTACAAGTCGAACGATTCTTTCGATAAGGTCGAATGCTGTATCGACATTGTTGCCTTTTTTGGCAACAAAGTCGAATTTTGCATCGCCAAAGTCGAATATCGCTTCGACATTGCTGCCTGTTGCTGCAACATTGTTGCTGGTGTGGACTGGGCTTAAGACGTAAGCTTCCAGAATATCGATGTTGATTGTTGACAATATCGACCTATAACAGCGCTATCCTAAGTGGCGTGCATTGTTTGCCAATGGAATATTTATGGCTATTTCTTTCTTGCGTAGTCCCGAAAAAATAACGAAAAGTAAAAAGTATGGTTCGGTGAATAGCGTTGAGCGAACTGTGACATCTGAAGGTTAGAAAGGGGTGGACCCCTTTATTTTCTTATCTAAAATTGCAAATACGTCAGTGGCTGCGCATAACATTTTATCCACGCAAGTATGCGATGCTATTACAAAGCAGGTAGGCTCTATAGGTACTATAAGGTGACCCTTGTGTCTCCTTGCAGTCTTATCATTCTGTTTCTTGCGCCAAAGCTCTTTGCGAATTTCTGACAGGTCATCCTCAACGGGACGCTAGAACACAGATGGGATAGGAAAACTCGCGATTTTCGACCACTTGTCTCGCCTTATTTTGGAAACGATTCAGAATGCGTTATAGGGTTAGTTTGTGTGTATAGCGTTTCATATTAGCCACATCGCCGTTCTGAATCTTTTGCGAAGTAATACATGGCCAGATATCGGTGAAAGTTCGCAGCAAAGATGTTGTCAACCGAGGCTGAGAGTCGCCAGTTATTGATGCACTGAACACCCGACTTGGTTTACAGCACTTGACATTCACTATCGCAGAAACGGACAACAGTTTTTGTATTAAAAACTGAGTGTCGGACATTTTCCCACTGGGCATTTCCCCTCCCGGGCATTTCCCCCTAACCCAAACCATACACCTAACCCTAACTCTAACCCTAATACTAACCCTACTAACCCCACTCCTAAGGCTAACTCTAACCCTAACCGAGCAGGGTAGGCGGGGATATCAGAGGGGGGGGTTGTTCAGGGGGAACTGTCCTTTTCCGTAAGAACTAGAAGTTAGATTTCGACGCCCCAGCGTCGACTTGGATGCCTTTGCCACCTTGATGGTCTACTGTGACCTTGACATATGACGTTTGACCTTCAGAATCTAATCACGTCATCAGTATGGGCTAATAAATATTCCCTCTAAGTTTTATCAAAATTGTTCAAGTAGTTCGTGAGATATCGTGGTAACAAGATCTGTTTGGACCACGAATGGACAGACGGACGGACGAACGAGCGGACGGACAGCCCGAACACCTGATGCTTTCGCTAACACTGGCTCAAAAAGTTTCAAACGACGTGGTTTGCGTCTCGCGGTCTCTGCATGTGACAGTCGAACCTCTTGTTGTGTAGCAGTCGCAAGAGACTGTAACGCAAAATTTATATAAATGGTATATAGCAATAGTGTTTTTTCGCGCAGTGGGCAGAACCACTTTCCTCAAGAATGGTAGCATATCGAGTCGACGTCTCTAGGAGCCAAGGTTCAGCATTAAAAGGTCGTAGAATTTTTAGTAGGTAAAATTCCAGCAGTCTGAGTCCGGCGTCTACGACGTCATAGCAATGCACGCCGTTCGCGTACTTTGACCTTATCAGTGAGTTCGGCTGGTTGCGTGGCACAGCGGTATATATAGCTGACGGGTGACCATTAATGTGGGTAAACCGTCCGCTATACGTCAACCAACCAGGCCAACTTAGCCTTTCATCCCTTCGGGGTCGATAATTGAGTAGTAAGCTGCAATTGGATGTGTGCTACCGCAGTTAGGGGTGGCGCCATCTGATGAACGCTTACGAAGGAATAGCAGGCATGGTATAATTTGCAGGTAAAACTGTGTGATTCATGTCTGAGCGCTTTGAGGCCATGCCTAGTATAAATGGCGCTATATAAATACTCTTCCTTTTTTCATTCCTTTTCTGTTCGCTTGCCCAATTTTTCTTTTATGTCGATTTGGTCTCGGGCTCCTGGAGGTCGTAATCCCCAGTTCTTCGAACCGCCTGAACACCGTGCCGTGTGCAAGTGCTTTAGAACGGTACAACAACCGATACTTGCGGTTTTGATTTTACTAGATAACGTCGCCGCGGTAGGATGCTGTCAGCGTACGTCGAGTGACAGTTAATTATCATAGCGAATATGTTGATGTGGCGCATCTCTAATGGTCACACCGTTCGACCCCTCTGTCCATCCGTCGGTCTGTCAGTCGCTGCAGCTCTCCCAGTGACCGACGAGCCACTGAACTATGCGACGTCGGCACGCAATGCCGTCGTTCGGTCATCGTCAGTCCTTCGCGCACCTGCCACTAATGGTCGCCGCCGCTACGCCCATCTATTGGCTTTAGATGCCAGTCGACGACAGAGTCGCAGACATGGAGACGGGTGGTCGGAAAACTATTAATTTCATCCCGCTTTCTGTATATTGTCTGTATTTTATGCCTTCGCCACCTTACAATGTGGTCATGTCCAACTTTTCAGTTAATGCGTTTATATTGATAGTTGACAAACACAACGATTAACAAACACAGAGTGGAATAGCAAGCAGCCATACGAAAACAGCCGTACGGTACAGCGGAACGCAAAGTACCCCAGCTAGACATCTTAGACTGCTTGGTTCATGGACTGCCTTCAAGAACTAGGACTGGGACCGGATCTTTCGTGTAAAATGGTTTTTACCACGCGACGCTATGCTAGCGCGGTATATGCTGTCCTCGTCTGTCTGTCTGTCTGTCCGTCCGTCTGTCACAAGCCGGCTGAACATAAGATCATGCAAATAGCACCATAGGATAGCCTAGGGAGTCGGCGAAATTCCAACGGCGTCACCCCATAGGGGGTGCCAAATTGAGGTGGGAGTAGGTTCAAATTGGCGATTTTTGACCAATATTTCGCTATATCACACAAACGGTGCAAGATATGGACATAGTTACTATGGAACATTAATAGGAACTCGTATACGCTCTATCGAATGGCTCTATTTCCAATGACCTTGAGTGACCCCTAACTATCCCAAACCACCCCGTTTTCGATATTTTGTATCACATTTCATACCTTTGTAGTGAGTAGAGGTAGAGACTTCAAATGTGATAGATAGGTTGACGGTAGCAAGTGCTAGCCCACGAACGGCACCATTGCCAATGCCATTCAGGGTCACTTTTGCTGGTTGAAACATTTATAACTCACACAGATCGTGAAACATAGCACGAATTTACTAACATAGCGCGTCTCGCGGACCCTCTGCGGTATCTCAGCTTCTTGTTGTTCTTAGTTCTTTTTGTTATTTTTACCGCGCAACGCTATGCTGGCGCGGTATATGCTATCGTCATGTGTGTCTGTCCGTCCTTCCGTCCGTCCGTTTGTCCGTCACAGTCCGGTATTGTACCATGATGGCTAAACGTAGAATCACGGAAACAGCGCCTACGATAGTTCAAGGACTCTTGTTTTCTGATGCCAAAGATCTCTGTGAAATTCCAATGGTGCCACCCGCAGCGGACTATTCGTCCGGTTAAATATCTTTATCGTTTCGTATGGTAGGAAAGACGGCTATGGTTGTTTGTTCATAATGTCCTCTGCTCATATCTGAGACATCTGCTCGTGTGTCGTGGCGCACGGCGCTGACGTCGGTCGGCATCATCAGACAACGACAGGTCGCGGTCATTGATTTTACGCGCAGATGGCGTCGTTGTGTCGGCGCCGTGTGTGGTCTCCGACATCTCCCAGCCCGACGCAGCCACGTCGACGGCCTTTTGATGTGGCGCGTTCGTGGGCGATTTCGGGACGATTTGGCATTTTAAGACGTGACCTGCGACGGCACGACGTGGTTTACGCACTTCTGAAATTGGCGATCATCGAGGTCTGGACCGAGGAACGCCGAATTTCGTGCGTCGAGTAGTCGGCTCTACCGCGTCCGCGCTGATCTTCCGTCGTAATTACTGCGCGCATGCGTAGTCATTCAGTTAAGAGATCGCAGTAATACGCCACAGACACGCTGGCGTCAGCGGTAGCACAAGCCTACTAATTGCCAACACAGTCGACGCACGGCATATTACACGCACGCACGCAATCAACAGTCCGGCACATTTGCACTGTTTACCTGACACCAAGAGTAACGAGGTGTCGCCATAACGGAACGTAACACTACTGGCCTGCCGCATGCTGCCCCCTGGTGAGTTACGTTGCATATGCGAGTGTTACAGACCACGACAGACGCCAGCGACCGTTACTAGTCTAACCCCCCTACACTATGTGTAGGCGGGCCAGTAATAAGTTATCAAATATATCAGAAGAAACACGTTAACAAGGACTTGTGTCCCAGAAGCGTTCAGGACCACCAACCTCAATTTTGCCCAGAGGCGGATTTAAGCGTGTTCAGCATGTTCGGTCGAACAGGTGCCCCACATGAACGAGGCCCACATGCATAGGTTACTACAATATGGCGAAAAATCAATCGGGCTACAGAAAAGCTGGTCTCAAAATATAGCAGGCTTTTACCGGATTGCGGTAGCAGCAGCACAGGTATGCTTACATGTCGATGAAACATCTTTGTATGTGAAGGCAACTGGGCAACTGTATTAACGCAGGGAAGGGCCCCACATATTTTCTCAACGGGGCCCTACTTAGACTAGATCCGGCCATGATTTTGACGTTAAGAATCGCAAACAATGTTATCGACGACAGAAGTAGGATTCGAACCCACGACCTGTTGATCGCAAGTCCAACGCTCTGCCTGTTTCGCCAGTGCGCCACCGCGCCACCCACACCACAATGGGAGATTAACTCCCATTAATTAATGGGAGTTAATCTCCTATTAACGTTAGCGAAAGGTTAATTTGCGGTGGAAAAACCGGCCCTTAATGTATGCAATATAGCACAATACGATACAATGCAAATTTATATAGCGTCCAAGGTCGCGAGCGAATCGAAGGCGCCGCTTGACAGTGAAGGGTGCCTGTATGTACTACAGGCGACAGAGAACAAAGTGGTCTTTAAGTGAGATTTGAAGGTGGCGAGTGAGGATGCGGAACGGAGGTCAGTTTCAAGAAAATTCCTCGCTAAGGTGACAGCAATGGAAAAAGTACTTGATGCAAAATAGGAATCGACTGCTGGTGTTACATACGATAGACGTAGTGTTACTAAGCTAGTTACTCACGCCGACAGCGAGCGGTCACGTGGGTGCGGTTTTCGTCGGCGTTTGTGTGTTCGTCTCTCGCTGTTTTTTTTTCACAGGATGTCTAAAAAAACGATGCAGCTAGGATCACCAAACTTGCCGTAGACATGTTCCACGACGAGTCCTGGAAACCTATTTATTTTGGGGTTAGTGGGTCAAAGGTCAAGGTCACGAGGCACAAAAAACAATGCCCGATTGAGTTTTTTGTGCTCTGATGAGTTATGGCTTCTGTAGTTTTGATGTGCAACAGTTGGGTGATATGAATACGAATAGCAGATGGCGTGCGTTTGTTTGTGTATGATAGAAAGATAACACTGTCCAATCGGGACGACACTGTCATATGTGACGGTGTAACCGGTAGTCCTGTGTAGGCCCGGGGCAATCCCCCCTTATCCATTCACTTCCCCACCACCCCACATTCTACTCTATCTTTTACTTTCCCCCTTTTCCCTTTTTTACTCGTTTCATCTATTTTTTGCTTTTCCATCCCTTCCCATTCTACCAAAACAGTTCCACTCTGTTTCTAGGCCGGCTGACGTAGGAGGTGACTAAACCTGGCTTTAGTTTGTGTGTGTGTGTGTGTGTGTGTGTGGATTTTGTGATATATATATTTTTAGTTAAGGATGCATGCTTGTTTTCGTCGTATTTGATTTAGTTTTGTCTTACAGTGTGATAGCTGTCTCCCCCTGTTGTAGGCGCTAGCGTAGTAATTTAAATGAGCCTCTTGATCCTTTTTTTCGGTGGCGGCTGAGCTAAAAGGCGGCCAGGGTTGAGGTTAATATATCGCTGGCCTTCCTTCATAACGCTATTTCTTATGATGAGGTCGTTGATGCTAATGTGTGCAGGTCGATGTCGGATGGCGCTCGGAATGCAATCGGGAGAGATCTCAGACTCGGCGCTGTCTGCTAGCTCGTCACTGCCCAATCACGGACCCACGAACGCCAGGTACATTACTTTTATGTACTACAGCGGTGCTCAATTATGCAAATTTTCCATTCCTGTTATTGACATTTTCGGGCGCTAATCCGATACTGAGCGTCAGAACGAGCGAGGTATCTCGTACAGCGTCTGTCGCAACGTCGCTATGCTACGCTGAGATGCCGCTTGATGTCAAACCCGCGTGCTGCAGTGGAAACTGTTTGCTCTGCCACCGCCTCTGAAGGTGTAAAATGTCGTGGACTCTGGGTACTGAATAGGAAAAGCAGTTTCTGTCAGCAGTTTCTGTCAACGGTCCGGACCACTGCAACACCAGCCTACCTCAGCTGCCACCTACAGACACGTCACAGTGCGCGGCACCTTCGATCGTCTGGCACACCCTTACTGTCACGATCTTCTTCCAGAACTGACTTCGTCGCGCGCGGCTTCCGTCATTCGGCACCTGCTGTCTGGAACTCACTTTCTAGGACAGTTCTCTATAGTCCACCAATAACAGTTTTCAAATCCAGGCTTAAAACTCATTGTTTTACATGGCGAACACTGACTAACATAACCTGACCTGCTCTGCCACCGCCTTTGAAGTTACGACCTTATGGCAGTATAGAAATTTGTGTATTATTATTACATTGGAGTTATGCTACGGAAGTCTTGAAAATTTTACATTTTACCAAATCCGAGACCAAAGATTGCTTTTGGCTTCTGGGTGAAGACTGTCTTTACTTATAGTTATAGATAGGGTGATGTATAAATATGGGGAAGACGAACTGTAAAAAATTGGGATTCTAAAATAACCGGGGCATCGCCACCCGACTTCATCGACCCACCCACATTAATATTTATTATTTCGTTTTCTATTTGTAGGCCTATTCTTAGTATTTTGTTTATGCTGGTTTATATGTTTTTTCTTTTTTTTCCTTATGTGTCGTTTTGCTGCTGTCGTTGATTTACGACGAATATATTTGAATATATCAACTGGCAAACAGTAAACTTACTTAACTATCGCTATTATATCGCGCATCAGCAGCAGTAGTCCAGAGCTTCACAGTTATAAGAGAGGTGCATTTTAAAAGGTTTATAGTAGATAAAATAATGTTCAACGTCGCACAAGGCCGTCCGACATGGTACTGCTAGATAAGAACTGTATCAGTTCCTATTACCGATCCGTAGTAGCCATGTCTCTATCTTGCATTGTTACCCACACCGGCCGTTTAGCCGCCGGCGTGGGTAGGGCGTTAAATGTCTGTATGTATGTCTGTCTGTTTGTTTGTTCGCGCTCTAAAAATAAAACGGCTTGAGCTATTAACACCAAACTTGGTACACATAATATACTCGCTCGACACGCACTAACCCTGAGTTCAAAAGGTCAAAGGTCAAGGTCACGGGGTATTAAGTGCACCCGGCGTTGGTACACATGTCGATTCGACTGCCTATGTTTTCTAGTTTCTGAGATGTTATTAGTGGTTAGCGTACGTGAAGGCCTGTGACCTTCTACTTGTTTATGACGGTTAAAGTTGTAGCCAGTCATATATGGTTTTTACCGCGTGACGCTATGCTAGTGATGTAGCCTATCTATGCTGTCGTCATGTGTCCGCCTGTCTCTCTATGACAGGCCGGTGATGTACCAAAATTACTAAACATAGAATCACGAAAATAACTCCATACCATACGTCATGGACTCAACGTTTTGTTATCCCAAAGCATGATAGATTACCGCCGAAGGGATATGTTCGGGTCACGTGGCGTTTTTAAAATGTGGAAAATAAGTGATAATATTTCGGAAACGGTGCAATAAAAGACTAATAGGAAATACTGTATGGCCTATAGAATGGCACCATTACCGGTGACCTTGAATGACCTTGAACGTCACTTTTGGTGTTCGAAACCTTCCTCACTTCCATACACCGGGAAATGTAGCAAGTATTTACTAGGATATGTCTACACATGAATCGGAAAGCGCACTTCGCTTATGATTTCAACTATGTTTTCAAAATAAAGGCCTTCTCAAGATCACAGGCCGTCACGTCGCTTTGAGCTCAAAAGTGTAAACAAAAAATCTGGGAGGGGCATAGCCCCCTCTCCAGACCTATTTTCCGGTGGGGAGGGGGCACCTCCTCCCCACACACCACCCCTCGGCGCCTCGTTCCTCGCGCTCGACATGATTCGTCCCCCACTTTTTAAACCGTGGATACGCCCGTGCATTTTAACGGTTTCTGGTTGCATAGTGAGAGAGGGTGTAGATGAAATACTGCGTAACGCGGTATCGATGGAGCACGCCCGCTAACGAAAAAAGCATGCGAAATTATTACTGGCCCGCCGACACATAGTGTAGGGAGGCAGTATTGTTTTGCTTGCTGGCGTCTGTCGTCGTCTGTCGTCTGTTGTCGTCTGTAACACTCCACGGCGGGCCTGCAGGCAGCTTCACCCGCTCAGGCCTGGCGATGACGTCATGCCGCCTCCAGTCTAATTATAGATCCACGGTAACACTGCACGGCGGGCCAGTACTGTTACGTTCTGTTAGGGCGACACCTTGTTTTTACGTGAAAAAATCGAATCGTACCATTTGTGTACAATTACTGTACATCGTTTATCGTCGTCGTCGGTGCGTATCCGTGTGAAATTATTTGCGGATCTTGTCTGCGGCGCGAACGAGATGTAGAACCGACGCGACGAGTAACGAACGAAAAAAGCGCCGACGTATGAGATATAGGAATCGCCGAAGATGGACACCGCCAAAGCTCCGCAGAAATCGGCGTCGCTCGTGTTTGCCAAGAATCCGGCGCCGCGTCTCGAGACTGTCCCGCAGCGTCGAATTACAGATAGACGGAGGGAAGAAGACGGACAGACGGGCGGACAGACAGACAGACAGACAGACAGGAAGTGGGAGAAAGTCGGCAGTGGCGTGTCGCGAAGACGATCTCCAGGCGCCGCTATGCACCACGCCATCGATCATCCCGTAAGTAAGTTATTTTTCAATATTCGTCGCCCGCCCTTCCTCC
>Ga0066187_1000592_pt1 | contig 11832 bp, 10 predicted proteins | sample WorMetexBAHAMAS1_FD_58706 | JGI IMG/M metagenome (GOLD analysis project Ga0066187, IMG submission 58706) | Marine gutless worms symbiont microbial communities from Max Planck institute for Marine Microbiology, Germany - Inanidrilus exumae... | ecosystem: Host-associated > Annelida > Digestive...
TCGGAATTTCGCCGAGATCTTTGGCGTCAGAAAACTAGAGTACCTGGGCTATCGTATGGCGTTGCTTGCGTGATGAGCCCTTTTGGTACAGTGCCGGCTTGTGACAAACACTGATTGACACAAACGGAAGAACACAACGTCAGCATATACCGCATAAACGGTTTGAGCTATCAGCACAAAAGTCGGTAGACCTTTAGTCCATGGCAGGACCTCGGCATGCACTGACCCTGAGGACAAAAGGCCAATGGCCAAAGGTCAAATTCTAACCCTAACCCTCGAGTAAAGGTTTTAACCTTTGCGATTGGGATGGGCCGGGACGCGGAGCAACGTGAGCGTGCATATCGATACGACTGCACATTTCTCTGGTGAGGTCGACTCCTCTGAGTCGACCTAATAATATACATATTTCTATCCCGCCATGAGGTCGTGACTTCAGAGGCGGTGAGAACAGTTGTGCAACTACTACCACCTTTACACCAAGCATATCCACATCTTTCTCACCGTGTTGCATCAAAATTCCTATGAAACATCAACTGATAGCGTACGCCGTATGCTAATGCCTAAAAACTGAAACAGTCAGTGATGTGTATATGGGAAAGAACATTTTACAACCAATGGTGCACAACGAATAGCATGGTACAGGCATCACACCAGTCCTTGAGATGCACACCAGTCCACTGGACAAAATAAGACCAAAAGCCACACTGAAATATAAACATGTCTTAACAAAAAATCAGAATTTAATGTGCATTTAACAAAACCGCTTCAGCTACAGTGGGACTCCTATCACCAGACTCCTTTCTGTGGCTTCACTCCTGCATCCCACTGGGGAAAGCCCCTTGTTGTTCTTGTTCAAATGCTAGTTCCTATTGTGGAGTCTAAACTCATCCTCAAATTATATAAGTACTTCTTGTCAACAAACCAAAAAACAGTAAGTAATGCAGAAGATGTTGTTTGTACAGTGTTACATTGTCACAGCGCCACTCACACGACGTGGACTGAGTTGACAGACACATGCAAAGTTAACCACATATTTCAACAATGTTTCAAACACTATCGTTCTCTCATCAAAACGTATGGCAAAACAAATACTAATTGTCATCATTATGTGTAATTAATGTACACAACGAAACAAAAGGGAAAAAACTTAACTTCACAAACAGTGCTGCAGTAACTACCGTACTCAAAACTGTACAAGATGCAATAGTGCAACATAAAACCGTGCAACAAGACACAACAACGTCATTGAATTGATCAGCATCATGTCTCTCTGTACGTATGTTACTGCAAGACACACACAGAAAACTAGCAGTATAGCTACATTCAAACAATTTAACTTGATGGTCGACGGCTGCCGAAAATACTAACTGCATGATGTCAGTGACGAAACACAACGAATACAATGCAACGCATACACATTCAAAAACCATTTTGTGACCACTCGGTTGGTTGGTTAGAGTTTAACAATGTTTTCAACACAATTTTGGTCATATCGCGCCTTTAAGGTAAAACTATATTATACATATTAGGGATGGGCGGTTATAAGGCCTGGCCATCCGTATCTAGCCGGTTTTCCACTAACTGGTAAAATCCGCCTCCGGCCAGATTGTATGTGGCATGGCGGGTTGGATTTTCACGAAATACAGTACCTCGTTTTGCACTAAGTCCGATGTCACTGCGCAATTAACAGTACTGTTGGTATCAGCTGCAAAAATCTGCCGATGAAGCCTGTCGATTGATGTAGCCGGCCGCCGGCAGTGTGCTCTGGCGACAACTGCAGCCGCCGATCAGGTTCCCCGCTCGCCCACTGCCTGCCACCCGCCGATTAATGTCTGCGCTTTATACCTTTGATGCAAGAGACGCTGTTGTGACACGTTGTGTTGACACTTAATGCTTCACAGAAATATGCAAATAGGAATCTGTCACCAATCTGTATGTGAATGACGCAACCAGCAAATGGCTGGCGCGGGCGTTTTATTGGACGCCCTACCAGTTCACAGTGGCTTCGATTTACTCAACTCTAGTCATGGTTCACTTGCCTTAGCAGCACATTTATGACCGTTTCGTTAGTTCGATTGTAGCGTATATGCGTTGTTAATAATGACACAAAATCGCATGAGTAAAATGTTGAGTAATTTCTCAGTCGAATGGGAAGATGATGTAAAGTGCAATGCAAACACTGCACTGCATCAAAAATCCGGATCAGAATCCGGCCGGATATTAGGCACCGGTTAACAGAATCCGGTATCCGGCAGAAAATCACTATCCGTCCATCCCTAATAAATATCAAAATTTAATAAGTATTAATTCTGGGGGGGGGGAGATAACTGAAAAAGAATATAACAATAACAGTAGATTTAGACTAAATAAGTAAATTGAAATTAGGTAAATTATTTAATTGATCACTCGGCAGGTTAACAAGCGTCGTTATCTGGTCATTCTCCTTTCGACTGCTGGAGCTGATACCTTTCCTGAGTCAAACAAACAATGTCAAATCACATGAGGACAGGAAAGACATTGTAATGGCAATGTCATCAAAACCCGTTGCTGGCAAAAAGGTATGAAAACCTGTCAGTCTGGTAACTACAAACCAATGATTTTTCTGTTAATTACCACTGAAAATAAATCACTCAGTTTACTAATAATGAAACTGCACATGCAAAAAGAATTGTTAGAGAAATTAATGCACACAGCATAGATTAGGGATATTAACGGAAATAAGAAGCAGAATTAAAAGAGGATAATAAATTATAATTTACATCACATCACTGCAATGGTTGATTGGTTGGAGTTTAACGGCGCTTTAATCACACGTTTATATGTGTCAATTGCATACTTCTGCTTGGCGTAGTTTGATTCTCTGTTTTTAATCCAGACACCTTAGTAGTCACATAATACATTCGACATAATTTGCACTTTTGCAGACGTACATAAACTTATGCTTAAAGTTTAAGTAGAAGTTCTGCTGAAGTGAAACATGAACAGGAACCTGAACGAAAATAAGACACTTAAAACTGTGACTTGAATTTAAATTAACACAACAGAAAAAGAATTGGAATAAGAACAGAAATGAAATTAGTTCAACGGAACAGAATAGGAGTACTGTTACAAATCCAATAGAATTCAACGCTACAATGACAAGAATTAGAAGCCAAATTCCACAAGAGTGGCAACACCCACGCCGGCACTGTTTTTGTGACTCGTGACCTTGACCTTTGACCCCATAATGAATGGGTTTCCAGGACTCGTCACGGAACATTCCTATGTCAAGTTTGGTGATCCTAGCTGCATCGGTATTTCAGACATCGTGCAGAAAAACACACACAGACAAACGGCGGTGAAAACTTAATCCCCACAAATGCCAGTCGTGGGTAATTACTCAATACTGGCATCAAACGTCCGGTATACAGAAAGTGGCACAGTCTGCTGATGCAGTGGTAATCAATGCCAAATTGGGAGAAGGGCTTCCAACCCATAAAACTGCTTCAATTATCACAAAAGATTCTCTCTCAGGGCACCTCACCCAACAAGCAGTAATGGAAGAAAAGAAGGCTCGCTGAACTAAAACTGCGTGTGTGTAAGACCACAAACGAGAACGGCTCGGAAGTGTGCTTGTGATATGAAATAACTGTAGTTGATGTCTGTAACAAACAGAATCAGTGACAGTAAGTCTTAATTGTCCATCCATCCACTACCGTTCAATGTACACAGTCCCTGATACTGTTCAGAAGAAGGCCATAGGCCCACGACGGTGGAGTGTATGCAGCTACGGCAGACAATCAAGTACAACGTGCTGCAAAACACCTCAACACGCCGGTCTGTCCAACAACTTGCATAGTCAACACGACGGTCCATCAAGACGCTGCTGCCGAGGCATCACCTTCGGTGTCAGATGGCTGAAGTGCTTGTTTGACACACATCTCAAGCATTTCATCAATGCGGTCTGTGTCATTGTCTTCATCGATGTCACAGTCCTGTACAAGCACATGGCTGAAATACAGCTTAGGCCCATCAACTCCATTAAGAACAATCCAAGAAGCTAACTTTCACGTTTCAATAACGGCTGCACGTATTATGATAAAATTTTCACATCCACTGACTTTCATGTCCGATCTGACTGAAAGCCTCCCAAGTAACAAATGCTTTCAATGCCACTCACTTCTATTTACATGTTGGGCGAAAATAAAATAACTTGACGGCTCGATGACAAGGATAAATCACCAAATGACTGAATGCTGATATAAACATGCAATATGAAACTTTTGTGGAGCAACCGTGTCTGAACGACACAGAAGGAACAGTCACTGATTCCAGCACTACTTTCTGACAAGCAATCAAGACCCTATCTGCTTTTAGTGCCTAATTTTTAAAATTATAAATGTTATTCCTGGACATAAATGTAATGCACAATTTTTTATTGCACAGTCGACATGCCGCTGATTCTATGACTGGGCACTAGAAATGTTTCAATGTATTATATTGTATCACCAGTGAGGTGTGTGCCAGTCAAGAGTCCATCATCTAAGCCTCCTGAGTACTTAACAAATTCATCAACCTATGAACGACTGTTGTTGTTAGTGTATGCTGCAGCATGTAGTTACAAAGTTCTTTCCAAGGCGTGATTAAAAGGATGGTGTTAATCTGTACTGCCAAAGCCACAGTGAAACACTGTGAAATCAATAACATAAATAACCAGTTCATCACTATATCACTATTCACCTCCTGGCGGTCTTCCAACGTCATCGACATACCTCATGACCAATAAATGACCCTTAAACTGATGTATTACGGGACGTAACTGCATTCTGTCGACAGAGTTTCTGGCCTGCAATCAGTCACATTTCATCAACAACAGCAGTACAAGCAGTCTGCTGTGCAAAGCCAGTGCAGTGCGATGTTAATCACTCACATCATTAATAGAGTGGAGTAGTCGCGCGATCATTCGACGCAATGACGACAGTTTGTTTTTGGCGTCTTCTGCCTCCTGCGTCCGATTTTGAGCTTCGGTCTGAAAACTGCTGACCAGCTAAAATACAGTCAACAGCATATAAACATATGCATGTCACATAAACACACTTACATCAATGTTTACCATCACTAAAGATATTATGCACATAAGCCATTTTCCAGCTGAAACTGTTTTAGCTAGTTATCTCCTTCCTTTCTTCCTCCATTTGTTACCATCTCTGATATAGCCATATTTGTGTTGAAAAGGGACATTAAACACCAACTAACTAACTAACTCCTCCATTTGTTAAGCTGGACATTAACTCTACAGAGGTCACAAGCTCCCAACACCATTCCACCATCCCACTGATTCTTTCTCAAAAGACATAACAATGCAATTAAATCCAGTAATACAATGATTAACTGGTCTAAAATAATAATAATAGCAACAAAAATAACAAAAAAACAATACTTTTGGAGCATCATACAGTTAAACATAAGTCATTTAAATGTTAATTAAAGTTTCTCTTATCTAATTTTGCATGGCAGCAACGGCAAGGATTATACCAGCTCTGCTGCTCAGCCTTTGTTCTTGATCCGTTGCACTTCACCCCTACACCACAGCACTTCACCTAGTAGAATCTGTGAGACTGTTGTCTTCTTCTTGTAGTCTTCTGGGGTTGCCAGCAGGTTTCTGACTTCCTGATCTATTTATTAGCTCACTTCATACTAGCTTCAGCCTCTTTTGACCATTTCACGTTTTCACCATAATATCACTCATCACGTGTAATTTTTTATCCACACATGCCGACAGGCAAGGTGTGGATATATGGTTTACTGGTTTTTGTGTGTGTTTGTTTGTATGACTATATCTCTGCTGAGGATAAAAAGCAGCATCAAATTTTGAATGGAGGTTCATCGGCGTCCAAGGCAGCGAATCCCACATTTTGTGGAACTTTGCACTCCCAGAAACCCAAAATCGGACAAATCGGCGAGCACGTGGGCCACCTCCACGACGTTAATAATCATCACCCTTTGGCTCCCGAATACATGACAGATGTGCCGTTCGTGAAATCGAGCGGCGCGTAGACATAGGATCAGCATGTGTGGATATGTCAGTAACACTGGTGTAAGTTCTTGTTCACATCTTGTTGGCTTGCCTATGATCCTTCCATCTAAACTATGCCTTAACAAACCATTATGGCATTAACACATCCTAGCTACTTAAATTTTCACTTTTGTATAGTGTCAAGAATGGTCGTTTTACTTTATTTACTCACAGTAAGTTTTCTGCATGACTATTTTTATCTTTTCAACTAATCTTCCGCATTTGTCTCCACTCCTGCATCTCATAAGCTTCTACTATTACCACTATGCTCTTATAACAAGATGATGAATATGCATGTTGCAAGGACAGAGTGCAGACTTCAGCAGAGAAGTGAGTGGCAGCAATGGTGTGTTTCAAGTGGGCAATTATCAGGCACACAGGTGTGACTACATAAAAGTGCAACAAACCACCCTCAACAATTACAGATAATGACTAAATACAAGATAAAAGTGAGTTAGTAATCGACAAAACAGTGTGGCACAAAGTGGCACAAAGACCTTTTTCAGTCCACGTTCATAATGGTCAAAGAAATCTTCGAGTGGAAACGATGCCAACTCTTCAAAGCTTAATCCAGAAACTGAATCCTTGTCCATGACCCACTGCGGAGGCAGGAAGTACCTCAGGCAAGTCCTAGTACAAACACATGGACACAGTCAACGTTTTCACTTGCCGCATACAGTGTTGTTTATAAGCTGCTCTTCTGTGTCAACAGAATCAGTAAGTAAACAAGTAAGCAACTAAGTACACATATTACAGGTAACGACTAAATACAAAATAAACTAGAAATACGTTACAGAGGCAAACTGGTTTTATAATCTGTCCCATGCTATAGCTATGGGACAGATAAAAAGTAGTCAATGAAAGTATGTGGCACACATAAGCAAATGAGCATCATCAAAAGCAAGAATAGAATAGTGTAAGGCAGTCATCACAGCACGACACACGTAACTACCTGTATCCATTTGAAATATGATCAACAGTTTGTGCGCTGGGCTGCTGGATTCCATCTGATGTTGTTGCAGCAGCGGTCTCTGTCGGTCCAGGTTCACCTCGGACCTTTCTTTGTGATGCTCTGGTTGTCGTGGTGGCGGCGGCGGCGGTTGTGGTGGTGGCGCTGGCAGTACTGACTGAATTGGTCACCGGTGAGGCTATCGTACTGGACACAGACACTGTTGCATTTGTTGAGCTCGAGGCAGCACTAGCTGCGGCTTGCTTGTCCTGGCATGCAACAAGCTCAACAGGTTCACATCTGTTCACATCTTTGTTTCTTGTCCAATTCTGTCAACAACGTCTACACTCCTGCTACGGTGCAGCTTATGTGACTCAAAAGCAGCAATAACTTACGATTCCTGTTCACAGAAAAAGAGATTAAACCAAAACTGGTTACTATAGGCCAATATCACTACTTAGTATTCTTAGATTTTGTAAGAAACATTTGGCCTCTTTTGCTCTGACAGAAGCAACAGATACTACACACAAACATCTGGACACTCATGAAACAGTTTTTGGAACTTATCCTGATCTTCAAAAAGCATTTGAAACTGCTGACCATGAAATCTTATTATATAAATTATCGATTGTGGTGTTCATGACAATAAGCTCTGCGACTGCACAGGTACCGCACAATAGTAAATTTATGCTATGTTTCACGAGTTATAAAAGTTAGAAAGATTACAAACAGCAAAAGTGACCTTCGAAGGTCACAGACAATGGTGCAATTCGATAGGCCACATACAAGTTCCTATTAGTGTTCCATTGCAACTATGTCTCTATCTTGCACTATTGACGAGAGATTATACCTGCTTTCCCAAAATTTAAAGAGGTCACATGACACATCCCTTTCCAGGGTAATGTATCATGCATGCACTAGTACTCCTATGCATCAATCAGCACACAAAATTTAAAGTGTGCAGCTTCACCAATTCCAAAGATATGATTGGGCCAAAATTTAATTAAAACAGGTCACGTGACTCTGACCACGCCCATTAGAGAGAAGTCCGTTATCGAAAGCCAAGCATTTGATATAATCTACCTAGGGCTGTTGAGCAATTAATTTTTTCAATCACATTGATCGCGTGATTAATTAGTTTAATTGCGCATCAATCGTAGCTTTAACGCACATTTCCTTTGTGTTGTGTTACAGGTGTAGGGAGTAATGAATGACAAGAGGTGCGGACTGTGGATGCGTCTGCCGTCGCGGCCAAACACGTTTGCAAAGGAACGTGGATGCAACCTTACGTGTAACTGCAGACGCGGACGGCCAAACAATGATGCACCCTTCTAAAGCAGTGTTCTCACTGCAGCCGTAACGTGCACAACGCGTGCGTTACACGCGTGTTATAGCCGTCGACCGCGATCGAACGTGTGTGAAAGCAGGGATGGTCTCAAAAATCTAGCTAGTGCACGCCGTAGACAGCAGTATAAGCACGCCTTCAATGCAAGATTTTTGAGACAGACTCCCTGCATTCACATACATTTGATTGCAGTCGAAGGTCATAATGTGCCGCAAAGTAGACGGCATGTTATGACCGTAACGTGCCGTAGAGATCACGTCATGGCATCTTGCAACTAAACTGCACAAATCATCACCAGAACATTGGACTGCAAACCAACAGCAGCATCACAATGAGCATTGCAGAGCTGACTCACCTTTGCCAATCGTATGTCAGAGTTATTGCGATCGTACCTGCAAAAAATTAGACAATGTTCATTGCCATCCATGCATAAAAATTTACATCATAGTTTTAAAAATTACTTCCTCTTTGGTAGGCAAACAGAAGAATCCTTCAATGCAGTAACACTGCCATGCCAGACAGACAACAGGATAGGCAGCCGAACTGGAAAGAATCCCACTCCAGCAATCTGGAGTTCCAGCCGAATGTGTGTTAACTCCAAAGAAAAATTACATATAAATAAATGGAAATGGAGAGAGAAAACCCAAGACAATGTCATTGGGACATCACGCGAGTGTGACGGCCAGTATCCAACAAGTTCAAAATGCCATTGCCGATATAAAGATCATGCCACAGAATGCCTGGGAAAAGAGAAAACATCAATCATACAACTGAAATATAACATCTCTAATAATCGGGTACTTTATGGTACTGAGACAGTGTAGACAACACCAATGAGCACTCTAGCAACTTTTCCCAAATCCGAATGTGCTAGATGCCATGAACAAGGGCATGTGGGCAGTAAAACACTCCAATCCAATATTAGCACGCACCACCGTGGGTACGTAGCACTATACAAAGCCAGCATTCTTCAGAAAGGTGGATTCTGAGCTGTATCTCTTCCTCCAGCAGCTCCTTATCAAACGAGGTCAGGTCACCGTTGATGTTTTTGAGCCAGGTGGAGTGCGATAGGGGCTCAAACAATATTCCATTCGCCTCCACCTCCCCATCCATACGAGCTATATGTCCAAACAATGAAAGACATCTTCTCTTGACGATGGAGGAAAGTGGAGGTTGTTCAGTTATGCAATGGATATCATCATTTCTGACGAAGTTGTGCCATCGAATGTTAAGGATTCGCTGGAGGCACCACTGGCCCAGTGCATCAATTCACAACAAGTCAGCTTTATTAATTGTCCAGCACTCCTACCCATAAAGCATTATTGGTAATATATAATATATTATGGCTGCCATCTGGCGTAATAATAAATAAATAAACATGCATTATACAGTAAAACACTGCTCCAACAAAATCCTCCTAATCTAAACTGGGTGCCGGCTAACACAGATTGACCCGTGTAAAACATAAAATGGTTGTTATAACAATTCTTGACTGCGACAATCACTCCAAAGTTGCCTGCACCTCTGTGTGATGAATAAACAACTTATTCCCACAAACGTGGTAGAAACTTACTCCCACATCACACAACTGTTTGACAGTTAAAGTCAGCACCATCAACATCTACGAGTTAACTGGTCATCACCAAAATGTTGCCAAGAAAACCTTGGCGAGTGCTAAAGTGAACTTTTACCGGCTGGACACAATTCCAACGACAGTGTCACTGCTCTAGAAAACTAATACAGACTGACTATGTCATGTCCGAGTACACAATCAACATCAGTGATTGGTGGCACTCACCACTTTTCAGTCTTGTCTCTGTCCAGTCGAACTCGACATTTTGTGTTTGGACCATTGGTGGCAGTAACAAGCCCAGGTTGCCTGCACAGCACACATGACACGGTGTTCAGTTAACACACGCGATGCTTCGTCTGCATCAGACTCTCTGCTAACCACGCTGTTTTCACTATGTTAGCACACATTTGACCATTGATGCAGAGCTTGCTGCAAGAGATCAGTGACCAACTCCAACCACACAAGCGCATACACATAAACACACTCACATTTATTTTCCAGTGGATCCCAAGCGGTCTCCAGCAAAATCTTTGGATACTGCATTCTCTAAAGACATATGCCATGCATGATGTCCTACCAACACTTTCAAAGTGGAGCCAAAAAGAAAATGTACTACATCGTCGACTTCTGTATATACTACAATACACCTACAATTTTCAGTTGTTGATTAACTCTTTCAGTACTAAGCCAAGAGATTGCCTGGGAAGAACGTCTCTGAAATGACCTATTTTGTGTCGAGTGTAAAACCTTAACTCAATCAATGATGACTAAGTGAGTCTGTGAAATCACACTGGGTTTGTGGAATGTGATTTGTGCAGCTTCATATCATACAAACATGAGCATCATAGCCATAAAATGATGACAGCACTGAATGGACTCAAAGCACTAAACACAAGCAATACCATGTTCAATATAAGAGTACAGCATACAAACCATGTGTTCTGTAGTCGAACTTCCACTCTGTCACCTTCTCTACCTGCAGGAGACCAGACCAGATCAACCACGTCTCACTGGTCAACAACGATCAACTCATAATTAATTATAACAGGTAAGTCACGTTGTCCGCTCTGCATGACAACAGCCTGTCACTGACATGTTTTAAACATACTTTTTTGGACACACAAAACCACCTATTGTTGCTGGGTCATCTAATGACTTATTCAATTTATTTACTTTAAGCATACTCACAAATGTATTTGCTTGGCAAACAAACAGGTGTGTGTGTGCTCTGGTGTCAATCACTGTCATTCATGTCACCTGACTGACCAACAGTGTCAAAGCCATCACCCACTGGCCTCATCTTTTCCTCAACTACTACCATGTGACTTCTGACTGAAGGGAAAATGGCTCTCCAATAGTGCACTATTGATTAATCTTCCAAATTCACTGCACACAGTCTAAGCCATCAATTAAAACGCTATCAAGTATATCAAGTAGCTGATCATGATCGTTATGAGTATACAGCAGCAAGATTACCATCAAATGATTGACCATTTTTACAGCTGTTAGCTGTCACTCGAAGTCGTTTGTCATTTGACACTACAGTGGCAGTGGCGGAATTTTTCGCTTCAGTATCACTAGACTCATCCGAGCTTGACTCTCTCAGAACAACCTGTGTACAGAACATACCATACAATTTATCAGCACCTCTGTATTGGGGTTATCTTGAGTCAGACCAGATGGACACCTGGAGTTTGGGGGTCTGGCCTGCCCAAACTCCAATGTTGATACATTGAAGGACTGACAAACACCAGTGGTAACACATCAACTCATGTACACCAACCATTATATGCTAGAATCAACTTACTCAGAGGTAAGTAAAGTAAACAGTGTATAGCAGTTTAGCATCGACTTAGCTCTTCACCACTACAGGAAACTCACATGCCATATGGGATCACACAGTGTTACCT
>Ga0066187_1000593_pt1 | contig 11832 bp, 14 predicted proteins | sample WorMetexBAHAMAS1_FD_58706 | JGI IMG/M metagenome (GOLD analysis project Ga0066187, IMG submission 58706) | Marine gutless worms symbiont microbial communities from Max Planck institute for Marine Microbiology, Germany - Inanidrilus exumae... | ecosystem: Host-associated > Annelida > Digestive...
CATCAACTACTTTGCCGCAGCAGGATATGACCTCGATTAAATCGAATCTGCTCTAGGCGGCGATCGAAACCCGCATTTGTCCGTGGTGTTCCCATGCCGCAGAACGACAATACCTCGGCGTCGTAATATAGGCGGTAGAGTTCATCCTCGCGTTCAGCCGCGGAGACGCCGGATGCCCATGTCCACGCGGCGAAAAGACAGGTAAGGACCGCCCGCATCCGCATCTACACCGGAAAGGGTGAAACGCCGATCACCCGTTCGTGGGCGTATAAAAGCACGCCGTAGAGAACGACGGCGACGGCAATACGCCAGAGGCCGATTTGCGAAATCGCCCTCCCCCACCCGGTCTCCGCCACACGCGCCGCCGCGTCCATCCAGGCGTCCTCTCCCATGGCCCGCCGCCGACGCCGGTCGAGGGTTATGGGGCCGGTCACTCCGAGCGCGGTCAACAATCCGAACAGAACGAGGCTCGCGGCGTCGCCATTGGGTGGAATGTGGGCGCCGGACCAGAGAACCAATGCCCAGATTATCGGATGGCGGACGATGGCGACGATGCCGGGGCGCGCCGCATCGAACCGGGCACGGCCGGCACCCAGGGAAAAGGTGTTCGGCGTGGTGAGGCCGATGACGGCAAGCGGACAGGCGACCGCCATCGCCGTCAGCGGGACCCAGCGGGACCACGACGTTTGAGGCCAAATCTCGATGTAGGGAGCCTTGGCATAAGCCCAACCCAGCCAAATGACGACGGCGACGCTGAGCAGGGAGAACAGCACGATGTAGGTGCGCTCGCCCACGAGGCGGAGGGCCGCGTCGCGGAGCGGTCGTGCGGCGGGCAACATATGGGTCAGCAGAAATACCGCGACGGCGGCAAGTAGTTCGATCACGGTTCGCTGCCGGGGCCCTTCAGGGTCTCGAACTGCCGATTGCGCGCGGCCAGACCGGCCTCGTATTCGGCCCGCGTGAAGTCGTGCCCGCAGACCATGCAGGTGACCGGTCCGAATGGCTCGTTGACAGGATCGAACCGGCCGGGCATTGAATTCTGGCACTCCCCGCAGACGGGGCAGGCTATCGGTAGCAGTCTCGTCGCCATCTTGGCTCCCCCATCGATCAATCACCAACAAGTTAGGACACAATCCGCGGACTGTCATCACGCCTTCGTGGCCTTGTGGTCGGGCCGCAACCTTTCATTTTGCCACTTAAACGACCCGGTTGCCACGAGCCGAACGGGCGTGGGGGCAGCGGTCTATCGCGGAAAAGCCAACTTTGGATCGAATTACAAGTGATGTATTCTGCCGATGACAACTCGCCGGGCGGCGCGGAACCGGCGGACCATCCAGTTCTGTTCCAGGGATGCGGGATTTCATGAACTTTGGCGCCAAAGTCGAAAAGGCTGATCTCCCGAAAAGCGATGTAACGGGTTTAGAGCCTTTGTCTCCGGGTCTGCGGGGCGCCAACACCGGCGCCTTGTTTCCCCTGGCGGCTTTGTTCATCGTCGCCGTTGCGGCGGTGCTGACCTTCCTGGGCATCGCCGCCAACAACATCGACAAGGTCGCCCGCGAATCGTCTTCGCACCTGATCCGGTCCGTATTCGCCGACCTCGAGGAACGCGACGGGCTCCTTGTTGCCGACTATTCCTGGTGGCTGGAAATGGTCGAACAGATGGATAAGGGAGGCGGTCCGCAATGGGTGGACGACACCATCGGCGAATACCTGATCAGGCAATTCGATCTCAACCATTTTCTCGTTTTCGGTGCCGACGATCGGATCGCGTTTCAGGAGGGGCTTTCCGAGATGCCGGATACGCCAACGGCTGACCTGATCTCTGCCGCGCGGCCGATGATCGCCCTCGCCAGAAACACGCCTCGGGAAGATCCGGAACCGGCGGTCGCCTACGTGTCCTTGGGCGGTGAGGTGTATCTCACCGCGGTCGGCGCGATCCTCCCGGAAAACGACGTAACGCCAACAGATCAATCGAATCCCTATCCGGTGCTAATCATAACCCGTGTCATCGACGACGCCGTACTCGCGGATATATCCGAGAAATTCCTGCTCCATGACTTGCGCTTTGGTCCGTCCGGAGACGATCCGGCGCTCGAATTGAAGGGGATTGACGGCCGGTCCGTTGCTGTCGTGACCTGGCGCCCGGACCAGCCGGGGGCCCGATATTTCACCAGTCTGTCGCTGCCCTTGGGGTTGGTTTTCGCGGTGATGGCCGGCGCCGCATGGCTGATCCTGGCGCGCGACCGGCGCAACCGGTTGGCGCTGGAAGACCGGACCCGCGAGATCATGGAGACCAACCTGGCGCTGTCGCAGAGCGAGGCCCGTGCACGCGAGGCGGAAGCCCTTGCCACCGAGGCCAGCCACGCGAAAAGCCTGTTCCTCGCCAACATGAGCCACGAATTGCGCACACCCTTGAACGCGGTGATCGGGTTCTCGAAGATGATTGAATCGGAGGTTTTGGGGACCGTCGGCAACCCCAAATACCGGGAATACGGGCACGACATCCACAACTCCGCCAGCCACCTTCTCGAACTTGTCCGCCGAATTCTCGATATGGCGAAGATCGACGTCGGCGAGTTTATCCTGTTCGAGGAGGCCTTGAAACTTGACGAGCTCCTGGACGATTGCTGCCGCATGGTCATGCCGAGTGCCGACGAGGGCGGCATTTCGCTACGCTGGGAATTGGAGCGCGAACGGACGCTCGTCCTTGTCGATCGGGTCCGACTGCGGCAAGTGGTCCTCAACCTGTTGACCAACGCCATCAAGTTCACGCCAAAAGGGGGTCGTGTCGGATTGATATCCAGCATCGAACCGAACGGCGTAGCCTGGTTCCGCGTCACCGATACCGGTATCGGCATGGAAGCGACGGACATACCCAGGGTCCTGGAGCCGTTCGGGCGGACCGAACACGGTAGCCGCGTCGACCGCGAAGGCGCCGGCCTCGGTTTGTCGCTGTCGAAAGCGATCGCCGAACTTCACGGCGGGACACTCGAAATCGAAAGCGCGCCGGGTCTCGGAACGACGGTCACCGTGACCTTGCCGGCGACACGTCACCTGCGTTGATCAAGCTCCCGGATACCTGGTGCGGATCGATTTTTGCTGCACTTCATGCTGCAGCATAAGGTGCAGCAATTTATTTGTTTTCAGCAAGTTATAAAGAACTCAAAGGGCCGGCGGCTCGACACCGTGCTGGCGGCAGGCGGCGACCAGCGTATTGCGCAGCAAACAGGCGATGGTCATGGGGCCGACACCGCCGGGGACCGGCGTCACGGCGCCGGCAACCGCCTTCGCCTCGTCGAAGGCGACGTCACCGACCAGGCGGGTCTTGCCCTCGCCGCGCTCGGGCGCCGGGATGCGGTTGATGCCGACGTCGATGACCGTTGCGCCGGGTTTGATCCAATCTCCCTTGACCATCTCGGCACGGCCGACGGCGGCGACGAGGATGTCGGCCTCGCGGCAGCGCTCGGCCAGGTCGGCGGTCCGGGAATGGGCCAGGGTTACCGTGCAGTTCTCGCCCAGCAGCAATGCGGCCATGGGCTTGCCGACGATATTGGAGCGCCCGAGGATCAAGGCCCGCAGTCCGGTGAGGTCGCCGAGGGTATCCTTCAACAGCATGGCGCAGCCGACCGGTGTGCAGGGAACGAGTGCGTCGGCACCCGTCCACAGCCGGCCGACGTTGATCAGATGAAAGCCGTCGACATCTTTCTCGGGCCTTATGGTGGCGAGGACCTTCATTTCGTCGATGTGGCCGGGAAGCGGCAGCTGTACCAGGATGCCGTGGACCCTGGCATCATCGTTGAGCCGTGCGATCAGCGAAAGCAGGTCCTGTTCGGCCGTATCGTCGGGCAGCCGATGCTCGAAGGAGTCCATGCCCGCCTCGACCGTCTGCTTGGCCTTGTTGCGCACGTAGACCTGGCTGGCCGGGTCTTCGCCGACAAGGACGACGGCGAGGCCGGGCGTCAGGCCATGGCGTGATTTGATATCCCCGGCGGCTTCTCCGATCCTTTGTCGCAAGCCCGCGGCAAAGGCTTTTCCGTCGATTATTCGGGCTTCCGTCATATGTCCTTTATTCCCCCTTACTCCACGGTGATCCCAGTTACGACAGGGACCCCGCCCATTTTTCCAAGCGCCGAGCGTCCGTGCCGTCGGCCCCTTTGATCAACACGGCCTTATCCCTGTCCTTGGCGCCTCGAACCAGCGATAGATCCGACTTCGCCACTTTCCATTCCTTGGCCAGTAGCTTGATGAGCGCCTTGTTGGCGCGACCCTGCTCGGGTATGGCGGTGACCGCTACACGCAAAACGCCTCTTCCTTTCGCGTCCACGACAACCCCGTCGATGCGGTCGCGCGATGCCCGTGGCGTGAGACGCACCGACACCTGAATACCTTCGTTCGTGGCACAAAAGGGACTCGCCCAGTCAGGCAACAATCTGGAAATAGATGTTGTGAAGGACGCCCTTCAGGAAGATCAGCCCGAGAATCAGCACGAGCGGCGAAATGTCGAGGCCGCCGAAGTTCGGCAACGCCCGGCGGATCGGCCCGAGCAACGGTTCGGTCGCCCGGTGCGTGAAATCACCAACCATGTAGACGAAACGGTTTTGCGTGTTGATCACGTTGAAGGCGACCAACCAACTGAGGATGACACCGATGATAATCACCCACATGTAGAGTTCGATGACGATGAGAAGGACCCGGAAAAGCGGCCCCAATACGACGTCCATGGCGTGCCCCGTACCGTTTTCGAAGACGAAGGTAACGTAGCTTCCGGACCGGTGCGGCGCAAGGTCGGAACCGCCGGTTTGGGCGTTTTGCACCGATCATGATCACCGCTTGACAGAACTGGCCTTCGCCCACATTATCCGCGCGCTCGCGCAGGCGGCATTCCGCCTGTTCGCGACCCATGGGGCCGTAGCTCAGTTGGGAGAGCGCGTGAATGGCATTCACGAGGTCAGGGGTTCGATTCCCCTCGGCTCCACCAATTTCTTTTTTTCCGAATTCGATCCCATAGCCCGTTTCGCTGCGGCATCTCTGCACCCTCGCAGCGATTTGAAAGGGTTTGATAGGTTCGTGTAAGAATCGGGCGCTAGAATTACCCATGCTATCGATACTTTTGATCGAGGATGAGGATCTCTTGAGAGACCATATCCGCGCCGGTCTCGAGGGTGCCGGCTACCGGGTGCGCGGTGCCGGGTCGGGCAACCAGGGGCTCCGCATGTTCGAAGCCGAACGGCCCGACTTGGTGGTGACCGACCTGGTAATGGATGGCGGAGAGGGGATCGAAGCGATCCTGACCATCCGCCGCAGCGATCCCGGACTTCCCATCGTCGCCATGTCCGGAAACCCGCAGTACCTCCACAACAGCGCCCAGTTGGGCGCAACCCATACGCTCCTCAAACCCTTCACCATCGGTCAGCTCCTGGAGATATTGGCCGATTGCCGTCCCGCCATTTCGGTGACTGGCTGAAGGGCGCCCCGCCTATCCGGCGTCGCGTTCGATACGGTCCATTTCAGCATCGCTGAGGCCGAGGTGATGGCCGACCTCGTGGATCAGGACATGGCGAACGACCCGCTCCAGGGGCTCTCCCGTCTCACACCAGTAATCGAGGATCGGGCGCCTGTAGAGAAATATCCGGTCGACATCCTGCGGCGTCGCCGAGACGCTTTTGCGGTCGGTGGCGATGCCATCATAGAGGCCGAGCAAGTCAAAAGGTGATTCAAGCCTCATGTCGCGCATGATCTCGTCGTCGGGAAAATCCTCGACGCGAATGACGACTCCCAAGAGCTCGGAACGGAACAGATCCGGCAGGCTGGATACGGCCGCCTCGGCCAGCGTTTCGATGTCGGAAAGGTCGGGAGGGTGCGTGGCAGCCTGTCGCATGGGAGAACCATAGAGCGCCTTGGACTCAGCGCCAAGCCGACCCTGTGTGGTAGCCCGTGGATCGAAGGCTGTTCATGGGATCGCTCGGGGCCCTGATCAGCCGTTCAGATCGGCGGCATGCGTAGCGCGCCGTCGAGGCGCACCACCTCGCCGTTCATCATGACATTGTCGACCATATGCAGGACCAGGCTCGCGAATTCGGCCGGGTCACCGAGCCGTGACGGAAACGGCACGCTGGCGGCGAGGTTTTCCTGCACTTCGTCCGGCAAACCGAGAAGCATCGGTGTTCCGAAGGTGCCGGGCGCGATGGCCAGGACGCGAATTCCCGAGCGGGCCAGTTCGCGGGCCGCCGGGAGCGTCATGGCCGCGACGCCGCCTTTCGACGCGGCATAGGCACATTGGCCGATCTGCCCCTCGAAAGCGGCGACCGACGCCGTGTTGACGATGACACCGCGCTCACCCGTGTCGAGCGGCTCCAGTTCCATCATGTCGGCGACGGCCAGGCGCATAATGTTGAAGGTGCCGAGAAGATTGACCTGTATGGTCTGGGCGAAGGTCTCGAGCGGCTGGACGCCGTTGCGCCCGACGATCTTGGCCGGCGGCGCGATCCCGGCACAGGACACGGCGATGCGGGCCGGTCCGTGCATGTCCCGTGCGTCGCGCATGGCTGCCTCGGCACTCTCCGCATCCGACACGTCGCACTGAATGGCGACACCGCCGATGGCGGCAGCCGTCTCCGCCGCACCTTCCAGGTTCATGTCGAAAACGGCGACCCGAGCCCCGGCTTCCGCCAACGCTTTTGCCGTCGCCGCACCCAGTCCCGACGCCGCGCCGGAGACAACGGCTGCCTGACCGTCCAATTTCATCGCCTTACCCTCGCCCCAATTGGCACCTACGTTCCGTTGTCTTAGATACCTGTCGTTGGAGGTTCAAGCGAGAATGAAGGATCAGGGGCCGGATCCCGGTCGAAGCCGGATCGATAGCACCAATTTGAAACGGAAAATTCTCGCGGCCCTCGGTAAGATTCCGTTTTCGGAGGAGGCGGCCGCGGCACATTTCTGCGCCCGCGACCCGGCCACGCCGAAACATGTGAAGACGGCGATCCTGGCCGCCTTGACCTATTTCATCGTGCCCACGGACGTCATTCCCGACTTCATCGCCGCCCTAGGATTCACCGATGACGCCGCCGTGTTCTGGGCGGCGTGGCGGCTCATCAGCGACCACGTCGATGACGATCACCGCCGCCGTGCCCGGGCCCTTCTCGGAACGGCCCGCGATTGAGCCGACCTACGGCCGGCAGCACCGCTTGTCAGCCCCGTTCCGCCTCACCATACTGGGCGCGAATTCCACTCGTGAAAAGAATGGGAAAAGGGGAGTGCGGGGCCGTGCCTGACCCACTTTGGCAGCCGAGCCGGGAGCATATCGAACGGACGACGGTCTTCGATTTCGCGAGGACTGTCGAACGGGACTGGAACGTTTCTCTCGGCGACACGACGGAGCTATGGCGTTTCTCTGTCGACAACATCGACAAGTTCTGGCGCAGCCTGGTCGATTATTTCGACCTTGCCGGGGAGGCCTGGGGCGGACCCACCGTCGTCGAGGCCGACAAACTCCCTGGTGCGAAATGGTTCCCGGAAGCAAGGTTTAACTTCGCCGAGAATCTCCTGAAACGCCGCGACGATGCAGAGGCCATGGTTTTCTGGTGCGAGGACCAGACCCGCCGGCGCGTGAGCTTCGCCGAACTCCACGACCAGGTGTCGCGCATCGCCCAAGCGCTTCGGGCCGCCGGGATCGGACCAGGCGACCGGATCGGCGCCTATATCCCCAACATGCCGGAAGCCGTCGCCGCCATGCTGGCGGCGGCCAGCCTGGGTGCCGTCTGGTCATCCTGCTCGCCGGACTTCGGCGTGCAAGGCGTGCTCGACCGGTTCGGTCAAATCGAGCCCAAGATCCTGTTTACGGCCGATGGCTATCGATACAACGGAAAGACCCATGGCTCGCTCGCCAAGATCAGGGACATCACGGCCCAACTGCCGAGCGTGGAAAAGGTCGTGGTCATTCCCTTCGCAGATGACGACCCGAACCTTGAGGGCCTCCCCGGAGGCGTCCTATGGGAAGACTTTTTCGCCGCCTACGGACCGGGCGAGATTCCCTTCTACCAACTGCCGTTCGATCATCCCCTCTACATCATGTATTCGTCGGGAACGACAGGCGCGCCCAAGTGTATCGTCCATTCAACCGGCGGCACCCTGCTCAAACACGCCTGCGAGCACGCTCTGCATTGCGACATCAAACGGGATGACCGGGTGTTTTTCTTCACCACCTGCGGCTGGATGATGTGGAACTGGCTGGCCTCCGTCCTAGCCCGCGAGGCGACCGTCATGCTTTACGACGGATCGCCCTTCTATCCGAGCCCGGCGATCCTGTTCGATTACGCCGAGGCGGAGGGGGCAACATTTTTCGGAACGTCCGCCAAGTTCATCGACGCCTTGGCGAAAAGCGAAGTCCGGCCCATCGAAAGCCACGATCTTTCTAAAATCACGCGTCTGTGGTCGACCGGCTCGCCCCTGGTGCCGGAAGGGTTCGACTTCGTCTACCAGGGCATCAAGAACGATGTGCAGTTGGCATCCTTTACGGGCGGCACCGATATCATGGGCGGGTTCGCCGGCGGCGACCCGACACGGCCCGTCTGGCGGGGCGAACTGCAGGCCCGCATGTTCGGCATGGACGTCGACGTCTTCGACTCCGACGGTCGGTCCCTGCGCGAGGAAAAGGGCGAACTCGTCTGTAAAAAACCCTTTCCCTCGGTGCCGCTGGGTTTTCTCAATGACCCCGACGACGGGCGCTTCCACAACGCTTATTTCGACGTCTACCCGAATATCTGGTGCCACGGCGACTACGTGGAGATTACAGAACACGATGGGCTTGTTGTCTACGGGCGATCCGATGCAACGCTCAATCCGGGCGGCGTGCGCATCGGCACCGCTGAAATCTACCGGCAGGTTGAGAAGCTCGACGCCATCCAGGAGAGCATTGTCATCGGTCAGGAATGGGACAATGACGTGCGCGTCGTCCTGTTCGTCGTCCTCCGGGACGGCTTGGTGCTCGACGACGGCCTGATCAAGACGGTGCGCGATCAGGTGCGGCGCAACTGTACGCCGCGCCACGTACCGGCCAAGGTCGTTCAGGTCGCAGATATCCCGCGCACCAAATCCGGCAAGATCACCGAGCTGGCGGTTCGCGACGTCGTCCATGGACGAGCCGTCAAGAACAAGGAAGCATTGGCCAATCCAGAAGCCCTGGCCTATTTCGCCGACTGCGAGGAATTGAAGACTTAAGGCTGCTCAGCCGTCCCATTCGATGACGGTGTGCATCGGCCGGTGATCGGAACCGATGTGCGAACCGATCGTCGTCCGCGCGCGCATGCCGCGCCCGGTAAGGACGTGATCGATGGGTATCCCCAACGGGCGGACGAGAGAGGGCCACGAGGCGTTGAAACCGCCGGCGGCCCGGTTGACTCCGGTTGCGGAGACGAACGCCCGGAATTTCGGTGAATAGGGTGTCGCGTTGAAATCACCGGCGATGGCGATCGGCCCTTCCGTTTCGCGGACGACCCGGCCCAATTCCGATAGTTGGCGCTCTTGTAAGGCGGCTTCTTCGAACAGGGGTTTTTGCAGATGAACCCCGAAAAGGGTCCAGGGCGCATTGTCGTCGTCGACCCGCACCACCTGGGCAAAGGCGTGCCCGGACGTCGGGTCGAAATAGGCTCGGGGTTCGATCAGCGGGCGATTGGAAAGGACCATGATGCCGGAACGGTGTCCCTCGAACAGGCCCTTGTCGGCCGTGTGGAAACGGTAGGGATAGATCGTCTCCAGACTGGACAAGGCGTCCAGCCATGGGTTTGTCACCTCGGTCAGGAAGACGAGATCCGCCTCCGATCTGATGATGTAGTCTTTGACCGCGCCGTATTTCGAATTGCGGTACCAAAGATTGAAGGACATCAACTTCAGTTGGCCGCCCAGACGGGCGGCAGCGACAGCGCCTGGACTTCCCGCAAAGTGGGCATCGGCAACGGGGTAAAGATTGAGCAGGAGCACCAGACCCGCGATCACGGCCGCTCGCGCGTGACGGCGGAAAAGGAAAAAGACCGTCAGCAACGCCGAGCCCAACGCGTATTGCCAGTGGAAATGGGCGAAGACCTCGATCCACCACGGCACCGCCTGCAGGAACCCGGCGGCCGTCACCAGAACACCGGCGGCAAGACCCCATATTGCGATACGCTCGCTAACCGTGATCCACCGGGTCATTGGCGGACGCCTGCATCTCTGAAATCAACCATTCTCGAAAGACCTTGAACTTAGGCCGTTTCACCTGCCCCTGCGGACAAACAAGGAAATAGGCGAAGTTACAGGGAAGTGCCAGGTCAAATGGCCGGACCAGCCGCCCTTCGGAAAGTGCGGCGGCGGCCAGGACGCTGCGCGCCAGGGCGATGCCGTCCCCCTGCATCGCCGACTGAATGACCAGGTTCGAGTGCTGGAAGGTGGGACCCCGGTCCGGATCAACGCCCTCGGCACCGGCGGCCAGCAACCATTTGCGCCAATCGACCCGCATGTCGTCGTGCAGCAACGTGTAGTGTTTCAGGTCGTCCGGTTTTTCCAGGGGCGGACCGTTCTCGAGCAGCCCCGGGCTGCAAACGGGGAACACCTCTTCCGTGGACAACCGCTCCACGTGCAGTCCCGGCCAATTTCCGTAGCCGTAACGAATGGCGAGGTCGAACCCCTCCCTGACCAGGTCGACCGGATCGTCGCTGGTCGAGATCCTGACGTCGATATCGGGATGGTCGGATCGGAACCGCCCCAAACGCGGCACCAGCCAAGTGGCGGCGAACGAGTCCATGGTGGTCAGCGATAACACGCCCGCCTGTTCGTGCCGGTGCAACCGGTCGACCGCCTCCGAAACGATGTCGAGGGCCTGGGATACGGCCGGGTAAAGTTGCTGGGCTTCATCGGTCAGCAGCAAGGCGCGGTTGAGGCGACGGAACAGGGGCAATCCGAGGCGTTCCTCGAGGGTTTTGATCTGGTGACTGACGGCGGCTTGCGTGACGTTCAACTCGTCCGCCGCCTTGGTGAAGCTGAGGTGGCGCGCAGCGGCTTCGAAGGTTTTCAGAGAATTCAACGGTGGCAGACGTCTCGACATCGTTTTTCATAATAAATTATCATGAATTTATCAAGGGGCATTGCACGTGAAATCAGTATAAATACTTAATATTAAATGTTTTTCCAAATTGTATCCATACATTCAAATAAAAAAAACTAATCCAAAGATCAAAAAAGATCGTTTGTCCGCAAACACCGGATCGCGTACATCCTTGGCATCAAGTTTGATCAACCGTCGCCATTCGACCGAGGAGAAAGACGATGAACGGCCATACCAATCAGATGAAACCGGTCTCGCTCGGTGGCGTCCGCAACGCCGCCCGGGACGGGATCGTAAACCTCTTCACCCTGCCCGAACGGATACTCGAAACGCTGACCGTTTGGCAGACCCGAACCGAGGAACGGCGGCACCTGCGCTCCCTCGACGCACGAACACTGAACGATGTCGGCCTTACCCGCGCCGATATCCAACGCGAGGCCTCGAAACCCTTCTGGATCCCCTAGGTGTATCACACGCACCTCGCCGAAGGGGGCACCGGTAGCGGTGCCCCCTTCTTCTTTTGAAGGGTCGATTCCATCTGAAGCCGACGTTTATCTTTTGCCCGTGACCGCATAAGGGTTTACTGACCCTTGAAAGCCGCTGGCCTGCCGGGACAGCGGAGATCACGCACGATGACGAAGCACGGGGCGCCATGGTCGAGGAACTGAAACACTGGTTCGACAAGGACTTCTTCGACGACTTAGAGCAGATTCGATTTAATCGAGGTCATATCCTGCTGCGGCAAAGTAGTTGATGCA
>Ga0066187_1000594_pt1 | contig 11826 bp, 10 predicted proteins | sample WorMetexBAHAMAS1_FD_58706 | JGI IMG/M metagenome (GOLD analysis project Ga0066187, IMG submission 58706) | Marine gutless worms symbiont microbial communities from Max Planck institute for Marine Microbiology, Germany - Inanidrilus exumae... | ecosystem: Host-associated > Annelida > Digestive...
AGGTTTTTATTTGAAGTTGATTCTTGGAAAATTCATCAGAGGTCTTCTATTTCTCAACACCCCCTACATGGGACACTCCATTCTCTGAGCTGACGTATCTCTCGCACTTTTTTAATATTTTCTTGGACAAATTCATATAACTGTACGTCGTCGTTGGTAGCAGCACTAGTAGTTTTGTTGATACTGATTGGCTTTGTAAGGTTTTTTAACGAATCTGCAGATACAGCAGCTTCACCATGTAAATTGAGGCATTTAAGGGCGGATTTTTCTCTCATATCTTTGAATATTTTCTCTAATAAGATATGGGTTATTGTAGGGAGTTCATCATCTACGTCTTTGCCAATGCAGAGATCAAAAAGCACGCGGATGCTTTCTACTCCAATAGATAATATACATGCAGGGCTGCTTCTGTCTACTTCAATCTTCTTGGGGATATCAACACTGCAGAGTAGTGGGCCTCCTCCTTGGGGTTTTAATGTTTCCTCCTCTAACTGATCTTTTGTAACTGTTGTATTGAGGTCTGTTGCTCCGATACTAAATATGTTTTCGATTTTTACGATCTGCTGAATGCAGCGTTGCGCTTCTTCCTCACAAATCTCAACTTCTTCTGCTATAAAGTCAGTGTGATTGTTCACTAGTTTTTTAAATTTTGAAAGTAAAGAGATAGCTTCATCTTCTTTTTTAGATTGAATTTCCCTCGCTCTTTCAAGTTCTTTTTCCCACGCTTTTCGTTCATAATCAGTGTAAATAAGCGAAAGCACGTCTACTGCGGAATCTATGGCAAGATCAGAGCAGGGGCCATTCTCCAAGTATATCTTCAGCAGTTTTTCGATGTTAAGTTCCTTCATTTTAGTGAATAAGGAAAAAAAAGCGGTTGCGATTAAACGTCTTTGAATATAACTTAGATCTCGTGATTGCGTGGCCAAAAGATGAAGACTTTTTTTGTGGTAGCTTAGTAGTGCGTTCATCTTTTCGTTTTTAACTATGGCCCTAAAGAACTCTTTTCGTGCTCTAATTGAATCTTCGGTAGATAACCCCCTGGTGATATCTTCTGCCTCTCTCAGAATCGCGTCAGGGAATGTAGAAGGGTCGTGGTTTTCACTAGTGTATTTCATGTTTTCATTAGTGTATCTCATTTCAAGGAGCTTTATTTTTTGGGGAATAAGTTCTTGGTGTGCATGTTGTCGTGCGATTTGTTCTTTACGCGCTGTCACCTGATCCCAAGTGCAAGAGTATAGTGATTCACAAAATTTTATTGGATTTGTTAAATAGTCTAATTGGGTTAGGGAACCTGTTAAAGCTCGATCACAAGTACATTTACAGAGAAATAGATGGCTCTTTTGATCAAAATTGTGTTCTACAGAAGTCTTTACAACAAATCGCTGCAATTTCTCGTATTTATGATTGAATTTGTCTTCATAATGCTGATTCTGTAATGCTTTTAAAAATTTTGTCGATTCGGGTGGTTTTATTAACTCTGATGCTTCAAAGTGTGGGATATGAAGCGCGTCACGCCTTTGGATCCGTAGATTGTTGATTGAGAAAATTAAGTAAACAGAGCCCACTATGATAAGCACAGCTGCTGCGGGGCCTAGAGAAGCGGTGGGAGGAATCACTAGAAAGCATACACCAAATGCGATAAAACACACACCTATAGCCAGTAGTTGGCTGTTTTTGTCCTTGACTATGCTTTTAATTCTTGCGCATATACCACCTTCATGGGTGGTCAGTTGCTTGATTTTTTCCTGTATGGGAGTGGTTAGAGCGGACTCTTCATTGGTACTATTAGGTTGATAAGAACTTGGGCCGCTAATAGGATCGGTACGGTTCATACTAAATACCTCTAATGATCTCGCTGAAACAATTATAGCAAAATTAATAATAAAAAAAAACAAGTAATATGAGCTTTAAGCTCATATGTTTGATTTCATAATAAAACTATTGTAGATTGGGAAATTGCTTCGTCACGGTAAAAAGAACTTTTCTGCTATAGAATTTTTTTTATGAGGAGATCTTTCACTACGTCGGGCGAGGCTTTTCCTTTAGAGAGTTTCATTACCTGTCCGAAGAGAAAGTTAAAGGCCCTATCCTTACCATTTTTGAAATCCTCGATAGACTGCCCGTTCTCCTTGATGACTCGGTCTACGATGGGTTCGACAGTGAGGGGATCATGAACGGCTTGAAAATTGGGGTTCTCTTTGATGATAGTTTCGGGGCTCTTCCCTGGGTTTTGTGCCATAATAGCAGCCATCTCTTTGGCGATACGTCCTGTAATTTTTTTAGAATCGATCAAAGAGACGAGTTTGGCAATATGTCTAGCTAAAATACCAGAATCGGGCAGTTTAGTAGAGCTATCCCTCCACCTGCCCACAAACTCTACAAGAATCCAATTGCAGAGGGCTTTAGCGTTAGTGTGATATTGCAACGTTTTTTCAAAGTAATCGGAAAGTTGCTTGTTATTGATGAGGGTTGTAGCGAGATGTTGGGGGAGATCTAGTTTTTTAACGTAACGATAGAAACGCTCATGTGGAAGCTCGGGTCGACTCATTTGGATTTTTTTAACTTCATCTTCGGTACAGGTGATGGGAGGAAGGTCTGGCTCAGGGAAGTAGCGATAATCCTTATCCCTCTCTTTAGAGCGCATTAGGACGGTTTCTTTCTTTTCTACATCTAAACGGACAGTAGATCTGGGTACCACGAGATAGGGGTCTTTATCTGGTTGAGCAATGTAGGCATTCACCTGTCTACGGAATTCAGATTCTATGCCTATCTCCATGTGATTGAAGGAGTTAAGGTTTTTAATTTCTACCTTGTTGCGTAAATCTTGGTCCCCCTTGGGTCGAACAGAAACGTTAGTATCGATCCGCAAGGATCCAGCCTCCATGTTACAGTCTGAGATTTCTAAATATTCCATCATAGCTTTTAACGTGGTAGCACACGAGAGGGCCTCTTTTGAGGAGTGCATGCAGGGGTCGAAAACAATCTCCAGCAGAGGAACACCTGCTCGGTTGTAATCTACACCGGTAAAATCAGGAAAATGTCTTAACATGCCGGCATCATCTTCTAGATGGGCATGATGCACACCAAACGTATGCGTCTCTCCTTCAATGTTGGCAACAACCTTTCCTCCAATAATAATTGGATTGTAAAATTGAGTAATTTGAAAATTGCGAGGGGAATCGGGATAGAAGTAAGATTTTCGATCGAATGTGCTATATGTAGCCACCTCTGCGTCAATAGCACATCCAAATAAAATCGCCTTTCCCACTACCTCCTTATTGAGTACGGGAAGTGTTCCAGGCTGCCCAGTATCCACCACATCGATATTGGTATTGGGCTCATCTCCAAATTGATTCAAAGAGCGCGCAAAAATTTTTGAGCGGGTATTCAATTGGACGTGGACCTCTAAGCCGATCACAGCCTCCCACTCTTCATATGAAGAAAGGTCTTTCATCCTACTGCCTCTCTATCGGATAGGGGGGGGATAAGGGGCGCGAGATTTAAAGCCTGTTCAATTTGATAGGCAAAATTTAATACCCTTTTATCCTCGAGTTGGGGGCCGATTAGTTGTAAGCCATAGGGCAGTCCCCCCTCAACTTGCCCGCATGGGATGCTGATTGCTGGGAGCCCGGCAAGATTGGCCCCAATGGTGTAGAGGTCTTGAAGATACATCTCAATAGGATTTTGAATGGCATTGATTTTGAAGGCAGGAGTGGGAGTAACTGGCATAACGACGAGATCACATTGTGAAAATGCTCCTTTGTACTCTTCCACAATTAATGTACGAACTTTCTGCGCTTTTTTATAGTATTCATCTTGATAGCCAGATGAGAGGACGAAGGTTCCAAGTAGAATTCGTTGTTTAACCTCTCTCCCAAAGCCTTCTTCTCGCGACATATTATAAATTTCATCGAGAGTTTTGGCCCTTTTAGAGCGTTTCCCATAACGAATTCCATCAAAACGTGCTAAGTTCGTCGAAGCTTCTGCAGTGGATAGGATATAATAGACGGCGAGCGAATACTTTAGTTTGTCTAACTTAACTTCAACTACCTTCACTCCAAGATCTTTTAACACTTTAATAGCTTGCGTAAAGAGTTTATATGAATTGTCTGGAAGTCCTTCCAAGAATTTCCAGGGGACACCCACACTCTTTCCTCGAATAGGGTAAAACAGATGGTCTCGGTACCTTTCTGGAGGGATGGGGAGACTTGTTGCATCATAGGAGCAATGATTGCCCAACGTCTCCATCAGCAAGGCAACATCCTCGACTCCGTTGGCGAAAGGACCAATTTGGTCAAAAGATGAGGCAAATGCGACTAAACCAAAACGTGAGATCCTGCCGTACGTAGGTTTAAATCCTACCGTCCCTGTGAAGGCTGCAGGTTGTCTAACCGAACCGCCAGTGTCACTTCCTAGGGAAAGGGGGACTAAACGTGCCGAGGTGGCTGCAGCAGAGCCTCCAGAAGACCCGCCAGGGGAGTAGGCGAGATTCCATGGATTTTTTGTGAGCTGATAGGCAGAGTTTTCTGTAGACGACCCCATTGCAAATTCGTCTAAATTTGTCTTGCCTAGGATTAAGCCATCATCTTGTTCTATCAAACGCGTGACTGTGGCGTGAAATGGTGCCGTATAATTTTCAAGAAAATTGGAGGCACATGTTGTTAGTTCCCCTCGAATATGTATGATGTCTTTGAAGGCAATCGGCACTCCAGCAAGTCTTCCTAGAGGTTTGTTTTGAGCGCGTTTGAGGTCTAGCTGCCTTGCCTGTGACATCACTCGATCGGACAAAACATTTAAAAAAGACCCTAAATCTGAGTCGAACTCATAGACTCTTTGAAGAAAATAATTGGCAATATCCACGGCTGTGAGCTCGCCTTTTAAGAACGCTTGATTGAGAGCTACTGCCGATTTGCGATACATCATATGGTGCTTAAATATCGATCACTGGTGGGACAGAGATCATCCCACCTACGCAAGATGGAGAATTGTTAAGAAAAGTCTCTCTGGATAGGTGTTCAGAAGCTTCATCTTCACGCACAACACTTGAGTTGGTTGCGCTGACATGAGTGCACATTTCAACGTCCGTAGTGTCGATATCCTTCAAACTATCGAAATATTGAAGTATGGAGCGAAGATTCTCTCGCAACGCATCAAACTCCTCGTCGGAACAGGCGATTTTGCACAGGGCAGCACAATTTCGCAACAACCTTTTGTCCATCCCAGACATTCACAACCTCGCATACACCCAGCTGACACATACTTTTGGCGAAATTGTATAAAAAAGTGTGCTAAGTGTCAATAAAGGGATCCTCGAGATTGAAAATCCCTTTATTGATAGAAAAATCAGTAGGCACAAATAATGCCACGATATCTCGCGCGATTCCCCAATCCCCAGTCATACGAATTATCGAAAGAGCTCCCATTTGGAATCAGTGTAAAATCACGAATAACCAAGTTGTTGCTCATAGGGATTCTGCGAGCAAAGTTTAACGTAAGAAAGAGTGGATCGTTTAGAATTCCACCCCTGGAGCGGCAGCTAACAAACTTCATAAAGTCTTGGAGATCCCACGCTCCGAAACAGGAAGGCTTAGCCTCAAGGCACAAATATATCCTATTTGCGGTTGGGAGGGAAATTTTTGAATTACTCCAATCGTCACCGAAAGAAACATAGTATTCGGCATCTCTTATCTCCTCTTCGCCATCAATGGGTGTGTCGATTTTCGCATTATATTCATTATTAGGGTTTTCTATTACCATTTTGAGTACAGGGTGCTTGGCATTTGGCAGAAGGAGCTGGATATAGTTTCCTTTGCGCAATTTGCCTGTGCGATCATCGGGCCTTCCAGTGCGAAAAAGGGTAGACTTTCCATGTATAGTTGAGGAGTTTTTAGCGATAGAGATGCGTCCAGGTCCTTTTACAAAATATTTCCCTCTGAACACATCTACTGCACATTTTGCGCGTTGAAGGATGTCATTGTCCCTCGATTTGTCTTCGGGAAGGCGACACATCCCTTCAACTAAGCGAGGACTATCCAAGAAGATATAGGCAGTTTGAAGCAGAGAGTCTTGTGAGGAATCATCTCTGCGTGCGGATTGAGCATATCTCCATTCTGGTGCCAGATAGTGAGGTGAGCTAGTGGGAAAGTTTTTTGGAAGCGAGATGCCGATGTCCCCTTGTTCTCCTGTAGATTGAAGGTGTTGATGGAGAGGATATGAGGCTGTGTTGGCCAATACAAAATCTTTTTGGTCTGGATGACATACCATGGCGATGCGAATCTCCATCCATCCATTCTTGGGTAGGTCAGGATCCCCATTGTGCTTGTATTTGTCCACTGTGTTTATGATCGCTTGGCGTGTCTCCTCATCCTCGCCTTTAGGATTAATTGTGATTCCCTTGATAAGCGGGCCTCTTGAGAGATCACCTTGGTGGCTGCCGTTTACTAGAGAGACCCACTGCAATTTCTCAATTAAGTTGAAAAATTTACCGTGAGGATTGTCAAAGTCAAAAATATAATAGTCCAAGAGTTCTTTGGTCATCCCAAGGAGCGATGAAGGATTGCAGTGGAATGTATCTCCATCAAAAAGTGCTTCAAAGTCAATGTGGTCTGAGCGGAATTTGTGTAGCCAGTAGGCAATATTGTCATTTTTATTGATGTTAAACCGTTCTGGGTTAAAGAAATCATATTCACTTGGATCGAGAATGCGGAAGATTACCCGTCGAATGTTATGACGTAAGCAAAACTTGCTCAGATCATCTAACATGGCCGTAAACGTTTGGGTCGATTCTTCCTCCGACAAAGTCGTGAAGTCTATAGTCGGAAATTCACACCAAATGCTGTAGTTAATCTGTCTGATTTGGCTAGGCTGTGGTTGTAAACGCGCTTCTAATTGCTGACTTGATCCCAGCAACGTAGCCATACAAAGCAGTGAAAGTAATGATCGTAAAATCTTCATACTAACTCTCTTTCTCCTTTTTTTTCTTATAAAACAGGTTACTCATTGTGTTTAATTTAACCCCACAAAAGAAGTCAAAGAAATTCTTATTTTTCGCGAAAAATTTGCGGAACCAACATTCTAGGGTGTGCTTATTATCTATAATATCTCCTTGGCGTTACTGATATCAAAATAGCATTTTGTTGAGTTATTTGCTTGAGCAAGGAAGCATAATTCGCAAGACTTTTTTAACACTGCGATTGTATGCGTCACAGCAATGATGTTTATTTCCAAAAAATTGCGCTGAAGTTGAGAATGCAATGTGAACCAACTCGATTTATTTCTGTATATTCTAGCATCGATGCTTAACCCTTGTTTTATCCACAAGACACAGATATTTTTCTGATGCTTTACAAAAATTGGGTAGAAAAATTAATACGGTAATTTTAACATGAGAAATAAAGGGTGTTGTTCATGAAGGCAATTAATTTTATAGCGTTGATACTAATCTTATTAGGGGCAATAAATTGGGGTCTGTTGGGGCTTTTTCAGTTTGATCTCGTTACTTGGCTGTTTGCAGGCATGCCGGAGTGGTTTTTCCGATTGATTTATACAATTTTGGGATTGTCTGGCGTGTGGGGGCTTACTTTTCTTTGTAAATGTAGAGCCATCTGTTGTTATGGCCCATGTTGCAAAAAAAAAGACGAAAAGTAAATTTTTGTTGTTCACATGTTAGCTACTTACAGGTGGCTGTACTTGTAGGGTCTCTTCGCGGTTTATGCTGAGTTAGGTGTCGCTGCCTATTTCGCTCTGGTGATAGGGGTGCTTGTGGAATGGGTGGTGTGTCCCGGCCGGCCGCTCCTGGCCCTCGGCCTCTTGCTTACTCCATGTAAAATTTCTTAACAGTGCCATCTACGTCCTGTCACATATCTTTTGCTTTTTGAAAAACACTTTAATGAAAGCAGGCGTTTTTCTATTTAATTTATCTTGAAATTATTATCGTTGTTAGTTTACAATATACCGTGATTTGTTATTGGTAGTATGTGAGGTAAACAAAGTAGTTATGAACGGTGTTCAGCGATGCATTGTTGAGGATCTGCCCGTGCTGCTCTGTAAGGGTGCAAAATCTGTGGAGAGGCTTTTACGTGGCAGATGTGAAAGTTGTTATGTGCTGTATACTATTGGTATGGTGGTTACCCTTTTGGGATTGGCACTTTTGAATCTCTCAGGATTCGGGGTTATTTTTGCTTCTTCGTTTTTGTGTGAGTTTTTATGGGCTGCGTTGGGTGTGGTTGGGTACGATTGTTTGAAGGTTGGAAAGAATGTGTATTATTTGGCGAGGGTTGAAGAAGGTCGGTGTTATTTTTTATCCAAAAGCTTTCAGAAATTTAGTCTTACTGATATTTGTAGAGATACATCTATTTTATTAAGCTCTGTGGCCGGCGTTGTGAGAGGGAAATCGCTGCTGCCGAGTCTTTTAGAAATTTGTTTTAAGAATACCGTTGTTTTTAAGCCCATGTTAGATTTTGCTTCCAAAGTTAGTGTCGATCTCGGTTGAGAGGCGTTCTGCTTGTTTAAGCGACCCAAATATTAATCTTTAATTTGACATTTTTTCTCCCTTTGTTAAAATACTTCCTTTTAACTCAGGAGGATTTTAGATGGATTTATCTGGTATTTCGACATCATTTTTGAACATGAGGGTGCAGTTTCCCTCCTTCGTGAGCTCTTTGGGAAATCTTTGCCGAGGTAGTAGAACGGATAGGGAGGAGGATATAAAGCATGTGTGGAGTATGGTATGTAAGATTTTTGGGGTGTTGAGCTTAGCTGCCTTTGGCCTCTCGTTCTTGTGGTTTTTACTAAGCGCTGTATGGAAGATTGCCACCATTTCTGCATGTTTTGTTATTGGGCATGATGCGTTGAAGTATGGAGAGAGCATACATCATCGTCCGTCTGTTGGTAGCATAGAAGCAAATCGGGATTCTATTAATTTCCCATGGCGTGGCCTCATTCTGGGGAGTGTGATTTGTTCCTTTCTCCCCTCAGCCAATGTGAGTTCAGAGAGTGCGGTAAGAGGCGCTAGGGGCTGAGATATTTAGTCAATCTCTGGTGGTGATGCTGGAGGGCCTACTTTCGGGCACGTCCCTACCCTTCTGTTGCCTTGCATTTTTGAGCATATAGATTTACAATCGGTTGGTTTACTTCGTGTTGAAGGATTATGAGCTCTAAAGTCATTGGCGTACGGGTTTTCAGTGGTGTATTTTTAATTTCTGGGACTACGATTGGCGCCGGAATGTTGGGGCTGCCTTTGGTTACTGGTATTGCTGGTTTTGTGCCCGGCATATTGATGACCTTGTCGGTCTGGCTCTTCATGTACTGTACGGGGATGCTATTTTTGGAGGTGACCCTCTGGATGCCAGATGGAAGTAATTTGTTATCCATTTCTGAAAAATTTTTAGGGAAAGGGGGGCGATTCTTTTCTGGCGTGTTGTTTATTTTTCTCTATTACTGCTTGATGATAGCCTATTTCACTGCTGGGGCGCCGCTCTTTGCCGTAGCAATAGGTGTAGCTTCGTCTAGCTGGCAAAGCTTCACCATTTTTGGATCCGTTTTCATGGTGATCGTCGCGGTTGGTCCTAAGTGTATAGATAGAGTTAATATCATGCTGAGCGTGGCGATGCTGCTTGCGTGGCTGATCTTGATCGGTGAGGGAACATCTCATGTGCACACGTCCCATCTGACACACGCGAAATGGTCAATTATGGTGTTGGCAACCCCTATCCTCTTTGGAGCCTTTGGTTTTCACAATGTCATCCCCTCTTTGTGCTCCTACCTCAACAGGGATAAACGGGCTCTTCGCATTGCTGTTTTTTGGGGGTCGATCTTGCCCCTGATTGTCTATTTGGTTTGGCAATGGCTCATTATTGGGACACTTCCCCGAGAAGTTATTGCACACACCCTTAAGAGTGGAAATGAAGTCACTTCTGCATTTCGCTCTGTGACGGGAGGGAGAACTATTATCTTGGTAGGCCGACTTTTTGCATTTTTTGCAATCATCACCTCAATCCTGGGTGTTTCATTTTCTATGGTAGATTTTCTAGGAGATGGATTCCGATGGGTGGGTTGTAGAGGATGGAAACGTGTTTGGTTGACATCACTTACCTTTGTGCCTCCGCTCGTTTTGTCGTGGTTGAAACCCAACATCTTTGTTACGGCCTTAGGTATTGCGGGTGGTTTGGGCGAGGCGGTCCTCAATGGCCTCCTTCCTATTGGGTTGTTTTGGCTAGGATGGTATATTTGGAGGTTAAAATCTGATTTAAGTTGGCTGAAAAGTAGGGGGGTTCTCATTATTCTTTCTCTTTATGCCGTTTTTGTAATTTTAGTTGAGGTTTATCATCTTATACATCACACATCCTAAAAATTGTTTAAAATGTAACACTTTCTGTGTAAGACTCTAATTAACAAAATTTGTGGCTTCTTGAATTTTTAATGAGAACCAGAGTACAATGGTCTAAATAAAAATGGTGGAACATGAAAGGGTTCATTCTGAGTTTTTTGTTGATATGTGTGGCGCCCATCTTTGCGGGTGAAGGGGCAAATGAGAAGGAGATGAGGGGGCAGGAGCTCTGTCACTTCACAGGGAAGATTTTTGGCATTTTGCACGAGGGGGCTTTTTTGCTCCGTCAAGAGGAGCAAGAAAATTTACAAAATAGCTACTCCTCCTTTGTTGAACGTCTTGACCAATATAAGACAGGTGTGAATCCCGAGATTGCGGTGCTTGCTAAGAAATTCATCTCTTTTTTTAGAGATGAGCCTGGCCCCGCTGTTAAGAGTAGGCCTGGTCCTGCTGTAGGTTCCCTAACCGATGCTGTGTCAGATTTAGGAAGACTTCTTAAGTGTTCTGTTGATGATGCGCATTATCGCCTCGACACGGCATATCTCTTACACAGGGAAGATCTAAGCAAGCAGATCATGCAAATTGAGGAGCAGTTAGATCGCCGTCTCCCTCAAAAAAAAGGGGCAAATTATCATAAGCTGATGATAGAATCACTCGCCGACGAGCAATATGACCTTGCCCTTTATGCCTATCTCAAAATTGCTGAAGGGCGTTGTAGGTAGTGGGTGATCCCAGTTTTGGGTTGCCGTGAGAGACCTGGGAAAAATGTTTTCGAAGTATCCCCTTGAGCTTGTAATGAATTTAGTTAAGGTATTAGAATGTTTGAGGAAGAAGCCACTTAATAGGAGAGGTATGTGTTATGGCAAAGAAGGGTGCCAGAGAGAAGGTTCGGTTGAAAAGCACCGAGACTCCGGAGGTTTATTGGACGTTTAAAAATAAGCGCAATACACCCGACCGCATGGAGTTGAAAAAGTATGACAAACGTGTGCGTCGTCATGTGATTTTTAAAGAAGCGAAGTGATTTTCGAATTTTCGATCGCTAGAAAATACCTTGTCCCGAGGAAGCGTCAGCTTTCGATGTCGCTCATAGCTCTCATGTCTGTTGTGGTGATATCTTTGGTCGTTTGGCTTGTCCTCGTTTTTCTCTCCGTTACATATGGAATTGAGAAGAGTTGGTTGACAAAGCTCACCTCTTTCAATTCTCCTGTTCGCATTACTCCAACGGAGGCTTATTATAACTCATATTACTATCAGGTCGATGCCATTAGCCATTCCTCTGAATTTCAGTTGAAGAGTATTGGGGAAAAATTGGTAGCCACACTCACCGATCCACATGGCGATGAGGATATGGAAATTCCCTCTCTGTGGCCCCAAAAAATATGCAATGGCGATGGGTCTGTGAAAGATCTTATCAAAGAGGCTTTTCATGCCGTGCGACAGCTGTCGCTCACCGCCCAGGACTATGAAGTGGCGGGAGCCGTTTTGAAACTGGTCATGAC
>Ga0066187_1000595_pt1 | contig 11825 bp, 13 predicted proteins | sample WorMetexBAHAMAS1_FD_58706 | JGI IMG/M metagenome (GOLD analysis project Ga0066187, IMG submission 58706) | Marine gutless worms symbiont microbial communities from Max Planck institute for Marine Microbiology, Germany - Inanidrilus exumae... | ecosystem: Host-associated > Annelida > Digestive...
CCGTACATACAGTACGACACAGACAAGAACATGCAGTTGCAGTTGCCGTCGCCGGCGACGTCGATCGGTGTCCAACAGCACAGCATGATGGGTTGCGTGTGCTGTGCTGGAGCAGTGTGACTGCCTTTAGACACGAGCGACAGCTTTGAGAGCTGTTGCGATGCATGTCCGGCAACATAAATCCAGTCAAATACATTTGCTGATGGACGTCGTTGCATACGTGCTATTTTTGTGTCCTTATCTTTAAAACGATAGATGCACCTGATTCGCATTAGTCTGCCTTTGACAAATTGTTGTGTCCAATTATTAGCCAGGCCTGTATACCATTACTGTGCATTGTTTTAACCATTTTTGTATGTATGTTGAAACTTGAGTATGACTTTTTTGAACATGTAGCTAATTCGTTTCCAGCTTCCCATGCACAGAGTGCCACAGACTGTTGTCTGATATGGTTTACGGACGTTTCCCCTGTAAGTCAGTTTCCCTGGAAAGATGTTTTCCTGAAAGACGTTTCCCGAAACGGGACACAGAACGTAACTTCCAGCTAGCTCGTGGTGATTTCGTGTTGTTTAAGTTTTAGTGAGATAGGCTTATATGTGCTGCGTCATATAGGCCCTTATAATTCTGCATATTTTATTAGCAGTGCCTTTCACTTTGTTGCAGTTTACGCCGACGACCGTCTTAGATCATGTTCACTTCTAAACCAGCAGTAGTGAATAATTAACTGAAATGTTTTAATAGTGAAACGCGGCGTCGCGTCCTCAGTGTCCTTGCAGTGGCGCAGATTCCTTTGCATGTCGTGATGCTGCTAGCTGCTACCATGGAACGTCTGCTCACAGTGTCCAGAGCTAAGTCGCTGCATGGCGCTCACTCGCTCATCTTCAAAGAAATGTGCTCACTAATTACGTCGAATACCTTAAACTTAAATATATACTAACTGCACTTGATGCAATATCATGATCATGGTATGGTTCTTGGTGATTTCCAACCAGCGACTCCTTTAACTAGCAAGGGTTCAGAATTAGAGCAGGAGTAGATCAAGATCAGTTTATCTCACAAGGTTGCCGTGGACAATTCATAATGCACTTTCTTCCGGATAACGTCTTTCTGGGAAGGGGAATTTCCGGGAAACGTCGGTAAACCGTCTGATACTGCGGGTCTGACTTTAGTTATTTTACTCAATTTTAGTCGACAGTTAATCGACTAAAATATTTTAGTCGCACATCATATCTAGTACATAGCCTAGACGTGATAAAGCACGCGAGACACATTCAGTGCTGCCTTTGAGATACTTAGGTTCAGTAGCAGACTAGCAGTGATGCCTAACTGTTTCCAAGACACTTCAGCAGTATTGCTTAAGTGCCCAGATACTTCAGCATGACCGAAATGTTTTGGTCCTGAAGTGTCCATGCACCGTTCTCTCACTGCACTGGATTTCTTTCTTTGTGCGGCATAAGTTTTTGCTGGTAGTCCAATTGTGTCTGTTTGCTGTATGTTGTAGTTGTTGGCAACCACAGAAGAACAACGATGCCTCCGCCTCCTCCCCCAGGTCCGCCTCCACCACCTGGGCCACCACCGCCACCGGCCGCCGCACCTCAGTTGTCAAAGTCAGAACAAAAAGGCCGCTCAGCTTTGCTTAATGATATATGTAAGAAACCAAAGTTGAAGTCGTCGTCTCATCTCATGGTTGACAAAAGTGGACCAGCGATTGAAGGTCTGTCTACTAACTATTTTGTATTTTTTTATAATTGTTTTTATATGTACCTTGTATATGATTTCTATAACAATAATGATAATAATACCATGAGCCTCCCATGACTGGTAAAATTGTGTGATTGTTGTAGTTGACTTAAATTTATATAAACGACCTGAATATTGGTATATCAATTATCTAGAGAACTGCCTCTGGTCATACATTCTGTGTCGGGTTGGACGTAAAACCTTAACTCAATCAATCAATTTTGGTATAAGGGCTTTGGCGAAATTCCGATAGGGTCATGCCCATGGAATGTTGAATAAGGTGGTATAGGATAAAATCAGTAATTTGCGACCAGCATATGTATGTCAGAAATGGATCAAGATAGAGACATAGTTAATTTGGAAGGCTAATAGGAATGCGTATGCACTGTATCAAATGGTACTATTTCCAGTGACCTTGAGTGACCCTAACTATCCAAAACATTACTAAAACCACATTATTTCGTACTTTTGCGTTTTCTTTTGTGTCTTTGTGATGGGGAGATAGAGACTTCAAATTTGATGAATAGATTGATTATAGCAAGTCATAATCTATGCATGAAGGAGATGTGATTAGCATCATGTGACGCTCTCTAAATTTTGGGAGGCCTGTCATATCTTTGGAATGGATGAAGCTATGCATTTGATATTTGGAAAACAGATTGGGCCTAATAAGTGCAGTCCAAGCATGAGAAATTACACCCAAATATGGTGTAGCAACATACGCACTTTTAAAACGTAGCAGTCTATATCATATCTCTGAAATGGGTGAAGCTTGGAAGATCAAATTTGGTGTTCAGATTGGTCACGGCAATTAGTAGCAAGATTACATTCGAAAGGGATGTGTTCAGAGTCATGTGGCCTCTAAATTTTGGTATGTAAGTGGCACTATCTTTGATAATGATAAAGACATCGTTAGAATGGAAGTCTTAGTAGGAATTTATATCTGGCCTATCAAGTGGCACCGTTACTAGTGACCTTGACCAACCTTGAAGGTCACTTGAGCTGTTCGACACATTTTTAAACCATATATTTCTGAAAATATGGCACATTATATGAGCTGCAAGTTCAGCTGTTGTATTGAAACTGACAGACGTCAGAAAGTCACATTTCAATAGTGGTGGTATCTGGGAGATAGTGCAAGATAGTGACTGGTTACTAGAAACCAGTGATAGAAGTGATATATGACCTATCAAATCTTGTCATTTCTGATGACCTTGAATGACTTTCAAGGACATGTACATGTTGCAAGCCTATTAGAATTCAATTTTTCATACAGTTGTGCAGCAGTTGACAGGACTTCAACTGATATAGTTCATCACACAGGTCCTTAATTCCTTAAGAATAGGCCCGTTCCATTTCCAGACTGGAGGTCGTAAAAGGCGATCAAACCTGGCTTTAGTTTTTGTGTTTATTTAATTTTATAGTATATTATGTTATGGATGCATGTTTGCTTTTGTTGTGTTAGCTTTAATTATAGGTACTAAGCCAAGAACATCTCCAAAATGACCTATTTGGTGTCAAGTGGGACGTGAAACCTTAAATTAATAACCATTAATGTTGCTAACTTTTTAACAACAGTGTTATGGCAGATATTTTTATGTGTGTCCATTATGACTTCCTCATTGTTGATTGTTTTCCAGCCAACAAGAATGCGTTGAAGTTCGGTACAGTTTCTGGAGCATCTTCAGGTAAATTTCTTTTAAGGATAACTGTTATTCATCTCATGAACTGATTATATTACTTATTATTTGGCTCAAAGTTAGACTTCAGCCAAATATTGGAGTCACTTTACGGCGCATTTTGGCGGTGTTCACGCGTTCAGCTACAAATCCGCCGAAAGTGAACCAGTTTGGATGAAATCTGGAGCACTCTGAGTACATTGTCGGGGGCTAACGTTGGCATCACTCAGTCGCAGGCACATGACACTAGGTATCATGGAATGCAAGAACTGAACAGTTGTGTCACCTGTCGAGTGTGCTGGTGGGAAACGCTCTCTTCATGTCTATATTGCAGTGTGTCACCAGATACACTGCAAGACGTGTAGTTTACTACTATAGATTTTGAGCACTTTTTGAGACAGACTCACTTCTTCACACTGTTCAGAGTTATAGATGCACACACAATTGTCGATTTGATTTTCAGCATTAATAACAACAAAAATTACCATGCAGCGAAACACCAACTTCAATAAGTAAGCGAAGAACGTTTAAAATTTAATCGTCAAAAAATAACTGCTAATAATGTCTTAATGATTTATTGGAAGATTAATTGTTAGTATGGGCAGCCTTGGTATGTAGTATTTTATGCATTCTTGTAGTAAAATTCTTGTGAAAATTGATGAATGACGATGTTTGATGATGTCGAAAAAATTGGAAAAAAATTAAGAACTTTGCATCTCCTAAGCATTGCAAAAAAGGCTAAAATGTGACTAAACACTGATAAATATTCTGCTAATGTTCTTTTTGCACAATTTTCTCATTTTGATGTGTCTGTTATTCATATTATTGGTCAGTTACTGTAATTGATCTGTAGTGGTATCAGACATATAGATGTCAGAGAGCTGATATAAGTGCAGCTACGTTCCATTTACAGGGATCATTGGTTACAGGTAGAAAATTAGGTCCAGTTAATGATTCTTCTGTTTGATATCGGGTGTGGGCACTCCTGCAGAATAGCAGTCCCGTTTTTATACCCCATAGAATTCCATCGGGGGAAACTTGAAATTTTTCACGGAAACTCTGTGGGATTTCATGTGAAATGCTCCGTTGATTTTTCCTGCAAATAGGTCCCAGTTTTATAATTCATGGGATTCCATGTGAAATACTCGACGGAATTCTCATGCCACATTCTTATGAAAACTCCACGGAGACTCTGACCATAGAGTTTTCATATGTTTTCTCTACGTGGCATGAAAACTCGTGGAGTATTTTACATGGATTCCCATGAAAGTCACCGCGGAAAATTTCCCATGTTTTTCCCATGCAATTCTATGGGGTATAAAACTGGGACGCTATTCTGCAGGATCGTCCAGGGGGTATCCAGCACACAGAAACTTAGTCTATCTAGTCACCCCTCGAAGGGACATCCAGCTAACCTAGTTTCATCTGGAAAATGGCCAGTAAGTAAGCAAAGAATTAAGATATTATTCAAAATTTAATCATTAACCAAAAATTAATTACTTAAAATTCTGAATGATTTTTCCGAAGATAAATTGCGCAGCCCTAGTATATAGTATCTTATGGATGGGTGTGTGTTGTATAATCTGCTAAGTGGGCTTGGATCAAGTTACTCAAATTCATTTGCAGTATTTTGTACTGAAACGGGCGTTGAAAAATTTACAGAAAATTGCGGTTTTATGGAGTCCTTAGTATAGTATTTCACACAAAGGGGCTGATGTATCAGCCTTGAGTGCATGAATGATGTTGGTGTCTGTATCATTAGTCAAGTAGCATCCAGTGATGGATTCATTAAGGGCGTTGGAGATCCAGCATAAAGGGACCAGTGCCCCATTTCTTAGGAATCCAGTGATGGTTGAAGAAATCACGAGGCCAGTGAGTGATTTTGTTTAGTTGGGATCAGTTCCTTCTGTGCTTTGACACTTGTTCGAGTGATATCCAGTCCATAAAACCGTGTGACGTATTCAAGAAGGTTCTTGTGCAGAGGAAGAAAACCAAGCAGCTGTCAAACAGCCGTTCAAACGTAGATGGTGATGGTTTTGATAGATTGATGTAATTCTGCACCGAGATGCATTCTTCATTCTAGCTGCAGCAGATATTGACATCCAGTGATGAGTGATTCATGCGGTGTCGGTGGGGGCGTCCATTCACACAAAAAACTCATTTCTAAGAATCAAGGTTAACCCAGTTTTTGTGCATATTGTTGTCTGCCAAATGGGCATGGATCAGAGCATCCAAATACAAACTTGATGGTAGCAGATATTGCTGATGTTGGCTTCACTGCTCTTTTTTGTGCACCGCAGTCGACGTCCAGTGCTGTTAACCGTAGTGAATCTGCGCTAGTGTTTGTTATTTCCATATCTTTATGTTTCTAGTGATCGGTTTAATGTGAGTGAATGCTAAGCAGCGACAATACTATCTGTTCACAGGCCTGTAGTTGTCAAGACGTGTGTGATATCATGGAACACTGTACGGACATGGGGAGTATTGAGAGCTGATAAGGGCAGACGTGGTGTGGTGCAGAAGTGGGCAAATGCAGTTCTGCGGTTGTGTTAGCAGTCGCTATCTCGTGGGCCACTATGCTGAGGTGAAGCCTACTGGGTTTATGCCATAGCACGCACGGGGATGGCCCAACGCCTGCACCAGCTTGTGATGTTGTTTGCATGCCCTGGTGTAATAGCTGTGCCTTGCGTCATGGGAGTTATACAGTCGTAACTTTAATAATTCTTAACGTGTGATTGGTAATTGGATGCTGAAACTTGGCACGGATGTCTGTTATCATTTGTCGTCATTTTCTGCGTTCTCCTGTGGCGGGAAATTCACTGTGGACTGTAAGTGATGTGGGCGGTGATCTGTCAATGAGTGGTTGATTGCTACTGTAATGTAAGCCAGTTGTGTAGAGCTGCAGCAGCGATGTGTATACTCCTTGAGCACTCTCACATTGTTGGTTGGCATCAGCAAGGACATCCGATCTGTGAAAAATTGTGGCTTTCTCAGAGACATGGAGGTACCGACCTGACTCACTGGGAATAAGGAAATTAAGCTGCTTAAGAGACAATTGAGAGTGGTACACTGTAGTAAAATGACCAGTGATAGGCAAGTCCCAGTCCTGATTGGATTTAAATTGAGATTTGAACATCGGTTGTGAGTCACTTTGCATTAAACATTCAGTTTGAAGCATTGTGATTCAAGTAAGAAATAACGCTGTTCCATTTAAAATTACAAACTGCAGTGTTTTCGTGGCCGTGCTGCCATAATTGGGGCCATGTGTGAAAGAAATGTTGAAGCTCTGTTGCTGCTGCTAATGCAACTCAACACTGACAATAGTTGATACTCCGTCACAATGTTAAACCGTTCTCTGATGCTGACTGTAAGTAGTGATTGCTAATAAGCTATTGATGGCTTTGTTGTTTTTTTAACTGTACATTGTACATTGCAGCTGGTGAAATATTTAAAATGAAGAAGCCAGCACTCACATTAGTGCAAAAACTCACGCCGGCACTGTTCTTTGTGCCTCATGACCTTGACCTTTTGACCCCAAAATAAATGGGTTTAGGGGACTCAAAGTCGAATGTCTCTCTGTCAAGTTTGGTGACCTAGCTGCGGCGGTTTTTGAGGTACCATACGGATAAACAGACAGATGCCGGTGAAAAACCCTACCGTCGACGGGGTAAAGATTCAACATTTGGCTGTGAAAGATCTGAGGTGTGCAGTAATTTGAGGTGTACCATATGGCTAATTGACATAAACCTTTTGGCAAGAAGATGTGAGGCTTGAAAGCAAGATTTGGCCGGTGACTGATGGTGACAGTAGTAGTGTGATTGACGTGCAGTCAGTAGGTCGCAAAACGGCGGCCGTCATCCCGTGAATCAGCCTCAGCAGTCATCGCCGGTAGACGGTCACGCTGTGGCGGCGCTGGCGCGCTGTGGGGCGATGGCCGCCGCCGGCAACGGTTGCTCCGCCGCGTCGTGGGGCAGGGCGCCCGATCGCCCGCCGGCGCCGCCCGCCCGCGCTGCCCCGGGTAGACCGACGGCGCCGCCGCCGCCTCCACCGGCCGTGCCGCCGAACGGTATAGAGCGCGATTGTCGTGCATGCGACGTGGCCACGTCTGACCCGTCGAGCATGCGTCGGCCGCCGAGTGTTGAGTGTTGCTGGTCGTACGTTACGCTCCAGTCGGCACTTTGTGACCGATATACGCCTCACCCAGACACCCACAATACATGGTGTTTTCTTCATAAAATGGCGTCATCCGACCGTTAGCCCATGACTCATAATCGTCATCCTCCTCTCACCACGCCGGTACTGAGTATTAAACTCACCGTTAGCTGCTAAGCCCAGCGCTCTAGCGTTGCAATCAATGCTTTGGTTTGAAATATTATTCCCACGGTGTGAATATGAGTCAGCCGCCAGTTTAGTGCACTATTTACCGAGCCTTTTTGTTAGAGCACTGTTAGAAATACTTATAATTACGCATTCACCACTCTACAGTTTGAGCGAAGGCATCATATGTTTTAGGCTGTCCCGTTCGTCTGGACCGATCTTATTACCACAATATCTTATGACCGGCTTGAGCATTCTCGGTGAAACTTATAGGGAATGTTCACTAGCCCTCTAGTGATGACCTGATTAGATTTTGGAGGTCGAAGCCTCAAAGGTCAAGGTCACAGCAGGCCGTGAGGTGGCCAAAGGCATCCACATCGACGCTGGGGCGTCAAAGTCTATCTTTTTAGTTTTTAAATTGGCTTTGAAAGTGATAAAATTAATGGAATAAACTTTTAATGTGGAAATTCGATAGTGAGCAGAGCAGCGGCGAAGTCAATGTAATGTAATATTGAGTTCAAAAGCTCTTATTAGAGAGTACAGACCTTCACTGAAGCTTTGATGGGTTTTTCCCACAGCTGAATTTTCGATGCGACTGTTTCACTTATAGGGATTTCTCGTAGTCTTTCCTCACTGTATAGTATCAACCTGTAGTGCATTTCTTCAAACGAACCAACAACAAACTGGAGCAGAAACATAACCTCCTAATCGGCGGTAGAAAGGCAGATACTCAATTCAGGTGATGTACTTAAAAAGCTTATAGAGCAGGTTGTAGTAAAACATTGAAACTATACAGTTAGTGAATGTTATAAATACGCCTCTGTTGTATGGCCCATTAGCTGTTACAGGGCCATACGACAGAGTATTTATTATACTTATCTGTTTGTATTTGTTTGTTGTATGACCCCATAACAGCTAATACTTAGTATATGTTCTTATGCTTTAGTGGTACTGCCGTTTTTTGTTTTGCATAATGTGGTAATGCATGCATATTTTATGTTAATTTGACATTCTGGTGTGTAACATTTTGCTGTGTGTACACTTAGTGTTTGTTGTATGTTGTTCTTAAATGTTTTCCTGCATTTGAGATGTTGTTTAATGTCTTACCGCATGCGTGTGAACCTCTTACTTTCCTTCTACATTGGCAGATGGGCTGATGCTTACTTCCGTAAAATAAGTTTTTAAACTTTCTAAGCCCAATAATTATTTGAGCATAGAATTTAATCACAGTTTCGTAATGGGTTTATTGAAACAAATCAATACACATAGTGGCATTTTCTATTTTTACGTGTTGGGCAAATTACACAGCAGTGTGGTCACAAGTTGTAGCTTGTCTGGCATTGATTTATTGTTAGCAGATGATTAGTTAACAGATGGTTAAAAATCTGAAGTCTAATAAGAAGTCTGAAGTGTCATTGTGTCCATTACGCTGTAATCAGTTTATTTAAGCCGCTGCCTTACGTGTTTGTGGTTGTACCGTGCATCCTGCTGCTGATGATTTTAAGTTGGAATTCCCCAGCATTTGTCCATGAAACTGATTTTCTCACAACACAATGTTTTGTGCCTTCACAATGTCGGCAAAGGCATTGTTTTTAGGCTGTCCCTTTTGTTCGTTTGTCCATTCATACGGTCAGATATTGTTACCACGATATCTCGTGAGTGGCTTGAACACTTTTGATAATAAAACTGACATGGAATATTCGCTAGCCCCTACTGATGACCTGTTTAGATTCTGAAGGTCATGGTCACATGGTTCAACCCAAATGGGCAAAGATGAACATTGGACGAGGTTTAACTTTTTTTCGACCCAACCTATTTTGATCCACCAGATGCTAGACTCAACGAACCCCGCTGTGTATCAGAGTTATTTTAACCCAACCAACCCGTGGCTGTAGATACCAATGATGCCTGTGTGTCAAAGTGACATGATACGACTCATGGAAAACTGCAGTGTGTCCTCAGTGTTATTATTTTCAGATACACTGCTGCATAGACAGGTCTCAGCTGCCGCAGATACCCGCGCGACGCGCTGCCTGACGCCCATCGTGTTATACACAAAGGTGGACCTTTAGCGTGATAAACTGGCCACTGACGACCGTGACTGAGCGTCCACTGAAGTTGACAACATTTGCGACGATTGACGTGTCGTTGCGAAATTTTCTTAAGTAAAGAGTTTGATATAAAGTTCCACAGGGAAGAACCCTTATTTTTGGAGATATTAGGGTTTCTTTTCAGTACATTGTGGGATAAGTTGAGGGTAGCCTCTGCCAAAAACGAGCTCAATTTGTTCAACCGTTTTGATAGAACTCAGACTTGTGACAGACAGACACATGACCACAGCTAATACCACGCTAGCACAGCGTCGCGCGGTAAAAATATGTTAAATTCTCATAAGTGGATGTCCGGTTGCTACAAAACAATCAGGGTTCCTACACTCACTGATCCCTCGTTCCTTGCGTCCATTTTGGCACAGAAGATCAGACCCATTCTTACCCGTGGGTTTATCACACCCAACCCGAGGGTTGACCCACTCCATGTTCAGCTCTGGATCAAAGGCGGCCATTCTCGCTGATACACATGTTCTATCTCCACCCGCCCTTCAACGTGATCACGGCTTCCTATTCCATTCCCCTCTCGCCTGACTCCCCAACCTCTCCCTTTTCCCTTCCACTTTCTGTACACTCCCTGTGTGTTGAAACCATCTTCTCCGTTCTCCGTTCCATCTCCCATATGTCCACCCCTGTACAAACAGGAAGCTTAACAGGGCAAACATGCCTGTTTTCTGTGTGCTGTCATAAGTTTTCTGTTTGTGCATGTAGTACATGCAGCGACACATTTCTTCAGAATTGTACTAATATATATGTATGACTGTAGTGTACTGTATACAGGCATTCCGTTCGATAAACTGTTGCCAGTCGACCCTTCAGGGATTTGTGAAACAACTGTATTATCGGTTGTCAGAATATTGTCACTGTTGTTATGTGGTCGGGAACTTCACTGAAAGATGATGAGTTGTGATGATGTATGTGTGTAACAGCGGCACGTCCTCAGGCAGCATCCGCAGCAAGTGGATTTGGTACAGTCAGCTCGCATGGACCGAGGGACGGACCACCGTCACTTGCCGGACTGTTCAGTGGCGGAATGCCTCAGCTGAGGTCTCGCGGTGGTGCACCGGGAGCGCAGTCCGCGCACTCGTCTGTGGCTGCGTCACAGTCTGATAGCAGCACATCGGTCTCGGGACGAACTGGTGTGTATCATCATAGTCATCATCGTCATCACCTAATGCTGGTAGTAATAACGAAAAGTGGCGGACGGGAGGCGCAAATTCTGTGCCGAGTGCTGAAGGCAGTTGCTCGCTAGGCAAATCGATATGCAGTGAGGCGTGAAATGATGATTTGAAGTAAGAAGTTTGGAGGGTACGCCTGAGAGATTTGATTGGTGGAGAAATTCTGGATAGTGCCGCTGGCATGCGGGTTGCCACGGAGCTGTACTTTGTATTAGATGGGAGTTCGGATCTGCCCACGGAAAGAGTGGCCTTAACATAATGGAAGCCTGTGTCAGTGGAATTGGCAAAAAGCCTACGTAGGTCAAGCCAACTGAAATCCCACGTCCATAGAGAATTTCCAGCTCTCGCTATGCGATGGTTAGTGAGCTGTTGCCTATGTGCGTCACGTTAATGGAAGTTGGTGTTGGCATTGATACGTGCATCAGCTTGTGTTGTGTCGTGTGGTACTGTAGGTCGCCGAGTGAATGGTGCCGTACAGCCGCCTCTTCCTGTACCTCCGCAGAACAGAGGCAGCAGGGACATGGCAGTAACCAGTAACGGTCCAAGTCGGTACGCTGGACACGTGGGTGGTCCTCCAGTCCGACCTCCGGTTCCTGCGCCGTCATCTGCCGACTACCCCGGTGGCACTAGTAACGGTTTGCCGACGCCGCCACCGTCGTCGCGGACTAGAGCACCGCGGCCACCGGTCTCAACGGCACCAGACAGAGACAGCACCTCGCGGCCGCTGCCTACCCCTCCAGGACCGCCCAGGATGATGCCGCCGCCGTCAACGCGGCCGCCGCGGGTTGCCAACGCGGCGGCCG
>Ga0066187_1000597_pt1 | contig 11824 bp, 12 predicted proteins | sample WorMetexBAHAMAS1_FD_58706 | JGI IMG/M metagenome (GOLD analysis project Ga0066187, IMG submission 58706) | Marine gutless worms symbiont microbial communities from Max Planck institute for Marine Microbiology, Germany - Inanidrilus exumae... | ecosystem: Host-associated > Annelida > Digestive...
TGGTCGAACTCCGGACATTCCAGGCAGTCGTCCCATTCCTGCAGGCTCGCATCGATGCGACGATCGGAACGGGCCAGACCGGCCGTTTCGATTTCGAACGAGAACACCTTCCCCCGCATGGGCTTGTTGGTGGAGAAGTGCAGCGCATCGTGGAACATCATTCCATAGCAGGATTTGTGCTGCGCCATGGCGAATTCTCCTTCAGGTCTTGTCGTTGAGAGCCGTCCGTGGATCAGGCTGACAGCCACTGTTCGAGTTTGGTCTGATCGGGCAGGCCGCCCGAATGCACCAGTTTGCCGTCCACCGAGATGCCGGGCGTGGAGATCACGCCGGCCATCGCCATCGCTTTAACATCCGTGACCTTCTCGATTTCGATGCCGATCCCGAGGCGTTCCGCGGTTTCCCTCACCATCGCTTCGGTCGCGTCGCAGCGGTTGCAGCCGGGCCCGTAGACCTTGATGCTCTTCATATTGATTTCTCCTCTCTGTCGCGCGTGACCGGGACCGTCACAGGACGACGTTGAACAAGAAGCCGGTGGCGAGGATCCCCACTGAGACCACTGCGATGAAGGTCGCGATCAGGCGCAGCGTGAGAACCTGCTTGAGGATGATCATCTCCGGCAGCGAGAGCGCGATCACCGACATCATGAAGGCGAGCGTCGTGCCGAGCGCGGCGCCCTTGCCCAGGAGCGCCTCCACGATCGGGACCACGCCGGCGGCGTTGGTGTACATCGGCACGCCCACGACCACGGCGGCCGGCACCGACCACCACGCTTCGCCGCCCATGATCCGGAGCAATATGGCCTCGGGCACATAGCCATGGATCAGGGCGCCGATGGCGATGCCGATCACCACCCAGACCCAGATCTTGCCGACGATCTCGCGCACCTGCCCGAGCCCGATCTTCAGGCGGTCTACCATGGTGAGCGGCTCGTCGGGGATCTCGCCGACGGGGCCCGCGTTCATTTCGCGCACCCAGTCCTGAAGGTACCGCTCGAGCCCCATCCGGCCCATGACCCAGCCCGCCACCGTGGCGATGGAAAAACCGAAGACGAGGTACAGTGCGGCGATCTGCCAGCCGACCAGCCCGAACAACAGTCCCAGCCCCACCGGCCCGACCATCGGCCCTGCGATGAGGAAGGAGAAGGTCACGCCGAGCGGGATGCCCGCCGAGACGAAGCCGATGAACAATGGCACGGACGAGCACGAGCAGAACGGGGTCAGCACGCCAAGCGCCGCGGCCAGCGGATAGCCAAGGACCTCGCGGTTTCCCGCCAGAATGGCGCGCGTTTTTTCGGGACTGAACCAGCTGCGCAAGACACCTGTGACGAAGACGATCAGCGTCAGCAACAGCAACACCTTGGGCACGTCATAGACGAAGAAGGCGATGGCCTCGCCGGTATGGCTGTCGCGCGCCACGGGAAAGAACGACGTCACCCATTCCGAAAACGCGACCAGCTGGCCGTAGACCAGCCACCAGAGCGCCCCGACAGCGACGACCCCGGCATACCACAGCCAGTCCGGCGCGCCCTTCACCCTCGGCGCACTGCCTGCTTCCATTGTCATGCGACTTCCTTTCGGGCCTGCCGTTCGGCCGCCATGACCGCGTCGACCACAGCCGCCAGCGCAGGCGCAAGGTTCGGATCGCGGCGATAGCGCACCCATTGTGCGTCGCGCCGACCGATCACCAGGCCCGCCTGCTTCAGGATCTTCATATGCCGCGACATGCGGCTCTGGCTGGCACCCAGCCGCGCCATCAGTTCGCACACGCAATGCTCGCCGCCGCCCCACAAAAGAGCGAGCGCGGCGCGGCGCGTCGGATCGGAGATGGCAATGATGATGTCCTGCATCGCGGCCGCAGGTTATGCGTACAGACGCATATGCGCATTAACCCAGGTCAACGAGCCTTCAGCGCCCGGCCCGAAAACGTGGCGCGGGGTCAGGTCTTTATCTGTGCATTGCGTGACAACGAAAGGCCCAGAATGGCACCAAGAAGAAAGCCCATGCACGATTCAAGAGATGACCCCGACCTTCGTGGTTGCCGCCGCCAGCGTGATCATTCGCCTGAGGTGGTGCAGGTGTAACCGGGTGTGACATTGACCCTACTCATATCAAGCGAGCCCCAAGAAAAGGCTTCGATCAAAGTGCCATCAGGCAGCATCCGGAAGATCATCACGCTCGTGCCATTCTCACCGTACCGCTCCCACCGGTGACAGGCAGCAAGACCGCCTTTCTGTTCGGTACACTTCAGCGTCCATGAGCGCTTAATCCCGTGGTCGTCCCAAGTGTAAACACCCTCATCCCCTGTCACCGTAAATGTGTGGTTCGGTTTATCGGGAAGGGCGCAATCGATCTCCGAAGCGCCCAACGGAGCGCATGACATCGAAAACAAGATGGCTGTGAGGACCGGCTTTGAATACCTCGTCATGCTCACATTGTGCCGGTTCCGGTGAAAAAGTCAGCAATCACATATTTGTACGGAAAACCGCAAACACCGATTCCTGGTTCGGCCCTAACGCGTCGTCCGTGAAGACGCGGGTCCAAGCACTGGTTGAGGCGCGATTGCAGCAAGCGTGCCAGCTTCAATGTCGGTTATGAGGCGTCCGGTGTCTGCCTCGTTGGTCGTCGCGCGCACAACCACGTTCCCCCCTGGCAGGAAGCCGACGTTCCATCCAGTGAGGGCCAGAGTCCGCTGCTGCTCGCAACCGGTCATTCGTCAAAAACGGCTCAAATCGGATAGGTTAAGGCACCCGAACCTTCCAACCGCCATCCAGGACCCCGACGTCATGCGGTCTCTCGGGAAGAGCGGACCAACCGACGACGGAAGCACGAGGAACCGTGGTGCACCGAATGACCGACGAACACGAACCCTGGGACAGACAGATCGCGGAACGCCTCGATGACATCCGCATCGATATGACGGGTGGCATACCGGGTTCACTGCGCAACGTGATCGCGTCGCTTCGACGCTATGGCTTTGCACTACTGACGGGTCTGAGCGCCGGGTCCGAGAAAAACGCCGCAGCGGACGAGTTGCTGAAGCTCGCCTCTCATCTCGGCACCGTGGTTCCACAGTCGCCCCGGGGCGAAGCGGTCGAGGATGTTCGAGACTTCTCCGATGTCGAGGCCGAGGACAAACGGGGCTATCGGTCGCGCGGCGAAATCACACCACACTCCGATCCCCCTACGCTGATTGCCCTGCACTGCCTTCGACCCGCGAAGGCCGGTGGAGAGAGCTATCTCGTCAATGTCCGCAGCATCCATGACGCAATCGCCAACACGGCCCCTGAACTCCTGGCGGAACTGTATGGGGGTTTCCCTTGTTGGCGCGTCGAGGGTCAAGACGGAATTAACGAGGACGGCCCGACGACAGTCCGACGGCCGATTTTCGCCATGCAAGACGGCGTCGTCAGCTGCGTCCACTACCGGCCGTTCACGGAATTGGCCGCCGAGGCCCTGGGCGAGCCACTAACCGCGCGCCAGATCGAGGCCCTGGACCACTTCGACGCGTGTGCATCGTCACCGGACCTGGCGCTTCGCTTTCCGCTGGAAGCGGGACAGACCATGGTGCTTCACAATCGTACGGTGCTTCACGCACGTACCGACTACGAGGACTGGCCAGAGCCCGAACGACGCCGGCATTTGTTGCGCGTTTGGATCGACGCGCCCGGCCTGCTCCCCGTTGCACCCCAGCACGAACTGGGCGATCTGTTTGCACCGACGGCCTGACCCCATTGGGCACGAAACCGACGTTTCATCTGCGGACGGCCAAGGCCCGCCGCCACCCCGAAGCGGACGTCCCGCCCACTCCGGGGCCGGCCGGCATGGGCCGAGGGCGGACCAATCCGGACCCGCAAGAGCACCGAATCCTCGCCGCGGTCGGCGCGAAGGGCCACCTGCTCATGATGTTCCAGGTGGGGTGTTTCGTCGCATCCAGAAAACTGATGCAAAAGGAAATAGGCCCCACTAAGCTTCGGTTGTCGATCAAAGTGCGGTCCTGTTTGTAGCTCTGCGCAAGGGGCGGTTGCGAGGCACACATGGACACCCAGACAACCAGGCGAGGGTTTCTGCGCGCAATCGCGTCGCGGAGCGACGGCTCGGCAATGCGCCCGCCAGGGTTCGATCGAGCGCGATTCCTCGATCTCTGCCGCGACTGTCGGTCCTGCCTGGACGCGTGTCCTGAAGCGATTATCGTTTCCGATGAAGAGGGACGCGCGCTTGTCGATTTTTCGCTGGGCGCATGCACGTTTTGCGGAGCCTGTGCCGAAGCATGCCCGACCGGGGCCCTGCAGGCGCGATACGTCGATGATTGGCCCTGGCGCGCACGGATCGAACCCACCTGCCTCTCGCTGAACGGGGTCACTTGCCGGTCCTGCCAGGACACCTGCGACGTGCGGGCGATACGGTTTCGCCTGGAGGTCGGCGGTCGCGCGGTGCCACGGCTCGATCCTGAAAGCTGCACGGGATGCGGCGCCTGTGTGGGCAGTTGCCCGGTCGGGGCGATCGCCCTCGAAAGGGTGCAGGGCCCGCGGTTGGAGGCGGCCAAATGAACATATGCGGCTGCCTGATCCACGTGGCGCCGGAACGTGCCGATGCCGCGGCCGCAGAGATGGCTGCGATCGATGGCGTTGAGATTCATGCCCGGAGCGAGGACGGCCGGTTCGTCGTCGTGGTCGAGGATACACAGACGCGCTTTGCCTCCGAAACGCTCATGGCAATGCATCAGATCCCGAGCGTGATCTCCCTCACGCTCACCTATCACCACTTCGAAGACCTTGGTGAAAGCCCGAAAGGTCCCGTTGATCACAACCCTCGTCAAGCCGGAGCCCGGACAAATGAGCATCTCTGAACCCCGCCGGACCTTTCTCAGAGCCACCGCGGCCGCAGCGACCGCCTCGGCGGCCGGCATTCCGCTGACCACCGGTCTTGCCGAGGCGCAGGTGCAAAGCTCCGACATCCGCTGGGACAAGGCGGCCTGCCGTTTCTGCGGCACGGGCTGTTCGGTGCTGGTGGGCACCAAGGAAGGGCGCGTCGTCGCGACGCAAGGGGATCCGGATGCGCCGGTCAATCGCGGACTGAACTGCATCAAGGGATACTTCCTCTCGAAGATCATGTACGGCGCGGATCGCCTGACCCAGCCGCTCTTGCGCAAGTCGAACGGAGTCTATGACAAGAACGGCGAGTTCGAGCCGGTCTCCTGGGACGAGGCCTTCGATGTCATGGCCGAAAAGTGGAAGGCAGCGCTCAAGGCCAAGGGCCCGACCAGCGTCGGCATGTTCGGTTCCGGCCAGTGGACGGTCTGGGAAGGCTATGCCGCGGCCAAGCTGATGAAGGCCGGCTTCCGCTCGAACAACATCGATCCGAACGCGCGGCACTGCATGGCCTCGGCCGTGGTCGGCTTCATGCGGACCTTCGGCATCGACGAGCCGATGGGCTGCTATGACGACTTCGAGCACGCCGACACCTTCGTGCTCTGGGGCTCCAACATGGCCGAGATGCACCCGATTCTGTGGTCGCGCCTGACGGATACCCGGCTGACGAAGCCGGGTGGCCAGGTGCATGTCCTTTCGACTTTCGAGCACCGCTCGTTCGAGCTCGCCGACAACGGCATCATCTTCAAGCCGCAAACCGACCTGGCGATCCTTAACTACATTGCGCACCACATCATCGAGTCGGGCTCGGTGAACGAAGATTTCATGTCCAAGCACGTCAACATCACCAGGACGGAGACGGACATCGGCTACGGCCTGCGCGACGACAATCCGCTTCAGCAGGAGGCGGCCAACCCGAATTCCGGCCAGCTCACCCCGATCAGTTTCGACGAATATGCCGAAGCCGTTTCGGAATACACGCTCGACCGTGTGTCGGAACTGTCGGGCGTGCCGGCGGAACAGCTCGAGCGCCTCGCCGCGCAGTATGCCGATCCGAGCCGCAAGGTGATGAGCCTCTGGACCATGGGCTTCAATCAGCACACCCGCGGCTCCTGGGTGAACTCGCTCTGCTACAACGTGCACCTTCTGACCGGCAAGATTTCCGAGCCGGGCAATTCGCCCTTCTCGCTCACCGGTCAGCCCTCGGCCTGCGGCACGGCGCGCGAGGTCGGCACGTTCGCCCACCGTCTGCCCGCGGATATGGTCGTGGCGAACGACGAGCACCGCGCGATCTGCGAGACGGCGTGGAACATCCCCGAAGGCACGATCCCGCCGAAGCCGGGCTTCCACGCCGTGCTGCAACACCGCAAGCTGAAGGACGGAGAGCTCAACGCCTACTGGGTGCAATGCACCAACAACATGCAGGCCGCCCCCAACATGAATGAGGAGGGGCTGCCGGGCTACCGCAACCCCGAGAACTTCGTCACCGTTTCAGATCCCTACCCGACGGTGACCGCGGTCACGGCGGATCTGATCCTGCCGACGGCCATGTGGGTGGAGAAAGAGGGCGCCTACGGCAATGCCGAGCGTCGCACCCAGTTCTGGCGCCAGCAGGTGCAGGCACCGGGCGAGGCCAAGTCCGACCTTTGGCAGGTCATGGAGTTCTCGAAGCGCTTCACGGTCGAAGAGGCTTGGGGCGAGGATCTCATTGCCAAGAAACCGGAACTGGCCGGCAAGACCCTGTTCGACGTGCTGTTCGCCAATGGCACGGTTGACAAGTTCCCGCTGTCGGAGACGGCCGAGGGCTTCGACAACGATGAATCCGAACACTTCGGGTTCTACGTCCAGAAGGGGCTGTTCGAGGAGTATGCGAATTTCGGCCGGGTCCACGCCCACGACCTCGCCGACTTCGACGTGTATCACAAGGCGCGGGGGCTTCGCTGGCCGGTCGTCGATGGCAAGGAGACGCTCTACCGCTTCCGCGAAGGCTATGACCCCTACGTGCCCGACGGGGCGGAGGTGAAGTTCTACGGTCACAAGGATGGCAAGGCCAAGATCATCTTCGCGCCCTACGAGCCCGCAGCCGAGGCGCCGGACGACGAGTACAACCTGTGGCTCTGCACCGGTCGCGTCCTGGAGCATTGGCACTCCGGCTCGATGACCCGCCGTGTGCCCGAGCTTCACCGGGCTTTCCCGCTGGCCATCGTTTGGATGCACCCGGAGGACGCGAAAGCGCGTGGGCTTCGCAATGGGCAGGAGATCGTCGTCTCCACCCGCCGCGGCGAAGTGCGCAGCCGCCTCGCGACTCGCGGGCGCAACAAGGTCCCGCAGGGGCTGGTGTTCATGCCCTGGTTCGACGAGGGCCAGTTGACCAACAAGCTGACGCTGGATGCGACCTGCCCATTGTCGAAGGAGACGGACTTCAAGAAATGTGCCTGCAAGGTGGAGCGCGCGTGACCACGCCCTGAAGCGAAGCGAAACGATGTCCGCCCCGCCACTATCCCCCGAGCGTCGTCGCTTCCTGCAGGACACGGCGCGCATCGGCGCAGGCTGCGCGGTGGCAGGATCCGCCTTGGCGTATCTGGCGCGCGACGCCCGCGCGCTTCCGGCAGAAGCGCTCAGGCCACCCGGCGCCTTGCCCGAGGAGGCGTTCCTTTCGGCATGCATCCGCTGCGGGCTCTGCGTGCGCGATTGCCCATACGATACGCTGAAACTGGCAGAACTCGGTGAGGACGGTCCGGCCACCGGCACCCCCTATTTCACCGCGCGAGACGTGCCCTGCGAGATGTGCGAAGACATTCCGTGCGTCGCGGCCTGCCCGACCGATGCGCTCGACCCCGGGCTCAAGACGATTGACGATGCCCGGATGGGCACCGCGGTCCTGGTCGACCAGGAGAACTGTCTGAACTTCCTGGGTCTGCGTTGCGATGTCTGCTACCGGGTCTGCCCGGTGATCGACAAGGCGATCACGCTCGAAGCTTCGCACAACGCGCGCACCGGCCACCACGCGATGTTCGCGCCGACCGTTCACGCCGAGCACTGTACCGGCTGCGGCATATGCGAGAGGAGCTGCGTGCTTCCGGAAGCTGCGATCAAGGTGTTGCCCGCTCGGCTGGCCCGCGGTGCATCGGCCGAGCATTATCGAAAGGGATGGGAGGAGAAGGCCGCCAAGGGCGCGCCTGTCGTGGAGGGGATCATCGACCTTCCGGACCGGCTTCCCGGACCGGGCACCGACAATCTCACAGCCCCAGGAGGCTTTGAGCCAACCTCCAAGGCGCCGGGGACCGGTCAATGAGCGCCAGAACCCATCTTCCGGTTGGCCTTGAGGCACGCAAGAAGAAGGGCTGGATCGGCGCCCATCGCTATCTGCTCTTGCGGCGGGCGAGCCAGCTCTTTTTTCTCGCACTCTTCTTGGCCGGTCCCTGGTTCGGCCTCTGGATCGTGGAGGGGACGCTTGCCGGTTCGCTGACGCTGGGCTTTCTGCCCCTGACGGACCCATTCATCGCGCTGCAAAGCATGGTCGCCGGGCACTGGCCGGCTGCAACCGCGCTTGTCGGCGCTCTCATTGTGCTCATCGCCTACGCGATCGTCGGCGGACGGGTGTACTGCTCATGGGTCTGCCCCATCAATCCCGTGACGGATGCGGCCCATTGGCTCCATGCGAAACTGGGCCTTCCAAAGGGCTGGCAGCCCAAGCGCCAGACGCGCTTGTGGCTGCTTGGAACCATCCTCATTGTCTCGGCTCTGACCGGCACGATCGCCTGGGAGATCGTAAACCCGATCACGATGGTCCATCGCGGGCTCATTTTCGGGATGGGCGCCGTATGGGCGCTGGTCGCCGTTATCTTCCTGTTCGATTTCCTCGTCGCGCGACATGGTTGGTGCGGCCATCTCTGCCCGGTCGGTGCGTTCTACGGGCTTGTTGGTCGGAAGAGCCTGATCCGCGTGAGTGCGGCGAACCGCGTTGCCTGCGACGACTGCATGGACTGTTATGCGGTATGCCCCGAACAGCAGGTTATTTCGCCCGCGCTGAGGGGCAAACCGGGAACCACGCCCCTCATCCTCGCGGCAGACTGCACGAATTGCGGTCGCTGCATCGATGTTTGCACGATGGACGTCTTTTCCTTCACGCACCGCTTCGATGACCGCGTCGTCGAGCCGAAGCCATCCATGCCCGAACGCAACGCAGCCTAACAAAGCCTCAGGGAGCGCCCTCGATGAGGAAAACGATACTAGCTGGTGTTCTTGCCCTCGCCACATCCCTCGCCTTGAGTGCCTCCGCGCTCGCCCAACAGGTCCAAGCCCTGCGTGGTGCCGCGGTCGACGAGCCCGTCACCGTCGACACGAGCGTGAAGTGGGAGGGAAGAGAGGGACGGATGCAACGCAACTACCGCCAGCAGCCACCTCTCATTCCCCATTCCATCAGTCAGTATCAGGTCGATCTCCGCACCAATCAGTGCCTGACTTGCCATGACTGGTCCACGGCGGGCGAGCGCAATGCGCCGACGCTTTCGATGACGCACTATCTCGACCGCGAAGGCCGGGAGCTCGATCACGTCGCGGGCTCGCGGTACTTCTGCAATCAGTGCCATGTGCCGCAGGCGGACACCCCGACGCTGGTCGACAATGTGTTCCAGCCGTCCACCAGCCGCTGACCCCATCTGCTACCGGGAGCCTCCATCATGGATGAACCGACTGAAAAGCGTGGCGCAATCCGACGCCTCTGGGACACGATCTGGCGCCCGACCGCGCTGTTCAGCGTCTCATTCATCGCCATCGGGGGGTTTCTCGCCGGAATCCTGTTCTGGGGCGGCTTCCACTGGTCGATGGAAATGACCAACACCGAAGAGTTCTGCACCGGCTGCCACTCGATGGAGACCAATCTCGGCGAGTACCGCCGGACGGTCCACTACAACAACCATTCCGGCGTGCGCGCGGTCTGTTCAGACTGCCACGTGCCCAAGGAGTGGAACCACAAGGTCAAGGCCAAGGTCATGGCCGTCAAGGATGTGTACTACGAGCTCATCGGCAGCATCGATTCACCCGAGAAGTACGAACAGCGCAGGCTCGAAATGGCGGCGATGACCTGGCGCAAGATGAAGAAGTCCGACAGCCGCGAATGCCGGAACTGTCACAATTTCGATTACATGGATTTCACCATACAGGAGGCGCGTGCCGCCGCCGAACACCAGCGCGCGATCGACAACAGCATGACCTGCATCGACTGCCACCAGGGAATCGCGCACAATCTCCCTGCCGGATACCTCGAAGAGTACCAAAGGGTCGTCGAGTCCCTCGGTGGTACGCCCGGACCAACGGCCCAAACCGGCGAAGCAGGCAAAACCGGTTCCATCCTCACGTCCCTTTTTAACCGGACGGAATGAACTGATCAGTTGAGACAGGACTTTGGGTTGACGCCGGGCGTCGTCTGAAAAGAGAGGCAATCACATGCTCGACATCCTTGGAACCGTCGGCGGCAATGCCCTTAGCCTGCCGGGCATCCTCGGTCTCGCACTCGGCATGATGACGAGGAACATCCTGCTCGCCACGATACTTGGCGGCCTTGTCGGGATCGCGGAGACGCTTATCTTTGTGAGGTTTCAACTGGCTCAGGTCGAAGCCTTGGACCTTACGATCGCCATTCTCGTCGGTCTTTCGGCAGGGGCCGTTGGGTGCCTCATCCGGATCAAAGGTGCGACGGTCTGAACTCCCAAGCTTCGCGACGTTGCCCTCGTTGGCAGACGAGCCAGACGATCGCCCGGACCGTTCCCTGCCCGGTTCAAGAATGACCGCTATGGGCGGAAAGCGGACCTTTCAGACGTCGCTTGAGAGGCCCGAAACCTCCGGTGCGGCTGAAAAGAGGTCAAGGGCGAGCGGGCGGTTGGCTGCCGGTTCGAGACGAGGAGGAGACCGGCTGACGTATCTCAATGACAATGGGTGACGGCTGGGCTTTGTCATTGACAAAGCTGACGTTCTTTTCCGCAACCTGACCACAGATAGGGAATGCTGATGACGCGTCCAACTGAACTCGCCTACGATATCGACTTCCCTGCACCCGTGCGGAACGAAAGGGCCCGAAGGCTGGTTGAACGCATTGCCAGTCACTGTCAGCCCGATCGGATCCATTTTTGTGACGGCTCCCAGGCAGAGTACGACGCGCTTTGCGCGCAGATGGTCGAGAGCGGAACCTTCACCCAACTCAATCCCGACAAGCGTCCCAACAGCTACCTGGCGCTGTCCGACCCGAGCGACGTGGCGCGGGTGGAAGGGCGCACCTTCATCTGCAGCCGGCGAAAGCAGGACGCGGGGCCCACCAACAACTGGGTCGACCCGCGGGAGATGAAAGAAACCCTCGGCGGTCTCTTCAGCGGCTGCATGCGCGGTCGCACCCTCTACGTCGTTCCGTTTTGCATGGGCCCCCTGGGGTCACCGATCAGTCAGATTGGGATCGAGCTTTCCGATTCGCCGTACGTGGCGGCCAACATGCGCATCATGACTCGCATGGGCGACCAAGTTTGGGACGCACTGGGGGACGGCGACTTCGTCGAATGCGTCCATTCGGTCGGCGCGCCCTTGGAACCTGGGCAAGACGACGTCCCCTGGCCCTGTAACCCGACGAAGTATATCGTCCACTCTCCGGAAGAGCGATCGATCTGGTCGTTCGGAAGCGGCTATGGAGGTAACGCACTGCTTGGCAAGAAGTGCTTCGCCCTGCGGATCGCCTCCACCATGGCACGTGACGAAGGCTGGCTGGCCGAACACATGCTGATCCTCTGCGTCACCTCGCCCGAAGGCGAGAAGACGTACGTGGCGGCCGCCTTCCCCTCCGCCTGCGGCAAGACCAATTTCGCCATGCTCGTCCCGCCCGAGGGCTTCGAGGGCTGGAAGGTCACGACGATCGGAGACGACATTGCCTGGCTCAAGCCGGGACCTGACGGCCGGCTCTACGCGATC
>Ga0066187_1000598_pt1 | contig 11823 bp, 12 predicted proteins | sample WorMetexBAHAMAS1_FD_58706 | JGI IMG/M metagenome (GOLD analysis project Ga0066187, IMG submission 58706) | Marine gutless worms symbiont microbial communities from Max Planck institute for Marine Microbiology, Germany - Inanidrilus exumae... | ecosystem: Host-associated > Annelida > Digestive...
TTTTTTTATTGAGAATTTGATCCTGGTTCAGATTGAATGCTGGCGGCGTGGATGAGGCATGCAAGTCGAACGAAGTAGCTTGCTACTTAGTGGCGAAAGGGTTAGTAATACATGGGTAACGCACCTTCTACATGGGGATAACGGTTGGAAACGACCGCTAATACCGAATGAGGAATAGCGAGGTAGCTCGACTATTTCAAAGTGGGGGACCCCCTTTGTGGGGCCTTGCGGTAGAAGAGCGGCTCATGGGATATCAGCTTGTTGGTGTGGTAAGAGCGCACCAAGGCTAAGACGTCTAGGCGGGCTGAGAGGTTGACCGCCAACACTGGGACTGAGACACTGCCCAGACTCCTACGGGAGGCTGCAGTCGAGAATCATTCGCAATGGGCGAAAGCCTGACGATGCGACGCCGTGTGGACGATGAAGGCCTTTGGGTTGTAAAGTCCTTTCGCAAGGGAACAAGAGATGATGACGAATAATCATCAAATTTGAGGGTACCTTGTAAAGAAGCACCGGCTAACTCCGTGCCAGCAGCTGCGGTAATACGGAGGGTGCAAGCATTAATCGGATTTATTGGGTATAAAGGGCGCGTAGGCGGATTGGCAAGTCAGATGTGAAATTCCGAAACTCAATTTCGGAGCTGCATTTGAAACTACTAATCTGGAGGATAGACGGAGAAAATGGAATTCCATATGTAGCGGTGAAATGCGTAGATATATGGAAGAACACCGGTGGCGAAGGCGGTTTTCTAGTTTATTCCTGACGCTGAGGCGCGAGAGCAAGGGGAGCGAACAGGATTAGATACCCTGGTAGTCCTTGCTGTAAACGATGCATACTTGGTGTAGCCGGACTCAACCCCGGTTGTGCCGTAGCTAATGTGTTAAGTATGCCACCTGGGGAGTACACTCGCAAGGGTGAAACTCAAAAGAATTGACGGGGGCCCGCACAAGCAGTGGAGCATGTGGTTTAATTCGATGCAACGCGAAGAACCTTACCCAGGTTTGACATATAGAGGACCGCATCAGAGATGATGTTTCCCGCGAGGGCCTCTAATACAGGTGCTGCATGGCTGTCGTCAGCTCGTGCCGTGAGGTGTTGGGTTAAGTCCCGCAACGAGCGCAACCCTTGTCGCTAGTTACCAGCAATTTAATGATGGGGACTCTAGCGAGACTGCCTAGGTTAACTAGGAGGAAGGTGAGGATGATGTCAAGTCCGCATGGCCTTTATGTCTGGGGCTACACACGTGCTACAATGGTCGGTACAGAAGGCAGCGAAATCGAAAGGTGGAGCAAATCCTCAAAGCCGATCTCAGTTCGGATTGAAGTCTGCAACTCGACTTCATGAAGTTGGAATTGCTAGTAATGACGTGTCAGCAATAACGTCGTGAATACGTTCCCGGGCCTTGTACACACCGCCCGTCACATCATGGAAGTTGGTTTTACCCGAAGTCACCGACTTAACCGCAAGGAGAGAGGTGCCGAAGGTGGGGCTGATGACTGGGATGAAGTCGTAACAAGGTAGCCGTACCGGAAGGTGCGGCTGGATCACCTCCTTTTTAAGGACAAGATTGAGCACCTTCATCTGTGAATGAGGGTGACTAGTCTACGGTTGAGCAAGTCTTGATTCTTTTGTCACTTCGTTTTCGCTGTCAAGTTGCACGGCTGTTGTCTTGACAGAATAGTATAAAAAATAGATTGATCAAGTTATCTGATAATGCAAACACATTATCAGTGATTAAGCTGATTAAAATTAGATGATTAAAGAGTAACATTCGGATGTTCTTGTGTTCTTTCCTGGGTGGTTTGTTTCTGTTTGTATTAATGGGTGCAAGTGCTGAGGTGATGGTCGCTCGGACAGATGAATGTACTACAATAAACTGACTTTAAACAGCGTTTGAGAATTAGATTCTTAAGTTAAGATCTTCCCCATTTTGTAAAATATTGCAGAGGTGAAGGGTTAGTTTAAGTTTCTACAAGATTTATCTTAGGTAAAAATCATATTAAGTTATTAAGAGCTGTTGGTGGATGCCTTGGCATCGAGAGGTGATGAAGGACGTGCCTACCTGCGATAAGCTTTGGGGAGCCGGAAAGAGGCTGTGATCCAGAGATTTCCGAATGGGGAAACCCAACGGAGTTAATCCTCCGTTATTCATGTTTGAATTCATAGAACATGAAGGCGACACTTGCCGAATTGAAACATCTAAGTAAGCAAAGGAAAAGAAATCAAAAGAGATTCCCCTAGTAGCGGCGAGCGAAATGGGAATAGCCCAAACCGAGAATTTATTCTCGGGGTTGTAGGGCTGGTCATTAAAAGCATAAGAAAGCTTAGCATAATCTTCTGGGAAGGAGAGCGGTACAGGGTGATAGTCCCGTGTGCGTCGGGTGGACTTAGCGAGATCAGTTCCTGAGTAGGGCCGGACACGTGAAACCCGGTCTGAATCTGGGGAGACCACTCTCCAAGGCTAAATACTCCTCGATGACCGATAGCGAACAAGTACAGTGATGGAAAGGTGAAAAGGACCCCTGTTAGGGGAGTGAAATAGAACCTGAAACCAGCAGCTTACAAGCGGTCAAAGGCCTATACCTTTTTTTGAGAGGAATGGCTGATGGCGTGCCTTTTGCATGATGAGCCAGCGAGTTATGTTATACGGCTAGGTTAAGGAATATGCGTTCTGGAGCCGAAGTGAAAGCGAGCGTGAATAGCGCGTTCAGTCGTATGATGTAGACACGAAACCAAGTGATCTATCCATGGCCAGGATGAAGCTCGGGTAACACCGAGTGGAGGTCCGAACCAGTGTCTGTTGAAAAAGGCTTGGATGAGCTGTGGATAGGGGTGAAAGGCCAATCAAACTTGGAAATATCTTGTTCTCTCCGAAATAACTTTAGGGTTAACCTCGACAGTTGCGACTCATGGGGGTAGAGCACTGAATTCTTGAGGAGGCTTACCGGCCGACCGAAGGAAAACAAACTCCGAATACTATGAGTTTAGTCGGGAGATAGACAGTGGGGGATAAGCTTCATTGTCAAGAGGGGAACAGCCCAGATCGCCGATTAAGGCCCCCAATTCTATACTAAGTGAGTAAGGATGTGAAGTTTCTAAGACAGTTGGAATGTTGGCTTAGAGGCAGCCACCATTTAAAGAGTGCGTAATAGCTCACCAATCGAGAAATTTTGCGCCGATAATGATCGGGACTAAGTATAGAGCCGAAATCGCGGGTGTGCCACAGTTGTGGTATGCGGTAGGAGAGCGTAGTATGTGCAGTGAAGATATACCGTAAGGAGTGTTGGAGCGCATACTAGTGAAGATGCATGGCATGAGTATACGATAAAGGAGGTGAGAATCCTCCTCGCCGAAAACCTAAGGTTTCCAGGGTAAAGCTCGTCTTCCCTGGGTTAGACGGATCCTAAGCTCAGGCTGAAAAGCGTAGGTGATGGCAAGCAGGTTAAATATTCCTGCGCCACCTAAAACTATAACGATGGGGTGACGGAGTAAGTTAAGCACGCGGACTGTTGGATGTCCGTTGTTCTATGAGGTGGGTCAGTAGGTAAATCCGCTGACACGACGCCAGGTAGGGCACAAGGGAAATCTTCGGAGGAACCGATGGTGTAGCGCGATGCTTCCAAGAAATAACCTCTAGTTGTTGATGGTGCCCGTACCAAAACCGACACAGGTAGGTGGGATGAATATTCTCAGGCGCGCGAGAGAACTCTCGTTAAGGAACTCGGCAAATTATCCTCGTAACTTCGGAATAAGAGGAGCCTTCTAGCGTGATGCTTTTACTCTAATCTTAAGTATTTAAGACTAGGGTAAATACAGATAAGCGCCGGGAGGTCGCAGCGAATCGGCCCAGGCGACTGTTTATCAAAAACACAGCACTATGCAAACTCGTCTAAGAGGAAGTATATGGTGTGATGCCTGCCCAATGCCAAAAGGTCAAAAGGAGATGTGAGTCTTTCGAGGCGAAGCATTGAATTTAAGCCCTGGTGAATGGCGGCCGTAACTATAACGGTCCTAAGGTTAAGAGCTAGCCTTAGTAAAACTAAACTATATGCGGGAAAATCTTAAAGCTCTTAGGTACTAGTCCCATTAGATGTGGCAGTAAAAATCTTAAGAGATGAATGTTTGAAATAGACAATCCGCAGGAAAGACTGGTTGAATGAACTCTGAGAGTGTTATCGCCTCAGAGTGACATGAAATTAGAATCCTCAGAGACCAAACGTTTGGGATTTGCTATGAATTTAGAAGCGCAATGGATTGTGGGTTTTGTCGATGGTAAAGGATCTTTTCATATCTCTGTTGAGAGGTGTGAGGATTTGTCAATTGGATATATAGTATTGCCTAAATTTATCGTCGTTCAGTATCGACGAGATGCCCAGGTTTTGTATGCCTTTAAGGCGTATTTTAAATGTGGTGTGGTTCGTGATATTTGCGGCAATGAGGTGGAGTACTGTGTAGGAAAGTTGAGCCATCTGACAGAGACTATCGTCCCTTTCTTTGGGAGACACCTGCTCAAGACAAAAAAGCGGGTGGAGTTTCAGAATTTTTGTAAAGTTCTGTTTAAAATGCAGAGAAAAGAGCATCTGACCCTTCAGGGGATCGAAGAGATTCGAAAGTTGAAGGGAAAGATAGATTTGTTGGCAAATTAAGATAGAGTCCGACCCTACTGGAAACAGTAGGGAGTAATCGAGCGAAATTCCTTGTCGGGTAAGTTCCGACCTGCACGAATGGCGCAACGATCTGGGTACTGTCTCAACGAGAGACTCGGTGAAATTGTAGTAGCGGTGAAGATGCCGTTTACCCGCAGCTAGACGGAAAGACCCCGTGAACCTTTACTGTAGTCTGATATTGGTTTTTGATTTGTCATATGTAGGATAGCCGGGAGACGGTGAAGGAAACTCGTCAGGGTTTCTGGAGTCACCCTTGAAATACCGGTTGTGATAAGTCGGAAATCTAACGATACCCCATGAATCTGGGGATCGGACATTGTCAGATGGGCAGTTTGACTGGGGCGGTATCCTCCTAAAGAGTAACGGAGGAGTCCAAAGCTTGCCTCATCATGGTTGGCAATCATGATTAGAGCGCAAAAGTATAAGGCAGGTTGACTGCGAGACCAACAAGTCGAGCAGGTACGAAAGTAGGGTTTAGTGATCCGGCGGTAGAAAGTGGAATCGCCGTCGCTTAACGGATAAAAGGTACTCCGGGGATAACAGGCTTATCGCCACCAAGAGTTCATATCGACGTGGCGGTTTGGCACCTCGATGTCGGCTCATCGCATCCTGGGGCTGAAGAAGGTCCCAAGGGTTTGGCTGTTCGCCAATTAAAGCGGTACGCGAGCTGGGTTCAGAACGTCGTGAGACAGTTCGGTCCCTATCTGCTGTGGGCGTAGGATACTTGAGAAGAGCTGCTTCTAGTACGAGAGGACCGAAGTGGACAAACCAATGGTGTTCCGGTTGTTCTGCCAAGGGCATTGCCGGGTAGCTATGTTTGGAAAGGATAAGCGTTGAAAGCATCTAAACGCCAAGCCCCCTTCAAGATAAGGTATCCCTATGAGATAACCTGAAGACTACAGGTTTGATAGGCTGGGTGTGTAAGCACAGTAATGTGTTGAGCTTACCAGTACTAATCTATCCATCGGCTTGATTTTATTTTTATTCTTTACGGATAGATCATTTTCAAGCGTTGTTTAAAGACAGTTTACTTTCAATCTATCTTGGTGATCATAGAGAGAGGGAAACACCTGATCCCATCCCGAACTCAGCAGTTAAGCCTCTTATCGCCGATGGTACTGCGCACTAGAGCGTGGGAGAGTAGGACGTTGCCAAGTTTTTTCCTAGTGGGGCTCCTCGGCAGAGATGTCTGGGAGCCTTTTTTATCTCCGGAAGAGAAATCAAATCGAAAATCTATTTCATTTTTACGCTGCTAGAGATAGTCCGCCCATGGTACGCTGGCGCTTTAGATAAGAGGGATCGGCTCTTCCCACAGATATTATATAAGCGCCATAGTGGCAGAAAGAGAGATAATTGTACAAAAAAATATCTGCCATGGCTGCTGCCGGACCGCGACGCGCGCATTTTCTCATCCGGATCAGTTTGCTTGTGGCTCAGAGGCCGTTGTCTTGAGTTCAACTGCAGGTTGCACGTCGGTGATGGCACTTTTCAACACTTCAATTTTTGCTCCCTCTACCATTTTAAGGATTACTGAGTTTGCTTCTAGGCGAGTCACCGTCCCGATGATCCCCATTGCAGTTACGCGGTCACCTTTAGCGAGTCCTTGCCTTTTATTTTCCATTTTTTTGCGACGCTTCTGCTCTGGTCGCCAAAGGATGAGATAGAAGAAAACGAGGGCCACTCCAAGCATCACAAAAGTTTGCCACATATTTTGCTGGCGGGTTGCCGGCGACGCCTCTCCTTCAGCAAGCAGCGACAAAGGGGAGAGGATATAGAACACAAAGCATAGAAATTTTTTCATACAAAATTCCCTTGAGTAAAAATTTTAGATCTTTTTATCGTCATTCTAACAGAATTTAGGATTTTAATGTTGGGGAATGTGGGAAAATTTACCGATACCTTGGCCTATTTTAAATGAGTGTAACGAGCCTCAGTCTTCAATGGTATGAGGGCTTAGAAAGTTTTAACTCTTTTCTTATTTGGTGCGGTAAATGGAAGAGAGCGGGAGCGCCATTAAAACACACACGAACTCTATTTTCTGACTAAAACTTCTATGCACACAGCCGAATGGTGTTGCAGATCGAGATTACCTACCATAAAAGTGATGTTTTTACAAAACTTTGCAGAGTGTGTAGGGCGTTAATACGACCTGCGCCTTTTTGTCTTGGTTTTTTTAGTTACTGGAATCTTTTTACGTGCAACCTTCTTTTTTGTAGATTTTTTACATTTCTTAATACCCTTCTCACAAGTAATAGAGTCTTTACGATACTGTTTAGAGAGTTTTGCAAATTTGATGGTGTTGGTTCGAACCCGTTGTGATGCTGTTTTATTTCCATTCTCCCATGCCTTGTAGAGATCTTTAGATATTTGCTCGAGCAAGGCCTGCATATTTTTAACGATATCTTTTAGTGCCATAAACTTTCATCCTTCGGAAAAATCTATCTTTATACCTTGCTCATAAAAAAAGGGGAGATATCGCGCAACACTTTTTTTAATTATTTCACGAGGAGGTATGAACAAGTTGTGTGAAATCTTCCATTAACGTGCGAATTTTTTGTGGAATGGGTGTAGGTAGTGCATGTTCGTTGATATGTGAGACTGGCATGACCCCTTTGTTGGTGGAGGTTAAAAAAGCTCCGTCGAATGAGGAAATTTCCTCGAAATGTATGGCTCTCTCCTCAACAGAGAACCTTTTTTGTGCTAGGTCCAGTACAACTTTACGTGTGATGCCGCGCAAAACTTGGGAAGCGGGAGTAATAATTTTTTCTTCCTTGATTGCAAAGAAATTTGCAGTTCCTGACTCTAAAAGTGTTCCATCCTGTGTATGAAACAAAACATCTACTGCTCCTACTTTTTTTGCCTTTTGCATTGCGACGATGGCTGGAAGATAGTGGATGCTCTTCGCGTTGGGAAAGGGCCTAGAATAACACTCCGTGACTATTTTAACCCCCCTTTGAAAATAGGCTTCGGGGAAGGGAACAAAGGGGTAGGCTACCGCAAAAAATGTTGGGTTACCAACTGGAAGGTAGTGATCGGGAGAGACTCCTCCGGTGAGCACCAGTTTAAGGCTAACTTCCGAAGAACGAGTATACACAATCATCTCATCGATGATTGCTGAAATCTCCTCTTTAGACCTGGTGAGCGTCAACCCCACCTCCTCTGCCGATCTTCGAAAGCGAACGAGGTGATCTTCCATCCTAAAAACCACCCTCCCATAGGTGCGCAGAACATCGTTGACTCCGTATCCGCGCAGGACACCAAGATCGAGTGCAGAGATCTTCGCCTTATTTCCGGGAATCAACTCCCCATCTAGATAGACCCACACGTCCATGCTCCGAGATGGTACCATTGGGTAAAGTTTTAGTGGAAGGTCTAATTGACTTGTAATTAAGAGCTCGAGGGTGAATCAGATATCTGCTTCTTGAGGGTTGTGGGGAAAATAGCATGTTCACACCCATTCACGAAAAGGATGAAAATTTAGAAAAACGTCTTTGTTTAAGCCGATTAATTAGTTACACAAACTATATCCCAATTCATCTTGTGTGTGTCTTTAAGAAGGTGACAAAAATTTTACGTTGCATTACACTCGTACTAGAAGTTGGTTTGAGGGTAATATGGCTGTTGATAATAGTGCACATGTGACGGTTGGGGCGGAATCATTTAGTCTGTCACCTGCGTTCGTTTTTGCTGGGTCACCTCTGTTTGAAAAAGTACGGAAGATAGCGTTGATTGTTTTTCGGTTTGTTCAATGTTTTGTGAAGTGGTGTCCTAGTTTGAGCTCTTTCCGTTTCAGTGCATCGATGCTACTCATAAATGGTGCGCGTACATTGCTCGTTGTCTTGACTGCCCATAAATTGAAAAGAGGACATGTGTTAATGGCCCTCGCACTTCTGGCTTGTTTGAGTGTCGCACTGATGTTCGACCCTATGAGTAGTCGGCAAACGGAGTTATGCTTACAAATGGAATCTTCTGCTGCCATGATCGAAAGGCAATGCGTTATTATTAATGAACTAGAAACACGGGTGAAAGAGAACCTTGAAGAGCTAGATGGTTCTATTCAAAAAAATTTTACTCTCGCTGCAGAGTTAAAGTTGAGGGACGAGGAATTTGTGAATACTAACAGTAAGCTTGAAACGACTCGTAAAGAGCTAGAGGGAGTGAAGGATCAATTATCTATTTTCTCAGGAGTGTCGGAGGCTGTTTTGCGTAGTAAGATAGAAGCTCTTAATGCCGAAGTTGAAAATCTTACTAGTGTGCGCGAATCTTTGAATAATCTCGTATTAGTATTGGGGAAAGAGGTAGATCGGCTTCGTAATCTTATCGATCTTGGCAGCGATCCAAATCATCAAGAATCGCAGCTATCTGCTGAGATAGCGAGCCTCACAAAACAACTCGAAGAGAAACAAGATGAAACATCGAAGCTATCTGCTGAGATAGCGATCCTCACAAAACAACTCGAAGAGAAACAAGATGAAACATCGAAGCTATCTACTAAGATAGAAGACCTAGAAAAACAACTCGAAGATAGGGATAGTTCATTGGCGTTGTAAACTGGTGGGATAGCGGGCCTCACAAACCAGCTTGAAGTGGAACGAGGCAAAACATCTGGGCTATCTGATGAGATGTAGAAACTCAAAAAACAACTAGAAGGTGGATAGTTTATTGGCGTTGTAAACTGATGTAAGAAAGCTAAAGGAACAAGGCGAAAAGGCAGTATTGTCTACGGCTAAAGACTGTGTAGATAAGAGCTGTCTGGAAGAAACAGAAACCAGTCTAAAAACCGAATACGACAATCTGCTCTCTGAAATTGATAATTAGACTGCGGGTATTGGCGAGGTAGTTTTTTGGGTTGTGTGCGCTAGAGAGGAGTGATGTGGGGTGGAAGTGCGTGTTCACGAGGGGAGCTAGGAGGGTGTGCTTTTGCCCTCCTTTTGCGTTATTTGAAAGTATAAATATCCTAGTTTCTCGGCTGACCGTTGACAATTACTCCGTCCTGTAGCATATTGGCTGGGTGTGTGTTGGTCGCGTATGGTTCGAGTTGGATCTAATGAATTCAGGGTAGGGATGAAGGTTGAGGTTGATGCGGAGCCTTATGCTGTCGTTGGGGTGGAGTTCGTTAAACCAGGGAAGAGTCAGCCCTTTACGCGGACGAAACTCAGGCACTTATTATCTGGGCGTGTCATTGAGAGGACTTATAAGTCTGGGGAGAAATTGGATCTGGCGGATGTTGAAGAGCGGCAGATGAGGTTGATCTACAGAGAGGGGGACATCTTAGCCTTCATGGATGATAAAACATATGACCAGATTAGCGTTTCGTTGGATGTGATTGATGATAAGGAGTGCTATATGATAGATGACACTCTTTACGACCTGGTGTTTTACAAAGGTGATGTTGTCGACGTCATCCCCCCCGTTTTTTTGAACATGATCATCGTTGAGACAGACCCCGGAGTTCGAGGAGATACTGCTTCGGGGCGTGTTTTGAAGCCTGCAAAGACTGATAGCGGTGCTACTATTCAGATTCCTATTTTTATTGAAGAAGGGGAGGTGGTAAAGGTGGATACACGTAGTGGCGATTATGTCTCCCGCATTAAAGATTCATAGATAACGGATTAGTGTTTCTATCTGTGGTTGTGCGCATTGAGTGTCTTTTGGTGTGTGAAGTGGGCGCGACTTAGGTGTTCGCTGGGTTCTTTATATGAAATCTTACGAAATCTTGCGTTTGCGCGCCTCTTTTCTTAAAGCTGTGCGTACATTTTTTGATGAACGAGGGATTATGGAGGTGGATACTCCACTTATCTCTCGCTATGCTTCTGTAGACGCCCATATAGAACTTTTTGAATTGCAAGGTGGGTTTTACCTACACTCTTCCCCGGAGTATAGGATGAAATCTCTATTAGCAGAGGGATCTGGGGACATTTATCAGCTGGGGCACGTCTATCGTAGAGATGAAGTGGGGCGATTACATCGCCCCGAGTTCACCATGATCGAATGGTATCGCGTTAAAATGTCATTTCAGGCATTTGTTCGGGAGACCCTTGAGCTTTGCTCTCTGTTTATGCAAAATGACGATTATGAGATCATTACCTACACCGAGGCTTTTCACAAATGCTTTGATGTCAATATAGCAGATGTTCCGTTGGAGAAGTTGTTGAGGCTCGCAGGAAGGAATAGTGGGGGGCGTGAAGAACTCTTGAATATCCTTTGGGGATTGCATGTAGAGCCACAGCTAGGAAAAAATAGATGGTCAGTCGTTACTGACTATCCCATTGGACAAGCTGCCCTTGCCAAGATAAAAGAGGGATATGCGGAGCGTTTCGAGATATATTTTGATGGAATTGAGTTAGCAAATGGATATCACGAACTTACAGATCCCATTGAACAGAGTAGAAGATTTGAAGAGGCAAATGACGTACGAGTAGCCTTGGGGAAAAAGCCACTTCCTATAGATCTTGATTTTTTAAAATCTTTAGAAAAGGGCTTGCCTGACTGTTGTGGTGTTGCTGTAGGATTTGATCGCCTTTTAATGCTCCATCTGGGAGCTACCTCCATTGGAGGAGTTTTGCCAGTTTAGGCATTTAGTGGTGTGTTGAGAAATAGAAGACAACTGGTGAATTTTTCAAGAATCAACTTCAAATAAAAACCACGAAGTGTATAATTCCTTATGTAAGAACTTAAGGATAAAGAGAGTATGTTCAAATCCATACGCAAAAGAGAGCGAGATATGTTTGAAACCAATGTATAAGACTTGGCCTGTGTCAAATCATCTTTATCGAAAGCTGCTACATACCGTAGATTTTAAGAAATTATGTAGGCCTCTAGAAGCCCTTTTTTGTAAAGATATTGGGCGCGAAGGTTACCGTATTGAATCGAGGGTTGCACCCTTTAGTATTACAGCGGATGGGAGATTTGAGAAACCGAGAACCAGAGCGGTTTTTGCTAAGGAAAATAATGTAGGAAAATTTTTTTGCGGCTTTTCTCTATTAGACAAAGACATCGGATCACACCTACTTTTTCACACTTAAGATCTAAAATCGGAACAAAGCGGTTGGCCGAATTGTTTAGCGACCTTAATGCTCAACTAAAAAACCAAGGATTAAGACTTTCAATAACAAGAGTGCAAAGAAGGTGGCTACTGACACACAAGCAAGGATTG
>Ga0066187_1000599_pt1 | contig 11814 bp, 9 predicted proteins | sample WorMetexBAHAMAS1_FD_58706 | JGI IMG/M metagenome (GOLD analysis project Ga0066187, IMG submission 58706) | Marine gutless worms symbiont microbial communities from Max Planck institute for Marine Microbiology, Germany - Inanidrilus exumae... | ecosystem: Host-associated > Annelida > Digestive...
CCGGCGGCGCAGCGCGGCTTTGGCGCCCCTCGGCTGGGTGATCGACGCGGCCATCATCGCGGTCACGCTGTTCGCGCTCTACCAGTACTACGTCCTGGTCAAGGAAGTCGAAGAAGGCCTTTTCTTTTTCGACCCCCAGCACGCCTGGACTGCGCTTGCCGGCTGTGCCGCCATCATCGCCATGTGCTGGCGCATCTGGGGCGCGCCGCTGGCGGTGGTCGGGCTGGTGTCGATCTTCTATTTCTTTACCGGCCCCTATTGGCCCGGCATCTTCGAAACCGCGCCCATCGATTTCGTTGAGGACACCGCGGAGAACCTCTGGTTCAACAACAATGACGGGGTGCTGGGCAATATCGTCGGCATCGTCACCTCGACGATCTTCCCGTTCATTCTTCTGGGCGCGATGCTGGAGGCATCGGGCGGCGGCCATTCCCTGATAAAGATCTCCTTCGTCGCCATGCGGCGGTTCCGGGGCGGACCGGCCCATGCGGCGATCCTGGCGTCGGGCCTGTTCGGCACCATCTCGGGCAGTGCGGTGGCCAACGTGGTGGGAACCGGCGTCATCACCATTCCGCTGATCAAACGCCGCGGCTTCAAGCCGGCTTTCGCCGGCGGCGTGGAGGCGACGGCGTCGACGGGCGGCCAGATCATGCCGCCCATCATGGGCGCCGCCGCGCTGGTCATGGCCGACTTTGCCGGCATCGCCTATCTCACGATCATCGTCTGCGCGATCGTCCCGGCGTTTGCCTATTACACATCGCTGTTCATGACGGTCGTCTTCGAGAGCCGCCGCCTGGGCGTGATCGCGCGGGAGGAGGACGTCGCCGACATCCAGGTCACCCGCGCCGACTACGTGAACCTGGTCCTGGTCGTGCTGCCGATCATCATCGTGGTGGCGGCGCTGATCTTCGGGGCCTCGCCGGCCGGCTCCGCGATCCTCGCCCTGTTCTGCCTGATCCCGCTGAGTTTCCTGAACCCGGAGATCCGCCGCGAACCTCAGCGGCTGCTCGAGGCCCTGGCCAAGGGCGGCGCCAACATGGGCCGCCTGCTGATGGCGGTCGGCGTGGTCGGGATCGTCGTCGCCGTCCTGGGCGCGACCGGCCTGCCAACGGATTTCGCCACCCTGGTCAGCGACACCGCCGACCAGTTCCTGATCGTGACCCTGATCCTGACCGCCGCCGCCGCCCTGGTGCTGGGCATGGGCATGCCGACGCTGCCCGCCTACCTCACGATCGTGATCATCCTGGGGCCGTCGCTCCAGACCCTGGGGCTCAGCGAGCTGACGTCCCACATGTTCGTCTTCTATTTCGGCGTCGCCTCGGCGATCACGCCGCCCGTCGCGATTGCCGCCTACGCCGGCGCCGGCGCGATCGGCACGGCGGTTTCCGCAGTCCGCATCGGCATCGTGATATTCGCGATCCCGTTTGCCTTCTCGCTCAACCCGGTCATGCTTGTGGTCGCGGAATCGGGCGTCGCGTTCTCGTGGGTCGCTTTCGCCTCGATCGTGCTGCGCATGGTCCTGATCATCTATCTCCTGGCCAGCGCCACCAGCCGGTTCGACAGGTGGCGCATGACCGGCCCCGAGGCGCTCGTCCGCTTCGCCGCGGGAGTCGCGCTTCTGGCGCCCGACCTGGTCATCCATCTGCCGGCCGCGATCGTGGGGGTCGTGCTGATCCTGCGTCATCGGGTCAAGAAGCGGGATGCAACCGGGTCAGAGGCTGCGTCGAAGGCCGGCTTGATCGAAGGGGGAGAGAGCCAATGACGACGGCGCGTGTGGTGATCACAGGCGCGGCGACCGGCATCGGGGCGGAAACCGCGCGCCGGCTGCGCGCGGCAGGCGCACATGTCACGGCGCTTGATATCGCCGAACCTTCCGACGCCATCGACGCCTACGTGCCTGTGGACCTGGGCGACACAGCCGCGATCGACGCGGCGGTCGCGGCCCTGGACGGGCCGTTCGACGCTTTGTGCAACGTCGCCGGCCTGCCGCCCCGCGAGGGGCTTACGGCGAAGATCCTGGCGGTGAACTTCCTCGGTCTCAGACGGCTGACGACCGCGATGCTGGACAAACTGTCGCCCGGGGCCTCGATCGTCAACGTGGCCTCGGTCGCCGGCATGCGCTGGCGCGACAACCTGGACCAGGTGAAGGCCCTGATGGCGCTTTCGGACGACGGGGACACCGCCGCGTTCTGCGAAACCCACGACATCGACCGCGTCCGCGCCTACGACCTTTCGAAGGAGGCGGTGATCGTCTGGACCATGGCCCAGACCGAAGCGCTGATCACCCGCGAGCTGCGCGCCAACACCGTCAGCCCCGCCGCCGTCGCAACCGGCATCCTGGACGATTTCAAGGCCGCCTTCGGTGAACGCGCGGCACGGAACATCGCCCGGGTCGGCCGGACCGGCACGCCGGAGGAGATCGCCGCCGTCATCGTTTTCCTGGCCTCGCCCGCCAGCGGCTGGCTGAAGGGCATCGACATCAGGATCGACGGGGGAACGGTCGCGCTCAACATGTGCGATGCCTTGGACCTCTAGGTCCGGCGTGATCGTTTTTCTTCCCGCAAGGTCCGCACCGACGGATACTGTTGTCCGGCACCGCGGCACAAGACCGGCGGAACAGGGAGGACGAAAAGGGTGGCGGCAGGCCCGATGATCAAAGCAGGCCGGTTTCTGGCCGACGCACTGGCCCTGGCGCTGGCGTGCCTGGCCATTTACGTCGCCGGCTTCGGGGTTTTCGACAACGCCATGGTCTCCGGCGGCACGGTGACCCTGGGCCTTGTGGTCGGATTCCTGTCCTTCCTGTCTGCCGACGAAGACGAACGGCGCCGGCCCGGCTGGCGCCTTAAAGGCGCGGTGGATCTCGTGATGGCCGCGGTCTTCGTCTGGGTCGCCTGGCACTGGCTCCAGATCATGCTGGAGCAGGAGGAGTTCTTCATCGAATTCGAGCGGGCCGACTATGTGATCGGCTGGGTCGGGTTCGCGATCGTCGGCTGGGCCTCCTACCGTTTCTTCGGGATGCCCATGTTCGTGGTCTATGTTCTGGCTGCCGTCTACGTCCTGTTCGGGGACTGGTTTCCCTGGATCTTCAAGAGCGCGGCCGAGGACTGGACCCGGGTTTCGGAGAACCTCTGGTATTCGACCGACGGCACCTTCGGCAGGCCCGTCGAGGTGGTCAGCCGCGTGGTCCTGATCTTCATCGTGTTCGGTGCGGTCCTGCAGGCCAGCGGCGCCGGCAGCGTCCTGTTGAAGATCGCCTTTGCCGCCACCGGGCGTTTCGCCGGCGGACCGGCGCATGCCTCGATCGTCGGCAGCGCCCTGTTCGGCACCATGTCGGGCGCGGCCGTCGCCAACGTGGTATCGACCGGCATCTTCACGATCCCCATCATCCGGAAGGCGGGCTTCTCGCGCCGGTTCTCCGGCGCGGTCGAGGCCGCCGCGTCGACCGGGGGCCAGATCATGCCACCCGTGATGGGCGTCGTCGCCTTCCTCATGTCGGACGTCACCGGCATTCCCTATATCCAGATCGTCGTCGCCGCCCTGATCCCGGCCGCCTTTTTCTATGCAAGCCTGTTCGCCGTGATCCTGATCGAGGCGCGCCGCCAGGGCGTCACGGCGACGCCCCCGGCCGAGCGGGAACGCCTGACCCGCCGGGACACCGTGCAGAGCCTCGCCTTCTTCGTGCCGCTGGCGGTGATCATCGCGGTGCTTCTGACCGGGCGCACGCCGCAAAGCGCGGGCTTTGCCGCCCTGGTCACAGGCTTTGTCCTGTGCCTGATCCTGTTCCCCGACTTCCGGTCGCCGCGCAAGATCCTGGAGGCGCTGATCGGCGCCGGCAAGGTGAGCGCGACGCTGATGATCATCGTCGCCGCCATCGGCCTTGTCATCGGCGTCATCAACATGACCGGCGTCGGTTTGGAGTTCGCCCAGGCGATCCTGGCGGTGTCGGGCGACGACCTTTTGATCTCGCTGGTTCTGGTGATGATCGGCTGCCTGGTGCTGGGCATGGGGGTCCCGTCGGGCGCGGCCTATCTGATCATCGCGCTGGTCATGGGCCCGGCGCTTCAGCAGCTTGGCCTGCCGACGATCCTGGCCCACCTGTTCGTGGTCTATTTCGGGGTCCTGTCGGCGGTGACGCCGCCGGTGGCGCTGGCGGCCTTCGCCGCCGCGCCCATCGCCGGTTCCAGACCGATGGAGACGGGCATGGAGGCGGTGCGCCTGGCGATCGCCGGTTTCCTGATCCCCTATATTCCCGTCTACCATCCCAGCGTCGTCCTGATTCTGGGATTCGATCCGGTCGGGCTGGTCTGGGCGGTCGCGGTCTTCGCGGTCTCGACCTGGGCGATCGCGACGGGCCTGGGCGGCTTCGAAACGCGGCCGCTGACCCTGTGGGAACGGGCGATCCGGGTCGCTGCGGGGCTGGTCGTATTGGTGCCGGACCCGGTCTATGCGGCGCCGGCGGCCCTGGCCGTGCTGGCCCTGATCGCGCGGCAGAGGTTTCAACCGGGAATCCGGCCGCAGGCCGGCTGAGCAAGAGAACGCAAACGCTTAATGGGAGGAGACCAATGAAACGAGTTTTGACCCAGGCCGCGGCGGGCCTTGTCGCGGCATCGCTGGGCGGCGCTGCATCGGCCCAGGAGGTCCTGAAAATGGCCACCATCGCGCCCGGCACCTCGGCCTATCTGACCATGACGACCATGGCGAACGTGGTGAACCAGCAGCAGGACGCCTACGAGCTGCAGGTGGATTCCACAGGCGCCGCGACCAAACACATCGTCGAGATGGCCCAGGGCAAGCTGGACATGGTGATGACCTCGCCGGCGGTCTACCGCTTCATGAAAGGCGGCAAGGCCATGTACCAGAAACTGAAAAGCGCGCCGGAGTTGTCGAAGAACGTCCGGCTGATGTTCTGGTTCCCTTACGGGACCTATCACGTCACCACCTATGCCGAGGACGGCATCGAGACGCTGGCGGACATCAAGGGCAAGAAGGTGTTCCTGGGCCCGCCGGGCGGCGGCGCCTGGCGGGCGTCGGCCGACTGGATCCTGGCAACGACCGGCTACAAGCCGGGCGAGGATTTCGACAACGTCAAGGCCTCCTGGAGTTCGGCCCTGCAGGGATTCCAGGACCGGCAGATCGACGTCTATATCGGCGGCTGCATCGACCCCTGTCCCCAGTTCGAACAGCTTTCCGTGACCAGCAAGCTGCGCTTCCTGGGCGTGGACAAGGCAACCGCCGACAATCCCGACGACGCCATCAAGAAGGCAATCCCGCCGGGGCGTTATATCGACGTGGTCAAGGCGGGCACCTACGGCGACGGCCAGGTGAACGACAGCGACGTCTATACCCTGGCCGCGGTCGTCGGCGTAGCGGTGCGCAAGGACATCGGCGACGACACCGTCTACGCGATCACCAAGGCGTTCTGGGAGGGCCTGGACGGGATCCGCGCCGATGCGCCATGGGTCGACGACATCACGCTGGACTTCGCGGTCCAGGAGGGCCCGCTGCCGCTGCATCCGGGCGCCGTGAAGTACTATGAGGAAATCGGACTGGCGATTCCCGACGTGAATCGCCCCTGACCTTAACGCCCGGCGTCCGGACCCTTAGAACGGCCCGGACGCCGGATCCTTCAGATCGCTTGAACCGGCACGGGCAGACATGGGCACCGACATCCGCAACGTCCTCTTCATCATGTGCGACCAGCTCCGGTGGGACTACCTGTCCTGCTACGGGCACCCCGCATTGCAGACGCCGAACATCGACCGGCTGGCGGCGCGGGGAGTCCGATTCAACAGGGCCTACGTACAGTCGCCCGTCTGTTGTTCGTCACGCATGAGTTTCTATACCGGCCGGTATATGAACTCGCATGGCGTGACCTGGAACAACATCCCCCTGCGCGTCGGCGAACGCACATTGGGCGACTATCTGCGGCCCCTGGGTGTCAGGACTGCCCTGGTGGGCAAGACCCACATGTATGCCGACAAGGAAGGCATGGCCTGGCTGGGTCTGGACCCGGAGTCGGAGGTTGGGACCCAAACCGCGCAGTGCGGTTTCGAGCCGTTTGAGCGGGACGACGGCCTGCATCCCGTAGGCCCCGCCGGCCCCTACGACTCCAAACCCGCTCCGTACAACGCGTACCTGAAGGAACAGGGCTTTGACGCGGACAATCCATGGGACGACTGGGCGAACGCGGCGATTGACGAAGACGGAACGCTGAAGTCCGGTTGGTTCCTGCGCAATTCCGTCCGCCCGGCCCGGGTTCCGGAAGAGCATTCCGAAACGCCCTATACGACCCGCCGCGCCATGGAGTTCATCGACGAGGCATCCGGGGGGCCGTGGTGTCTGCACCTTTCCTATATCAAACCGCACTGGCCCTATATCGTGCCGGCGCCTTATCACGACATGTACGGTACCGGCGACATGCTGCCTGCCGTGCGCGCGGACGCGGAAAAGCAGAACCCGCATCCGGTTCTCGGCGCGTTCCAGGACATGCGCATTTCGAAGTCGTTCTCCCGCGACGAGGTCCGCGAAGCCGCGATCCCGGCCTATATGGGCCTGATCAAGCAGATCGACGACCAGATCGGCGTCCTCATGGACTTCCTGGAGGAGCGGGGCCTCGTGGACACGACCATGATCGTCTTCACCTCCGATCACGGGGACTATCTGGGTGACCACTGGCTGGGCGAGAAGGACCTGTTCCATGATTGCGTGTCGCGGATCCCGCTCATCGTCTGCGATCCCCGCGACCAGGCGCAGGCCGCCCGCGGCACCGTCAGCGACGACCTGGTGGAGGCCATCGACCTGATCCCCACCTTCCTGGACTTCTTCGGCGCCCCACCGCAGCCGCACCGGCTGGAAGGACGGACGCTGACGCCGCTGTTGCATGGCGAACGGCCGGCGGAATGGCGCCGTTATGTGGTCTGCGAATCCGATTTCGCCATGCTGCCGGCACGCCGGGCACTGGGGATTCCGGTTTCCCAGGCGCGCCTGACCATGATCGCCACCGAACGCTGGAAATACATCCACGCCGAGGGCTTTCGGCCGATGCTGTATGACCTGGCCGAAGACCCCCAGGAACTGAAGGACCTGGGCGACGACAACAGCCACGAGGAGGTGCGCCGGGATCTGGCGGAGATGCATTTCGAATGGACGCGGCGGCTCAGCCAACGGGTCACGAAAAGCGACGCGGAGATCGAGGCGATGGCAGGCGTCAACGCCCGGCGGGGGATCCTGCTGGGATTCTGGGATGAGTCGGAGCTTCCACCGGAACTCCGGAAATGACCGTGGCCGCAGACAAACTGCGCGCGCACAGCGCGGAGTTTCGCAAGGACGTCATCGAAGTGACGGACGACGTCTATGTGGCCATCGGCTACGCGGCGTCGAACGTCACCATGATCGTCGGAACGGACGGCATCATCGTCATCGACACCACCGAAAGCACCTGTGCGGCAGCCAACATCCTGGCCGAATTCCGCAAGATCACGGACCTGCCTGTGCGGGCGATCGTCTATACCCACAGCCACCGCGACCATGTGAGCGGCACGACCGTCTTCGCCGAAGGCGCGACGCCGGAGATCATCTCCCGGTCGAACCTCTCGCCCGATCTGTTTCGCACGGACGCTCGGCCGGCGCCGAAGGAGATCCTGCTGAAACGCACGCGCCGCCAGTTCGGGATGGGTCTTGCCGAAGGCTCGGAGCGTATCAATCTGGGGATCGGCCCCGGCGACCGGCCGATGGAAGGCATGGGCGCGGGGTTCGTCCCGCCCGCCGTCATATTCGAGGGCGACCGCTACGATCTCGACTGCTGCGGCGTCCGCCTGGAACTGCACGCCGCGCCGGGCGAAACCGAGGACCAGCTGGTGGCCTGGCTGCCCGACCGGAAGGTCCTGTTCTGCGGCGACAGCTTCTACAAGTCCTTCCCCAACCTCTATGCGATCCGCGGCACGCGCTATCGCGACTTCGACGCCTGGTCCGACACGCTGGACCGCCTGATGCGGTTCGACGCGGACCATCTGGTGCCCGGCCACTCCAGACCGGTGCGCGGATCCGACACGATCAGGGAGAGGCTGGCCGACTATCGCGACGCGATCCGCGCGGTGATCGCCCAGACGGCGGACGCCATGAACCGCGGCCTGACGCCCGACGAGATCGCCGAAACCGTGCACCTTCCGGACGCTCTGGCCGCCAGACCCCATCTCCAGGAGTTTTACGGAACGGTCGCCTGGTCGGCGCGGGCCTATTTCGCCGGCACGGTCGGATGGTTCGACGGCAATCCGACCAATCTCTTTCCGACCCCACCGGCCGAAAGGGCGCGCCGGATCGCGGACCTGGCGGGCGGCGCATCGGTGCTGCTGGACCGCGCCCGGCAGGCCGCCGCCGACGGCGCGCACCAATGGGCGATGGAACTGGCCGACCTGGTGATCGCGTTGGAAACAAACGCGGCGGAGGCGACATCTATCAAGATCGACTGCCTGACCGCGCTGGCCGAAACGCAGGTGAACGCCACCGCGCGCAACTATTACCTGGTCTGCGCGAAGGAACTGCGGGACGTGCAAGAGACATAGGCCGGTAACCCCCTCATCCGGCCCTTGGCCCTACGCCAGCGACAAGCATGCCGATTGCCTGCCGGTCCCGGCGGGGCTAACGTCTGGGGGCGCCGCGCAAATGGGAGGCGATCGATGCGTTCACACGGCATTCTCACCCGCTGGCTTGCTGTTTTGGCCCTTGCCGCACCGCTGGTAGTCGGCCAGGCGGCGGCCCAGGGGGCCGGCCAGACCCGCCTGCTGGTCGGCTACTCCACCGGCAGCGTCACGGCGCTGGTGGCCGAACTGATCCACCCGGTGCTGGAGGAGGTGCTGGACGACTGGGTGGTGGTCCAGGCGGTTCCCGGCGCCCGCGGGATCGAGGCGGCCCGGGCGACGCGCGACGCCGAGGCCGACGGCCGCACCCTGCTGGTCGCCGACAATCTCAGCCTCGCGGTCAACGACGTCGCGGGAACAGGCGTCAGCATGGCCGACCTGACACCCGTCGCCAAGGTGACCGTGGGGATTTCCGTGGCGCTGGTCACCCGCGACCGCGACGGAATCGAGAACTGGGCCGCGCTGGTCGAAAAGGCAACGTCGCAGCCGGTTTCCTTGAGCGTCACCGGCCGCAACAGCGCCTACGGCATCGCCTGGTCGATGATGGAACGCGGCGCCGGCCTGGCGTTCGTGTCCTCGGTCAGGAACGGCGACGACCTGATATTGGCCGATGTCATCGAAGGGCGCACCGAGGTGGGGCTGGTCACGACGAACAGCATTCCGGTCTTCAATGACAGGTCCAGCGTGAAACTGCGCCCCCTTGTCACCTTCGGGGCCGCCCGGTCGGCGCTGTTCCCCGACGTGCCGGTGTTCGCGGAACATACCGGCGACGACAAGGACGATTTCACCTACAGCTTCGCGATTTACGGCCCGCCCAACCTGGATGCCGCAACGGTGTCGCGGCTGGCCGCCGCCATTCGCACTTCAGTCGAGGATGACCGGACCCAGACGCTGGCCGCCGCCAAGAAGATCCCGCTTCAGTTCTTCGACGCGGCCACGGTCGACGACACGCTGGCCCGCGACCGGTCGGTGGCGGAGCGCCTCAGGAACTCCCTCCAGACGGAGTGACGTCCCGCCGCAGCGGCGGAACGGACGGGCCTACTCCGCCGGCAACTTCAATAGCTTGCGCACGGCGGCTTCGCGGCTGGGCTTCAGTCCTACCGTCCGGCCTTCCTGGATCGCGATCATCGGCGGCACGCCGTGTGTCGCCCGATAGAGCGCCCACATCGCGCCGACCCGGTTCGAAGACTGGCAGTGCACGAGGATCGGGTAGTTTGTGGCGTCATTGACCACGGCCGCGAACTCGCCAACCTGCAACATGGTGGGCGCCTTGGTCGCGACCTCGATGTTGATGTGGCGCAGCCCGGCCGCCTCGGCCAACCGCGCTTCCTTGTCGGAACCCTCCTTTTCGGTGTTGAGGTTGACGACCGTCTTGAAGCCGAGTTCCGCCAGTGTCGTATAGCCTTCCTCGCAGCACACCACGCCGCCCGTTCCCACATAGGGCGCGGCACGCAGGTAGTTCTTGACGATTTCGGGCATGGCGTCGCCGTAGACGGCCTGTTTCAGGCCGGCCGCCACATCGAAGGGGTTCGAAGCGTCCGAAATCACCGCGGCGGCACCGCAGGGGCTGCACGGTGCGCACGGATTCACCGCGGCACAGGGGTTGGCAGGTCCGCACGGGTTCGCCTGCGCGTAAGCCGCCGGCGTCAACGACACCGCTTCGGGCAGCAGGCCGCCCGCGTTGAGGCCCAGTCCCAACGCCGCCATCGCCGGCACGGTCGTCAGCAGAAGTCGTCGTTTTGTCGCCATCAAATAGGCCTCCTTGGTCAGTTGTCCGTGTCTGCGGAGAGGTGCCCCTGCCGGGATCACTCGCCCGGCGCGGGCACAGCGCCCGACAGATTGGCCGCGCTGATCGCGCCGCCGTGTTTCCGTTCCAGTCGTTCCGCCAGCACAAAACCGGCAACTCCAACCAGGGCCAGCGCCACGATCACCGTCCATGCCGGAACCCCCAGCAGTTGCGGCACGGTCTGGCCTTTGGGTCCTTCGGCCGCCATGTAAAGCCCCTGCAGCGGCTCGAACAGGCCGGCGAACAGCGCCGTTCCCGCAACCATGCCCAGCATGAAGACCAGCGCATCCAGCCGGCCGGTGAAGAAGCCCACGGTGGAGGTTCCCGGGCAATAGCCGCCGATCGCAAATCCGGCACCGATCAGCACGCCGCCCAGCGCGATTGCCCACAGGTAGAGGGTCGGCACGAAGACCGCGTTCGGCCTGATCAGGCCGACGGCTTCACACAGCCACAACCCGGCGGAGGCGACCAGGATCGCCGTGAACATCACCTTGAACACGGTCCAGTCGCGCAGCTGGAACTGGGCCACCAGCTTGCGCGGACTGCCCAGGCCGGCGCCTTCGAGAATAAAGCCGAACAGGACCCCCATCAGGAGACCCGAGGCAAAACCGTTGTCGTAGAAAGGAAGGTTCATTGCCATTCCCTCCGCATTGCCAGGCTGACGAGGAGGCCCGCCGCGAAGAACGCAAGCAGGAACACGAAACCGGCAACGGCAAGGGTCGCGCCGCCCGAAAGCCCGAGCCCGCTGGTGCAGCCGCGCGCCAGCCGCGCCCCGAATCCGGCCAGGGCCCCGCCGGCGAAGGCATACGCCAAGCGGCCGCCCACGCCGGCGCCGCGCCCGCGTTCCACCTGCGGCCGGAAGCGGCCCGCGGTGAGACTGCCGGCAAGGGCACCGATCCCGATCCCGATCACCTCCCAGGTGATCCAGGTGGCCAGCGCGTTGCCGGCCAGGAACGGCGCGAAATAGGCATTTGCCTGGGCCCAGGGTTCGGCCAGCCAACCGCTGGCAACGGCGGCGAACCGCGTGAAGAAACCGCTGGCGCCAAGGCCGTGTCCGGTGACCAGGAAGGCCAGCAACAGCGCGAGGCCCAGTGCCACGCCGCCGACGATGGGCGGCCAGAAGGGTTCGGGTTCCTTGAACATGGTCTCACAGATCCGGGGTTGGGTGCTGCCGCCCGTCACCGGCGGCGATCCTCACCGTTTCAGGAGAATATATTCGAAAAAGTGTAACTTTGATCCAGGTCAAGATCGTCCCGGACCGCGGGCGCACGAAAGGCCCGCGGACGGGACGGACGTGCGGCGAATGATGACGGTAGAAGCCGGAAGTCCGGCCTAGGCTCTGTACCCATAAAGGGGATTCCCCTTTACGGTCGGATGTGATTCAAGCTTCCT
>Ga0066187_1000601_pt1 | contig 11800 bp, 9 predicted proteins | sample WorMetexBAHAMAS1_FD_58706 | JGI IMG/M metagenome (GOLD analysis project Ga0066187, IMG submission 58706) | Marine gutless worms symbiont microbial communities from Max Planck institute for Marine Microbiology, Germany - Inanidrilus exumae... | ecosystem: Host-associated > Annelida > Digestive...
TCATATAAAAACTTATAGTGCGCTAATTACAATAAAATGGCCATCGGCGCATTACAATAGGTACAGTGAGATCGTCCAACATATACAACACAGAAACATAAACAGATTAGCTGAAACTGATAGCCTTGTCACAACAGTCATCGCAGATGTTAGCGGTGGACCGATGCCGCCGCTACGGGCTGTTGAAATAACAATTAAGCGGTGTCACCACAATGGCGGAGAAGTGATTTGACCCCGCCGATAGCCATTTCGGTCCTTTCCGGTGATTAGACGATACACGGCAAATGATGGGCAGTCTACGACTCGCTATATTCACGCTCAGAAGTAACCACGGTTCTATCTCGCTTGGTTTTCGAGATATTGATGTCGTAAGCTTTTCGGCGTCAAGGACGTTTCGACCGCTTCTGTAACCACGTTCATCCATGGTTCGACTTCCATCATGGTGTTTCCTAGTGACCATAGCTCTGAAACGTGTATAAGACAGACAGACGGACGCACGAAGAACATCAGTTTCGCTTAACGTACCCATTGTTGGCGGATGTCATAATAAACACACTCAATGAAGGCATGCATGCCTAGCTCCTTGGGGGCCCCAGAACCCGAGGGGTCCGCCCCCATGGGCACGTACATGCGTGTATGCCATTGTTTGTTGGACATAATCCGGCCCTAAAAGTTTTTGCCGCTAGGAAAGAAACAGTCAGACAACAGTCAGACAAAGACAGTTTATAGGATCAGAAGACATCAGTATTGACATCTTAGCTGCAGGTTTGTCTGCGAGGCTATAAAAAAATAAACATGCGAATAAGTGTTAATTTCTCGGAAACGGTGCAAGGTAGACAAGTTGTTACTACATTTGTTACTATCTTTGTGCAGGAAGTGACGTGGCCTGTCGAATAGCGCTGTTTCCGATGACCCTGGGTGACCTTCAAGGACTCACACCAATGTGCAAGCCTATAGTATATTATATATGGTATAGTTGCGCAGCAGTTGAAAAGATTTCAACTGACACAGCACGTCGCGCGGTCCCTCTGCGCTATCTGAACCGCTATAATGTTAGTGTGGTACGTGACGGCGGTCCTTGGTAGAATCTATTTTGACTGCGAGAGCAGTGAGGCGTAAGCTTATTAGCGTTTGACAAATTGCCGACAGTCGGTTGGTACATTGTGAAGCGTCACCGTGGACATGTAGGTCTACCGCATTCGCTGCGTTTTTTTCACAGCCGTTTCGTCACTTTGCGAGATCCGTTCTGCAAATTTATGACGCTACTGAATTGATCGCGCTTGAACTTTGCGCGGCCGCTTGCTGCCATGCATCAGGGCGGTTATGTTTTTGCGTCGTCATTTGTTTGTTTGTTTTCTCTGTAAGCAAAATCACTAAAAATAATGGATGAATTTTTGATGAGATTTTGGGACGGCAATGTCTGAAACTCGCTAGGGACGGAAATATTAAGTTTCGTACGGTGCATTACAGGCTGTGTATTGTATTGCCGTGGGGAAAGCCATACTGCTGGAAATACCAATATGGGAAAAACCGCTGACGTCGGCATGCATTATAAATCCCACTTTGGTGCAGTAACGCATCCCGGGTTTCCTGGATGGGGCACTATTTCCTTTTTTCCTATCCCTTTTTTCCACCTCCGGTAGTCGATTTTCTGAAACCAGCGCTGAGCCGGCGTTAAATGCGGATTTGTTGCCCGTAATAGCTAGTCGTGCTTTTCACAGGCGGCAAAGTGCTCGAGCGTGGTTCGATAATCAACCTGTCCAACAGCAGCAGCAGCAGGCAAACTGTGGTGACGTCACGACAGGTGCCCTGGGTGTCGCTCGTGACTCGGTCGATAGGCGTTGTTGACGACGACGTGGGTGGCGCGCCGTGGGTGGGATGGGGTGGTAGTCGAGGGCCTCTTCACGTCAATCAATGTCTGCGGCGTTCTCTGGCGTCATGACGTGACGACAGAACAGAGACGTTCGTTGCCAGGTAATGACGCCTGTCGCTACTATTTGTCTGCCCAAATGAGCTGTCTGTGAGTGTCCAGCCACGCTGTCTTCAACCGTTACTACGCACGCGAGTTCACCATGGAAGCATTATGCATAACACAGCTGAGCAAGTGCTGGGATAGCCGACCGTCGCGAAGCATAGCCAAAAGTTTTATAAGTCTACTATTCAAATATAATGAATATAGACTACGAAACAGAAACAAAACAAAGCAAGCATTAGTCATACCTGGAATGATTCAAGCGTTTAGTACTAGTTCCGGGGAGGTCTGCCTGTCCGTCAGAGCATCCAGAACCCAAAGTAGCCGTCGTTCGTGGTAGCCATTCTACTAAAAGACAACTTGATCCATTTCGGAGTTTGCCACAATATACACACGCGCGCATACGTCAAGGTTCGTGGTAATACGGTGAAAACTTCCTATTTCGGCGACGGAAGCTTGTTACGACGTGACGCATTTTGGTTGTTTGTCCAGTTCTTTGTGCAGGCGGTCAGTACGACCTCGAGTGGGGGCTGTCTAGTTTCCGGTGTCGTAGCGTATTCGTACGATAGCGTGTCATGTACTGTACGATACGATACGATACGATACGGTAGATTAACGTGAGCTCAGAAGCTGACAGAATGGCCAGCTTAATCTAGCGCACGGCATAGAAATTAAAAATAGGGGGAAATAAAAATAAAACCGAATAGCTCAACAAAACCGAGTATGTGTGACTAGGTCTTTAACTGTAGCGAAGCTGCTGACAACGCCATGTCTATTTAACGTCTGCGTGGTTGCATGGTTGCTCGTGGCCGGAATTTGTTGACCGATGCATCGCATCATCCGTTGTCGATTAGTCACGTGGCCGTGGTGCCTTGGAGATGATGGTTCATTCTGCGAATACTGGTAATAAAATCTGGTCGTAAACGGACGGCGGACTGTGAATATCGAGCCCGTTAGGAATCGATGTGAGCCAGCCCCGCAACAGCCGCACACAACGCAGTGGTTTGGCAGAACGAACTACACATGTATGCCGTGTATAAGCGTGGACGTACGTATGAACTCGCAACTTGCTCTGAAATCTGCTCTGAAACGGCAGGGAGGGCATTCAATAATTATACCAAAATTTCTTCTCTGTTTTGCCCCACCTCCCCTCTGTCACATGCTATCACGTTTGAATGCCGTCTCAGAAAATATGTCACGGTCTTGCAACCCTCTGCCGGGAGTAACACATCAGACACATCAGATTTTTTTCTTAACATTTCAGGTAATTATCTTTTAAATGTTAAATGCATTTCGTGCCCGTTAACATTTTAGGCGGCGACACGACGGGTTGTTTAGATTTTTAAGAGAAACTTTTGGATTCTGCTGGTAAAACTCCACGGAAGTTTGCGCAAAATGCCAGCCTTAACCTGTGTTATAATACAGCCTTTATTTTCGATAACTGGACCGAACTGTTACTGGCGTATTATAGGCTGATGCGCAGTGTATAAGAGGCTTTAGCTTGCGATCTCTAGACGACTGACGTTGTCTTTGGTGTATATTATTGCAGTGAGCTCGGATACCTGTTTACAGTGTTAACCGATTTGTTGGCTATTTCAGTGTTGTCTTGTTACGCACGCCGACGATAGTCGCGGGGTTAGGATTTTCGGCGGCGTTTGTCTGTCTGTCTGTCGGTCTGTCTGTCTGTCTCTTTTTCCGAACGATATCTCAACATGAATCTCTGCTACTGCAGAGCGATCGCATGACGCGCTTTTAGTAAATTCGCGCTGTTTCACGATGTATGGGAATTAGAAAGGTTTCAAACAGCAAAGTGACCTTCACGTTCATTCAAGGACATTGCCAGTGGTGCTATTCGATAGGCCACATACGATTTCTTATTAGTGTTCAATTGCAACTGTGTCTCTGTCTTGCACCCTTAACGAGATATTATCACTTGTTTCCCAAAATTTAAGGAAGTCACGTGACACACCACAATCCCTTTCGGTGATAATAATATGATGCATGCACTAGTACTCATATGTATCAATCAGCACACGAAATTTGAAGTGCCCAGTTTCGCCAGTTCCAAAGAATGATTGGGGCAAAATTTTAAAAACGGGTCACGTGACCTGACCACGCCCCCTTCAGGGATGTTTTGTCATCCACGGCTAGGAATTTCTACGAACAACCTGCGTACCAAGTTACGAAACTTCTATCTCCACCCACTACGGAGCTATGAAAAAGCATCTATCTTGCACCGTTTCTGAGATATACCGGATATTGGTCAAAAGTCGTCCACTGTAACCTATCCCATCTCTATTTGGCTCCCCCGTTGGGGGTGACCCCGTTGGAATTTCGCCGAGATCTTTGGTAAACTAGAATCCCTGGGCTATCGTATGGCATGGTCTGCTTGATTCTTGGTTTAACCATCTTCGAACGAAAAACTCCGACTTGTGACGGACGGAGACATGATGGCTGCATATACCGCGCTAGCATAGTGTCGCTCGGTAAAAACCGATGCAGTTAGGATCGCCAAACTCGACATAGAAATGTTCCACCATGAGTCGTGTAAATCTATTTATTTTGGGGTCTAAAGGTCATAGGTCAAGGTCACGAGGCACAAAACAGTGCCGGCGTGTGTTTTTGCACTCTTGTGAGTGCCGGCTTATCAATTCTAGTTATGTATAGCGCTTAGTTGTGTTCTCGTTGCAGACCGTCCTCGTGTCGCATGTCGCTCTGATGACGTCATCATTGTCCGCCGCTGCGCGGTGAAGCGTACTATGGTCACGTGATGGCAGTGCAGGCCGGATGTGGATTCAAGCCGTCGACGCCGGCCTTCGCCATGCCGCTGCCGGTGACCAGGGAACCTCCTCGGCGCCTCGGCGTGACGCCAACACCGATCCGTGATACCGGAAGTGACGTCATAGTAGGAGGAAGGCTGAGCGGGCAGTGGGTGACGATGAGTAAAACGCTGCTGCTGCAGTTGGTCGAACGTATCTGCCAGCTCAGCTTCCAAAACGACGTAATGACGTCATCGAACGCGTCGTCGCCGCAGTATCGAAAGTCGTCCGACGAACTCGGGCCGGAATCAGAAACGGAGAGCTTCCGGCGACGATTTTCATCGGCTGACGGCGGCGAAAGTCCTCCAGAACGTGCGTCCGAGAAAGATAACGGACAAGATGTAATGAAGGACGAGGCAGCAGCGGAAGACTGCCAGACGCCAGTGAGACAAGAAAACGCCGTGTTGACTCTACCGGCTCGCGGTCAAACTACTTCCGGTTCCGCTGAGACGTCGGCCGACGAGCGTCTACTGGCAGTATCTTGCCGTGTCGGGGACCAGAATTCGACGGTCGAATTAGAGATGGTTGACGCGAGTTCGAGCGTGGATAAAGAATTTAGCGGAACTGTGATAGAAGCGGACCGAGGACCATCTGACGCCAGCACGAGCGACGAGAACCACCTGGTCGACCGCCGTCGTCAACATCACCAGCGGTACCATCGGTCATCGTGTCGGCATCGCCTGCTGCGGGCACGGCGACGAAAGAAAGCGGCTCTGGCGACTTCTGGCGGACAGGTGCGATGCCAGGTGGCGACAAATCTGGGCGACGATGCAGACGGACGGCGACCGCACCTGCACGGTGTCCGACGCAGTCGACAGTCGTGGATGGCGCTCAGCAAAGACATCGTGTACGGGGCCGTCGAGAATGAACTGCGTCAGGTGGACAGGTCCCGACGACCTGTCATCCCAGCAGCGTCGAGTCCCGCAAAGTCCGCCGCCATCTGGAACCCTGCGACGTGCCTCTCGCCGTCAGAAAAGCGACGTTCCCGCCCGTCCGACACCAACGTCGAGTGCGCACCGCCGCGGACCGGGTTCCGCTATCGCACCGCCGCGTTCCACCAAACCGGAAGTGACGCTGTCCGCCAACCGTGCGACGCGACGTTAACCCGAAGTTCGTCCATGCTGAGTGAACTACTCGGTTTCGGCGCAGCGACGCCGACCGTCGTACTTCCGACACTTCCGGCGGAAGTAGTATTAACACGACAGCGCCATTGCAGCTACAGCGGCGGCGAGACGTCAGTGTGTAGCGTCATGTCGCCGTCTTCTGTTTCCGGTTCCGGTGTAAAAGAAGGGCCGCGCAGCGACCACGCCCACTCCAGGTCGGTGTCTGAATCCCCTAGTCATGACGACGTCACCACCGCGCTTGATTACTGCATCCGGCGGGACACCGGTAACCGTCAGGACGGGGTAGCATTTAGTTCTGTTCCTCGAATCTGGCGTCCGGTTGAATCGTACCCGGTCCAGTCGATTGCTCGGCGTGTCACGCGACCGCGATGGGTGGCCGTCGACAAGGGTGATGTGTGCTCGCTGGTGGACAGTTTAGTGTCGACGATGATCGCCAGTGAAGACTGCAGTAGTGGAACGTCGACGGACAGCCGTCCAGGCGACGTCCGTGACGCGTCGACGCCCGTTGATACTACCCAGCCAACAGTGTTATCATCGTTGTCAGCGACTAAACCGGTCATACCCGTGTCCGCGCGCTGTACTGTCGCCGCATCGGAACCACGCAAGTGGAAGTCGGACTTGCTTCAGCGCATGCGCAACGAAGACACGTAGTCTACTTCCGGTTTCGGAGAGAACGTACGTGGCGGACTACGGGGGCGCTTCGTAGCCGAAACATTTCGGCACCGGTGTAGGACAGGCGCGTGCCACAATGAGAACACGAACACCGTAGTCACAAGAGATCAAGTCATTGATAGCTACTGTTTCTTGGAAACTCTTGGAAATTGTCCGCTGCTTCGAATTTCTCGAATTGTTTCAGATAGATTGTGGCATGAAAAGTACGCCAGTATTTGCTTGCTGTTAAATGTAACTTAGTAGGCTGTGAAAAGTACATGCAAATTAGGCCTGAACATTTTATCCATGTTCACATCTGACACAATACGTGAGAAAGTTATTCATCTCCTTGGTTGCTAACAACAGAATCCCAGCTCCATTTATTGTTACAGGATGTTAGAATGCCAACTGTTCGTGCGAATGGTTTCGTAGTAGGCTTACACTCCAGCACAATAGCGCCGGCCTTTTTACAATTTCAGTAAGTGGTTCCACTTTAAATGTCATAGTCCACAAACGTCTGTCCACTGTGACTTGTGAATACAAATTTATTAATTTTTCATCAGTTGTTAATTTTACAGAATTTTTCAAGGGGGTTATACCATATGGCACCATTATATAAGTTAGTGGTAACCCTAACCCTGGCCCTAGCCCTAGTCAGCCTACCTTTCTTAAATTTCTATAAATGCCAGTGCCTGTACGCTGTTTAATCAAAACAGGACTGCACGCCAGAACCGTTGTCTGTCCGAAATACCGTTGTTCCGAAGATTTATGGTTCGCATTAGTTACCGCCATGAAGGAGGTCATGCGATCGATCAACTTTGTCTGTCTGCGGGTCCGCTACAAAAATGTGGAAATTTTTTGGAGATGGGAAATTTTTGTACGAGGGAAAATCTTCGATTTCGGTTAAGATAAATGAAGAGGATGCCTTACCCAACAGAGGAGCGTGGGTGAAGTGCGTGCCTCCCTGCTATGGGCATTGAACGGTTTCAGTGCACTGTGGATGAACGGATGTCTAGGCATATCTACTCTGACATATGACAATGCGATGCCAGATCTGCGGTCACCTTCCAAGCCAAACAGCACCGCCACTGCCCCTTGGCCGCTACTTATATCCCACGTCACTTAGGTCAGGAAGCTGAGTTGGCCTGAGTGGCTGGCTAAATTACATACCAAGAGGGTATGTCCGCGAACGGCACCCATCTCTTAACCGCGCTCGACGCAGTGTAACTTGTTGCTGTTACCAGAAGGCCAGACCGGCGCATGTCGATTTCGAGGTGATCGAAATTCGGATCCACTGCAGTATTTTTTCACGGACGCCTGTTGTTATATGCTCTGTTCTCATTCGCTAGGTGACAGCACTAAATGTTCACGGAGGTTCGAACTCTCATTAGAATGGTTTTGTTTGTTGCCATACTTGCACTGGCTAATTAGCATGACGAAGCACAAAGCAAACTATATCCATCTAGGCTTTTAGCCACGAAAGCACAGTGTAGTTACTATTTATAGTATATTTGCTACAAAACAGCGTTATAGGCCAGCTTCTATTAATATATTGTTGATTATGTTTGTCGCGTTTAGAACTGCGTTATTTTTCCGTCTTACGATATACTTTAGCTTGATGTAACTTGAAGGGGAATAAATAGAATTGAATCGATCAGTATTTTTAACAAGGTTTAGTATTAGCGCCAGATCGGCGATCTGACTGTAAGTGCTGCAAAATATTTACATTTTCTTGCCCAACAACATGGCGGTCAGAACAGCTAGCATAGGTAATAATGTAGAAATTGCGTCACTGTCACCCTATCTATATGCCTAACTGATCGAGGTTTTTCGTTTAAGTAATAATTACACCACAGTTTGGTCTCAGTGTGCTGTATTCTGCGATGTAGGCCAACCTTGTTGACCGTTTAACGTCTTGAAAATCAAATATCTTGCCACGGGATCCAAACTACACGCAGTAGCGGATCTATGGTTTCTGGTGCCCTGGTCAAGATTTCCAGACTGTGCCCCACTGGGTGACGGACCGTCGGATGACAGTTTCCAGTTAACTTTGCTCTCCCCTCTTTGGTGCCCCACCCTCCCTTGGTGCCATGGGCAGCTGCTCCAGTCGCCTACCCCTCGATCCACCACTGACTACATGTAGTAGGCTAGTCACCAACACCAGAAATCGCAGACGACAAAACACTAAACATTACTATACAGTTATAAACTTCTTACGAAAATGAATTGATCAATTGACCAGGACTCGGAGAACCAGTTCCATCTTTGTGAGGAACTTATTTTCATTGGTAATTGTCCCGTCACGTGACACATCGAGTCCACGCCCATATTACTTTCATGAATCTGTCAGTTAACGGTCAAGCGTGTTGACCTTGACCTTGACCTTAACTCGATCGATAGAGACTAAAACTGGAATGATCGCCTAGACAAAATCGCAACAAAATTGTTGTTCAGTATTAAATAAATATATTTATAAATAAATATATTTAAAACATTTGTGTTCAGTAATACTGTACATTGAGTAAAATTATTTAGTAACACTAAAATAATTGAGAATGTTGAATAAATGTGGTGTGGACATGTGATTATATGAACGTCCGACTGGATTTTTTAAGGCTGCAGAAACGCTTGTTTATTCCGATGGTTTCTCTTTCGAAATATCTTCTCATATTATGTTTCACTGTTTGCACTTTACTTCGCATCTGTTTTGTTTTTAGCGGAGCGCTTATTTGTTTAAGCCGTTACGAATGACAAACTTGTGACAAAGATTCCGAAAGTTAAAAGCTGTCAGAAACGTTTACTACAGAACAGCTGTTTGTATATTGCTTGACATTTCGCCTTATTGTGGACACATTAGAGTTGACACCAGCCTTACAATAGTATAGTTTACCCCTTTTGGCAGATATTAATATTTACCTAGGCCTTATGTACAATGATGACAGCTATCCATGTCTATAGCTTACCGATGGCGCATTTGAGCCACAGCCAATTTTGGGAGAATATTTTAACTAAATTTGGTATTAAAGTTTATTATTGTCAGAGTGTTGAATTTAAAAATAATATACTGCTGTTTTTTAATTTTACAGCTGCAGATTAGTGACACAATTGGAAGGAATTGTGCATATGTTGCTTCTTGAGGGTAGATGTCCCTGTTCGTAGCTTATACGTTATACAGGAAACAGAATGACATTATGCCTATAGTATTACAGTAGTCTATGCGTGCGCTGTTCAACTGTGTCGACTGTGATGGACACTCCTTGCATCTTGCGTATTGTGTATTCGGCGTGTCTGTCTGTGCACGATTTTTACAGACAGTAAGTAAAATGTGCATGCAGTCTGTGATTGTTACATGGGCCTTTCAGTTTCGCACATGTAAAGTGACTTGGCTTGCCCCTGCATTGAACTATTTTACGACTGTACTCTTAGTTTGTCTCACGAATTCACGTCCGCTGTGAATTTTTTTCTTGTTAACATGTGTATTTATGTGTGCGTCATTTGTAGTATTAGTTAGGTTTTTCCCCATTTCAGTGCACTAGGGATTTGTGTATCTAAAATTGTATAGACATTTCATTGCCGTCTCTATCCAAAAATTGCGAAGCGTTCCCCACTTCCCTGTGCATATTTATTTATTTATTAGGAAAGTCGTACAAAAGTACACATTAAAAAATAAAAATAAAATAAAATCTACGAGCCTACGACACACACAAGTAATCAATAACAAAGTGAATGTCTGTAACACACAAAGATGAAATAACACCTATGGTTGTGTAAGTAAGTAAGTAAGTAAGTAACACCTGTGGTTGTGAGTGAAGAGTTGCAGTTGCGGTCTATAGATGCGACGGTTGACGCAAGGTACAGTCCAAAGGTCAAAAGAACTGTAAACCACAAAAGTCTCTCAATAAATATTAAGGGTACACTTAAAAGTTAGTTTTCAGCGGTTTCCTAAAGTCCATACGAGTCGAATGCGGTGCGGACATCCACAGGTATACGTTTAACACGGAGATCACTGCCATCACTCAGTATCGGAGACAAGCAGGTAGCAAGTTTAGCAAATTAACATCGTCCTCTGTGGCCTACTAGTCTGACGATCGGTGTGACGTTGATGTCGTGCAGCCATAATAATACAATGCAGCATTGTGTACGGTAACTTCGGTAAGGACAACCCTCATTTCATGCCATTAAGTACCGGTACACTACTCGACTATAGCACCACGTCACTTAAAATAAGTTCCATCGCTAAAGTTGCTAATTTATCGTTATTTGGTGCAGCTGTAGGCCTACTATCTATTTTCCTTTTTCCTGCTGCAATCGAACGATAAGCCCGAGTTATACTTACGATGGGATAAGGCAGATCTCACATCATTTTATGCGTAGGCAGTCATTTATCTGTCTTGTGTACCAAACTAGATAAAATTTGGGCTAATTTTAATGATGCTTTCAACAAAGGCAACAGTTTTGATGATGCCTATTACATTGATACATACATCTTATGACACCTTAGTTAATATACTGTGTACAGGTGCCAAAACCTTTGTACCCAAAGCAAAAAAGAATTATTACAAATATTGGTGGACAGAAGAACTAGACCTGCTTAAGCGCGATTCATTACATTCTAATAACTTGTGGAAAGCTGCTGGGAAACCACGGTTTGGCCTATTTTTAGCGAACGTTCGCTAGGTCTATATGCTATCGCCCACCCATCCTCGATTTTGTCGCACAACTTTATCGCGCAACAAAGTTGCAGTATGCAACTGTGCATATCGCACACTGCAACTTTTTCGCATAAACAAAAATTGACCAATCAGCGTTCACCGCATTCTCGCCACAAAGTTGCACAGAATACGGCACTGCTCTATTCGGAAAAGGAGTTGCACGACTGTTCAAGAGTTGCGCGACATGCTATGTCACACTTGCGATTTTGTCGCGTGATAAAGTTGCTATACAAAGTTGCAAGACAAAATTGCAAGTGTGACATCGGTCCTAGTGGTTGTGTCGACAGCGCTGTAAGTGTAAGTATGTAAGCAAGCAATAATAATAATGTTTGTTTATTAGATTGACGACATAACGCGCAAACAACAGGGCAAGCAGGGCGGTACTAACTATATACAGAAGGGTAAAGCTCGACTAAATTGCTACCACATACGGCGCAGAGCGATTGATAACCGCACCGGCTCAACCTCGTGAACACTCACCAGATGGCGCAACCAGCACACATCCAATAAAGTTGCTCACTA
>Ga0066187_1000602_pt1 | contig 11797 bp, 7 predicted proteins | sample WorMetexBAHAMAS1_FD_58706 | JGI IMG/M metagenome (GOLD analysis project Ga0066187, IMG submission 58706) | Marine gutless worms symbiont microbial communities from Max Planck institute for Marine Microbiology, Germany - Inanidrilus exumae... | ecosystem: Host-associated > Annelida > Digestive...
AAGGCAATCAACCATAGCTACGGAAGTAGTTTTCGTAGACTAAAAAGGTCAATGGTTGCAGTGGGACTATTCTGGTAGAATGGGAAAGGATGCAAAAGCATGAAAATAAATGAAGCAAGAAACGGAAAAAGAGAAAAGGAAAAGATACTAAGAGATAGAGTAGAAAATGAAGAACGGAAGGGATAAGGAGGGAAAGGGGGATTTCCCCACACGGAGCAAGGAAGGCAAGTAAACAAACAATTTATATAGCGCCGAAATCAACAAACAAACAAGGGCATATTACCGCCCCAGAGCCTGTACGGGGCGACAGTGTCAGGTGGCAAAGGTGTACAAATGAGGCTGTTTGTGCTCTTCCTGACACCAGTGACAGACAGCAAAATTAAACCACAGCCTGCTGGAACTGGATTGACTGATTTAGTGTCTTACATCCCACCTGACATAAAAACAGATCACTTTAGATATGTTTTACTCAGCCAATCACTTAGCACACTACTGAAGAAACCAAACGAAACAATGAAAGCAGACATGCACAGCAATATAGCAAAAGATATCACAACACACAATAAACATATAAACTAATCGCCTTGTATGATATCTGGCCTGGACATTCTTCCATCCTTACAGCCCTATTGTCCTCACGGGGCTTCTGGCTGCAATTCAGTCACCATAACCACCTGATATTATTACAATAATATCGGCACTACAAAATTCCACATTTAATTTACACGACACATCTATGTAATATGCTGTTACCTTGATTCATGTTCATGTTGAACAAATTCAGAAGGAACAAGACCATAATACGCCTGTGCATTCACCATCTGCCGGTCATAGTGGCCATCTAGAAATGTTAACACAGCAGCATCATATCGTATCATTAGTAACACTAACAAAGGAAATTATTATTTTCATCGAGTAAACTGGCACTGAACTGTCACAACTGTCACAGGATTTGCAAAGTTTGTGAATTTGAGCCATTACCGCAAACTACTGTATTTGCCACAAATCGCTGCAAATTTGACTCACTGTCTGTTAATGTCACAAAAACATGCAATTATTGTCTATTATAGCATTACTGACAAAATAAGACATACTGTAGCATAGCGACTCATGTCCAATCGCTGACTGACTGACTTGACATGAAAAAGACTACAGTGATTAACTCACTAGTCATTTGCTTTCTGTCCAGTTAGTATTGTTATTACTGAAGACAAAAACAGCATTTTACTTCCACACCAGAAACCTGTATTTAATGTATTTGTATTGCTATGATTTCGACCACAAATTCACTGCAAATGTGTTTTCTGCTGCAAACGGGCCAAATTTTATCCATTTTTGGCCACAAAAACATGTACAGCCTTAGTAAGCACAGGACTGAAGCCAGTAAAAACTGACTGAGGGTTGACAATGTCATACCTCCTTTAAATGGCATCTGTAGTAGATTTTATTTAGTTATAACTTTCTTGCTTATTTGAAGCATATCAAACAAAAGCATAAATGCAGTCATTAGGCTGCACCATCAGTCAATCTCTCTTACAATGGTCATAAACATGAAAAATAAAAAAGCAAACAGATGATACTAGTACAAACACTGCCATCACAAAATTGTACAAAACAATTAATGCAGCTCACCGCGAGCATTCTGACCTTGATCACGACCGTCATTTCCGGCGTCCATTGCTGCTGCCCATCTAGGAGCAACCGGGTGCGTTGATCCTGTACAACATATTAGCCCAATATTATACATCTGTCAGTTTCATGTCACATTTTGCACAAGTCACTCTATATACTCACTGTCGATGAAGACTTAAAGGAGTATGGAGGAACATGGAATTAACACTGAAAAAACAAAAAACACTGAAATAATATATTACATATGTGAAGCAAAAATATAAAAATAACCAGAAGATGGACCTCGATGATGCAGATGCCTCTGCCACCTCAACAGTCTGCTGTGACCTTGACACTTGACCTCCAAATTCTACCAGGTCATCAGTAGTGGCTAGTGAATATTCCCTTAAGTTTCACCGAGATTGATCTAGCCATTCATAAGATATCGTTGTAACAAGATCTGCCCAGATAAACAAACGCAGCGGATGGACAGCCCGAAAACATTATGCCTTCACCAACAGTGTCAGGTGGCAGAGGCATAATAAAATGAAAATGTTAAGATGTGTAAAAAGCTTTTCTTTCAACATGACAGAAGTTTTTTGAATATTAAGTATAATCTGCATGTATAAGCTCATTGGCATTATTGATGTTGTTGCTTATCATATTTTCTTTTTATTAATTAAATTATTATTATTATTATTAATTATTACCAACATACATACTGATCATGCCACCTGGCATAGAAGTTGTATTACCTCCTTGTGACATATGCCACATGTAGGACCTTGGGTCCATCATATAGCGCATGGGGGCAGTGACAACTGGACCCCATGTAGGCGCACCGCGGCCGTCGTATGACCAGTACCCAGCAACTGGAGGTCGTGGTCCAGGCATACGTGGCTGAAACTGGGTCGGCGCAGGTGGTCGTGGAGAAACAGATCCAGATGGAGATGGCGCAAGACAAGGACTTGAATCGGATGACTGGACACTCGACAACTGGTCGACTTCAGCTTTCTGTCGCTGTGATGACACTGGTGCAGTAATCTGACAATTTGTGGACAAGAGAAAAGTTACAGACTCCCACTAATCATTCATAACTAACTTTGATGGTAACAATTATTAAGCGGTGTTAAATGCTATCATCAGTAACAACAACAGCAACAATACACAACCTACATTTAACAGTAAGTAGAAGAAAACACAACGATAACAATTAGTCAAAAATGTTCCAATGCAACTGATGAGAATGTGACAACGAGGTTCATATAGATGCTTCTATCAGTTTCCATCCTAAGCAAAATGGTTTACTTACTTAAAGAAATGCAGTATCAAAAAATCATACGCACACACAGCAAGATCAGCAAGACATCTGCTAGGAATAATAAAATACCTACATTTGTGCATACGGACATGTCAACTCAATAATGTCAAACAGTACAATAATGCGACTCACAGTGCTGAAGTCAACGGTGTCGCCTTCTTTGACACCACCACCTTTGTCTTGAGCAATGCTTTCCTACACACAGACAGACTGCATATACCTTAACTACCACATGTAGTGCAAAAAATAAGTTGAATGAAAATACAAATGAATTTGCTTGGGTTTCCTTATTTTCCAACTGCCAGTAATTACAGAGCACCAATTCCACAGATATGATTGGGGGCAAAATTAGGGGTGGTTTGTCATTTGTAGACTAGGATTTGATATAGTCCATTTGCATGCAAAATTTGACGATTCTAGTTTCAGCCTTTCCAGGGATATCACTGGGGGCATCAAAATTTAAAGTGGGTCACGTGACCCTAACCATGCCCTTTTAAGGGTGATTCATTATCCTTACACTTGACATATCCTACACGCTTGCAAAATTTGACCACCCTAGCTTCAGCCGTTCCGGAGATATGGTAGGTGCCGTCAAAAATATAAATGGTTCTCATGACCTGACCACGCCCCTTTCAGGGATGGCTTGCCATAAATGGGCTAGCAGTTGCTATGATCAACCAATCTACCAAATTTAAAGTCTCAATTTCTGCCCACTATGAAAATATGAAAGGAAATACAAAATATCAAAAATCGGATGGTTTAGGGTAGTTAGGAATGACTCAAGGTCATTAGAAATATCGCCATTCAATAGTGCGCATACGAGTTCCTATTATTGTTCCAGAGTATATTTGGTCGACAGTTTTGGTAGGTTTCTTAAAGACGTTTGCTTTCTTTCGAGGTGGTGACTCCAAATCTGACGTCGCACATGCGTAACTACTACACACTTTTGTTATTACTTTTATCTACTATCAATGATCAATGAACGAAAACAAATTCTGAGTGCAGTGACATTTATCATTTATGCTAATATGGTGCGAGGTTGCCATATCTCTGGAAAAAACCCACCAAAATCGCCTCAAAAACTAGCCCAAATCCCACCAAACAAATTTGTGCCATAACCTACACAAGATCGGCTCCATTTGGCAGTTTATTTGACCAGCTGGTGCTATTAAACTACTGCAACAGATAATAACTGAGTTGATGACTTAGCATAATTCTGGGTTCTTAAGCATAATGGTATAATTAAGGCCCAAAAAGCATAATCATTACGACCAAAGCGTAATAGTTGGCAGCCCTGTAATTTAAATGTACTTAAGCTGTCACAAACAGATGAGCAGCTGCAGTAAGTTGCATTGCAGACAAATCGGAAAGGATGTCTGAGTAAAGTCCCAGAACTGAATCCCACTAATTATATTAATAATAATATGAACATCTGTAGAATTCAAAGTGAATGAATTCCTAATGGCAGCTTCCTCATGAAGGATCGTATGAATTCAGTACCGAAAGGTCCTCGTTCAATCTGTGAAAGACAGCCAGCTTGACAGATAGCCTATACAAAACTTCATAAAAAGGGTTTGCATGCCTGCTCTTAATGGGAAGTATAAATTACTCACACTCAAACTTTCAGCATTCGCAAATAGAATCATCATGGTAGTGATGGCGATGAAGTGAGCAAACAAGCAAGATGAAAAGCACTGCACGGTTAATGTCACCGCAAAGCCTCTAATGTGCCATATAATCTAGTAGATCCATAAAAGTTTTCACAGCACTATGGAACTGACCTACCCATGTAGCTCAGTGGTCAAGGCACTCGAGCGCCATGTGCAGTAGAGCGTGATGCGATCAGGAGCTGGGGTTCAACCTCAGCCCAGGCAAGTCCGCCTAACAAAGAATTATTTCTAATAATTCCTATGCACATGATGAACAGGGAGATAATCCCCGGCAGGAAAAAAATGGGTTCGACAGTGTCCTCTATAAACTGTAACCATTGATGACACCTTGATTAACAGCACCAAGGTGTTAGCCATGCTGACATAAGCCGAAGCAATTAGATGCGGCAGGCCAATGGCTAGCGCTACATAAGTGCCATTCAGGGCTGGACCCCTGCCCTCAATAATGAACGAACTATACCGTCAAACAAGTGGGTCAGATCTTGAAGATTGTCTGTGAGCAAGTTCCAGACCGTTGGACCAGCTACAGAGAAAGCCGAATGGCCTAACATTAAATGCGGTGACGAGGTATAAACATAACATACCCTGTCATCTTGTCTGCTTCGCTCTCCAGACTGTTGTGGCTTTGTTCTGCCGACTGCCTGCTCATCCCTGATTCGTCTCTCATCATCTTCTCGTCGTTGTCTCGCTCTCTCAATCGCTGCCATCACTGACTCCGACTGCTGTTTGCGCCGCTGCTGCAACTCATCATCATCATCACGCTCCAACCCACTCGTCACTTCTGGGCGCATGGAATATGCAGATGGATGCTGGACACATCACATGACACACATGCACAGGTTAAATACAGGGTGACACGGAAAACTAAGCGAAGGCCACTATGAGTAAAAAAGGTGCCAATACAGTCTTGACGTAACTTCGCCAAATGCTGATCAATTTCCAAAAATTCTTTCCCGCGAAACTCCCCAGTAGATTTCACAGTAATTTTTAACAAAGTCATCGTTACAGCTTCCAGCACACATGAAACATGTTGCTAAACTACTTTGCAATGTATTGTCACCACTACAACTCGCAGTGGGCAATGGCATGGTTAAATAAACACACAACAATTCATATTTCTGACAAGATACACACATGTTCGCTAATGCTAAAATGTACCATTTTTCATGGTTACCATGGCTTAGGCCAGTTGTGCTAAAGGTCTGTCCATAGAATAGTGGTGGCACGATACATTGCATCGTATCAAATATCGTGATATTAAAGGCGTATCGCATCGTATCCATATTGCGATAATTCCCTCTCAAACGAATTGATATTCTACACTACAGCGGTCGTCCGATTTATGGCTTCTGGGGGAGCAAAGTTCACAGAAATTTGTGATTTGGACGCCGATGAACCACAGAACAAAATGTAACGAATTGATTCTAAGGTAAAAATGGAAACCAGACATCCTGTAGAGGGATCGTTCGTTATTGCGGGCAAAGGTCCAGCCTACTCTGGACCCCAGCGCTGAGACCTTATGTTGGTCTAATGCACTAGCCCAGGGAGAGGAGGGGAATTGGTAGGTGTGTATGGCTCAATAAAAAGAACATCCGATAGAGCACATACAACTTTCTATTAGCGATAACTGAACATCTTTTGCTAGCTTTCACGGTTGAGGCACTAATAAGCAAAATCTGCCAAAATCGGTGTTTTCTGAAGGGGTAAGCCAATGACATACGATTGTCTGCTTTTCCATAAAATCGCATGGGAAAAGATAATTTTAATGCATTTTAATAATCTGATCTCTTAAAAATGGACGTTAAATATTCTTTGGTGGCATTAAAAATAAGCAAACAAAATTACATGACGTAAAAGCGACATCAACGGGTTTGCAATCCATCACTTTCTTAAAATAGCAAATATTTATAGAAAAAAACTGCTCAGAATTGTTCTTTTTGTTAATCCAAAACTCTATAACTGCGATTAAATTAAATGCGAAATTATAATTATGAAACACATTTAAGGTAGACGGGGACGTTGCCTGCAATCTGTCTATGGACCGTTAGACAGAGAAATGATGTAGCTACAAATATGCCTCTGGAGGTTTTCACAAAAAGATACTTTGTAGCGGACTTCTATCGATAGAAGTTGAATTTTACAGGCAAAAACAGCAAAATCGCGTTTTGTGCCACCATTTGGGGTAATTATGGGCAATGTACACGGTTCATCTATGGCTCATTGAGAAGTGTGTGGATGACTTGCTGCTAGTGCTAATTGAACATTTTTCGCTAGCTCTCACGGTTGAGGCATTATGAGCAGATATTGGCCAAAATTGTTGTGTTCGAAAGGGGGTGGGTCACTTTGAGCGCAAATTTCAGGGGGAATGAGGCCCACCAACGTCTGTTGGCATCAGAAAACTAGAGTCCTTGGGCTACCGTACGGCATTGTTTGCGTGATCGCACATTTAGCCGTTTTGGTACAGTACCAGTGTGTGACAGACAGACAGACAGACGGACACAGTGACAGCTACTACCATTCTAGCAGTGTTGCACGGGTAAAAACTTGAGCAAAAGTGAGCAAATAATTACTAATGCCGTAAAATAATGGAAGTCAACATAAGCAAAAAAAATAAACCTGCATAAACAGTCGCTGCTGAAATGCCAAAGGTGAACCACGCATATCCAGGCGACCTTCCATTCGCCAGTGTTTTTGCTGAAATACATTAAAGAGTAATTAACACAACATCAACACCATTTGTTATAATACACAGTTAACCCTTAAACACTAACCGGAAGACAAAGACTAGTATACTTTAGGTTCACCGTTCATGTCAATAAAATATCACCATCACAAAGCAATATTTTATGCTTACTACAACAGTATTTTAAAATAACAGTTTTTGTGCTAATTATTTTTATTTGCAGTTTTCAAACTTAATTTTCTTAACTTAAGCTTAAATTAATCTTCATATGTTGTGTGCATCTCTGAACTCTGAATACAAGCTCCTCTCATTTACCTACAAAGTTCTCACAACTACCCAACCTCCATACTTTCATAACCTCATCTCCGTTCAACGTCCTCGCAGTACTCGCTCTTCATCAGTCATTACTCTTGCTTGGCCACCTTCATCATCCTCTCTAAATATAACTGATCGCTTCTTTCGTTATGCTTCACTTTGTCTCTGGAATCAGCTGCCTTAGTCTCTTCGTCAACCTCATTCTGCTACCAGTTACTCCATTTCTGACTCACCTTTTCCTTCACCCATCACTTCTTCCTCTTCTGATTCACCACTCTGCCCATCCATATCTTCCTCTCTCTTTCACTCCCGGCTTCCCACCTGTTTCACAAATCCTACCCCCTTACCCCCATAGTTTCACTTCTTCCTCCCGGACTGCCTCCACAGACTACTACCTGGACCGTTTCTTCCGAGCTATTCGGTGTTTGTTTTTACTTTTTTCCTTATGTTTTCTTTTCTGTGCCATGCGCTAGATTAAGCTGCCCATCTTGTCAGCTTTTGAGCACACATTAATCAACCACATTGTATCGTAATTCTGGCTGTGGCAAATAAGTTTTATGTGAAGCACATAAATATGCACTGATATACTGATGTGGGTAACACTGTCACAAAATAATATAAACAACACAATACACAAACTCCACAAACCAACATGTGACAGACAGTGAGGAACTTACATCAGTTATATGAGGGGGTGCAGGCAAACGTGTAAATGGACCCGACATACTAATCCATGCTTCCCTCGGTGTTGTTGGCGAACCCGTTGATTCCGATGACTGCCAAGCAACACATCCATTACACAACATTTGAAACCATTAATTAACATACATTTACCACTTGGATGAGATGGAAGGAGATAAGAAAAGTTTTATGATGTCTGCATTTAAATGAGGAAGACCCAGTCATTCATAGTAAATAGTGTAGAATAACAAATGATAACTAGGCTGACTGTTGATTGTTGTATACATTCACAAGCCACATGCTGTCAGCAGCTGAACACCAACATCAACAGCTGAGTGAAGCCGCAGCAGAACATCCTCCAGCTTAGTATGTGAGCAGCTGCTGATGCTGTGGAGCAAAATTTTTAATTTGCCACACAGACACTTATCAGTCGTTGCAAGGCTCCATTTCTTGCAGCAGGATGCACACTGGTTAATCTATTTGATATCTTTCTTTTTATGACTGGCCATTTTTGCATGTGCATAATCTACAAGAAAACTTAAGTTTGTCGACTATGTCGTCTTTTACGGGATTTAGCATTAGTAACAGCAACAGCTGAAGCAGCTACAGCAACACTAAAACATCAAAACAAACCAATTGTCGATCACAGGTGGAGAGACGATCATGATCAGAGTCACGAGAGCTGTCGTCGCCATCACGATCACGTTCAATATGTCGCTTGTTCTGTGGCTCCTCACAGCCTCGTTTACTTCTGTCACTCGACTGCCGTTCCACTGCGACACTTTTGCTAAAATCAGAATCAACAATCTCTGTATGATGATGCACTATACACCCAGCATCTGCAAAATATTAGCTCTGCTTTCGTCATCAACTGAGATCTGCTTAAAACCATTTCTCGTAAAAAACAATGGGTGCATATTCGATGATGAGGATGCCTTTAATGTCATATCACCAATCATGAACAGGTGGTCAAATAATTTTGACAGAAAGCCACAAAGCTGCTGCTTTCACTGCCAGTAAATTACAACATGCTGCCAGTACCTTTTCTCTGATGGAACAGTGGCATCTTCCTCATCACTGAAGACTAGACGTTCACTGTAATCAACATCTTCAACCGGAGCAGCCCATCCACCGTCAGAAATTGCCAACTTGTCAAACTGCTCCAGGTCTTTTTCCTTGATTATCGTTGGACGATCAGAAGGTTCATCGCCGCTCTGACCCTGTCCGTAATTCCACGGCTGCATGGGATACATACCAGCTTGAAACCTGACAAAATGTGGCAGAAAACTGACGTACAGCATGTATCATACAACAGAACACAAAATACAACAGCGATGATAACAACAATAATACTGACACAAATGTCAACGTTTATGTTACTGTCACGACCAAAGCCACTGCAGAGCTCAACAAGTTCATCTGATGAATGCACTCAGTGCCATGTGACTGCCAACCCTCGTTCACAGCCCACCAACTTGGACTGTGAGTCTGCACATAGGCTCATATTGTCCCCATCCATTTGTTGCTGCTATTCAGTCTGAAAGCTGACACTCATTTTACCACCCTATGGATGGTAGAAAGCAGAATCAACCTAGGTACTACAGTAAGAGTACAAAGCTCATGTCCGAGATCATATCACAGTGCTCTTTCCAACCACTAGACCACTGAGAATGAGTAGCAGTGTGATAGTAGGTAAAGTGCCAGAAAAAAATAAGACAATACACGGAAAACTAATTACCAACGCCGGCACAGCCGCCGGCGTGGATAGGGGGTTCAGACATGTCTGTCTGTTTGTCCGTGCTCTAAGAGGAAAACGGCTTCAGCTATCAACACCAAAGTTGGTACATAAATACTCTATAGCAGTCGATCGGCATGCACTGACACAGTGCTCAAAGGGTCAACATCACACGGTTACAAGAACCGTCAAAAACGTCACTTTGCTGTTTTTTTGCTAGTCTGCGCTCTAAAGTTAAACGGTTTGAGCTATCAACACCAAAATTGGTACGCAGGTACTCTATAGCAGTCGCTCAGTATGCGTTAACCCATAGGTCAAAAGATCAGAGGTCAAGGTGGCATGGTTACAAAAACTGTCACGGTCGTACGTTGCTAGTGACCAATGACCATGGCCAGTATTGAGTAACCCTGTGCTACCTACGGCCATTGCCGGCGTGGGTCTGCATGTCGATATGACTGACTATGTTTTCTAGTTTAATATGGTGTTTAGCTTCGACAGCTATGTCTCATGCATAATTAAACATTCACAATACCAATTTAGTTGCAAAATGTCACAGACAGACAGATGCAAAACCTAAATGAGAGTCAATATTAAAAATTACTCATAATTAACTGCTTCAGCAGCAGCTGTGCCAATATGCTGACTTGACGATCTAGCAAACTCTAAGCAGATTACCATATTACATTTGAACACTGTCTTAACAGCATGATTATCATGTCAAAACTCACTACAAACGGTTATTCAAGATAGTAGTGATTAATAAAATACATCATGACTGTCAGTACAGTGATAGAATGAGCATTAATAACAACAATTCAGCAAATGCATAAAACGAATATGAACAGCTAATAAAATACGTTGAAAATAACAACCTGAAGTCAGCTGGGCTGATGTATGGTGGCCGTGACAATCCCCGTGGAATAAAATTTGGAGGACAATTAGGTGGAAAGCCTGGTCTGAAGCCCTGCAGAAATACAACACATTAGCTCAATGATCACCACAGAACCCACTAACCAACCAGAATCTCAGCTGTTGCAGAAGTACCGCACGACATCCCATGTCAGTTAAAATCTTGTCAACTATTGCACAACTCTACAAATAATCACACTTGAAAAGGCTTGCAATAGGTGAATGGCCGTGAAGTCACTCAAGATCATCAGAACCGTTGCTATTTGATAGCCATATATTAGTGGTTGGTAGTAACAACGACTACATCTTGTGCCATTTCCGAGACATTACCACGTTTATGGTGTACATGACTGACTGTGATAATAAGGAGTCCTTCAGCTTCGGATATGATAAGACAGTTGAAATTACAAGCCAAGTGAGTTTTCTGATTCATGTGTAAGCATATTTTAGTTAATACATGCTGAATTCCCGACACATGACAGTTTTTAAACAGCAAAAGTAATTTACCTTCAAGGTCATTCAAGGTCACTGGTATTGGTGCCATTCAAAATGCCAATAGAATTTCCTATTTCGTTTTCCAGTGCAACTATGTCTCTATCGTGTACCATTTTCGAGACAATATCAGTAATTTCCCAAAATGTAAAGAGGGCACATAACGCTGAACACATCACTTTCGGGGGTAATCTATTATGCATGCACTAGTAGTCATCAGTATTTAACTTGCACACCAAATTTGAACAGCTTAGTTTCATCCATTCCAAAGATATGACTGGGACCCAAACATTTAAAATGAGTCACGTCAGAGGTGGTTTAGAATCGGCAGGCTAGAACCTACCATGGTCAATCTACCTTCCAAATTTAGTCTCTATACA
>Ga0066187_1000603_pt1 | contig 11791 bp, 9 predicted proteins | sample WorMetexBAHAMAS1_FD_58706 | JGI IMG/M metagenome (GOLD analysis project Ga0066187, IMG submission 58706) | Marine gutless worms symbiont microbial communities from Max Planck institute for Marine Microbiology, Germany - Inanidrilus exumae... | ecosystem: Host-associated > Annelida > Digestive...
GGCGGCGGGGGCGGTGATCCTGGCCGTCGTCGTTTTGGTTGCGATCGTCACGCCGTTGTTGCCGTTACCCGATCCGGATGTCACGGCGCCCGCCCAGCGCCTGCTGCTGCCGCTGAGCGACGGCCACCTGCTGGGGACGGATCATCTCGGCCGGGACATTCTCTCCAGGCTGCTTTGGGGCATGCGGGTGAGCCTGGTCGTCGGCGTATCCGCAAGCCTGGTCGCCGCCGTCGTCGGCTCGGCGATCGGCATCGTCTCCGGCTTCTTCGGCGGGCGGACCGACAACGTCCTGATGCGCGGCATCGACATGCTGTTGGCCTTTCCCTACATCCTGCTGGCGCTGGCGATCGTCGCGGCCCTGGGGCCCGGCCTGATGAACGCGCTTTATGCCATCGCGATCGTCAACATCCCGTTCTTCGCCCGCAACATCCGCGGCGTCACCGTGGGTCTGGCACATCGCGAGTTCGTCGACGCCGCGCGCCTGTCGGGCAAGAACAGCTTCTCGATCCTGGCGACCGAGATCCTGCCCAATGTGATGCCGGTCATCGTGATCACCATGTCGACCACCGTTGGCTGGATGATCCTGGAAACGGCGGGCCTTTCCTTCCTGGGGCTGGGCGCCCAACCGCCCCAGGCCGACCTGGGGTCGATGCTGGGCGAGGGGCGCAAGCTGCTCATCACCGCGCCGCATGTCTCCACCATCCCCGGGGTGATGATCTTCGTCATCGTGATGAGCATCAACTTGCTTGGCGACGGCATCCGCGACGTGCTGGACCCGCGGTTGCGGTCGGGCGCCCTGGCGCGGCCGGCACCGGTGACCGAGATCGATCGCGAAGCCGGTGGGTCCCTTCCGGAAACGGATGGCCCGACCGGCGCCCTGGCGGCGCAGGGCCTGAAGACGCGTTTCCGGTTCGGCGACCAGCTTTACAAGGCGGTCGAGGATGTGAGTTTCACGCTGGAACGGCGCGAATGCCTGGGCCTTGTCGGCGAATCGGGATCGGGCAAGTCGGTCACGGCCCTAACACTGGTGGGTCTGGTCGCCTCGCCGCCCGGCCGCATCGAAGGCGGCCGCGTCCTGTTCGAAGACCGCGACCTCTTGTCGGCGGATGCGGAGGCGTTGCGCCGTATCCGCGGCAACCGCATCGCCTACGTGTTCCAGGATCCCCTGACGACACTGCACCCGCTGTTTCCCGTGGGTGACCAAGTTGCCGAGGCGGTCCTGTCGCACACGGACATGTCCTACCGGGATGCCTGGCGGAGGGCGGTGGAGATCCTCGGCCAGGTTCGCATCCCGAACCCGGAGCGGCGCGCCCATGCGTTGCCGCACCAGCTTTCCGGCGGCATGCGCCAGCGGGTCGGCATCGCCATCGCGCTGGCCAACGGACCTGACGTGGTGGTGGCCGACGAACCGACGACGGCGCTGGATGTGACGGTCCAGGCGCAGATCCTCGGCCTGATGAACGACCTGCGCCGGGAACACGACGCGGCCCTGTTGTTCATCACCCACGATTTCGGCGTGGTTTCGGAAATCTGCGACCGCGTGGCGGTCATGTATGCGGGCCGGATCGTGGAGGTGGGACCGGTGGAGGACGTGCTGGCGCGGCCGGCGCATCCCTATACGCGCCGCCTGATCGACTGCGTGCCGAAGCTGGGCGAAGGCGGGCATCGGCCCGAGGGGATCGCCGGATTGCCACCGGCCTTGAACCGGCTGCCCGAGGGCTGTGCCTTTGCCGACCGGTGCGCGCGGGCGGAGGACGGTTGCCGACACGGACATGTCGCGCTGGCTGCCCTGGGTGCCGGCCGGGCGGTCCGCTGCCGCCTGCCGCTGGAAGACGGGAAGGGAACGGCATGAGCGCGCCGCTCCTGGAGGCGGTCGACCTGGTCCGCACCTTCGGCGGCGGCCGGGACTGGGCCTTGCGCCGGAAGCCCGCGGTGCACGCGGTGCGCGGGGTTACGCTTGAGGTCGCGCGCGGCGAGACGCTGGGCATCGTCGGCGAATCCGGCTGCGGCAAGTCCACGCTGGCGCGGCTTCTGGTCGGCCTGGACCGGCCGACCGAGGGGCGGATCCGGTTGGGCGGCGAGGCACTGTTCGGCCCGGGGCGAAGGAGCCTCTCGGACCTTGCCCGGCAGGTGCAGTATGTCTTTCAGGATCCGATCAGTTCGCTGAACCCACGCAAGACGATCCGGCAGATCCTGTCGGCACCGCTGCGCCATCTGCGCGGGCTCGCCGGTAACGAGGCCGAGGGCCGCATGCGCGCGCTGATGGACGAGGTGAAACTGCGGCCCGAGTTCCTGGACCGTTATCCCCACGAGTTCTCGGGCGGGCAGGCGCAGCGCATCGGCATCGCCCGGGCGCTGGCCGCCGAGCCCGAGTTACTGGTGCTGGACGAGCCCGTCTCGGCGCTGGACGTATCCGTGCAGGCCCAGGTCCTGTCCCTGCTGGACGAGCTGAAGCGGCGTCTGGATCTGACCTATGTCTTCATCAGCCACGACCTGGCCGTGGTGGAGGCGGTCAGCGACCGGGTCGCGGTGATGTATTTCGGCCGCATCGTCGAACGGGCGATCGCGGCGGATCTGTTGACCGCTGCGAGGCACCCTTATTCGCGCCTGCTGTTCGACAGCGCGCCGGTGCCGGGGAAACGCCAGGTCCGGGCCGAGGACCGGGCGGCGGAACTGCCCGACCCGCTGGCTCCGCCGCCGGGCTGTGCCTTTGCGCCGCGTTGCGCGCAACGGCAGGAGCGCTGCGGGTTGGAGATGCCGGAACTGGAAACGGCCGCCGGGGCGCACCAGGCGGCCTGTTTCAATCCGTTGGCGGGAAGGTAACGGAAGCGTAGCGAAAGGGAGGGGCGGCGGCGCCGGGGCATCTCGGCCGCCGGCGCCGCCGTATCGTCGTGCCGTTGCCGGCGCCTACTTCAGCTTCGACTTGGAGTACTTGGCGGCTGCGTCCTTGAGCGTCTTGCCGGCGGTGAAGCGCGGCTGCAGGGTCGCAGGCTTGGCCTTGAACATCATCTCTTGGCCGGTGAACGGGTTGGTGCCCTTGCGGGCCTTCGTCGCGGCCTTGTAGCGCATCTTCAGGCGGCCGAGGGGGCCCATCGGCACGCTGCCGGGCGTCGCCTTCCGGGTGTCCTTCAGCGCCAGGTCGGAAACGACCGGCCACAGGATATCCATCAGTTGATTGGCGTCCTTGCGGCTGAACTTGGTCCCCCAATCATTGGCGAGTTGCTTGTTCAGGGCCGCAGTATAGGCGTCGGCAAGCTGGGTTTTCGTGACTGTCATGTCTATCCCTTCGTATTGAACGCGGAAGGCAGACGCCCGGATCGGACGGTGCCGTCGATGTCTGGTCCCGCCTCCATACGCAAAAGGTGGTAAACAAGTCGTAAATGAACGCCCGCGGCCGGTGCGCTGCCTGTGCGCGCGGACCATGCCCTGAAACGCAACGCGCCTTTCTGACTCCAGTCAGGACACGCGCTTGCACGTGCGTTAAACTTGTTACGGATGCGCGACCGCGCTTCCATTGATCGACTCAGGTCAGGGGGGGGTTGAAAATGGCAACGGTATCCGTCCGCAGGTTCTTCTCGTTGGCTGCCGCGTTCGTCTGCCTGTTCGCGTCGACCGGTGCTTGGGCGCAGTCCGCGCCTCTCGTGGTTCCCTTCGCTGATGAATGGGCGGCGTCACCGCACGCCTGGATCCACAAGGAAGCGTTTACCCACTGGAACGACGAGGGCACCATTCCGACCGCCTTTGCGAAGTGTCATGCCACGTCGGGTTTGCACGACTATCTGGGTCTCGACGGTACCGAGGCGGGCAAGGTGGACAAAGAGGCGCTGGTCGGCAAGGGCATCACCTGCGTTGCCTGCCACAACGAGGCCATCAAGCAGCTGACCTCGGTGGAGTTTCCGTCCGGCTCCGTCCTGGAAGTGACCACCACCGACCGGCGCTGCATGCTGTGCCACCAGGGGCGGCAGTCGACGCCCAGCGTGAACACGCTGATCTCCGAGGCCGGGGTGGGTGACGACGACGTTTCCGACAAGCTCAAGTTCCTCAACATCCACTACCGCGCCGCCGCGGCAACCCGCTACGGCACGGAAGTGCAGGGCGGCTACGAGTATGACGGCAAGGAATATGTGGGCCTCTATGTCCACGACGAGTTCTCTACGCTGTGCTCGGACTGCCACGACAACCACACCCTGCAGGTGACGCTGGACCGCTGCACCGAGTGCCACAAGGACCTGGAGAAGCGTGACCAGTTCAGGGAGATCCGGACGACGAAGAAGGACTTCGACGGTGACGGCAACATCGAAGAAGGCATCGACGCCGAGATCGTGGTCCTGCACGAGGAACTGAACAAGGCGATCATGGCCTACGGCAAGGAGGTCGCCGGCCAGCCGATCGTCTACGATTCGCACCAGTACCCGTATTTCTTCAACGACACCAACGGCAACGGCGTGTCCGACGAGGGTGAGGCTCGTTATCCGAACCGGTATCAGAGCTGGACCCCGCGTCTGTTGCGCGCGGCCTACAACTATCAGTACGTCGCCAAGGATCCGGGCGCCTACACGCATAACCCGTTCTATGCGTTGCAGTTGTTGCAGGATTCGCTCGGAGACCTGGCGACCAAGGTCGAGGTTGCAAACGCGGGAACCAACAGGCCATAGCCGAAGCCGGCACGCGACGAGTTAGCCCGCAGACCGGTAGCCCGCATGAAACGAGAGCGCCGCGCCATCCGAATCGCATTTCTGATGGTCGCGGCGCTTCTCCTGCCGGTCGTGTCTCAGGCGGCCGACCCGTCGACCGCCGACCATTCCAGATACGAGACCCTGCAAGGCCCCTTCGACCGTATCGAGGACATCACCAAGGCCTGCATCGCCTGCCATAACCAGGCGCCGGCGCAGTTGCACGCGACATTGCACTGGACCTGGTCGCGCGACGACACGGCCTCCGGCCTGAAGGTCGGGAAACGCCACGTCCTCAACAACTTCTACGGCGGCGTCGGGACGAACATTGCCGGTTGCAGCAGTTGCCACATCGGCTTCGGCTGGGTGGACGACAGTTTCGATTTCGCGAACGCCGAGGCGGTAGACTGCATGGTCTGCCATGACACGACCGGGCGCTATGTGTTCGAGCGGTTCCACCAGGACGGCGCGCCCTGCGGCGTCTGCCACGACGAACGGCTGCGCAAGACCGACATCGAAACCGAACCGCTGGATCTGGCCGAGGCCGCCCAGAAGGTCGGCGCCACCAGTCGGGCGACCTGCGGCGCGTGCCATTTCGGCTGCGGCGGGTCGGATGGCGCCAAGCACGGCGACTTGGACAGCTCGCTGCTGAAGGCGCCGAAAACGCTGGACGTGCACATGTCGCCCGATGGAGAGGACTACAGCTGCGCGGAATGCCACCGCTCGGGCAGCCACCAGGTGGCAGGCAGCCGCTACGAACTCACCGTCGCCGATCCGAAGGGGATCGATCCCGTCAACGGCAACCGCGGGACCTGCCAGTCCTGCCACGGGACGGCGCCGCACGCCGACCGGCAGCTCGACCGCCACACCAAGCGCATCGCGTGCCAGACCTGCCACATTCCCGCCATGGCCCGCGGCGGCAAGCCGACCAAGACCCGCTGGGACTGGTCGACGGCGGGGAAACGCGACCGCCGCGGCCGTGCGACCGTGAAGAAGGACGACATGGACCGAGTTGTCTATGCGACCCAGAAGGGCGGCTACGAGTGGGATGAGAACCTCGAGCCCGACTATGTCTGGTTTACCGGCGCCGTGGCTTTCGCCCGGCCGGGCGATGCCGCCGGGCCGGACAATCCGGTCCCCGTCAACCGCTATGCCGGCGGACCCGACGACCCCGACGCGCGCATCTACCCGGTCAAGATCATGCGCTCTCTGATCCCGATCGACGAAGGCAACGGGACGTTGGTGCCGCCGCATCTTTACGGGCGCGACCGCAATGCCTATTGGACGTCCTATAAGTGGGACCGCGCGCTTGCCGCCGGCAGCGCTGCGCTCGATCGGGATTTCAGCGGAACGCCCGGCTTCGTCGAGACGGTGATGGTCTGGCCGCTGGCGCATATGGTGGCGCCTTCCGAGCAGTCGCTGAAGTGCGTCGACTGCCACGTGCCGGACGGACGGCTCGCGAACGTCGCCGGCATCTACATCCCCGGCCGTGACCGGAACGCGACGCTGGACATGATCGGCCTGGCACTGGTCGGCCTGGCACTCGCCGGATCCCTGCTGCACGGCGTGCTGCGGCTGGGTTTCCACATCTTCCGGCGGCGGCCCACATGACGCGGTTCGTCCGCATTCACGTGTTCTCGGCTTTCGAGCGGTTCTGGCACTGGGCCCAGGCGGCGCTGATCATCGGCATGGGCCTGACCGGCTTCGAGATCCACGGCTTCTACGCGCTGGTCGGCTTCGAAACGGCGCTGCAGATCCACACGACCATGGCCTGGGCGCTGATGGGCCTGTGGGTGTTCGCCATCTTCTGGCATTTCACCACCGGCGAATGGAAGCAGTATGTGCCGCTTACCGAGCGGAAGGAACTGGTCGCCATGTTCCGCTTTTATCTGGCCGGCATATTCCTGGCCGCGCCGCACCCGTTCCGGGTGGCTCGGGAGCAGAAGCACAATCCGCTGCAGCGCATGGCCTATCTGGGCGTCAAGGTCGCGATCAACCCGCTGATCTGGGTGAGCGGCCTGTTGCTGCTGTTCTATGGCAGTTGGGAGGCGCTGGGCCTGGACACGTTGTCGTTCGGCCGGGTGGCGCTGGTGCACACCGCCGCCGCCTTCCTGATGGTGTTCTTCCTGGTGGTCCACCTCTATTTCATCACCACGGGCCACACGCCGGCGAGCCAACTCAAGGCGATGGTCACCGGCTACGACGAGGTCGAGGACGTCGACGGCGAGGGGGCGGAGTAGGATCGACCCCAAGCTTATTGCCGTCTAGTAGGCCGGCAGTCGGGACCGTCCAATCAGGGTCGTGCGATAGTGCTTCAGGTTATGCACTGAATATATCCCGACCGCCTTTCTCCATAAGAATGTATGCGGCGTGAAACAAGACACACCAAGACATTTCAGCTGCGACGCCTACGATCCCATCATAGAATTGCGTCGCTTCGGCTTCTGAATAGTGCCCAACGCTATCTGAGAAATCTACGCCCAATCTCTCAAGCTCCCTAGCTAGGGCAAGCAACTGGGGAAGACCGACTGTGTGACCAGAAATATGCGCGAAATCGTTGCGCAAGTCGTTGTATTTGTCGAAAGCCTCCTTATCCGACGCAAGTAGCAGACCTTGATTGACCAAGAATTCGGTCTTCTTCGGGAACGACCATTTCCAAACAGCCTCACCGTGGCCTGCGGTCTGTGCAAGTTCTACGAGACAGGCCTCTAGTGCGAGGTGAGTTCGTACCACTATGCCGACCAGAGGCTCGCTATCACCGAAGAACTCAGTGCTTAGAATATCGTCCAATTCTACCGCGCGCGCAGCCTTCCGCATTAGAGGTGATCCTCCGCTGTTCACGCTAAAAGTAACACTCGTTTTTGTTCTTGCGACGACTCGCAACGTGGAATCTGTCAAGCGCGCATCCAAACGCAGAGAGCGCAGCAGCGGTTTGAATGCACGCGCGTTTGGAGAAATAAAGCTGAACTTGCTCAGTCCCTTCGCTGGGCCTTGAAGATTGGGGGCACGGGTTTCTTTTCAGTGCCGGTGTTGCCCAGCCGTCACGTCCAATTGGGGAAATTCGGTAAGACAATCAAGGCAGTCGATAGAAGCCGAAACCGCAAATCGTTTCTTGATCGCTCCCGAAGCTATCATTTTCCACCTCGGCAGCAATCAGTCTTTGGAGTCGCTCGGCGCAATGCGTGACGGCGTTTTCTCCCATCTCAATACCAATGTAACCACGCCTCAACCTGTGAGCGACAGCAGCCGTGGTGCCTGATCCCAAATAGGAATCAAACACGAGGTCCCCTTCATCGCTGGCGATCTCTATGATCCTCTCCACCAATGATTCGGGCTTTGGCGTATCAAAAACGGGGCGATCTGGAAAAAGACGAAGCAGCTCTTTCTTTGCTTGATCAGTCGTTCCAACTTCGTCTGCGGTCCAGATTGTGTGCGGCGTCAGACCCATCCTGGAATCGCAAAGGAACTTCTTCAACCTAGGCACAGATCTTCCGTCTTTCCCAAACCAAATGTTGTTGGCCGCAATCTCATTATCCATTCTTTCTTTTGTGTAGACCCAACACCGACCATGAGGAGGAGAATGTCGACGTCCACTTGGAGCGACGACTTCATAAAATCGACCTTTGGTCGCATGCCCGGCTTGGACGTTGGCCGATACAGACTGCCACGGGCCTCTGGGGTCATTGTCGGGGTTCTTGTATCGATCTAGAACATCTTGACTGAAAGGAAGGAGGTTTCTTGTTTTCTTGAACTGATTTATGTCCTTTGCATAGACGAGGATGTATTCGTGGTTGTTCGAAAAAACCTTTCTGTTCTCTCTAGACTTTCTTTGCTCCCAAACAACAGTAGTTACAGAATTCTTTCTGCCGAACACCTCATCCAGTGCGACCTTGAGGTAGTGCATTTGCCAATCATCAATTGAAATCCAAATGCTCCCTGAATCTGAGAGCAATGGGGCTAACTGTCTGACGTGATCTACAGTACCTCTAAGCCAGACGTCGTGTGTATCCGTGTCAGTGTAGTGGTTGTATGTTTCCTTGTTGTTGTACGGTGGGTCTATGTATATGCACCTCACCGACCGGCGTAGCCTGTGGCCCAAAACAGCAAGCACTTCACTGTTTTCGCCGTGGATGATTGCGTTCTTGCAATCGGGCGAGCCAACCGAAAGCGCATTGTCTCGGACAAGACTTCTGTTGTCCCTCGGAACCGAAACGACAGGCACCAGCTCGCTTGATGAGGCAATAGACGTGCGAAGCATTTTATTGAATGGCCCTTCTGCGCTTTATGTTGCGATGAGAATCGTCCTAGCCCCTGCATATAGTACATTGTAATCTCAGCCACTTGAGACGCCAAGATGCAACTTCCCCTACCTATAGACGGTCTTGACACTGAATTGGCCAGTCCGAGCCAACGGAAGAGTGTTGCTTGGCGGCCTATCCACTACCTTGGTAGCAAACTGCGCATGCTCAATTCGATTCGGGCTGCGCTCGATAAGCTAGAACCAACCGGCCTACCGGTATGCGATCTGTTTTCGGGATCCGGCACCGTGGCAAGTGGGCTCGCGGCAGACAGAGACGTCGTCGCGGTTGATATACAAGAGTACGCCAGGGTGCTTTGCTCGGCGCTTCTGTCACCTGGCGATATCGATCCCAACGAACTCATAGAAGAGGCTAGTCGATCGTTGTTCACTTCAGAGCGCGACGGCCTCGGGTGGGCGGCGGCACCCCTAATCGAATACGAAGTGCAGTGCTTCGAACGGGCGCGAAACGGCGAACTAGGGCCACTCTGCGAGCTTATCGAGGCGGGATCTGTGGTCATCTACCAGTTTGAGAAGTGTCGTCTCGGGTTGAGCATACCGCTGGAACAAACACTGAGGGCCTGCATTTCACGCCTAGCAAAAATCGGTCTGGAATCGTCCCGGCGTTCGATGGCGTTCCGGCATTTTGGAGGCGTCTACTTCTCCTACAAACAGGCTCTCGAACTCGACTTGCTTTTGGATCTCGTTGACTGCCATACAAGCAATTCTAGAGATACGGTATTGGCAGCCGTGCTCAGCACTGCTAGCGAAATCGTTAACACGGTGGGAAAGCAATTCGCCCAACCCCTCCGGCCTCGTCAGAAAAATGGACAACCCAAGAAGACGCTTTTCAATCTAGCGTCCAGGGATCGATCTAAGGATACGTTTGACGTCTTTATTCAATGGGTGAAGAAGTATGACGATGTGCCGAGGACGCACCGAAAGCACTCAGCAGTTCGTGACGATTATGCTCGCTTTTTGACTAAGAGCCATTCCGAGATCGGCGTCGTGTACGCCGACCCGCCCTACACACGGGATCACTACAGCCGTTTCTACCACGTTCTAGAGACCTTCTGCTTGAGAGACAATCCGGCGATATCGACCAACAAAGTGAATGGATCCGTGCATCTAAGTCGAGGGATTTATAGGCAGGATCGTTATCAGTCGCCCTTCTGCATAAGGTCACAAGCGCCAGCCGCTTTTGAGCGTTTGTTCAAAGCTACGGCCGATCGTGGCTTGCCGCTCGTCCTTTCATACTCGCCTTATTCAGCGGAGAAGAACGCGCATCCGAGGGTGGTCAGAATCGAAGATATCGCGGACCTGGCAAAGAGGTTCTTCTCAGAAACTGAGGTCATCTCGGCGGGAGAGATCTTTCATAGTCGATTGAACAAGACGTCATTGAACAAAGGAATTTCTTATAACGCGGAATCACTATTCCTTTGCAGGCCTTGAGCCTTCACTGAACCGATGGCCTCATAGCTGCCAGAATGGGCAGTCTGGCCAGATCGCACTGGGTCTTTCGCGAGTTATTATCACGCGTTTGTTCTGATGTGAGGGGCCAGAGTACATTTCTGACAGTCTCGTCGAGACTTGCTCGTAGTCCGAATGATCCGGCATGAGAATCAGGTACCTAGAGTTCCGATAGCCGGTGCGCAAGAAGATGCCTATTGGCTTACCCGAGGTTGGATACGGCACACCGCTCACGGCACCCAGTTCGATGCTGTAATTCTGGCTACGTTTGGTTCGAACTTCCGGGCTTTCCTCCGGACCTAAGCTGCCATCCGCTGTGACATGGTAAAGCGATACACGCTGATTTGTGCCCGGCTCGGCTTGAAAGAAACTCCTGCAGATGGACAGGAGAAAGGTTGCTTGCTGCCAACGTCCGGGCCCGCTTATCTCAGCCACTAGAACGGCCTCAATTGTCCCAACGACTTCTTCTGGGGTCATCACCGCCCCAGGCAAATCCTCCGGCGACACCGATATGGAAGGCAATTGGATCAAGGGCTGTAAACGCGGTCGCTGGTTTCTGTTCTGGCCTCCCTGACCACCGCCTGGTGACGAGGTCCTCTCCGGCGGCGCGGAGGCAAGCACCCCGGCCTCTTCTAAGGCGTTCAAATCGTCTAGTCGTTCTACGATTTCGATCCCGGACCGAGAGCCGTCAAACCAAACGTCAACACTGGCCGCGATCTCGTTAAGCACGTCCAACGAGTCTCCTTCACGGGAATCAAGCAAGAGCCCCGCTTCAACATGTCGGGCGTTGACACCTGAAGCTGTCAAGTTAGCCGAGCCAATGTATGCGGCTTGGCTGCCGTCGGTTCGGCACAGGTGATAAATCTTCGGGTGATAAAAAGAGTCCGCGTAACTAGTTATGCCCAAGTAGGCACCAGCCCTTGGAAGTCTTAAGTGACGCACCAGTTGTGCAACGTGCCCTTTTACGGTTTCGCCTTTATTTGACCCAATGAGCGCCCTCACAAGGAGGTCGTTGTCTGCAAGACGTTCCAGGGTTGAGACAAACGGCGATAGCCCGTCGATACTGAAGAAACCCGACTGCCATCTCAGGCCAGTGACATCGGTCGCGAGCTGTTCACCAAGCCAATACCCCAGAGCTTGATTAGCACTCCGGTTTCCAGAATCGGTGTATCGCATGCGAAAGCCAAGCTCGATGTTCCACCAGCGGTTTTGCAGATTTCGATAGAGGTACCTGACGTTGGCGGCGGCAGCTGGGCCCCACAGATACAATCTACAAGTATTGCTGCGGAAAGGTGGTGCCGCCTGCGTGACTCGAACACGCGACCCCCGCATTACGAATGCGATGCTCTAC
>Ga0066187_1000604_pt1 | contig 11789 bp, 10 predicted proteins | sample WorMetexBAHAMAS1_FD_58706 | JGI IMG/M metagenome (GOLD analysis project Ga0066187, IMG submission 58706) | Marine gutless worms symbiont microbial communities from Max Planck institute for Marine Microbiology, Germany - Inanidrilus exumae... | ecosystem: Host-associated > Annelida > Digestive...
CCAGCCGGCGCACCCGGCCCCGCAACAGCCCCATATGCTCGCGGCTTTCTTCGTTCATGACCTCGCCCATGTCCTCCTCGATCCAGCTGGCGAGGTTGTCGATGCCGCGCAAGGGGGCCTTCAGATCGTGCGAGGCCACATAGGCGAACTGCTCGAGTTCCGCATTCGAACGCTGCAGTTCCTCCACCGAAGCGGCAAGCTGGATCTCGGCTTCCTTCTGGGTCGTGATGTCGCTCGAGGCGATCAGGATGTTGCGTTTGCCGGTCTTGGGGTCGGTGTAGGGAACCTTGTCGGTCCGCAGCCAGACGGGCCGTCCGCCTGCCGGCGTGTACTGCTCGACAACTCCCATACGCGGTTCGCCCGAATTGATGATCTCCAGGTCGTCGCGGTGGAACCGCGTCGCCGCCTCGCCCAACAGGTCGTAATAGTTGGCACCCTCCGCCGCTTCGACGGACAGGCCCATCGCTTCAGCCGCCCGGCGGTTGAGGCGCAGGATGTTGTTGTCGTCGTCCTTGTACCAGATCCTGACCGGAACGCTGTCGAAGATCAGGCGCTGTTCCTCGGTCTTCTGGCGCAGTTCCTCCCGGGATTCCTCCAGCGAAACGATGTGCTCCTTGCGTCCCAGCTCGTATCCGATCCACTGCGCAATCAGCGCCACGAAGGCGCGTTCGCGGTCCGTGAAGCCGGTCTGACGCGGCTTGGCGTCCGAAAAATTCACCGTTCCGTACCGACGCCCGTTCACAACAAGCGGAATGCCGATATAGGCCTCCAGTCCGGTGTTCGCATAGCAGGGGTGTGCCGCCATTTCCGACTGCGCCGCATGGTGAAAGCACATGACCCCATCCGCTTCCAGCGTTTGCGCACAGTATGTTTCCCGCAGTTCAAAAGCCGCCCCGGGTTCGATCAGGTTGTCCGGGCTTTCTGCGAAGATCACGCCATACCGGTCATCATGGATTCGCGCGACAAGCCCGATCGTCAGCCCCAGATAGTGCAGGCTGAGGCGCAGCAGTTCCTGCACCTTTTCCTCCAGGCCCAGGGAATCCTCCGAGGCCAGCCGGTGGAACTCGGACCGCACAATCTGGTCCAGCTTGCGGTCCTGGATGTCCACGATCGACCCGGCCATCCGCGTCGGCCGTCCGTCTGCGTCCCACATGGCCTGCCCGCGCGACGAAACCCAGATGAACTCCCCGTTTTCCTGGCGGATCCGGTATTCGATGACGAACGGCTCCCGGTCGTTGAGATGGGCGCGCAGGGCGCCCAGGACACGCTCCTTGTCGTCTCCGTGGATGCGATCCTTGAACTCCGCGAAGCTCGGGACGACCACTTCGTCGTTGACGCCCAAAATCTCCTTGAACCGGGGCGACCAATAGAGAGCACCGGTGCGGGTGTTCCAGTCCCAAAGCCCGACGCTGGCCCCCTCCACCGCCAATTCGTACCGCTCCTCGCTTTCCTTCAGGGCGGTCATGACCCTTTGCATGCTCGCGTTCGAGGCCGCCAGCTTTTCGATGTGCAAGGCGATCTCGTCTTCTTGCTGGCGCAACCGTTCGGCATTGTCCTTGAAGACCTGCACGGCCTCGGCCATCTCGGACAGCTCGTCCGATCCCGTGACTGCAACCTCGACGGTCAGATCGCCATGGGCAAGCCGGCGAACCATGTCGGAGAGGCGGTTCAGCCGATGCAGCACATTTCTGGTCACATAACGCCAGACGATCAGGATCGAAACGGCAAAGGCGAGAACGGCAATCGCAACCAGCGCATAGCGGCTGGCGTTCAGAGAGAGGCGGGCCCGGCCGGCCGCATTCTGGATCGCGGTATGCGCCTCTTCCACCAATGCGCTGACAAGATCGTTGATCTCGACGGACAGGGAAGTGTTTTCCGCACTCAGGATCTCGATTTCGTGACTGACATCCAGAAACGCGCTGCGCACGGCGAAGACGCCGTTGGGCGCACCGCTTCTCTCGGTCAGACCATCGATCCAGAACGACAGGCCCTGCTGGCGGAGCCTGTCCTCCAGCCCCGCCGCCCGAAGCCGCAGCGCCTCCAGATGGCGATCGTAGTCGGCCCGGTGATCCTCGATCTTGCGCCAGTCGGTTTCCAAGAGAAGCTGTTCGACCGTGCGCCGGGCGACCTCGGCGCGGAAACGGATCTCAAGCATCCGCTCAAGCTGCTGGACATCCTGTCCGACGGCGCGGCGAAGCGACAATTCCGCCTCATCCGGCCCGGCCGGGTCGGCTGGCTCCAACAATCGCGCACTGTTCGCCTGCAGTGTCCGTGAAAACGCGTCGATCGCCGGACGCAAGTCCCCGACGATGGAGTCGGTGCTCTCGAACAGTTCCGCCGCAGCCGCGGCTTGCCGTTGCGCAAGCTGAAGGCGGCCGCTCAGAAGTTCGACCTGGGCCACGAGGTTGTTGGACATGTGCTCCAACATGGAGCGCAGCGCCGCGACGGTGTTCCGGCCGATTCCGCGTTCCTCGAACGCCGCCAGCAGCGCCATGATCCGCCTTTCGTCCTCGTCCAGGCGGCGCTTGTACTGGATCATCTCGGCGTGATTGGAGACCCTGGCAAAGGCGGGGAGCGTGGCAATGATGCGCGAACTGCTCTTGACCAGGCTTTCCGCATCGATCACGGCCGGCACGCCTTGGTCGATCATCTCGTCCTGCGCGCGGTCGATCACCCACATCGCACCGAAGCCCACCACGGCGGCCAGCAGCGAAAACGCCGAGACGCCCACGAGGGCATTTCTGAGTGTGGTCCCGATCCCGCCGTGGCGGGTCGAACGCGTTGATTCTCCGCGATTCATGAGGTGAATCTAGGGACAAAGCCTTGATTCTTGGTTGCTCTGCGCCCCGACGGGACCGCGGCCATCGGCCTGTAGCCGCATCTCTTGGAACAAATAAGGAACATAAGCCGAGGACAAGCCGATGTTTTGCATCCAAGTGTCCCGGCCGGCGGCGCGACAGGCCCAAAGAAACCGGTTTGCCGATTGCGAAGCTTGCTCTACCGTTAAGACCTGGGGAAAGACCCAAATACAGCCCGCACGGGAACGGGTTTCCGGTCGGCCGTACTGTCATCGCGCACCGGGTAAGGTCCAAAAACAGAATAGGAGCCAGGCATGAGACGCTTCACCACGAACCTTGCACTTGCCGCCGTCGTCGCGACGGGGTCACTGTTGGGAACGCCGGCCACTGCTGACACACCCAAGGATGCGCTGGTCATGGCGTATCAGATCGACGACATCATCACCCTGGATCCGGCCGAGGTTTTCGAGTTCACCGCAGCGGAATATGCGGCAAATGCCTACGATCGACTGATCGGGTACGACACCGAAAACGTCTCGGACATCTATGGCGTGGTCGCGGAGAGCTGGACCGTCAGCCCGGATGGAAAGACGTTCACCTTCAAGATCCGCGAGGGCATCAAGTTCGCGTCGGGCAACGACTTGACGGCGGAGGACGCCGCCTTCTCGCTGCACCGGGTGATCCTTTTGGACAAGAGCCCCGCCTTCATCCTGACCCAGTTCGGGTTCACGCCCGACAATGTCGCCGAGAAGATCAGGGCAACCGGCCCCTATACGCTGGAAATCGAGACCGACCAGGCCTACGCGCCGACCTTCGTGCTGTATTGCCTGACGGCGACCGTCGGATCGGTCGTCGACAAGGAACTGGTTCTCAGCAACGAAAAGGACGGTGATCTGGGCCATGCCTGGCTGCGCACGAACTATGCCGGGTCGGGACCGTTCGTGTTGCGCAGCTGGAAGCCGAACACCTCTCTCAGCCTTGACCGAAACGACGCCTATTGGGGCGACAAGCCTGCCATGAAGCGGGTTCTGATCCGGCATGTGCCCGAATCCGCAACCCAGCAGTTGCTGCTCCAGAAGGGCGATGTGGACGTCGCACGCAACCTGGAAGCGGACCAGCTGGCGGCGGTGGCCAGCGACTCGAACATCAAGACGATGGCCAAGGAAAAAGGCGCGATTTACTACCTCGGCCTGTCGCAGAAGAACGAGCATCTGTCCAACCCGAAGGTCCGCCAGGCCCTGAAATACCTGATCGACTACGACACGATGGCGAACACCATCTTGAACGGCCGTGCAACGGTGCACCAGGCCTTCCTGCCGAAGGGTTTTCTCGGCGCGCTGGAGGAAAAGCCGTTTGCGCTGGATGTCGACAAGGCGAAGGCGCTTCTGGCAGAAGCGGGCGTACCGGACGGCTTCACCGTCACCATGGATACGCGCAACACGACGCTGATCACGTCGCTTGCCCAGTCGATCCAGGCAACCTTCGCCAAGGCCGGCGTCAAACTGGAGATCCTTCCGGGCGACGGCAAACAGACCCTGACCAAGTACCGGGCCCGCAATCACGACATCTATATCGGCCGGTGGGGGCCCGACTACCAGGATCCGCACACCAACGCGGACACCTTCGCGCGCAACCCGGACAATTCCGACGATGCCAAGTCCAAACCGCTGGCATGGCGGAATTCATGGGACATTCCGGACATGACCCAGCTGGCGGACGCCGCGGTTCTGGAATCCGACCCCGACAAACGTGCGACGATGTATCTGGACATCCAGAGACAGCATCAGCAGACCTCGCCGTTCGTCATCATGTTCCAGGACATCGAGGTTTCCGCCCTGCGCACGAACGTCAACGGGTTGATCCTCGGACCGTCGTTCGACAGCAACTTCTATACGAAAGTGACGAAGGACTGATCCGGCGGCGATGCACGACACCGCCGTTTCCACCGATAAAGGCGGGCCCGCATGGGCCCGCCTTTTGCCGCGCCCCGTCCGCGTCGTTCTGAAACTCGCCGCCACCGTGGCGGTGACCTTTCTGGGGCTGTTGCTGGTGACGTTCCTGATCGGCCGCGTTCTGCCGATCGATCCCGTGCTGGCGGCGGTCGGGGACCGGACGCCACAGGACGTCGTCGAACGGGTCCGGATCGAGATGGGCCTTCACCTGCCGCTGTGGCAGCAGTTCCTGAACTACATCTGGAAGGTTCTGCAAGGTGACTTCGGCATGTCGGTCCTGACGGCCAAACCCGTGCTGGACGACATCCGGCGCGTCTTCCCGGCCACCATCGAACTGGCCACCGTGGCCACCCTGATCGGGGTGTTCCTGGGCATTCCTGCCGGCGTGTCGGCGGCAGTCTACCGCGACCGTTGGCCGGACCACCTGGTCCGGGTGATCGGCCTGATCGGCTACTCGGTGCCCGTGTTCTGGCTGGGGCTGATGGGGCTGTTGGTGCTTTATGCACGGCTTGAATGGGTATCGGGGCCGGGCCGGCTGGACTTCTTCTACGAGGACATGATCGAACCGGTGACCGGCCTGATGCTGGTCGATACCCTGATCCGCGGCGAAATCGAGATCTTCCGGAATGCGGTCAGCCACATCATCCTGCCCGCCTCGATCCTGGCCTATTACTCGCTGGCCTACATCAGCCGCATGACCCGCTCGTTCATGCTGGACCAGTTGCAGCAGGAATACGTGATCACGGCCCGCGTCAAGGGCGTCTCTGAGTGGCGGGTCATCTGGCGCCACGCGCTGGGCAACGTCATGGTGCCGCTGGTCACCGTGATCGCGCTGTCCTACGCCAATCTGCTGGAAGGGTCGGTGCTGACCGAGATCGTGTTCGCCTGGCCGGGGCTTGGCCTTTACATCACGAATTCACTCCTGAACGCCGACATGAACGCGGTCCTGGGCGGGACGATCGTCGTGGGTTCCGTCTTTATCGGGCTGAACCTGCTGTCCGACCTGCTCTACCGCCTTCTGGACCCGCGGGCCCGATGACCACGCCCGACCTGGCCGCCGGTTCGTCTGCCGCCCCGGGCAGGCTGCGGGCCTGGCTGCTGTCCGACACACCGGCATCCCGGGCGCAGGCGCGGTGGGGGCGGGCCTACCTGGCCTGGCTGGCCTTTCGGCGCAACCGGCTGGCGATGCTGGGTTTGACGATCCTTGTCGTTCTGATCCTGCTTGCGGCGTTCGCGCCCCTGATCGCCCCGTTCAGCCCGATCGAAGCCGATCTCAACGCCCGCCTGCAGCCGCCAGACGGCGTGCACATCCTGGGCACCGACCATCTGGGCAGGGATATTTTCAGCCGGATCGTCCATGGCTCGCGGCTGACCCTGATGGTGGTGGTCCTGGTCGCGATCACGGCGGCGCCAGTCGGCCTCGTGATCGGCACCGTGGCAGGTTTCTTCGGCGGCGTGATCGACACCGTGCTGATGCGCATCACCGACATCTTCCTGGCCTTTCCGCGCCTGATCCTGGCGCTTGCCTTTGTTGCGGCGCTGGGGCCGGGCATCGAAAACGCGATCCTTGCCATATCGCTGACGGCCTGGCCGCCCTATGCGCGGATCGCGCGGGCCGAGACCATCGTCGTGCGCAATGCCGACTACATCGCCGCCGCCCGGCTGCAGGGTGCATCGCGGTTTCGTCTGATCACGGGCCACGTGATGCCGATGTGCACCTCTTCCTTGATCGTCCGGGTCACCCTGGACATGGCCGGGATCATCCTTACCGCCGCCGGTCTCGGTTTTCTCGGCCTTGGCGCGCAACCGCCATCGCCCGAGTGGGGTGCGATGATCTCCGCCGGCCGCCAGTTCCTGCTGGACCAATGGTGGGTCGCGACGATGCCGGGCATTGCGATTTTCGTCGTTTCCCTGGGTTTCAACCTGATCGGCGACGGCCTGCGCGACGTCCTGGACCCGAAGGGCGAACACTAGGCGATGGCGGCCGGGACCCTGTTGGACGTGCGCAACCTGCGCGTCACCTTCGATACCCGCAAAGGACCGGTCGAAGCGGTCCGCGGGATCTCTTTCGCACTGGGCCGGGAGAAGCTGGGCATCGTCGGCGAGTCGGGTTCGGGAAAATCACAGACCGGACGGTCCATCCTGGGCCTGACGCCGCCGCCGGGGCGCGTCGAAGCCGACGTCATCGATTTTGCCGGCGTCGACCTGGTGCGCGCGTCTGGGGCGGAGATGCGCGCCATCCGCGGCAAGCGGATTTCCATGGTGATGCAGGACCCGAAGTTCTCTTTGAACCCGGTGATGCAGGTCGGCGACCAGATCGTTGAGGCGTTCCAGGCGCACGGCGGGATCAGCCTGCCGAGTGCCCGCGAAAAGGCCCTGGAGATGCTGAATGCGGTGCGCATTCGCAACCCGGAACGGGTGATGCGTGCCTATCCCCACGAGGTCTCGGGCGGCATGGGCCAACGCATCATGATCGCCATGATGCTGGCGCCCGACCCCGACATCCTGATTGCCGACGAGCCGACTTCGGCATTGGATGTCACGGTGCAGCTGCAGGTCCTCGCCATTCTCGACGACCTCGTGACCCAGCGCGGCATGGGTCTGATCTTCATCAGCCACGACCTGCCGCTGGTGGCCACCTTCTGCGACCGGGTGCTGGTGATGTATGCCGGCCGCATTGTCGAGGAAGTCGCCGCCAAGGACCTTGCGGCCGCAAAGCACCCCTACACCCGCGGCCTGATGAACTGCCTGCCGCGACTGGACGACCAGCATGGGATGCTGCCGGTTCTCGACCGCGACCCGGCATGGCTGGACACCTGAGATGACGACCATGATCGAGGTCCGGGATCTGACGGTCACTTTCGGCGAGGGTGCCGACCAGGTCCGGGCGGTCGACGGCATATCGTTCAACGTCGAACAGCTCTGTTCATTTGGCCTGGTTGGCGAGTCGGGCTCCGGCAAGACGACGGTCTTGCGTGCGCTGACCGGCCTTGCACAGAACTGGACCGGCCAAATGGCGGTCGATGGGCGGACCCTGGCCGAGGAACGGGACCTGGCCTTCTTCAAGACCGTGCAGTTGGTGTTCCAGGATCCCTACGGGTCCTTGCATCCCCGCCACACCGTCGACCGGATCCTCTCGGAACCGGTCCGGATCCACAGGCTGGGCAACGTCACGCGGCGGGTCCTGAACGCCCTGGAGCAGGTGGGTCTGGGGCCCGAGTTCCGGTTCCGGTTCCCGCACCAGCTTTCCGGCGGCCAGCGCCAGCGCATAGCCATCGCCAGGGCGCTGATCCTGGAGCCGAAGGTCCTGTTGCTGGACGAACCCACATCGGCGTTGGACGTGTCGATCCAGGCGGAGGTCCTCAACCTGCTGAACCGGCTGCAGCGGGCGCTCGGCCTGACATTCCTGATGGTCAGTCACGACCTGGCGGTGGTGGCGCATATGTGCCAGGGCGTGGCGATCATGCAGCATGGCCGCATCGTCGAGAGCCTGGATGCCGATCGGCTCGCCGCCCGCGACGCCGAAAACCCCTACGCGCGACAGCTCATCAAGGCCAGCGACGGATACGACCGCGCCGTCATCGACAGCTTCATCGACTATCAATAGCGCCTCGCGGCGATTGATCTATGTCGATGTCCCCGGCACGTCCGTCTGCAAGGATTGCGGCCGGCTGTTCTGGAACGGCGTAAAGGCCTGGCATGGCGAGGGAAACCGCAGCGCGGACGATCGGGATCGAGGAGGAGTATCTTCTGGTCGACCGACAGACGCGCGACCTGGTGACGGAGATCCCGGAGAAGATGATGGCGGCCTGCGAAGCGGCGCTGGGCAGCCGGGTCAGTCCGGAACTCCTGCGGTCGCAGATCGAGGTGGGGACCAGCGTCTGCGGGAGCCTCGACGAAGCACGTGCCGAACTTGCCGCCATGCGGGCCAAGATCGTGGAACTGGCAGACCCGTTCGGTCTGGCGCCGGTGGCTGTTTCCACCCATCCTTTCGCAAGCTGGAAAGCACAGCGCGCCACGGAGCGGGACCGCTACCAGCAGATCGCCGACGAGTTGGAGGTGGTCGGCCGGCGCGCGCTGATCTGCGGAATGCATGTCCATATCGGGATCGAAAATGCGGATCTCAGGATCGACATGATGAATCAGGTCCGCTACTTCCTGCCGCACCTGCTCGCGCTCAGCACTTCCTCGCCGTTCTGGCGTGGCGAGGAAACCGGCCTGATGTGTTACCGCCTGTCGGTGTTCGACAACCTGCCGCGGACCGGTCTGCCCGAGCACTTCAACAGCTTCAGCGAGTTCCAACGGCTGATCGAAAACCTGGTCTCCGTCGGCGTCTTGGACAACGGCACCAAGCTGTGGTGGGACGTCCGGCCGAGCGTCCGTTTCCCCACCCTGGAAATGCGCATCACCGATATGTGCACCCGGCTGGACGACGCCATGACGGTCGCCGCCCTCTACCAGTCGGTCCTGAATATGCTGATCCGCCTGCGCCGGGACAATCAGCGGTGGCGGCTCTACCCGCAGATGCTGATGGAGGAGAACCGGTGGCGGGCCCAGCGCTACGGCACCGAAGGCGAACTGGTCGACTTCGGCAAGTGGGCGGCCGTGCCCTTCGCCTCGCTGCTGGAGGAACTGATCGAACTGGTCAGGTACGACGCCGAAACACTGGGGTGTATTGCGGAGATCGAGCATGCCCGCGAGATCGTGAACCGAGGCACCAGCGCCCACACCCAACGACACGTCTACGGGGCCGCGCTGACCGCCGGCGCCGACCGGGAAGAGGCGCTCAGGGACGTGGTCGACTGGCTGATCGAAGAAACCGCCCACGGAACGCCGTAGCCTCTTCCCATGACATTGATGGCAGGGGCGGACGGGCAAACCGTTTCGTCCCGGATCTCCTTGCCCGACGTTTGGTTGCACCAACAGGGCGTGCGTCTCTCCCGCCATGGATGCGGCCCCATCACATCCGCGCGAGTCCGCCGCGGATCCCGTCCGTACCGGCCAGGATTTAGGGAAATCTTTACCCTACCGACCGATCCTCGGCGCTCGGAATAGTGGTTGCCCCAGTACTCCATGGTCGTCCTGAAACCAGGGTTTTCAGAGTTGTTCAACCAACGGTGCCTGGCCCAACCGCCACGGCTCCGAGACCAGCGCGAGGGCACGACCCTCGTCAAATGCCAGGAGCACGTCGAAATGGTTCACAAGAAGGTTCTGGTCGCCGCGGCCTGTATTCTGTCGCTGGGCAGCGCGGTCGCAATCGCCAGCACATCCCATACGATCGGTCAGGCAGGAAAGAAGTTTTCCGAAGCGGCCCTGAGCGTGGCGGTGGGTGACACCGTCGTCTTCAAGAACGACGACACCGTCAAACACAACATCATCATCGCGAGGATGCGGTTCAACAGCGGCATGCAGGATCCGGGCACGGATGCCGAGCTGACCTTCGACAAGGCCGGCACCTTCAAGGTCCGCTGCGGACTGCATCCGAAAATGAGGCTGACCATCCAGGCGCAATAGCCAATTGAACGACCCCGAGCGAGGACCGCTCCGCCGGCCAAGCAGCGGAGGTGTCCCGGATCAGTCCAGATCGAGGATGTAGTCCCAGCCGATCTGTCGGTCGGCGGCGCGGAAATGGCGCACATCGCAGTCCATCAAGGCGTTCGCCATCCGTGCCACCAGGGCTTCCCATCGGGCGTCGCCGACCAGGACGATCCGTTCGAAGTCCCGCGCATGACGGAGGCCGAAGCTGAAGTCGTCCCACAGCGCGTGCGCGGACCAGCCGTCGAACTCCGTGAGATCGACGAACAGGCGGATCGGCCTGTGTTCTTCGATGATTCCGACCAGCACCGGCATGAACTGGTCGTAGTCGCCGTCGCTCAAGACGCCGGCAGCCTTGATGGCCACGTACCGCCCATCGGTTTGCGGCAGCAGCTGGAATCCGCGCTCGGCTTCGGGTTCCGATGTCATGGTGTTCCTCATTGAATACCCGGGCGAACCATGCCGCGATTCAGGCAGCAGGCCAAGGACATCAGGCGAATTTCGCGGTGATGCCGCCGTCGACGACCAGTTCCGTCCCGGTCACGTATTTGGCTTCGTCGCTGGCCAGGAACAGCGCTGCATAGGCGACGTCCCAGGCATCGCCCATATGCCCCATCGGGCACTGCGCGTCGCGCACTTGGACAAGCGTGTCGAAGTCCCCCTCCTCGCCATAAGCCGCCGTCAGGCCGGCATGCACCATGGGCGTGTTCATCAGCCCGGGCAGCACCGAATTCGCCCTGATGCCGTCGCCCGCATATTGCAGCGCGACGCCGCGGGTAAACGCCAGGACGCCGCCCTTGCTGGCGTAATAGGCAGCATAGGGGACGCCGGTCCAGCGGATACCGGCGATCGAGGCGATGTTGACGATCGCCCCGCTTTTCCGTTCCGTCATCACGGGCAGGACGTGCTTGCAGGTGAGGAACATGCTCTTCAGGTTGACATCCATGCTGCGGTCCCAGGCGGCTTCCTCCATCTCCACCGGGCCGCCCACCGCGACGATGCCCACGTTGTTGACCAGAACATCGATGCGGCCGAACCGGTCCAGACAGGCCCGGACCATGTCCTGCACGGAGGCGGCATCCGCCACGTCCGCGGCATGGGCCGCCATCGTCCCGGCTTCCGCCTCCACGATCGAGCGGGTCTCCTCCACCGCGTCCGGATTGATGTCGACACCGAAGACCGCCGCCCCTTCCCGCGCGAAAAGGGCGGCCGTGGCCTTACCGTTTCCCCAGCCGGGCCCCACCGACCCGGCGCCGGTCACCAGGGCCACCTTGTCCGCCAGCCGCTCGCCCATCGCCCATCCCTCCATCCGTTGTTTTGCACGCCAGGCTGCAGGCCCACATTCCCACAGTTGGGACCCCGTCGTCCCGTCTGACGTTGGTGCGGGTCCCTGCAAGGCGCCGCGCCAAATGACATGGACGTTTTGGCCGTGATAGGTTGCGCTGGGCACGGATCCGTGCCCTGCCGCGACAACAAACGAACAGCGGGAAACGGGGGAGGCATG
>Ga0066187_1000605_pt1 | contig 11768 bp, 10 predicted proteins | sample WorMetexBAHAMAS1_FD_58706 | JGI IMG/M metagenome (GOLD analysis project Ga0066187, IMG submission 58706) | Marine gutless worms symbiont microbial communities from Max Planck institute for Marine Microbiology, Germany - Inanidrilus exumae... | ecosystem: Host-associated > Annelida > Digestive...
TTTTTTTTTCAGTTGTGCATGCAGCATTAGCAGTTCATTGTTAATTAAAATGTATGTGCCTGTCATTGTTAAGAGGACTGTGTTGAAGTTACATGGTAAAACCAGTAAACAGTAAAGTGAAATTTTTAAATATTTACTGCAACCCAAACATGTAATGCAACTGGAATTGAAATAAAGTGAGTAACAAAACTGGCAAAGGAACTAAATTAGATTTGTAAATCATAAATAAAATTATGATCTTTCCCAATTAAGTTAACTGTGTTATTTTTTATATTCTTTATATTGTTATTTTTCATAATGCTCCAGAAATAACACTGTCATGTGGACAGCCCTTGCATGCAGATTGCATGGATTTAAGTGCCTTAATTGTTTCGGCAATATTACTTAGTAACACTTAAGTAATTTTTTCATTGTGTTTTAATATAGTGCACCGAGTTTGTCATGCCTTTGTGTAGGGTTGTCATGTGAAGACAGGGCAGTTGGCTGCCATAAAAGTTATGAATGTGAGCCGGGTATGAAGTTACATTTATGTAATATTTGGTATTGCATTACTATTTTGGTGTGAGCTAGCTACCATTGATGTTGATTAATAACACTGTCATATGGACAGCCTTTGCATTGCAGATTGCATGTGCAGGTGACATGTTTTGAAAGTATTCTTACATTCAAACCACATTGGTACAGTTGCAGTGTTTAACTGTAGCTTTGACAATGTTGTACAATTGTCAGTTATGCTTAAAATACTGTGTAATGTTCACTGCATGTTGATTGGGATTATTTGCTGCCTTTGGATGTTTACTGCAATCCAGTTGTTTGATTTCAGGATGAAGAGGAAGAAATTAAATTAGAAATCAATGTTTTGAAAAAGGTTTGTTAAGCAGCCATGTTCTATTCTGTCGAGCAAACATGTTTTTTGAGTGCAGTTGTGATTAAAACTGAACTGTAGATGAAAACTTGTGTTGTAACTTGTAAACATTAAATTTTGATCAACTGGCTTTTATGTCTTCAGGTTTCTTGATGTTGACTGTGAAGTGTTAAAACAGTAATGTGGTTTTGTAGTACTCTCACCACCGTAACATTGCCACATATTACGGAGCATTTATCAAGCGAAGTCCATCTGGCAAAGATGACCAGCTGTGGATTGTGCTTGAATTCTGTGGTGCCGGCTCTATTACTGACCTGATTCGGTCAACCAAGGCAAACTCGTTGAGAGAAGAGTGGATTGCATATCTCTGCCGTGAGATTCTGCGTGGCTTGGCATATCTGCATGCCAACCGAGTTATTCACCGGGACATTAAAGGTCAAAACGTTCTGCTGACTGACAATGCCGAAGTCAAACTGGGTGAGAGTAATCACCTGTGATATGAAAAGCAGCAGTTGCACAGTTTTTTGATGATATGCATTGCATCTTTAAAATAATAATAAATAATAATAATAATAAATTACCAACTTTGCAGTCTTAAATATCTTTCACAGTTGTAGTAGACATATGTTTCAGTATGTTATGCTACTTTTTGTTGCAGTAGGTCTTTAACTGTAGCAGATATTGAATACTGAAGTGGATGTTTTTTACACAGTTTACTAGATGTTTGCTGTGCTCTAAATTGTCAATGTCTGTTGATTTAAAATGGTCGGATATATTTATTTCCTTGCTTTCAGTTTTATTTAGTTTCACTGAATCAAATTGTACACTGATTGTGAATACAGTTGCAGAAGCATTTCATGGACATGTAGGATACAGACTATTGAATGTGTAGTTCTTTCCTGCCAGGACTTTTAATCTGCACTGCTGGGTATATAAATGAGTACTTCATTGTCAATATTATTGCTGGATTCTGGTGTTTGATGACTCAACACACATTTTATCATGTACTTTTATCATGTACAGTCGACTTTGGTGTGAGTGCTCAGCTGGACAAGACAATTGGAAGGAGAAACACATTCATTGGCACCCCATATTGGTACTACTTCTGGCTGCTATTTGCTCTTTCAGTGCCAGTTATTATGTTGTTCGTCTTCGTAATTGCAAACATTTTGTTAACAAAACTGCATGTTATTAGCACCAAGATGATAGTAAAACAGTGATTAATCTTGGAAAAATCAGCAGTGCATTGGATGTTCTATGTTTAGCTGTTGATATCTAGCATTGTTCTAGCATTGTTTTTATGCTACAATATTAATAAACTTACTTACTTACTTACTAGAAATGCCCATTTATTAACTGAAAATATTACTTGCCACTACGTTGTTGTTCAATGTGGCATACTCGTAGGATTCAATAGTTAATATCTCTGCATCTTTGGACTTCCTGGACTATAGATTTCATATTATTATATTGGGTACATGTATCAACATACTCAGAGTGATCAGAAGCAGGCATGCTGTGCTGTGCAGGATGGCACCTGAGGTGATTGCCTGCGATGAAAATCCAGATTCTACCTATGACTGCAAGGTCAGTTGTGACGACACTGAACGTTGATACTTTGTGGACATGCATTGTACACTGCTGTTTAGTAGTAGAGTGATGATAGATTTATGGTAATATTAAATGTTAATAATAGTGCAGACGGTATGACTGCAAGGTCAGAACAGCAGTGCTCTAATGATATTGCTATTTTTTAACTACCACTTTTCTCGTTCATGCATGTGTGCATGTGTATTCAGACAGTAACTTTCATACGAAATGACTTAGGCCTAGATATTTTGCATGACCCATCTAGGTTGTGTCAAGGTCATGAGTCAAAGTTTATGGTCGCATCCTTTTCGCCTACAATGGATGCAGTCGCTTGATTAAAAAGTAGGGCTGTACTGAATCGGGAAAAATTACTGTTCAGCCGAATGAGAATATCTGGAGCTATTATTCAGTCCAATATAAATAGAATGTGAGTAGCTACTGTCAAGGAGTGTTGACATTTTTGTGAACACTGTATATGTATTTACGCACGTTCATTTTCATCATTATCACAAATGAGACTGGCATTTACACAACAGAAACTAAGCAATCAAGACTTTTAGCCAACAGGCATGCTCTAATGTTAGAACAGATGTCACCACTTCAGCTAACTTTGCCAAAAAGACGTTCACTTTCTATGCTCGTCGCAGATCAGACAGCTGCAGTGCAGTGAGGTGTGGACTTGATGCTGTGGGCTGGCTGACATGCTGTGGTCAGAGTGGCAAGGTCCAGGTGCTGTCGCTGGAGGGATGTAAGCAGGCAGAGATTGTCACATTATGGTCCACAGCTTACAGGTGCTCAGATGCAGACAGCTTCTCAGCGTGACAGACATTGAGGAACTTACAACATGTGTACTGTTTTGTGTACGAGCTGCTACATAATCAAGGTCCAGGTGCTGTCGCTGGAGGGATGTAAGCAGGCAGAGATTGGGAATGTCTCATTATGGTCCATTGCTCGCAGGTGCCCAGATGCTGACAGCTACTCAGCGTGACAGACATTGAGGAACTTACAACGTGTATATATCAGGACTGTCGATGCATTAATTCTTGCATCAAGCAACTACACATGACTTTGCATCAGGGCATTGGCTGCTGCTGAGGTCGCAGATCATAGTATTGATAGTATGGTTTACTCACTCTCACTGCATATCTCCATTCCTTCAGTGGATCTCTGGTATTTGACAATATTATTCGGCCAAATACAAATACATTATTCAGCCTACTGTTCAGTCCAAATTGAATACGAATAGAATATTTGTTGCAGCTGCAGTAAAAGGTGAAAGTGAAGCTGAGAAAGTCAGTTACTGCACTGTAACTCAATAGCCAACCTGAACTGAAAGTAAATTAGTTACAGCTGGCCGAAAATTCATGGTCAGGTCGGCTGAAAATGTTGCTATAGTGGTCGGTATGATATCTAGTGAGACTTACCAGTTGTATTTTGTTTGTCAGCAAGGTCAGTGGATTTGTGCCTCAAGTAACTGTGTTACACTGTTTGTATTAATGATGTGGGAAGAACGTATTGTTTTCCGCAGGACCTGGATATATGTCTTAGTAATCCTACGACATGTTTTCATCGCTACCTGCCGTTGGTGGTATGCTATAAAATGTATTGTCTGTGGTTGTAGTGTGATTTGTGGTCAGTTGGAATTACATGCATGGAAATGGCTGAAGGCAAACCACGTGAGTTGGAATTAATTCTGATTGCCCCGGTATTTCCTAATTTTGGAACCAAGCATAATTTTGACTTGATAGTGTGCATTAAAGAGATGTGTAGTGTCGTTTGCCGACGCCTTCTAGTGGTGTAGTAATATACATCCAGTGCCAGTTTATAGTCATCACTAGTCTGTCTCAGTTCTGATCTTGTCAACTACTGTTCAGCTGTATGAACAAGAAGCTCTGCTACTGCAGAGGGACTGCGCGACACGCTATGTTAGTAAATTTGTGCTACGTTTCACAAGGTATGGGAGTTAGACAGGTTTCGAACAGCAAGAGTAACCTTCAGGGTCATTGAAGGGCATTGGCACTGGTGCCATTCAATAGGCCACATACAATTTCCTGTTAGTGTTCTATTGCAACTGTGTCTGTATCTTGCATCGTTAACGAGACATTGTCACTTTTTTCCCTAAAACAAAATTTAAGTTGGTTGTGACATGTCACACATCCCTTTTTGGTGGTAATATGTCACGCGTGCACTAGTACTCCTATGTACCAATCAGCACAGGAAATTTGAAGTGCATAGCTTCACCGATTCCAAAGATATGATTGGGGCAAAATTTAAAGAAAAACTGGTCACGTGACCCTGACCATGCCCATTAGGCATAATCAAAAGCCAAGCGCGTGATATATTCTACCTGCATACAAAATTTGGCAACTGTCGCTTCAGCCTTTCTGGAGATACGATTGCGAGTTGAAAAAGGGTCGCGAGACCCTGACCAACCTCCCCCCATAGGGGTGGTTTGCCATCCTAAGGCTGTGTACAAAATTTGACGACTAGCTTTAGTTGTTTCATAGATATCATTAGGGGCCCAAAAATTTAGAATGGGTCACATGACCCTGACCACTCTCCTTTTAAGCGTGATTTGTCCGCCCTATGCTGGGACTTGGTATAGCCTACTGGTATACAAAATTTAATCAATCTAACTTTAGCCATTCCAGAGATACTGTCGGTGCCCACGAAAATGTAAATGGTTCACGTGACCTGACCACGCCCCTTTCAGGGATGATTTGTCATCCTCTGGTAAGGACTTGCTACTGTCAACTTGTGTCTCGTCCTCCGCCCACTGCAAAGATGTGAAAAGTGATACAAAGTTTGGAAAATGGGGTGGTTTGGGGTAGTTAGGGGTCACTCAAGGTCACTGAAAATTGTGCCATGCGATAGAGTGCATACAAATTCCCATTAGCCTTCCATAGTAACTATGTCGCTATCAAACGATGACAGCATATTCTGCGCTGTTATAGCATTGCATGGTAAAAATCATTGGAACAGGCCTGCAGTAGGTAAATAACCTTCAAGATCATTGAAAATGGCATGCTTCATATATCACTTCCTATTTGTGTTCTGAGTATTATCATTCATCTTGCATCATTTCTGAGATATTATTATGTAACTTTTAGAGTGTACATGACTGTCTGTCACCATGAGAAGTCCTTCAGTTTTGATATGACAGTTGAAATTACAGGCTGCGTACAATTTCCGATTCATATGTAAACATAGTTATAGATAATATGTGCTCTCAAAGTGTCAGAAATAGAAAGGTTTCAGACAGTTACATTTAAGGTCATTCAAGGTCATTCCTATTGGTGCCATTCAGCAGGTACATATGATTTTATATTCATCTTTCACTGTAACTATCTGTTATCTTGCCGCGTTTCCGAGTTTTTATTATGTATTTCACAAAATTCAAAGAGGTCATGTGACCCTCAATACATCTCCTGTGGGGGTAATCGATTATGTGTACTCTGTAACTCAGTAGCAGAGTATCATTGCACAGTCTGGGCACATTCGTGCATACCGGTCTTGTTAACATTCATCTCATGGGGACCTTGCACTCCACTCTGCACTGTATATACCAGTTCTAGATATGTTGAGCCTCTAGTACGAAGATGCAAGGCTGCAGTGGACATGCTGAGCAAGAAAACAGCTCTACACAAAGAATGGCTGCTACACAACTATGTGCTTTTGCCACATGCGATTATCTGCCATCATGCAGACCTCTGTGGACAGACGTTCATCCCATACATATACCAGTCAGTGGCAAGATGATTGAAAGTTGATTTCAGTGATCAATCCTTCCCTAGTGGATGACCTCACAATTTTGCAACGAGGATTTGACTTGCCACGATGTTACTGGACACAAATAAACCATTTCTGAACTAAGCAACGTCACTGAACATCATGTAGCAACGAGTGGGGCCTTGCAACAACTGACAAGTTCACATGTGGCAAACAACAAACAATGTTTCATATTATTAGCAGCTGCCCACAGACTGAACTGGAGGGTAGTGGCTTTACTCTGCTGACAATGTGAAGTGGCTGATGACACTTGGTTTATGATAATAACTCCCACTACTACTTCCGTTTAACGACCATTTTTCTTGCCGGTTTGTTCCCAGTTCTCCTCTTTCTTCTCTTCCTGTAAAGCACCTCTGGGGATTACTATAACGGTTTTTTATGGGCCAGATATTTTTCCTGTCACCTAACATTATATCAAAGCACTGAAACGAACACAAAGCACTAACCCAACCAGTCGTCTGGCATCATCCTTCCTTCACCCACCAATGGACTCCTACTGGAAGGGGACATTAATTCCTTTATGTCAGATTTCCAACGCCAGTACCAGGTTGGATGTTAATAGAAAAGGCATAGAAAAGTCAGGAGTTTGGAAAACGGTCAGGGTCAGTGCAAGTGTACTCTGCCATTATAATATTGTCTGTTATTATCAAATGTGGAATGTTTGTGTTTTTGCAGCATTATGCGAGTTACATCCAATGAGGGCCTTGTTTCTGATTCCACGGAATCCAGCACCAAGGCTCAAAACAAAAAAGTGGTGAGTCGAGTTGAGTGCTTTATGATTGATGATGCTGTCAAGAATGCTTGTAATTCTGTGTTGGTTGAAACTGCTGTATTTAATAACTTATCTTTGGTGAACATAATTATCAGTGGTTTTCTTGTTGATCACCACATCAGCGAGTAGTCAATTGTGTTATTTGTATGCGTAGAACACACATTGTCATGTTTTCAACTGCAAACAGGTCAAAGAAGTTTGTCAGCTTCGTCGATGACTGTTTGATAAAAGATTACAAACAGCGGCCAAACACAGAGCAGCTGCTGCGGCACACGTTTCTCAAAGACCAGCTGCCGGAGCGTCAGATCCGCATCCAGCTGAAAGACCATCTTGATCGACATCGCAAGAATCGACGAGGTCTGTGTTGTTGCGGTCCTTTGTAGCTGCTGCAAATAACTAAGTAACTGCCTGCCAGTCTTTGTATGTAGTTTTACTGAATGCAGTCCTTTTATTGCTGTAGTTAGATTCTAGCTACTTTTAGAGCTGTTGAAATATGTTTTTTGCGACTTCAGTTGATCGTGTTATAGAGAGCATTGTTGCTCTGTTGTGAGCAGCATCTTCTAGCAATGAATGCTGACATTGAAGTGCAGTTGAAGCATATTGTGGATTGCTGTGATAGATGCTGTTGAGACTGACTATGAGTACGAGGGTAGTGACAACGAAGAAGAAAAGCTGTATAAAGGAGAACCAAGGTGAGTTGAGACATGGGTTTATTGCTGTGTGATGAGTCCATCAATTGTTGAGCAGGTTCTATTTACATGTACTTGATCCGTATTCTGCTAACAACTTAATGTGTCTACGTTGTAGCTCTGTCATTCAAGTTCCAAACGAGTCGACACTTCGGCAAAACTTCCAGCAGATCCAAGAGGGTGAAGGTAGACAAGCGAATCGTCCGGTTCTTCTTCCTGCATACAAGCCCGGCGCACCACAGCAGGCAGCAGAGCAGCCAAGAGCTAAGCCGTCACCCGTTCCTCAGCCGCGCACTGATGTTGCACGTAGCAGTCATATTGCCGACCAAGAGCAACATCGCATGGAACAGGCACCACCACCACAACCAAAAATGGGCCGACTGATTCGTAAGCCGACACGTTTCAGCTAATTTAATCGCAGCTCAGGTTTTGAGAGCATAGTGCAGATGCTGCTGTATGGTTAGCTATATGGTTGTTTGGTCACACTGGTGAGTTGCGGCAGTTTTGTAATTGGTTGATGGATGGACGTGATACTTGACATAAGGGTTGCTGTGGATGCCGTATTGCATGCAAACGTGCACACGTGAGCTTATAACACACGCTTTGGCAGTGATGTCAAAATGTGAAATTGGGTCTCACCTTTTGATTGTTGCTCCCACGGGCAGACCCAAATCCACCAATGATGTCCAGTTGTCGTTGATGTTGTTTTCTGTTCTGGTCAAGTTGTGTTGGAATAGTCGAAATTGTCGTGACCTTGATGGGAGGGATATATGAAAATTTTGGCTAAATTGTACCAAGATTTCTGAACAGGTTGAGATGGTTATTGTAGCAGGGGCCACACTGAAATGGGATTACGTTACATTGGAAGGTCGTCGTGAGTCCCCAAACACAAACTTAACTTTTGTCACACACATGACATAGTGGCAAACACTATTTTTATCTGTCATTTTCCAGGTTACACATATATGGTTACACATATTTTGTTTCTGTACAAACCTGTGCTTCCTTCAGGACAGGGCAAAGTTTTTATATCTTCATTTACACTGTCAACCGTTCTTTCTCAAAGTCCCTTTTTCTAACTCCTTCTGTTGCTGTCATTATACGTTTGATCCGGTCATCTGTTCCACATGTCCTCACCGTCTCAGTATATTATTTCTAATTACCAACTGACTGGATCGGCATTATTATTTCTTCACTGCCTCACCTCATGTTCAACTTTAGAGGCCGGCTGTTGCTGCCATATATCAGACAACACCTCATGCATTATAGTGACACCTAATATCAGACATTATTTATAGTGGTTGATGGTTAGAAGTTTACCACGCCGAAGTATATTGCCTCCTCATGAGCATGATTGTTTTACCAAACATCTTTTGCTTTCTTGTTATAGGTGCGCCTACACATAGTGTAGGGCGCAAAACTAGTAACGGTTGCTGGCATCTGTCGCCATCTGACGTGTGTTGTTGTCGTCGTCTGTAACACTCCACAGCGGACTTGCAGGCGGCTGCACCCGCACAGGCCAGGCGATTCCGTCATGCCACCTCCAGTCTAATTATAGCTCCATGGCTGAATGGCGGGCCAGTAGCGTTACGTCTCGTTAGGGTGACACCTTGTTTAGTTAGTGGTACTCACAGTTATTGCCAGTCTGTTGGCAGTTTAAACATTAAATTCAATGTTTGTGTTGATGTGTCAATAGAAATTTGTATGATTGCTGTGCAGAAATTGCTGGCAGCACTCCACCTGTGGAATCTTCAGGTCAGCAATTTGCCAAACGCCCACCAGATGGCAACAGACTCATTAAGCCTGCAGCAGAGGTTGTGCAATGTATTTTATCATCCTCTGTTTATTTGTCTGCAAGAAATTGTCTTCTCTTACAAATGATGACAGTTGAGTCAGTGGTGACAGATTTGACAAATAACATAGTTACAAGGTTTATGCCAGACTGCATTTGTACTGTAATTAGAGTTATTAAATACATTGCTTAGGCAACATTTTAGAAACAGTGAACAGTATATGTCTGTTGTGTGAGTTGTAAAACAGTGTTGACTGATTATATTTTTATTAATCTGCCATTATGTAAGAATCATATTCACTAAGATGGCGGATATGTTCACTTTGTTGATTTTATTGCAGCATGGTTCAGTATTTAAAGTAGAAGAGGGTGAACAATTTAGTTGTTTATGAGAGAAAAAGTGAACACGTTTGGAACATGTTTTAGGAATCAGTTCCTATTGTTGTTCGGCCGGCGTATCATGCAGCTGAAGGTGGTGCCAGACTGCCGCTGGTTGAAGATGATGAATCTGATGAGGAAGGAGTTCCTGGACAAGATGGTACTCTTGTAGTGTCAGGACCACCTCGGCCACTGTATGTATATAAAAGTGCAGTTATTTACTTATTTTAATTATTTAATTATTTTAATTATTGCAATATGTTTTGTAATGAATACAGGATGATTGATACATCACTTCATTTAGTGTAATAATTTACTGTTTTGCTTTAGGCCGTCAGCAGCTGTTCAGCAGAAAGCAACCACTCCGACACAGCAGGGTATGCATTCGCTGCCTCAGCTGATCTATAGTTCTCTGTGCTGATCACTCAATCACTTATTATCCACACATGGCAATAGTCAAGGTGTGGATATTTCATTTACTGTTTGTTTGTTTGTAATTTTGTCATTTTGTGTGGTTACAGATTTCTCTAAAGCTAGCAGCGTCAAATTTTGCACGGTGGTTCATCGGTGTCCTGTGCAGGGGTCTTTCATCTTGGGGAATTTTGCTGCCCCAGAAGCCCAACATCGGATGAATCGGCAAGCATGCAGGGCACGCCCAACACGATGTAAACATTAGCGTAGACATGCGTCAACATAAACACTGATTCAACCATTGAATGTTACAATGCACCAGTATTACTGTCATGGGTTAATTGTTATAAATTTGCTTGGATGATAGCACTTTGTATTTTACATGAGTGTACAGTCTCTCATATATGTGGAAGAAAAATCCATTTTAATTCTCATAAAATTGCAGTCTCGCAGTACAATGTGTTTTGTGTATGATACGCAGAAGAGCCACCACCGCAGCTTCCACCCCCGAGGCATCGCAAAGTACCAGCGTCATTGTCTAACGCTGCTACTCCACAAGATGGCGATCACGACCGAACTCTTGTTGTGAAGCAGGTGAGTTTCTGCTGCTGTTACTGCTGCTACTTTTCATATTGGTTTCTGTTCAGACAGGTGATATTTTATACTGCAGTTGCCAAAAGTCTTTCCGTGACTTTTTACTGGCTGTGAGTTGCCGACAACATTTGTATTTGCTTTTGTATATCAGTTTAAATAACTTACCCCCAAATAATGTGTATGTAAATAGGAAGAAAGCAAAACATTTATAAAGGACTGTAGTTGTTTAAGCGTAAATGAATCGGCGGCGCTAGTTGCATGTCATTGCTTATAATATTTATTGGAGAGTTTTAATGAATTTTGTGGAAAATACGTATGAATGCGCCACTGCTATTATTTCTTTAGACATAACATAGATTGTCAGTGGACTTGCTGTTTCTCAGCTGAATTTAGCATTTGGTCTTCCGGTTATATGTTATAAATAAAAAACTCAGTTTATACGTAATGTTAACAATGACAGATCAAAAACTGCATATATAATATAACTACTTACTGTCACATCGCATGAATGTCACTGGTGCTGAGTAGTAGAAATTTGGCACAATGCTTTATTTCAGTGACATAATCACCTGTGACAAATATTTTGGCTATTGTTAAGGGATGTCGATTCAATAGGGAGTCAAAGTTTGCCATTGCTCATTGACAAAACCAGTCGCCATTAACACAGGTGATGCTAATTATAGACATTTTTGTCGTTTTTAGTTGTCTCTCTGTTATTACTGACATTACGGACATTTAGGTCGACTCTTCTGAGTCGACCTAATAAAGTGGGTCTCAGATGTCTGTCCATCCATATGTCCATCCGTCCACAACAGTTTATTCAATTTCAATGAAATTTGGCATGTAGGTAGAGGTCGATGAGTGATGCATGCCGGTATGCAGTATGAC
>Ga0066187_1000606_pt1 | contig 11757 bp, 9 predicted proteins | sample WorMetexBAHAMAS1_FD_58706 | JGI IMG/M metagenome (GOLD analysis project Ga0066187, IMG submission 58706) | Marine gutless worms symbiont microbial communities from Max Planck institute for Marine Microbiology, Germany - Inanidrilus exumae... | ecosystem: Host-associated > Annelida > Digestive...
ACCAGTGCATGGTGTGCATAACACAGTTCAACAGCTGCTGTGCAAAACTCTCAACTTCATGTCTCCTGAGCTATGGCCCCAACAGGCCAGAGCTAAACTCAATTAATTATGAGATTTATGGAGTCTATACCAGCGTAAATGTGAGTTTAAAGTCAACAAAATTGAAGAAATCCAGTAGCAACTGGTTGAACTATGGAAAAGCGGTAATACAACAGTTGAGTAAAAAATGTAATTTTCGTGTTTCCGTGTTTTGCCAGGTAGTGCAAAAGCATTACTTAGGTGAGGTGGGAAAATAAATAATCATTTGAATGCCTGCTATCTCGGTAACATCCCTGCCAAAAATTATCAAAATCGGTTGATGTATGTCGAAGTTATAGCAACCCCCAGCAGTGTCGTATTTTTAGATAGTTTATGTATCAAGTTAATGGTGGCAAAACCAACAAAGTTAGATCCAAATAAAAAACTACTTTGCCATGCATGAAACATTAGCTGAAATATTAGCAAAACCTAGTAGTACAGACAGAGATGAAGTAGATGATAGTCTAGATAAAGGCTTTTTGGGGGTTAGCAATCAACAATGACTTATTCACACACATAAAGAGAGCCAAAATGACACTTTACCTAACAATGGATTTTGTAAAGCCTGTTCTGGCTCCTTGTGTGGCAAAAGGAGATCATCTTCGTAGCCAATATTCAGCCACAAATCATTCATTATGGTCTGTTTACACACATGACTGAGAGTCAGTCAGTGAGATGAAACAGAAAAGCTCTATTTGTGATGGACACAGCTAAGCGAGAGAGATTAAGTGCAGCAATCAACATGACAATCAATACACATCGTGTGAAGTTTCTCCATTTTGACAACTTTTCAAATAACTCTGCCGCAGGGACAAAAATATTGTATAACACCAACTGAGAGTCTGAACATCGGAACAAATATGCTAAACAGGAATTATGATTCAAAACTGTAATTTTAATCAGTTTGATGTTACTGGCCATTTTCACAAAATTTTAGCAGTGTTTATTAAAAATTTACAGAATTATTCTAATAGAATTTTCCAAAAATCAGGCACACGTTCATGGCATAGTGAATCAAGACAAATAACTTTTACTCGGAGAAAAAGTCACACAACGTCAACAACATTAAATCGCGAGTCCCGAGAGCATCTTATTTTTTTAAATTTAACCCAGAAATAAATTTGACCATGTAATTAGTTTCCACCTGCCAAAAATAAATGAGAGATTCCTATTAGAAGCATCACCAGTCTAAAAACGTACAAAATGCTCTTGGATACAAGCCACTGAAGACATCACATAAGTACATGCATACAACACACGGACAACAAGATGCCAACATGCGCCAGACACCGTAGCGACAAGCCGTCACAATGACCTATGCTAATGTTTCACGTGTTACCTAGAAGTGAAATGTCACTAAGGTCTCGCTTCGGTTCCCGGTAAGGATGAAGCTCCTCGTCAAAACCTATGCTCATCCACTTATCCTTCATTATTGCCTAGAAAAAGAATATCAACAGCCATACAGTTTAACTGCAAGCAGCACTAGCGTAACTGTGTGAAAGAAACACTTATTAACACAGCCGTGTCACAATGACTGCTGAACAGTTGTATAACAAACAATTATATAAAAAACAAGGTGTCGCCCTAACGTAACCGTACTGGCCCGCCATGCAATGTCGGCCGCCTGACTGTGCACACTAAGGGCGGCTGGACGGCTGGCAGCGACAGCTGACGACGATGACAGACGCCAGTCAGCAAAACAATACTGAACAATTAGGAGGGCCAGTAATAATCTATTTTTACATAAAATTACAGTACTTATCTTACTCATATCTCAAAGCATCATGACCGACGTACATAATTTAAATGGATAAAAGAATTAGAGTTCAGGATGCTTTGATAAAACTCAAGACAAGAAACAATTAAAGAATTAAAGATCACAAAAATGCCCAGCATTTGTCAAAACTGGATACTGAGCATAGAAATCAAGTAATAATAACAATGATCTCCCTGGGAAAAACCTGAATTTATTGATAGGGATAATAAGAATGTTAACATTGTGCCCCTGTGTAAAATCACTTACACAAAACCTGCAGTATCAGCTGTAAATGTTTAATGTACCATACAACGAGCATGAAAGACTGTAATACTGCAAAATTCACTTCTGGGCAAGATTGCTCGATAAACTTCTGGATGAGACTGTATGTCTTCAGTTCATTCGCCTATAAATTCCTACACTGAGTACATATTAAGACAGGTAAGGTACAGTAAGAAGTTTCTCTGGTGCTATTCCTCGTGTGTGACACAACTTGTCATTGTATCTGTTACACAACATGAACTACCAACTTTTCAAGAAATCACTGAAATGACGTATGTTCGGGCTGTAGATGACCATGGTGCACTGTGACTATAGTTGTTTTCATACGCCTTAGAAGTTTACTTACTTAAGTTTACTTACTTACATACTACAATATATAGCTGATTACTGAAATCATATATCAGCTATTGGACAGAAACTGTTAACGAATTCAGCAATGCCACACACTCAAGGAACAACACAACAACATACATGCATGCAATTCACGGATGACTTACTTCCAGGCTAGCTCGTTTGGTCGGATTTAGAACAAGAAACTTCTTTAACAGATTTTCACAGTCTGTAGACATGTAGAATGGAATGCGATATTTGCCGCGAAGAACACGCTCCCGCAGTTCCTGTCAGTACAGCACAAACATGCATATGCATCATATTATCCCCAGCTCATTAATTTTACGTATTGCACTACGTCAGAAACCACCAGCACAAATCATCAGTGTTAGCATTTGTGAGTTAAATGAAATAAACACTTAACATTATTAGGCCAAATTGCATGCATGCAATGCATAAGATGCAGCCTACTGTAATGCGAATGTAAAATGAAGGGCTGTTTTATGGACATGTTGTGTGATTTGTCGCTTTAGAGTTATGGTTAGGGTTAGTAATGTTTAGTAGGGTTAGGGTTAGCATTAGGATTCAGAATTAGGCTTAGGATGCCACACCTAAGTATAGGTGCAAGTTGATGAGAACATGGGAAGAATGAATATGAGATGCTCGTACTGTATGCACATCCATAATAACGACAAAATATTCACAACTCAACTAAAATAACTGAAAGAAAACAGCGTGTTAATAATACCTTGAGGTTTTGTCCATCAAACGGCAAAGACCCACTGACGAGAGTATACAGTATAACACCAAGACTCCAGACGTCAACTTCAGGACCATCGTACTTTTTACCTAAACAAGAAGCACTATACTGATGCACACTGATGATAGCTTTAAATCATTAACCACACAGAATCACGTCCACCATCACCATCAATACCTCTTTGTTTCTTAGGTGGACCCGGGCGGGTTTCGTGGCACAGTGGTAGAACGCCGGTCTTTGGTCGGCAAACTTTCCCTGTTCTGCACTCGACCGGTAGCTGACGGGTGACCACTTACGTCGGTAAACCGTCTGCTACAGGTCAACCAACCAGGCCAACTCAGCCTTTCATTCCTTTGGGGTCAATAATAGAGTAGTAAGCTGCAATTAGATGTCTGCTACCATAGTTAGGGGTGGCGCCATCTGGTAAACGCTTACAAAGGAAAGGCAGGCATGGTGTAATTTACAGTGTGATCTGTGTGATCCATGTCTTGAGCATTTTGAGACTTCTGAATATAAGTGGAATAAGTTGGCTGGATACCGTTCCAGTCACCCAAGCAATGGTGTCAAGAAATGGAAGGGTGCTCAAAGCTCTGACACAAAGTGCATTCTTTCTTCATCTGCAACTGCAGACTCCCAAGGAAAACAGTGTGGCTCCCTTTGATGCCAGCACACAAGCAGAAACATAAGCTTGGTTAATTATAAAAAACAAAACAACAACGTAAGCTAACAACAAAACAGCAGAAACAGAGAAAATACATACCCTGGAAAAGCTCGGGAGCAGCATACGGAGGGCTCCCACAGAATGTGTCGAGTTTACTGCCAAATGTGAATTCATTACTGAACCCAAAGTCGGCAATTTTTATGTTCAGGTCTGCATCAAGTAGCAAATTTTCGGCCTGCATAGACACCCACTTATCAATCACAGTCATATACACCACAACTAATAACTGCACATTAACTGTTATCAATCGACTTCAAAGTGCATGCAACTATACAACACAATGTATGGAACACCAGTCAAGTAACTTTGCGGATTCAGCAGTTAGCCACAGTGGGCAATGAGGCAAAGCACCATTGGCGATATTGTTCGTGTTGTAGCGAATCTCGCTTAGCTATAAAGCTCAGATCACGATGTCAACAAAGATACATTACGTCAAGTCTGTTACTATTGGGATGGGCAGGCAAACCATGTCGGCATGCAACTAACTACCCAGGTCAGCTCGACCTGGCTATCTGTTTGCGGGCGGGTACAATGAGTACTAGCAAAAGCTGGGGCATCAACAAGCACAATGCAACAGGCCCACATACATGATTCCACGGCACAAGCTGATGTCTGGCTGCAGGCTAAAGAACCAAGAGATCAACGGGGCCCTGGGCCCAAGTCCACGTGGCTTGGGAAGGATTTTATGCTGTTAACATACACGGTTGTAATTACACCTATAAAATATTCTTTCACTGTGCATGTGCCAAAATGGCTATTTATGAGCTTCCAGTTAAAATTCTGACTAATGTTTTGATCTGCCCTCCCCGATTTCCTTATAGGAGCAATATTATGGCAATTTGACACTTACAGTCAATTTCTTCATCCAATAAGCTGAAAGTCCACCACATTTCTATTTCTAGTTTATGATGATAACTTCCACCAAGTTTAAAGTTAATATGACCATCTGTTACTTAGTTATAACCTTTTTGCTGCTAATACATAACATAATCTCATGAACTTGACCTTTGACGGTGGTCATACATGGTGGATCATGTGGTTAACCCATAACCCAAGTTTGAAGGCCTTACGCCTGCAACCTATTGTGCCCCCGGGGTAAATATTTCTCAGATATTTGAAATCCCTTACTCCAATTTGTCTGTTTAATTTTGCAACACGCATAGCTCGACGATCAACATAAAATGAGTTATCCGCCAAAATAGTGTTTGCCCTGTGTTAAATTCTGTACTGCATTTTGTGCATGTGCTAAGTCACAGGACCTGTGAATAAGAAGTCAAAAACTATTTAGACTGCTCAATGCCACTTTGCCTATTCACTATACAACATTTACTTATGGGGCTGTGACTGTGCTAGAAATTAAGGGTCATTTAGGAGTGACATCCACCACCAGGTTTGGCTGAAACAAATGCCTATTTATTCCCCAAAAAATAGGTTTTATGAGGACTTGATCCACTAAATGGGAGGCTATATCATTGCATGATTCTGATGGTTTTGTGTCACTGAGCCATCAAACTCCAAAATCTATAAAGGGGTCTGACCAGCAGAGGTATTTCCAAAAAAATCTAAATCTACAATTTTATTATATTACACCCATTTGCACAAAATCCCACATGGATGGATTTGCACGAAATTTGACAGAGGTGTAGCAGTCGCCGATGTGACAAATATTTTGACAATACGTCGAGGGTGTTAAACACGTAGGAAGTCAAAATTTGCCCCTTTCACTACCAAGTCCCGTTGTTGTGTTCAGTCATTCTAGGTGCACAAACCAAAAAAATGGAAAAGCTAAATGCAAAGCCGACCTTAAGATCTCTGTGTACGACACTCTTCTGATGACAATATTGCACAGCGGACAGAATCTGCGCATTCCACATTGGCGAACAGCTGATGCAGTGCCACAAAAAATGAAAGTTCTTGCAAAGGCTGAGATCAAGACAACGACAAGCTAATGAAGCTATATTGTTTGTTTTTGTGCTACCACAAACAGCCTTATTATACTATTGAACTGTTTAATGCATGAACATAACACCAGGAATGACTTAACATACGTACAACAAAACCTAAGCTGTCTGAATCTGTCACTTAGATTAATAAATTTAAAGGGAAGAAATGGTAAAGATCATCAATTACAATAAGTGAATGCCAGAAGAATGAGATACTAGACGCACTATCATACCAGAGAGTTTAACTAAATTTGCTATCACTAACAGAGGTCTAAGTCTATGCTGAACTGTTTGATAAGTGCAATATATGATATATACAACTAATTTTAGTACGTAAAATTACTGCAGTTTTTGTTAAAAATGTTGCGCAGACCTCGCAATGTTCTGCGACATGCTGTGACACTAGTGAATGTCAGTTGAAGAACCTCTAAGTACAACATCTGTTAACTGTTTCTCTGACAACTGCAGTTATCCATTCTGGTAGAATGCTGGCTTGTGACAGACAGACATACAGATGAAAGGACGGACAGACGGACAAACACACAACGACAGCATATACCATGCTAGCATAACGTCACGGTCATGCGGCAAAAATACTGTCTACAATTATACAGACACGTGCATACACACACCTGTCGGAACTTTGATCGTGCTTCTTTTTCTTTCATCCTGCCGTGAGCCACTAAGTAGTCAAAAACCTCACCTACAGTACAAAAAAGGTTAAAAACAAATCTGTAAAGGTTCCGTAATTATCGGTGCTAATGAAGTAAGAATAAAACACATCAACGTCAATTTAAAAAGCAAAAGGTGTGAATCACAGTGGCTGCTGTATTAAAAACAACTGCCTGCATGGGTCTTATAGTCCACAGTCAGACACTACACCAACGTAACACAGTAGTAGCAGTAATAATAGTAGTAGTACAGAATGACTGGTTGATTGAGTTAAGGTTTTACGTCCCACCCGACAAATATAGGTCATTTTGGAGACGTTCTTACCAATCTCTTGGCTTAGTACTGAAAAAAACTACACAACAAAAACAAACATGCATTGGTAACAAAATACACTACAACATAAACTAAACCCCAAAAAACTAAAGCCAGGTTTTGGCGCCTCCTACGACCTCTGGCCTGGTAACGAAATGGGTCTATCCTGGAAGAAGTAGATAGATAAGTCAGGAAGTAAACAAGTAAGAAAGTAAATAAGAAAGAAAGCAGAAGAAAATTAGGAAGTAAGTAAAGCAAACACACAAACAAACAATTTATATAATGCCGAAGCCAACACATGAACCATGGTGCCTTACTGCCCTGGAGCCCATAGGGGGCATAGTACAGTACAGAACGATGAAAATCCAACAGTGTACAGACGTTATTGAGAGTGGTCAACAGAATAATCAACAGACAAAATTAAAACATCCACTGCCCACCTCCACTAGCATACTCCATCACCAGATATAATGTCTTGTCAGTTTCAATCACCTCAAACAACTTCACTACAACACATAACATACATACACACTATAAAATGACAACGTTGTCAACACAGACAAAAAGCCGTTTAATTATCATGCACTCCCTTTTCAGTACTGAGCCAGTAGATTGGCTGGGAAGAACGTTTCTGAAATGACCAATTTTGTGTCGGGTGGGACGTAAAACCTGAACTCAATTGATCAATCTATCATGCCCTCCCCAGTCTGACTGATTAACTGAGTTAAGGTTCAACGTCCCAATCGATACAAAAATTGGTCATTTTGGATATGTTCTTCTCAGCCAACAACTAAGCTTGTTACTGAAGAAACTAAAACTAACACAACAAAATCAGATATGCATCAACAAACCCGAATACACTACAAACACAAAATACATCAAATTCCAGGTTTGTTGGCCTCGTAATACATCCAGCCTAAAAATGGATCGAACCTGCTCTCAGGGCCTGCACAGGGCGCTCCTCTGTCGGAGGAAGTGGGCATGTCCATATGTTAGATGGGCACTGTTCGGAAGCACCGGAGCAGCTTTGGTTCAGATGCACTTCCGGATGCAAGAGACATCAGCTGAAACAAACTTTTATAGGGACGACTAAAATAAATATAAATATAAATAAACAATAATCAACAGTACCAATGTTAGGATGATCCAACATCTTCATTATTTTCACTTCCCGAAACAACTGCAATGCAACAAATACAACAAGCCTGTAGTTGTAAATAGCAACTTTGCCATCAGTGCTGCCGCCTGGTGAATTCAATGAAACATATGCATCATCTTTGATACTGGCCTAATGGCCTCATTATGTGTAAACATGATGTCATCCACAAAACCGGAAGTATGCAATGTATTGCACTATCATCAAAGAGGACAAAGTCATGACAACAGGTAACATGTCCTGAAATTGGCTGAAATTTGGACACGCGGTTTTTTCCGATATGCAAGTGGACAGACAGATAAACAGACATTGACATACAGACATAATGTTTGCCATACTTCGCACCCACTACCAAGGGTGAAGTAATTACATGTGTCATCCACCCACAAAAAAAAACAGTATAATGGTCGTCTCAGTAATAAACAAACTGACAGAATTCAGCATAAAAGTCACAGTTCGGGATCACTATCACCACATTAAATTATATCTAAAAATCCAGTCTAGTTTTACAGTACAGCACCATATGACGTTACATTCACCGACACTACACAAAGGCATTCGAATCCACAAACTCTTTCGTACCAGACAGACATCTTAAACACTGTTGTAAACAATATTCACAATCTTTCATAAAGAAACAAGCAGTCTCATGTAATCCGCACAGGCCATAGCCACAATAGCAATTTTATCACAATGAACGCAAAAAACACTTCAGCAAATCAAGTCACTTTTAAGACGCACATATTTAGTACATACCTTCTGCAGGCTTGTCGAGTTCAACTGTGTTTTGTCAATTATTTTAATAGCAACCTGCAAAACAAACAACACCATACATGATTGCAGACTTCACTGACACCATGACATCATTTTGCATTGTTTGCCTCCGCGGCCAAACTCAGTTACTATGATGACTAGTTATCTTTTGTATGTGCCGCATCATGTGAAAACATGACATCGTCCCCAAAACCGGAAGTACATAATGTATTGCACTTCATCAGAGAAGGACCGAGCGACGGCCATAATTAACATGTGCAGAAAATTTCATGAACTTTGGACATGTTTTTTCAGATATGATAGTAGATAGGCAAACAAACTGACACACATGCTTATCGTGATTGTACTGTGAAGCGATAAATGCTCCAGCAGCAGGAACAAAGCAATGGACCTGTCATGATTCAGAACAGGACAAAAAAAGATAAATAAGCAAATGACATTAATCACATCACACCAAAACAATTAAATCGTTTGTTGAACTTCTTATTTTAGTATGTTTTGTCTTACAAATAAACGGAATCAACTTACAGTTCATCAAAAAAATTCAGTGCAGACACACTCACCTCTTTGTCAGTAGGTATGTGCCGAGCCATCTTCACTTTTGCAAAGTTGCCTTTGCCAATCGTCTTAACAAGCTGATATTTGCCAATGTGGGTTTCTTCCACAAGCTGTCGACTTCTAGGTGCCGATCTAACACTAGTTCCACTGTTGCTCGATGGAGTACTGCTGCCACCACGACTGACATTACCATCTTCAGTTGGCTGAAAACAGTCACAAGACATTTAAGGTGGCTGTAAGAATCACAGTTGTTACATACAGTTAAAATTTCTTAAATATAGCACAATTCTTAACTGACAATAAGAAAACAAACACTTAGGAGGCATATAAAAGTTACTAAAAAAATTTCAGTGCTATAAATTTCATTTCAGGAAACATCGACCATAGATGGCTGAAGTATACCATATATTTCTGCATGTAAAAGTCAAATTGTCACAATTTTGGCACTAAATTCGTGGGTACAAAACTGCATATATTCGCCATGAAAGACAGCAAGTTTTATTTCATCTACCAAACATTCAATGATGTTAAGTAACCGTAAGGGCAATTCCAGCTATTTTGAATAGTTCTTAATCCAATATCTTGAACATTACCGCACAATGCACTTACAGAGTTAAGACGTTGTATGTGGGAGTGGGCTATAAGTGTAACTGTCATAACCAAACCAAAGAACTGTACAAGGACGCTGGCGTATGTATGCAAATGAAAAGGCAATATCTCAAAAACAGAGACATAGCTACTACAGGAGGTGACATATGGCCTTTTGAACAGTGCCACTTTCCCCAACCGCGTGTGACTGTCTCTCTCTAATAACAAGGATATGTCTCCAGCACCAATCCCCAAATTTTACTCCAAACTGCAATGTTCTTTTTTTGCAACTTTATTGTTCCAAAGCTGAGAATAACCGAGTGTGACCTCAACACAGTTGATGATAACAATGAATGCTAGAATTCATTTACAGCCACTGACTGTCATTATCACAGACAAGGATGAGAATTTCACAGACTATACTCATCAACAGCATATACTCTACAATTAACTTAGTGAAATTCCCAAATTATACGGAGTGCCATATTGTCTTGACACAGCTGACCTTGTTAATTGGCATAGCCATCAGTTACTGTTTGCTCTCATGCATCATGCAAAAATACATACATGTGTATCATGTTATAATGCAATGCATCTGAGTTTCTGTCAAATTTTTAAAACATATTTTAGGTTCTCAAAATGGGTGTTGACTAATACACAAATTCACTAACATGCAAAAATATCGTAAAACTATTTCAAAAACTGAACTGCACACCTAAGCTTTTATACCTAGACATAATGTAGGTTTTTACCGACTAAGGAATGCCAGATGAAGACATGAAATTAACTGAACTGTTAGTTCGTTATATTACAGTTAATTTCCATTAGTGAAAGGCTAAAGCTCAAAGTAAATTTTTTTAAATCAACAGGCACCATAAACAGAATAAACATGTAAAACAATGTGACAGCACACACCCTGTGGGCAATGCCGTGCCGATGGTTAGAAGGCAATGATTCCATCAATGGCTTCAACGGAGTTACCCGATTTGAATTAACAGAATTCCGGTTGACATTTCCGCCACCCGGTACTGGAAGTGTGCGACCAGTGGATGGAGTCGATGAGTTACTTGACGGTGGACGTGGTGTTCGCGAGCCACTTGATGGTGTACGACTCCGAGGCAGTACTGGTGCAACTGGCGTGGCAGTTGGCTGAACTGGCATCCGACTCGACACTGTAGTTCCTGCTCCTGTCACTGTTGTTGAACTCATCCTAATGCTTTCGACCTATGCTGAATTAATAAAACATACAAAAAACACTCAAAGCTTGACCATAACTGCAAAGCAGCAGATAGGTGAATCCAAATACAAGTTACTGACGTAAGTGCAACTGTATCACTTTCAGTGATTAAATATGACAACCAGATAAATTGATTTGAAAACACGGAATCCAACTTGGATTTGATTCGAAGTTCAGCCAATTTGACATAAAAAACTGCCAAACCACTTACTGCTGTACAGTCATTCATGCAGTATAATGAATGAGCTTAAAGTCTCCAAGATTATACTTTGTTTTAGAGATCAAACGAACCAACCGCTGGTGTTCTGAGACCGAATCAGTAACTGCACAAATTTGTTCCGGCCGGAACCGAACGAAACCGAACCACACACGCAGATCCGTGCTAGCTGCCGCAGACCACTCACGCCACAGACAGCCGTGGCAGTCGGCACGGTGCAGCAAGTCGCACGCCGGCATGGCGATAAATAACACAATGACGGTCATTTGATGCCGCCACCACACTTGCCACCACTTGTAACACGCATTTTTTCAATTCCGTGTCACAAGTCACAACGGCCGCACAAGATGCGGCATTGTTTTATGTGTACTTT
>Ga0066187_1000607_pt1 | contig 11755 bp, 5 predicted proteins | sample WorMetexBAHAMAS1_FD_58706 | JGI IMG/M metagenome (GOLD analysis project Ga0066187, IMG submission 58706) | Marine gutless worms symbiont microbial communities from Max Planck institute for Marine Microbiology, Germany - Inanidrilus exumae... | ecosystem: Host-associated > Annelida > Digestive...
AAGAGTCAGTCAGAATGACAGAGGACAGAGATAAATGGAGAAAGTACATCCATGGTGCGGCAAACCCTCCGATCAAGGACAGCTATAAAACAGAACAGAACTCTTAGAAAATATGGACTTCCTCATATCCTTTCATAGTAAGTGGCAGTGTTCTGTGCAGGGCAGCATGCATCTTCAAGCAACGAATGCATGTGCACTGCAGACAATCAGCGTTTCAGCTTCTATAAGTGTGTATGATGTGACATATATCTGATTAGATGCATGTTTCCTTGTAGAATGTTAACATTGTGGAAGTCTCATCCTTGCTGAACTACTGTATTGCCTGTGGGTGGCCTTCACAGCACCAGCTATACCTCCCATTATGTGCATGCTGGCATTTATTTAGGAAGTCTGTCAACCAGCATGTTTTCTCTTGTGTCGGCAGATGAGGTGCAAATGTAATTTATGTTTACCATGTGACGCTATTCTAGCATGGTATATGCTGTCATCATGTGTCTGTCACAAGCTAGTGTATTGCCAAAATGGCGAAACATAGGATCACTAGAACATTGTTGTATGATAGCCCTGGACTCTAAGATTTCTGGTACCAAAGATGACGGTGAAATTCCTATAGGGTCACCTTCAACAGGGGCACGAAATACAGGTGGGGTAGTTTAAAATCAGCAATCATCGACCAGTATCTTACTGTATCTTAGAAATAGCGCAAGATGGGGACATGGTTACAATGGCAGGTTAATAGGAACTCGCGTGCGTTCTATCGAATGGCACTATTTCTGGTGACCTTGAGTGATCCCTAACTAGGAAGAACTGACTGTATCGACGTGTCTGTTGTCCAGACTGGTGAATGAACTGCGAGGCTGGGTCCTCGGTCATGAGGAAGAACTGAGACGTCAGCGTGAAGTGGTCCAGATGGAGCAGGCCAGGAACAGGCCACGGAAGAAATACTATCCTCCGCGGAAACTGAAGGCTGCACTGCGTGGCTATGATTCCAAAAATGTGTATGATCTCTGTCTGCTGCTACGACCACTGTGTCTTTAACCGACCAGTTATTAGGTTGCATTAAATGCTATGCATAACACCATATGCATTTTCACGTGAATGTGGACCATTGCTACAGACAGTAGTGTGGTCTGTCTGTCTGTTTGTGTGTTGGTCATGTGGGTGAGTCTGCAAAACAGATGAATTGATCAAGATGCCATTTGGGGACTGAGTCTAAGGAACCATGTATTAGATGGGGTCAAGATCCCCCAAGGGAAAGGGCAATGTTAGGGGTTGAAAAGCATTAGGAGTCTTTGCTGTTGTATTCGCAAACACAGAGCTTAACTGATCAATATGCTGCTTGGGGGCTGACTCATGTGGGCCCAAGGAAGCGTGTATTAGATAGGGGTCAAGTTCAGACAGTCCATTTGCTGAGGCGAGGGGTGACAAGATGAGATAGTTTACTGCAGATTATTCCAAGTCTACGAGTGGTTTTTGAAACCATAGTTTCGTGATAATATTCTTTACAGATGGCTGGAATGGGACTATGCACATTGCATCACGATCATTGATGCCTGTATTTTTGTAGTGAACATTTTAATGTATGTTCAGCAATTGTGCCAGTTTCTAAAATTTCAAAAAAAAAATGCTGTTTGGAAGAAACTTTCAAATTTCAGACATTGCAGTCACGAGTATTGGATTGGAAGGTGCTGCTTGAGTCAATTAGCATGCGAATTTGACTGTTAATTTGTAATTAATGTTATACCACAAAAGTTCATGTTGCGGAGTTGGTTATTTCATCAGTATGCCCATTGTGCAAAAGCCAGGCTCACTGCTATAAATGAATGATGTACTGTAACCTGTTTCGTTTAAATTGACGTCGTTAATGGCATAATTTGTGCATGAAGAACATGCAACAGGCTGAGGTTTGAAAGCTGATAGCTAGTGTCATGTTATTGACACACACACACACATGTGCTTGTGCCATTATTCAGTTGAATTTTGGTTACCCAGTGTTGACCCAATGATTTAATTTATTGCACTAGTGGTTCAGGAACAGAACCTTTGTGGTTAAATGATAGTTTTTCTTGCAGGCCAGTTGCCGTTCCTGTCCCAAAACCAACAATATCAAGGCACTGATGGGAACTCAGAGTACTCATCCAACCATTAAAAATCACCCACTGGCCTCACCTTTCTTGACCTTCCCCTGACTTCCAAGGGAAGGACATCAAATGGTGGTAATTAGAGAACGGCCAATTCAGGTAAAACGGCCGATGTCCGATATTGCAATATTTAGGTGAAAAAAATCCGATCTTTGAACCCGATGTTTAGTTGTTTACCAGAATGAGGAAGCAACGCTGACACGTGAACAGTCTAGGCACTGTTCTTAGTGAGACCGTCTGGACGGTCTCACTTAGTGCACCTAGTGTTGTTACGACCACCAAACTTTCACCGCCATCGCGGTGATTGGCTACCACTGAACCAACACCATCAACGCAGTGTTTTACAGTGTTCTCGGCAGTCTTTCTGGGCGCTGTTTCCAGAAAACTGCCCCTCACTATTCCTCAGCGATAGTCATCTAAATGCGGCATCATTTGATCCCACGTGAGAACATAGCGAGTTGAGTCCAGGACACCGCCCGCCCTCCGCGCCTTTGCTTCCCCACTCACAACGACAGGACTGCCGGGATAATTACTTCAACGACGGTCATTTGCTGAGACGTTACATGCTGCTTACTATTTTTTACAAAATTGATATTGGCGATCAGCCGACGCCGATTTGCCAGTGTTCTAGCATGCTCCGATGTTGCAGATTTCTGATGTCCGATATGTACATCGGCCGAACTCTTAAGTGTGTGATGTGTGTTTTGTGTTTTCAGGAAGTATGAGCTGCAGGTATTTCGTGGTACTAACGGCAGGTATGACCATTTCCTGGAGGCCATCCACAGACGCAATGACACTTTCTATGTCGTGTCCTTCAGACATGTAAGTGGTGGTGTTGTTTCAGTTAACTGGAACAAGAAAGCGTAGCAGTTTGCTCATGATAATGAACACTGCATTGGTGAACTGAAGTAATGCTGACAGCTAACTAGAAAAAGCCAGCACTCACAGGAGTGCAAACATCCATGCCAGCACTGTTGTTGCAAGATAGGGACATAGTTACTATGGAAAGCTAGTAGGAACTCGTATGTGCTCAATCAAATGGCGCTATTTCCAGAGAACTTGAATGACCCCTAACTACCTCAAACCACTCCATTTTCAACATTTTGTATCGTCTTTCGTACCATTATATTGGGTGGAGGTAAAGACTTCATATCTATTGGCTGAAAGATAGGCTTCCACCGAATATTGGATTCACTCTATGGGGCAGTTTGGCGGTGTTCACACGTTCGGCTATAACACCGCCGAAAGTGAACCAATTTGGATGAAATCTAGAGCACTCTGAGTACATTGTTGGGGGCTGGCCCTGGTAGATTTTGGGCACAATCTGCACAGTAGTGACAGTTTGAGAGGCAGGCCAAATTCTGGTTTTTGTTTGTTCACTATATAAAGCATGATATTCCGTCTGACAAATTTTACTACATTTGAACATGACAACGTAAGTCGGTGTAGCGACGAAAACTTGTTATGACTGCCAGTAACTACCCACTGTTGGGTGTGCTCAGGGTAATTTGCTGTTTCTTTCTTCCTTGTTTTCTTCCTTCCCTTCCTGTCTTTCCTCTCTTTGTGTCTTCCCTCCCGTCCCCCTTTCTTTTTTTCAGGCCGAGGTCCAGCCTACTTCTGGACCTCAGTGCTAAGACCGTGACGGTCTAGTGCTGTAGCCCAGGAAGAGGTGCGGAATGGTAGGTGTGTGCAGATAAGTGTGGGGAAGGCGGGATTAGAAGGCGGTGAACGGCTTGTCGGGTATTTCTAACGTGCCCCTGTGGCTCTAGACGTGACCAGAAACTAGACAGAGATAGAGAAGATAGACATTTGCAGTGGAAGACTAACAGAAAATTGTCTGTGACCTGCTGAATGGCACCATCACTGGTGACCTTTAGTGACCTTGAGGGTCACGTTTGCTGTTTGAAACATTTCTATCTCACATACCTCAGGGGAAATACAGCATGTATTATCTACGATATATTTGTACATGAATTGGTATGCGCACGTGGCTTGTAATTTTAAGTATGTTTTTGAAAATGAAGGACTTCTCAAGGTCACAGCCAGTCACGTACACTGTAAATGTGGTTATATCTCAGAAACGGTACAAGATAGAGTGGGTGTTACTACAGACTACTAAATGGAAGTGATATATGGCCCATAGAATAGAGGCTATTCCGATGACCTTGAGTCACCTTCAAGGTCATTCTCTACTGCAAGCCTTTCAAATGTGATTTTTTGTACAGCTGTACAGCAGTTGATAAGATTTCAACTGAAATTGCAGGTCGCATAGTCCCTCTGCGGTGGCAGAGCTTTTTGTTGAGATATCATGCAGATAAACACAGACAGACACTTCCCCACCGTCAGTGTGGGTAGATGGATAAGTGGCTGTGTTTTTCTTTTTACCATTAACCTGTCAGTGGTCATGTCCTGTTTTTGATAAACTTTTAATATATAAGCGTAGTTTCGATCAGAACCCTTTGCAATACACTGAACACTCACGCAGCCATTTTATGGACATTGATTGTATAGGTTAATGTACGTTTGCCGGCACCTTTACTTAAGTACTGGAGGATTTGAGCAACGTTTTACTGCCTGCCTGCCCTTGCTGATGACATCTAGCAGTGATGTGCGGATCCTAAAATTTTCAGTCCGCATTGATGTGGTTTAAGTTGTCGCTATTGCCAGATCAGCGATTTGACTGTAAGTGCTGCAGTATGTTTACATTTCCTTGCCATACCATGTTTGCCAGAACAAGCTGCTTAGACAGGAATGAAGAAATTACGTCACTGTCAACCTATGTGTAAATGTCCTGCCGTTAATCGGCACATGACTGGCGTCAGTACAAGTACTGAATACTCATTAGCCAACAAAATAGCAGCATGTAACGGACGGTAATTTGTTCTGTAAAACAATATTGAAATTAATCGTACTTTCTATAGTGTCACAGCAGATACTACCAATAAAATATCGAGGAATAGTACCCGCATCCGTCTGCATTTACAATTTCTCTGGAAACAGATCTGCGGTCAGTCCATGGATCCAAAAACTGCTGCGTATCTACATCAGTTCGAGGACGGATCTGCAGTCTACACATTACCGGCAACTAGTGCATTCAGATTAGGGACGAGAATGCTACAGTTTTCCGCAATGATGTCAACTATGCTGTTTCCATACCTTATCGGTATTGGAGACCTGCACGGGAATGGGGATCATGGGAATCCACATGGATGGAAGCTAATGTTGCGGGGTTCCTGCGGGGGTGGAAAGATATGTCGTGGGATCCTGATTGGGGAAAGGGTGGATGTAGCAGACCCCAAAAACTTTAGAATTTTGTGAACGTTTTTTGTGGGTTTTTCACCCCACGTGGGTGACATTATATATACCAGACGAGTATACAGTGGCATGGAAGAGTGTGCAATGGGTTCAATCTGGGTGAGTGGGGATGTTGCAGCAGCTTTGGTGATATGCTGGTCCTGCTAACTTCAGAGTTGCTGATGAAGGATTGAAGTCTGCCTGCAGTCTGTTTGTCATGGAAGTTGGTTGATTTGTGTGTAGGATCATCTGTTGCTACCGGCAACAGCTCACAACAAGACAATGAGGCCACGCATGTCAGTCATGTTGCCTGCCATGGGTCTTAATGGTGCGTTGGTTCGTGCTGTATTGTTACACTGCACACGGGCGTGTTTGTGTTATTTGTGAAACTTGAGTGTTTTAAGATCTTTACAGCTGCCTGTGCAGTTCCACATTATTCACTGTACTTTTTTGTATCAGTCTTTGTCACTGACCCGCATAATAATAATAATAGTAATGTCACTTGTAAAGCACGAAATTTGCAATAGGCAGCAAATGATGTGGACTTAATGAACACTTGATGTCTGCCCCTCGTAAAAATGTTATATTGGAACATTCAGAACCATAGTCAAGCAGTGCAGTCTGTTGATCAACTGAGTTAAGGTTGTACATTCCGCTCGACATCGAATAGGTCTTTTCAGAGACATTCTTCCTAGACAGTCTGTTGGCTTGGTGCTGAAGAAACCAAACCCAGCACAACAGAAGCAAGCAACACAGGAATGAATTGATCTAAGCTAACACAAAAACACCCATAAATGCTGAACCTAAACAAGGACACAAAAATCACAATCTAAACGTAAACCGACATGCAAATTTACATTTAAGAACTGTTAACATGTGTATGTGTAGCATTGTGCACAGCTGACATATACAACACTCCATTGAGCAGTGGCCTAAGAGCTTTGACACTGTTAGCGGATGATGTAAAGTGCATCTGGCTTGTCAGATGCTGCAATATCACATTGTGTCTCAAACAAGTTAACATACTCTGTCTGGCTATAACTGATTTTGGCAGAAATATTACTGAGAATGGAAGCAAAGCCATCAAAAAGACGCTTTGTTTTCCACATCACGTAACTAGTGCTTCTGTGTATTACCTGCCAAACATGGAAATTACATCTTTTCACTCAAATTTGTGAACTATTTACATACAAATTTTGAAGAGTCAGTCGAGCCTGGAGTGAGTCCTGAAAAGAAGTGCAAACTGAGTAAGTGGACGTGTTGATGTCATGTTGCAGAGACGACGCAGTCGCCTGTCGGCAGTATAGCAATGATGCAGATCGACTGTGAAGTTACGGCAACGAGACTTGTTCACATTGACAGGTCGGCCGTGCCTCATCACATGCTGAACAACACAAGCTCCTCTCAGCAGCAGCAGCATGCGGACTTTGACAGCCGTCGTGCATGGGCCGTGACTGACGCTGAACACTGACACTAGCAAAATGTTGCTTCGTATCTCTGCATTCCACTCAACCGTGCGGAACCAGGATATCAATATCAGTCAGGATCGTAAATCGGGAATCAGCGAGTTTGAAGCTAAGCAGAGAATATGAAATAAAGAAAATAGAAACTTAGCATAGAATGGGAAGCTAGAGAGGAAGTCGGATGCACGGAGTCGGGGTGTGGGGTGACGAAAGTGACCGGCAAACTACTGTAAACTGAAACTGAAACCAAAGAAGCTGAAATGTGACAGAGACAAGACAGCAGAAGTGAGCGAAGCGGCAGTTTGTGGAAGTAGCACGAGTAAAAAACAGTGAGTGAGTGATCAAGTGTGTTTGTGTGAGACATTTCTGAATTTATCCGATGTTTTCGAATGGGTGACTGGGGGGCATCTGAATATAAAGAGTCCAGTTTCAGCTGCCGCAATAATTTCTTTTGGGAAGGGCAGTGCATCCTGGACTGAAGTACGTAGTAATAATAGTAGGGAAGGATGATGATGAATAGAGTACAGTTGTCTGGTTGTTGAAACTGTCTCTCTTATTACACGGCTGATAAATCTCATTTCACGGTAAACATATCTTGTACTGTGTTGCTGGTGAATTTGAGTTGATGTCGTTGACTAAAATGGAAAGAAATTAATGTGTATAAATAAAATAAACGCAACATTTATGTGATAAGATAGACAAGACGAACTGCCAAACCTGAAGATGTACATGCACTTGCACATCCTAAAACGTCCGTAGTCAATGTGTGATGCTTGCTTGCAGCATTATCCACATTGGAAGATGCTATAGTCTTTTGTTGCGTAAACAGCTACTGTTGCTTTCAGTTTGTAGCCGTCCGTGGTAACCATCACGCTTGTTCTGTGCTGATGTCTGGTATTGTGAGTTCAGAAAAGGAAAGCGGATGTTTTGCGTACACTATAATACTGTAGCATCAAGGTGATCTGCACATTATGAAGCATAAAGTTTAAATTTGTAAAAAATAAGACAGATTTATATTCTACAGATGCAGATGTTTATTATGTGGTTAAGGGCCGGTTTTTCCACCGCAAATTAATCTTTCATTAACGTTATTGGGAGATTAACTCCCATTAATTAATGGAGTTAATCTCCCATTAACGTTAAGGGGAAATCAATTTGCGGTGGAAAGACCGGCCCTTAATCATTAGTAATACTTTTGAGTGAATTAATACCTAAAACTCAGTTTGGTTAACTTTCATATGGATGATGAACATGTCATGCCAAAGATATTGTGAGTTGGAGGTTTCCTGGATGCTTCTTTTGTGTTTTATCTAAGAGAAACATTCAAAATTCAGACCAACACAGAAAAGATATTATACAATGAGAGTCATTAGGCATGGATATGTTATAGAAACTGAAGAACAGCAATTACACAAAATGTCACATTGAACTCATAATTAGGTCTTGTGGTAGTTGGTTAGTTTCCACCGTGTTTTGTTGTGTAATAGCTTAAATGAGCCTCCCCTATTCTTTCCCATTTTGGATCGTCACTGAACAAAAAGGCAATGAGGTCGGGATGTTACTGTATTGTTGGCCACCCTTCACATGGCGGCACTAAATATCCACCCAGACCTCGCCCTCGATGTGGTTAAAATTTTTGTGCTGAAAGGGAACGTTAATCTCCCAACCAACCAAGCCAAAGATATTTTTGTAAAGGTTAGCAAGTAGAAACCCTTTATATCAATGTGTTCTTGTACGGTGTAAAATGCAGTGCAGAGTGCGAGTACATTATCATAAACAAAATGTGTAAAGTACGGGCAAGTCTGTACTATAAGTCTGCCGAGGGTGAGGTAGAGGTAGGGTTTACAGTAGTGTAGTGGTGTTAAAATAATCGTCATGTTGTGGATGTGTTGTTTAGCTCATCAAGCAGAGATGAGTTTGTAGTTTGTGGGGTTTAGAAGAGTTTATTAGGGTTATAGGTAGAGTTGCTGTCTCAGTTTCACATAATGAGCAGTATCTGCTGGTTGTACGTCCCATCTGCGTTGTTTCAAAGGCAGACGGGACACGTAACAACATTTTATAATATTGTATTTAACAGAACTGTCGACTTTTACTGTTGGATATTTCAGTACTTGTTGAGCTCTTGTTGTTTTACTGGCCAAGTTTTCTGGAGATAACTGCATGTTAGGCAAATCTCCCAAAATATGAAACAGGGTTGTGTATAAACAGGCAGTAAGTATAGACACAGCAAATGTGGTTGACATCTGGCATATTGCATGGTTGTAATGTAATAGGATTGTGAGCAACTTATTTCATGTATTTGGTTCCAGTATATTGTATTTATGTGACGATCTCAGTGAACTGAATGTATATCCGTCATAGTGGTGATGTAATCCAGTGATTCTGGTCTTTTCTGTTTGTCTGTATTTTAGGGTAACTTAAAATAATGTGAATATATTTTCTAACTGGTGGGTGTACTCTAGGTGCACTTTAGTACACAGGGCAGTTGATTAGATTTTTGGTATGATAGTTCCAGACATTTTATACATATCCACTGGGTAGGCTGGGTTACTTTATTTTTGCTAAAACCAAAGTCTGAAACCTTAGTCTAAGACCTGTAATCCGGTTTATGACCCAGTTAATGCGAAACGTGAAGTGACACTAAACTTTGATCTGAGACCAAAGTCTAAAGACCAAACTTACCGCTTAAACCAAGTTCAAGACCAAAGTTTGGTTTTAAATCAAACTTAATCTGAGCAGTCCCGTCTTAAACCAAACTGTCCTAATGTATTTAGATAGGCAGTTATCTCTAATCATTTAAGAGTTAAGAGTAGTCTAAAACCAAATCACTTTATCTTTTGCTTAATTTGAACTCGGTCTAAAACCAGGTTTTAGCTGTTCAGATTAACTTTGGTTTTAGACTGAGGTTTTAGACTTTAGTTTTAGCGAAAGATAAAGTGACCCGTTGTCACTGCTGCATTTTGCTGTCATTCACTAGATGGCTCCAGAGTGCTTTCTGGATCAACGTGTTTATGGTAATGCCTGAAAAGAAAACATGAAAAGTCTGTGCTTCTGAGTTGTTTTTGAATCAGATGAGCAGCTAAGAAATAGCATTATGCTTAGTTTTCTGCACCGTTATACCTAAGATAGCATCCAAAACTTTGCAAATGTCATTTCAATTATGATTTTGTTAAGTTCCAAATTAAAGGGCATTCCAATGTAATATGATGTACAACATGTTTGTATGTCAGTTTTACGGAAACGTTTACCTAAGTTATTGTTAGAATTGTTATGTGGATAACATGAACATGAACTAGCAGCTGATTGCAACTTGCTGTGTAATGAATAGCTGAATGCTCAGATATTTACTGCAAACAGATATCGATGGATGTAAAATTGTATGTATATGAGATTTCATTTTATTGGATCTTGTCTTATTTTGTTTGTTAACAGCATGAATTATGCAGTAAGTAGACGGTAGTTGCGCTCTTTAGTTTGCCTGTGCAGAATTATTAGAAATCTGTGCATATTGTCATTATCACTATATACATTTTTACTTTCTATTTGTAGAGATCCGAGACTGTAATTATGATTGTCATAGTGTGCACACAGTTATCATTTGCTAGCATGTTTAGTTTTGACATGTATCTAGTAACTTTTCACAAATTTAATTGTATCATACCACTGTTTTCATTTTCTGTTGTAATTATTTGTTATCCACGCCAGCTGTATAGCCGCCGTCATGGGGTTGGGAGTTAGTTGCTTCTGTCTGTTTGTTAGCCCGGGGCAATGCCACCTCCCTCTTTTATCCCTACAGTTCCTCTCCTACTTTATCTTTTAGTATCTTTTACTTTTTTCTTTTTCCTTTTTTTACTCGTTTTATCTATTTTCTGGCTTTCTGTCCCTTCCCATTCTACCAGAATAGTTCCACTCCATTTACAGGCCTTATGTCGTAGATGGCAACTAAACCTGGATTTAGTTCTTTTGTGTTGGTTTTATGTTATATGTATTTTTTAGATAAGGATGCATGCTTGTTTTTGTAGTATTTAATTTAGTTTTGTCTTTCTGTGTGATAGTTGTCTCCCACTGTTGTAGGCGCAAGGGTAATAATTTAAATGAGCCTCTCTATCCCTTTCCCTTTTTGGGGGCTGCTGAACAAAATGGTGGCCAGGGTTGAGGTTAATATATCGCTGGCCTTCCTTTACTAGGCAGGGATCGCTTTCCACCCCTGACCTTTCTTCTCTGATATAGCTATATTAGTGCTGAAAAGGAACGTTAAACTCCAACTAACTAACTAACTAACTGTCTGTTTGTCCACGTTCTAAAAGGAAAACGGTTTCATCTATCAGCACCAAAGTTGGTAGGACCTCGGCATGCGCTGACCCTAAGGTCAGAGGTCAGATCCTAATCTCAAACATCCGGCATGGGTTTGCATGTCAATATGACTGCACATTTCTCTAGTTAAATTAATTTTCTGTTCATGTATAAGATGTCAGGAATATACTTTATTTTTGACTGGTACTTCATCTACCCCGCGTGGGGCCTGGGTACCCCCTTTCCGCCTTTGCTGCTACCTTGTCCATTCACTTCCTCATCTTTTGCTGTAATTTTTCCCTTTTTCCTTTTGTCATTCACTTTACTTATTTTCTTGTATTGTCCATCCGATCCCTTTCTAACAGAATCGTCCCACTCCGTTTCCAGGCCGGCGGTTATAGGAAATGACCGAACCTGTGTTTAGTTTGTTTTGTTCATTATTGTGTTATCTGTATTGCTTAGTTAAGATTTATTCTGGTGTTTTGTTGTAATACGTTTAGTTATGTCTTGCGGTGTGATAGTTGTCTTCCCCTGTTGTAGGTGCTAGCATAATAATTTAAATGA
>Ga0066187_1000608_pt1 | contig 11753 bp, 9 predicted proteins | sample WorMetexBAHAMAS1_FD_58706 | JGI IMG/M metagenome (GOLD analysis project Ga0066187, IMG submission 58706) | Marine gutless worms symbiont microbial communities from Max Planck institute for Marine Microbiology, Germany - Inanidrilus exumae... | ecosystem: Host-associated > Annelida > Digestive...
CGCGAATGCATGAAGCGGAGCGGTCAGGCCTTGCGGAAAAGCTCCCGGGCCAGCGCCCGGGGCTGGGCTGTGTGGGGATCACGACCATGCTTGCCGCACGAACGGCAATCCGCGATTCGGTCTCTGCATGCGGGGGGCTGTCGACGACGACCACGTCGTGACCGCGGGTCAGGTTGGCCACCTCCCGGGTGCTGCGCCAGCCGGTGCTGCTGACGAAGGTGATGCCAAGATCGTCGTCGCCCTTTCGATCGATTCGGGCCTCAAACCAGTGTTCCAGGCTGGCCTGGGGGTCGATGTCGATGATGGCGACCGACTTTCCCGTCCGTGCCCAGGCGACCGCAAGATGCGCCGCCAAGGTAGACTTTCCGGCGCCGCCCTTCTGCTGGGCAATCGTGAAGACCTTGCCGGTCATGTTATCCCACCCTCATGTAAGGCTGACCAATCGGCGATGTGGCGCGAGACTAACCCATGTTTGTCTTACCCCCGTAGAAAAAATGTGAACACGTGCACGGTTGACTTGCGTTGTCGGGAGGCGCAGCATCTTCACGTCCGACAATCTGGATGGACATGGCCGTGGCTCGCCTTGAAGGGTCACTGGAACAGAGGCCACAGAGCACTGTGGCCCCGGTGAAGCGGACCATCACCGCGGGTGGCCGCTGTCACATTGGGACGCGAAGCATCCCGGAAAAAAGGAGCCGTCGAGCGATCGGCGGCTTCTCTATGGCGGCCTTGCGGCCGGCGCCGCGGTGTGCTGCAACGGCGTCATGACCGAGGTTGTTCCCATCGACGACACGTCGATCGCCCGCGCCGCACGCATCCTGCGCGAAGACGGCCTGGTGGCCTTCCCGACCGAGACCGTCTACGGCCTGGGCGGGAATGCCTGTTCCGACACCGCCGTCGCGCGGATCTTTGCCGCCAAGGAACGGCCCAGCTTCAATCCCCTGATCGTGCATGTCCCGTCGCGCGAACGGGCCGAGGCGTTGGGCCGGTTCGATGCCCAAGCCGCCAGGCTGGCGGACCGGTTCTGGCCGGGTCCGCTGACCCTGGTGCTCCCCCGTCGTGAGGCCTGCCCGGTCTCGCGCTTGGCGACGGCCGGCCTTTCGACCCTGGCGCTGCGCGTGCCCGGGCGGGAGGATGCCCGCAGGCTGCTGACGACTGCCGGTATCCCCGTGGCCGCGCCCAGCGCCAATCCGTCGGGGCGGGTCAGCCCGACCACGGCGGCCCATGTGGCGGAAGGACTGGGTGACCGGGTGGACCTGATCCTGGACGGCGGCCCCTGCACGGTCGGGCTGGAGTCCGCGGTGGTCGACTGCACCACCGACATGCCGACCCTGTTGCGCCCCGGCGGCATCGCGAGCGACACGCTGGAGGCGGTTCTGGGCGCCCGGTTGGCCGCCGCGACAGATGCCGACGAGGGGCCGAAGGCGCCGGGCATGCTGGCGCGGCACTACGCCACCCGCCTGCCGCTGCGCCTCAACGCGGCCTCGGCGGGGCCGGGCGAGGCCCTGCTTGGCTTCGGCCCCGTCACCGGCGCGACCCTCAATCTCAGCGCAAGCGGGGACCTGACCGAGGCCGCGGCGAACCTGTTTGCCTGTCTGCACAAGCTGGACGACCCCGCCTACAGCGCCATCGCCGTGTCGCCGATCCCGGACGACGGTCTGGGGCGCGCGATCAACGACCGGCTGCGCCGCGCCGCCGCGCGCTAGCGCAACGAAGCCGGACGGCCAGGAAGCAACGCCGCCAGGGGTTTTCCTGGCCGACCCGGCGGTCTATATCAGCGGGCGAACCGAGGGTCGGGCCGACGGTGCGGCAAAGGCCGGGCCGGCCCGCCCTTTCGAACCGGCTTTGCGTGATGCTCGATACCTCACCACTCGCCCAGATCAAAAAAGCGGTCGGCCCGAAAGGCTGGACCGACGACCCCGCCGAAACGGCGCCCTGGCTGGAAGACAGCCGGGCGGCGTATCACGGCGCCTGCGCCCTGATGGTCCGGCCGGCAAACACCGACGAAGTGGCCGACGTGGTCAGGATCTGCCACGCCCACGACATCCCGATCGTGCCCCAGGGCGGCAATACCGGCCGCTGCGGCGGCGCGACCCCGGACGAGAGCGGCGCGGCGATCCTCATGAACCTTTCCCGGATGAACAGGATCCGCGGGATCGACCCCGCGGACTTCACCATTACCGTGGAGGCCGGGTGCATCCTGAAGGACGTGCAGGATGCCGCCGCCGCCGAGGACCGCTTGTTCCCTCTCAGCCTGGGCGCGGAAGGAACCTGCCAGATCGGCGGCAACCTGGCGACGAACGCCGGCGGCATCAACGTGGTGCGCTACGGCAATGCGCGGGACCTGGTGCTTGGCCTGGAGGTCGTCCTGCCCGACGGCGAGATCTGGACCAGCCTGAAACGGCTGCGCAAGGACAATACGGGCTATGACCTGCGCAACCTGTTCGTGGGATCCGAAGGAACGTTGGGGATCATCACGGCGGCGGTTCTGAAGCTGTTTCCGCGCCCGACCGGCACCGCAACCGCCTACATCGCAGTAGAGACAATCGACGACGCCCTCGCCCTTTTTGCGAAGTCGAGAGATCGATGCGGCGAGACCCTGACCAGTTTCGAGCTGATCGCGGCGAATGTGATAGAAAGCGCGGTCCAACATATCGAGAAGACGGCCCATCCACTGAACACCCGATCCGACTGGGTCGTCTTGCTGGAGCTGTCCGGCAACGCAGACGACGCCACACAACGGGCGGCGCTGGAGCAGTTGCTGGCGGATGCAATGGAACAGGAGATGATCCTGGACGCGGTCATCGCCCAATCGGAACAGCAGCGAAACGAGCTTTGGTTCATCCGCGAGGCGGTCGTGGAGGCACAGAAGTTCGAAGGTGCGAATGCCAAGACAGATGTGTCTGTTCCAATCAGCAGCGTGCCGCTGTTTATCCGTAGCGCCCATGCAGCCCTTGCCGAGAAGTTCCCGGGCGTCCGGCCGTTCGCGTTCGGCCATGTGGGCGACGGGAACATCCATTACAACATCTGCCAACCCTTCGGCGGCGACGCAGAGGTGTTCCGCGGCCAACGCGATGCCATCGTGGAACTCGTCCATGGTGTGGTCCGCGACCTCGACGGATCGATCAGCGCAGAGCATGGCATCGGGCAACTCAAGCGTGACGCCCTTGCCCGCTTCAAACCGGCGCTGGACCTGCGGATGATGCGCCAGATCAAGGCGGCGCTGGACCCGAAGGGCCTAATGAACCCCGGCAAGCTGTTGTGACCGGTTGCGCGCGCGAAACAGGAGGCGACGGATGATCCCCTATACGGCCCCCATCAAGGACATGACCTTCGTCATGCGCGAACTGGGATTGCTCGACGCGGTGGCGGCGTTGCCGGGGCACGAGGATGTGACGCCGGACCTCCTGGATGCGGTGCTCAACGAGGCGGGCCGCCTGTCCTCGGAAGTGATCGCGCCGTTGAACCAGGAGGGCGACAAGACCGGCGCAGCGCTGGAAAACGGCGTCGTGCGGACGCCGCCGGGTTTCAAGGACGCATACGACGCATTCGTTGAAGGGGGCTGGAACGGGATCCCCTTCGATCCCGAACACGGCGGGCAGGGCCTGCCCTGGTCCGTGGCCACCGCCGTCCAGGAGATGTGGCAGTCGGCCAACCTGTCCTGGGCGTTGTGTCCCCTGTTGAACATCGGCGCGGTGGAATGCCTGGCGGCGCACGGGTCCGAGCAGCAGAAGGCGGTCTATCTGGAAAAGATGGTCAGCGGCACTTGGACCGGAACAATGAACCTGACCGAACCCCAGGCGGGGTCGGATCTCTCGCTGATCAAGGCCAAGGCCTTTCCGGACGGCGAGCGGTATCGGATCAAGGGCCAGAAGATCTACATCACCTACGGCGAGCATGAATGGACGGAGAACATCATCCATCTGGTCCTGGCCCGGCTGCCGGATGCGCCGGAGGGCGTGAAAGGGATTTCGCTGTTTCTGGTGCCGAAATTCCTGGTCAACGACGACGGCACAGTGGGCCCACGCAACGACGTCAAATGCGTTTCGCTGGAACATAAGCTGGGGATCAATGCCAGCCCCACCTACGTCATGGCCTATGGCGACGACGAGGGCGCGGTGGGCTACCTGGTGGGCGAGCCGCATCGCGGACTGAGCTACATGTTCACGATGATGAACAACGCGCGCCTGAACGTGGGGCTGCAGGGACTCGCCATTGCCGAACGGGCCTACCAGCAGGCACGGGACTACGCGAAAGACCGGCGGCAGGGCCGTGCCGACGAGCAGGATTCGGTGACCATCATCCATCACCCGGACGTTCGGCGCATGCTGATGACCATGAAGGCGCAGATCGAAGCGATGCGCGGTGTGATTTACGACACCGCCGCCGCGATCGACCGTGCCAAGCGCGACCCCGACCAGGCCGGGCGGGCGGACTGGCAGGCCCGGGTCGACCTGATGATTCCGGTTGTGAAGGCCTGGTGCACCGACCTGGGCGTCGAGATCGCCTCGATCGGCGTCCAGGTGCACGGGGGGATGGGTTTCATCGAAGAGACCGGTGCCGCCCAGCATCTGCGCGACGCGCGGATCGCCCCGATCTACGAAGGCACCAACGGCATCCAGGCGGCGGACCTGGTGGGCCGCAAGGTCTTGCGCGACCAGGGCCGCGCGGTCGGTGTCTACTTGCGGGAGCTGGACACGCTGCTGACCACCCTGTCGCGGACGCAGCATGAAGACCTGGGCGCGATTTTTGCGCAGCTTTCAAAGGCGGTCGATGCGCTGGAGGTGTCCACCCATTGGATTCTCGACGAAGGCACGCAAGACCAAGCAGCCGCGCTGGCTGGCTCTGCCCCCTATCTACGCCTGTTCGGCGTCGTTGCCGGGGGTGCCAACATGGCACGTCAGGCAATCGCCGCCGCCGAGCGCATCGAAGCGGGCGACGGCGACGCGGCCTTCCAAGCGGCGAAGATTGCGACCGCGCGTTTCTATGCGGAGAACATCCTGCCGCAGTCGCGCGGCTTGATGACCCCGATCACCCAGGGCCATGGCTCGGTCATGGGCCTGGCCGAGGACGCGTTCTAGGCGGCGACGTCGATCGGGCGGCGGTGGCGGCCGTAGAAGTCTGCACACTTCGCCGCAAACGCGCCGACAGGCATCGCAAAGGCGCGCGCATAGCCTGCATGGAACGACAACGGCACGGAACGGGTGCCGGCCTCGATTTCCTCAATCCAGGACGGGTCGGGCGCCCTGACCTGCTCGGCCAACTCGGCCTGGGTGGTTTCCGCTGCAAGCCGGCCTTGTTTCAACCACGTGCCCGCTTCGATCCATGCTGTGCGGTCGCTCATCGCTCCCTCTCTCGCCTTGTCGTTGACTGTCTCATTTGACATAGGACCAGACCGCCCGCAGGACAAATGCACGCGACGCATGGGGGCCATGCAAAACAGCAGGCGTTAGGCGTCGTACGGCTCTACGTCAGCCTTTTCGGGGAAATAGGACAGCAGCGTCTCCATTGTCCGTCCGGACACGGGATGCACGACTTGCGGCGCAATATCGCAGAGCGGGCGCAGAACATAGGCCCGCTCGGGGATGCCCGGATGCGGGATCTTGAGGTTCGGCGCGTTCAACACCTGATCGTCGTAAAGCAGGATGTCCAGGTCGATCACCCGCGGCCCATAACGCACGCCGGGTTCCCGGCCAAGATCCGTTTCAACCTGCTTCAGCCGCTTCAGCAGGTCCCCGGGATCAAGGTCGGTTTCGATCTCAACCGCCATGTTCAGGAATCGCGGCTGATCGGTCAGATACATCGGGGCCGTCTCGTAGATTGGCGAGCGCTGCACCACCGTCGAAAACTCCGCCACCATGGTGATCGCCTTGGCCAGGTTCACCGGCAGGTCGCCAAGATTGGTCCCCAGCGCAAGGAAGACGCGCGCCATCAGGACGTTCCCGTCGGCGGCGCGTCGGGGGCATCCGGCCGCGCCCTGATCAGCGCGTCCGTCATGCGCACGACGCGCGTCATGTGCCGGACGTCATGCACCCGCACGATGTCGGCCCCCCGGACCACGGACAAAGCCACCGCCGCGGCTGTTCCCTCCAGCCGCTCCTCGGGAGGCAGGTCCAGCGCCCGCCCGATGAAGGACTTGCGCGACGGCCCGACCAGCAGCGGATAGCCGAGTTCCTTGAACCGGTGAAGCTCGTTGATCAATGCCATGTTCTGTTCCAGCGTCTTTCCGAACCCCACGCCCGGATCAAGGATGATCTGGTCGGCGGCAATGCCCGCGGCTTCGGCCCGGCGCGCCAGCCCCGCCAACGACGCGGCCATCTCGGCAAAGAAATCGCGGTATGCGGGCGCCTCGTACGAGGCGCCCAGCCTTGCATCGCTCTGCGTGCTGACGCCGGCAGAACGATTGTGCATCAGGACCACGGGCACGCCTCTGCGGGCCGCCATGGACGCCATCTCAGGGTCCTTCGAAAGACCCCAGACATCGTTGACCAGGTCCGCCCCCGCATCCAGCGCCGCCTCGGCGACGCCGGCCCGGTAGCTGTCGACGGAAATCACCGCGTCCGGAAGCGCTTCCCGAATGGCTGCAACAACCGGCACGACCCGCCGGCGTTCGGTCTCGGCATCCACGGCCGCGGCGCCCGGGCGGGTGCTTTCACCGCCCACATCCAGAATGTCGGCGCCGTCGGCGGCAAAGCTGAGCGCCAGGGCGCGGGCGGCCGTGACCGGATCCCCGGACACGGCCGCCAGACCGTCGCCGGAGAACGAATCGGGCGTGGCGTTGATGATGCCCATCACGTGGCAACGGGTGCCCCACTGAAACCGCTCGGCAAGCCGCATCGGCCCACACCTTCCTGCCGGAGAACCGTATTCCGCCGGGCGGAGTCACAACGGTTTCAAGGCACTGTCAAGCAGCGCAGCCGACATTCCACGATACGGAACGCCGGCTTCAGGCGGGCCGCCCGCCAGCCCCTCCCAAGGGAGGTGACCCCGGTCACAGTATGGGGGCCGAGCCGGTGTCAGTTTGCCGCTGCACGTTACCGTGATATGAACCAGAGAGTATTGTGCCGATGTGTCGGATTTGCCATAAACCGGCGTCCTCCAAGGCAGGATTGTACGATACCAAGTAGGAGTGTGCACCGGCTGCTCCGGTCAGGGCGTTTCCATGAAGATCTACAGCAATATCCAGCTTTTGCTTGCGGCCGCAATGGTGGCATCGGTTGCCTTCGTCTTGCCGGCCAGCGCCGCCAGCGAGAAGGAACAGGCTGCGGCGGCATTTATCGAGAACCTTGCCGAACAGACCATCGCCATCCTCAACAAGGATTTGGCCGACGATGACCTCAAGGCGGCGATGACCAAGCTGCTGGAGGACAATGTCGCAATCGAACGCATCGGCCGCGTGGTGGCCGGGCAGTATTTGCGGAGAATGTCACCGGCGCAGCGGGTCGCCTATGATGACATGTACCGCGAATGGGTGATTGCCACGGTCACCTCCCGCTTCAAGGGCTTTGCGGATGTCGGCTGGGTTCTGAAGCAGACCTTCTCGCGCAAGAAGGACGTGATCGTCCGCACGCTGATCACGGACCCGGCAAGCAACGAAACCGTCAACTGCGACTGGCGGGTCCGCGAGATCAAGGGCAGGCTCCAGATCCTGGATGTGGCCGTCGCCGGCCTGTCCATGGCCGCGACCCAGAAGTCCGAGTTCGGCGCCATCCTCAGCCGCGACGGCATCGACGGCCTTCTGGCGCAGCTGCAGACCCAGATCGAAAAGAAATAGCAGTACGGGCCGGCAGGCGGACGAGCGGCTGCGCCGTCGGGTGTCAGCCCGGCTCGATCGGCACCGCCGTCGTTGCCTTGATCTCTCCGAGGGCGAAGACCGATTTCACGTTTGTGATACCCGGCAGCCGCATCAGGTGGTCCATCAAGAAGCGCGAATAGGCCTTCAGGTCGGTTGCGACCACGCAGAGGATGTAGTCGTCCTCGCCCGTCACCGGAAAACACTCGGTGACTTCGTCCATCGCCTTGATGGCGGTCTCGAACCGTTCGGCAGCGGATTCGCTGTGCTTCTCCAGGCTCACCTGCACGAATGCCATCACATCCAGGCCGAGGACTTCCCGGTTCAGCAGCGCCGCATAGCCTTGAATTAAACCTTCGTCCTCCAGGCGGCGGACCCGCCTGAGACACGGGCTCGGCGACAGCCCCACCCGTTCGGCCAGTTCGGCGTTGCTGAGGCGGCCGTCCGCCTGCAATTGCGCAAGAATTCTGCAATCGATGCTGTCGAGGGCGTAACGTCCGGCTTCCATTGCTCGCTATCTTCTGCCAAGTATAATCAGAATATGCCGCTTTTATGCTAACTTTATAGCTCTAAGGAATGCTCTTTGCACGATAATTCCGGGGATCATGGAATATAATGGCGCAGCTTTCGGAACGCACCAACAGGAAACGCACGAAATGACAGAGATCGCCACGATGACGGCCAAGCAGACCGGTCAGGACCTCTGGGACAACCCCATGAGCACGGACGGGTTCGAATTCGTCGAATACGCCGCCCCCGATCCGGCCGCCCTGGGCGCCTTGTTCGAGTCGATGGGATTCGAGGCCGTGGCGAGGCACCGTTCAAAGGACGTCACCCTGTACCGGCAAGGCGACGTGAACTTCATCATCAACGCGGAACCATCGAGTTTCGCGCAGTCCTTCGCGCGGGTTCATGGGCCCTGCGTCTGCGCGATCGCGTTCCGCGTCAAGGACGCGGCGCAGGCCTACAAGCGGGCGCTGGCGCTTGGTGCCATCCCCTACAAGGGGGCGGTGGGCCCGATGGAGTTTAACATCCCGGCGATCGAGGGCATCGGCGGCAGCCTGATCTATCTCGTTGACCGCTATGGCGAGCAGTCGATCTACGACGTCGACTTCGAGTTCAAGAAAGGCGTCGACCGGCACCCGGCCGGCGCCGGCTTTCAGTACGTGGATCACCTGACCCACAACGTCAATCAGGGCCGGATGAACGTCTGGGCAGCGTTCTACGAGAAGCTTTTCAATTTCAAAGAGGTCCGGTTCTTCGACATCGAGGGCAAGCTCACCGGGCTGCGGTCGCGCGCGATGACGTCGCCGTGCGGCAAGATCCGCATCCCGATCAACGAAAGCTCCGACGACAAGAGCCAGATCGAGGAGTATCTCCAGGCCTACAACGGCGAGGGTATCCAGCACATCGCCCTGCACACCGACGACATCTTCGACACCGTCGACACGTTGCGCGGCAGCGACGTCGCCCTGCTGGACACGCCGGACACCTACTACGAGCAGGTCGATACCCGCCTGCCCGGCCATGGCGAGGATGTCGAGGCCCTGCGCAGCCGCCGCATCCTGATCGACGGCGCGCCGGCAGAAGGCGGAGGGTTGTTGCTGCAGATCTTCACCGAAACGGTGATCGGTCCGATCTTCTTCGAGATCATCCAACGCAAGGGCAACGAAGGCTTCGGCGAAGGCAATTTCAAAGCCCTGTTCGAATCGATCGAACTGGACCAGATCCGGCGCGGCGTTCTGAAGGCCTAGCCGCCCCTTCGACACCCGAACCCCACAAGACGGGCGCCCCAGGGCGCCCGTTTCCGGTTGTGCACCACGGCAATCCCACTAAAGTAGCGGCGGCACGCGCGGACGTTGCGGGGGTCCGTCGGGGCACTTGGACGGATTGCGCGGCGAGAGGCGGCAAAAAAGGCGGTATGCGGGACCGGCTCGGACGGCTGAAGATCAAACACCAGCTTGCGATTGCAGGGAGCGTCTTGGCGATCCCTCTGGTGGCGTTGGTCGGCCGCGACATCGTCGGCCATATGGACCGCATAGAGGCTGCCCGGACCGAGATCCGCGGCCTTGGAGAACTGGCCCCCTATCGCGGCCTGCTGCGCGCGCTGCCTCGCCATCGCGCCTTGGTTCAGATCCGCCTCGGCGGTGACGCATCGGTCGATCCCGGAATCGCGGCGCTGGTTACGGAGATCGACGGCCTTGTTGCAGAGGCCGGATCCGCTGCCGGCGGGTCGTCTTCCGAAACGCCGCTGCCCGTCGATCTGCAGCCCCGGTGGGATGCCCTCAAGTCCGGCTGGCGCGGACGTTCTAATATGGACGTGGCAAGCGACCACGCGGTGCTGATGGATTCGGTTGCCGCCGACATGGAAGGTTTGGCCAATCGCTCTGGCCTGCTGCCGTCGCGGTCGACAGAGGCCTACCGCCTGGCGCAACTGGTCGTCCGCCGGGTGCCGGCGCTCATCCGTTCGCTTGATGAGGTCGTGGCATCCGGCCAGGCACGACTGGAAGACCCGGCATCCGGCAATACCGGCATGACACTCTCCCGCCGGCTGTTTTCCCTGGACCTAGCCGATACCCGGTTGCGGGAGACCCTGCGATCCACCGCACTTGCGGGATCATCGGGAGAGCTGGATGACGCGCTGAGACGCCTCGCGGCAACCGTGTCCGCCCTGGCGGATATCAGGGATACGCCGCCGACGGAACAGGATTTCGTCGACCTGGGCGAACAGGCACTGGACAAGGCCGTTATCATCCATGATGCCGCGACCGATGCGCTGCGGCGGCACCTGTCCGAAAGGGTCTCGGACCTGGAGGCCGCCCGCAATGCGGAGATTGCGGCCCTGGTCCTGGCCCTGGCCTTGATCACGCTTTTGCTGGCAATTGTTGGGCGAAACATCACGCGGCCCATCCGCAGGGTTGTCGACATGTGCCGCCAGTTGGGTGCCGGCCGGTACGACCAGGATTTCGACCGCAACGTGGGCGGCGATATGGGTGTGGTCATCAACGCGCTTGGCGACCTTCAACGCGAACTGGCACGTGAGAAGCACACGCGCCAACAGGCCGAACGCGACCGCGAGGGCCTGCGCGACCGGTTCGTCCAGGCTCAGAAGATGGAGGCACTGGGCACTCTGGCGGGCGGCATCGCGCACGACTTCAACAACGTGATCGCGGCCATCATCGGACAGGCTGAGCTGGCACAGTTCGCGTCGCAAAGCGGCAAGCCCGTCCAAGACCGGCTCGAACGCGTCGTCAAAGCGGGCCTGCGGGCAAAGCCCGTGGTGCAGCAGATCCTGTCGTTTGCCAGACCCGATGCCAGCGTGGAGTCCGAACCGGTCCGTCCATCGCAGATGTTGCGCGAAACGGTCACGCTGGTGGAAACGGGTCTTCAGGAGCCGATAGCGATCGACACGAAGATCGACGACGGCGTCGGGCCGATTATGATCAACCCGTCGCAATGCCACCAACTCCTGCTGAATGTCCTGGTCAATGCCGGACACGCCGTGGGAAACAGCGGCGCCCGGGTTGAATGCGGGGTACGCGCGGTCGAAGGCCCGGCCGCAGCGGACGGCCCATTCACCGCGGCGCCGGGCGACGATGCCCCGCCCCGCCATGACCTGTGGTTGAGTGGCCTGGGCGAGGGCCGCTATGCGAACTTCTGGGTCGCGGATGGTGGCAGTGGCATGGCACGGGACGTGTTGGCGCGGATCTTCGATCCCTTCTTCACCACCCGCACGGACGGCCAAGGGTCAGGGCTGGGTCTGTCGGCCGCCCAGGGAATTGTTCACGCGGCCGGCGGTGCAATGCACGTGGGAACGACACCCGGCGTGGGCTCGCGGTTCGGTGTTTTCCTGCCGCTTTGCACCGAGGCAGCGGAACCGGAACCGCTGGCAAACGAAGGCACCGTGCCGCCGGCCGGACACGGTCTTGTCCTCCTGGTCGACGACAACGATGACGCGTTG
>Ga0066187_1000609_pt1 | contig 11750 bp, 13 predicted proteins | sample WorMetexBAHAMAS1_FD_58706 | JGI IMG/M metagenome (GOLD analysis project Ga0066187, IMG submission 58706) | Marine gutless worms symbiont microbial communities from Max Planck institute for Marine Microbiology, Germany - Inanidrilus exumae... | ecosystem: Host-associated > Annelida > Digestive...
AGCGCCTCGAAGGTCGCCAAGCCTACGAATTTATCCAGCAAGAGTCGGACTTGACCTGACCAGACGGTCCAGGCAAGGAGACCGGAAGACTTATGCATGGCAGAGTCTTCAGCCACGGCACGGACCCATGCAAGCATCGATTTCGAGGATAGTGTTGTGACCAAACGACGCACTGCAGCCTTTGCGGTAAGGATACGGCTCGCCTATATTTCCTCTGTTGTCATCTGAGAGGATCACCACCATGCGTTACTATCACACCATGGTCCGCGTCTCGGACCTCGACGAATCGCTCGACTTCTACATCCGTAAGCTGGGACTGCAGGAAACCCGCCGCATCGAACGGCCGGAGGGGCGCTACACCTTGGTCTTCCTGGGCGCCGACGAGAACCCAGAAGCGGAAATCGAGTTGACTTACAACTGGGACCCCGAGGACTACACCGGCGGCCGCAACTTCGGGCATCTGGCGTTCCATGTCGAAAACATCTACGAGAAATGCCAGCACCTGATGGACAACGGCGTGACCATCAACCGGCCGCCGCGTGACGGTCGCATGGCTTTCGTCCGCTCGCCAGACGGGATCTCAATCGAACTGCTTCAGGCCGGCGATGCGCTGGAACCGGCCGAACCCTGGACGTCAATGGAAAACACCGGCTCCTGGTAATAGTGGCGTCAATCGCCGGCGGCGCGACGGTCTTAACCCCTGCGGCGCCGGGACCCGCGCCGTCCGCGTTTTTCGGCGCCACCGTCGGGCGCCGGAATGCCAGCTGAAACCGGGCCCAATGCCTGTTCTATCGCCGGCCGGTCCGGTGGCGCCCCGGGTTCATAATCTTTCAGAGCTTCGGCCATGGCCCGCAGGTGGCCCGGCGTCGTCCCGCAACATCCGCCGATGATCCGTGCGCCGGCGTCGCGGGCCATCCGGGCGTAATCGGCCATGATCTCGTGGCTCCCCGAGTAGACGATCTCACCGTCCTTGTATTCCGGTATGCCGCAGTTTCCCTTGGCGACGATGACCTCGCCGGCGGGAGCGACGCGTTTCAGTCCGAGAACGGTATCGACCAAGGTCCCGGGGCCAACCCCGCAATTGGCACCGAACGCAACCAGCCGTTTGGCCAAACCGTGTGAATGGTGAACGGCATCTTCGGGAGTCAGGCCCATCATGGTCCGCCCGGCCGTGTCGAAGGTCATGGTGGCGACGACCGGAAGGCCGGCTCGTGCCGCCCCCTCGACCGCGGCACTGGCTTCTTCGGCCGCCGACAGGGTCTCGATCCACAAGGCGTCGACGCCGCCTTTGGCAAGAGCGTCCGCCTGTTCGGCGAAAGCCTCGACGCCGTCCTCGAAACTCAATTCGCCGACGGGCTGAAAAATCTCGCCCGTCGGCCCCATCGATCCGGCAACGACCACCGGTCGGTCGGCACCATCCGCCACATCGCGCGCGATACGGGCGCCGGCGCTGTTTATCTCTCCGACCCGGTCCTCGTCTCCATGCAACTTCAAACGGTAACGGTTGGCTCCGAAGGTGTTGGTCAGAATGATATCGGACCCGGCATCGATAAATTGGCGGTGCAGCTTGGTGACCCGATCGGGGTGCTCCAGGTTCCAGAGATCCGGCGCTTCCCCGCTCTCAAGCCCCATGGCCATGAAATTGGTGCCGATGGCACCGTCGGCGAGAAGATAGGCGCGCTCCGCCAGCAATTCGCTCAACAGATCACGGGTCATTGGCCGACGCTCCCATCCGGACGAGATTCACCCCGCTCCCGCCGCTTTCGGGGGCGCCGCACGCCGGCTTCGACCTGCCGGGCTTTCAACCGATCCAAAATGGCCAAGCGTTCGGCATTCGATGCCGTCGACCAACCGGCGATCTCGTCGCGGGTCCGCCAACATCCCTTGCACAAGCCCGTGTCCTCATCGAGGACACAGATGCTGATACAGGGGGACACGACGGGTGATTGGGCATCCAAGGCAGTGATCCTGTCCGGTAGCGGGCACTGGCATCGAATTAATCACCCACGCGGGAAGATGCAAGCAGGGAGCGAGCAGCGGCCAAAGAACGGCCTATCTGCCTCCCCGGTTGGTGACGAAAATTCCGGAAACGATAATCGCGGCACCGATCCACTGCCAAAGGCCGAGCGGTTCGGCCAGGAACACCCAGCCGAGGAGAGCCGCCGAGACCACCTCCAACAACATGGTGACCGACGAGAACGCCGCCGGCAGGTGGGCCAGGGCGTAGGCGATCAGCCCCTGGCCGCCGACATGACTGACCAGGGCCAGCGTGAACAGGATCGTCCAGCCATAGAGCGTGACGGCGAGAAGTTCTCCTTCCCAAAAATAGGCGATCGGCAGGAGAACGGCAGCCGTAACCAATGTCGACCAATACATCACCGCCGATGCCGTCAGCCGTGCGCGCAATCGGCTGATGGCGACGATATAGGAAGCGAAGAAAAGGCCGGTCACCACGCCGTAGATATCGCCTTGCAGGCGTTCCGGATTAAGTGTCAGGCCGCCCCCGATCAGGAACCCGGCCCCGACGATGGCGAGCACCATACCAACCACGAAAACCACGGTCGGCCGTTCGCCGAAAAGGACGAACATGGCGATGGTTACGTAGATCGGCGCCATGGTGGCAAGCAATGTGGCGTTCGCCACCGTCGTGTTGACGATGGCCAAATGCCAGAAGAACAGGTCGCCGGCGAAGAACGCTCCGGCCAACGCCAATACCGCAAGGTCGCGGCCTAGCGGCAGTGGGATTCCCGTGAAACGCCGGCTATTGCGATCGCCATTACGCGAGTCGAAAAAAGCAAGGACCCACAGGGCCGGCAACGCCAGGAACGCACGGTGAAAGGCGCTGGCGATGGGTCCGAGTTCGCTCAGGCGGACGAACAGGGTCGATGCCCCCGCAAAAAAAGCGCCGAAAACGAGCGCCGCCAGCGACAGGGAGAACCCGCTGCGAGCGCTCAAGGCTTAGGACCCGCTCAGGGAATCGAGCCCCGAGACACTTCCCGGATCGAGGGCGGCGCGGACATAATCGTCAGCCTGGGCCCGATAGGCGAGCCAAAGGCCCTCGAGGATCTGCACGGAAAGCGATTCGTGCCAGTCGACGCGCAGATTGATTAACGGCCAGGACTGGTCGGCGGCCACGATCAACGCGGCCGAGTGAACGGTCAGTTCCTCTCCGCCTTCGGCGACGCCGGCGAGGAGGCCAGCCACAAGCCGTTCGCCCAAGTCGCTGTCGGGGGCTTCCTCGAAGCTTCGGACCATGGCTTCCGAAACGGCCGATGTCGGCAGGCCGCAACCGCCGGCAATCACCTGTTCACTGGCGGTCAAGAAATGGGTCGGCTTGATCGCCTTGCCTTGAAAACTGGCAGTCGCTCCATCGGTATCGACCAACAGGATCTGCCGGTACTCTTGATCGCTTCGCCCACCCATCAGCAGACTGAGCGCAGATTGCGCATCCAGGCCCGATTGCAGCAAGTCCAGCGTCTCGTGGCCGAGGCGCGGGTCGGCCACGTTCTGAACCGCGACGGCACCGGCACCCGAGCGCACCCACGGCGACCGCGCACCGATACCGATTTCCGGAGACGCGACGGCGACCCCCAGTTGACCCGTGCGTCGACAGCGCCCGACAAGAGAAAACGTCATGACATCATGGCTCCAAATCGGTATCTCACCGTACCCCTTTAGCGCCGCGGAGACACTCGAAAAGCGGGTTTTTCATTATTCCGTTTGATCCCTCGACCGCCGGGTTTCTTGCGCTATAGTCGTCGTCATGTTTGCACACGACACGGAACCGGACCGGACTTCGCAGCCGCTGCTGCGTCCGCATGAGACGCCTCCTTACGAAATCATCAATGCCGATTCGTCGAACGATATGCTTCTCGTTTGCGACCACGCCAGCCGAAAGGTGCCGGAGAGCTTGCATGACCTCGGCTTGCCGACCTTCGAGTTCGACCGCCACATTGCCTACGACATCGGCACCGAGAAGGTGACACGTAACCTGTCGAGAGCCCTCGACTGTACGGCCGTGCTTGCCCGGTTTTCTCGCCTGGTTCTCGACGTCAATCGCCCGCCCGGACATCCGGAATCAATCCCCGAGGTCAGCGACGGCACCGAGGTTCCGGCCAACCTAGGCTTGAGCGAAGCAGAGAAAGACCAGCGGGTAGAGAGCCTTCACGACCCCTATCACGACGCCATCGGCCACGCCCTGGCTCATATCTGGAACCGGGGAAGGCCGCCGGCGCTGTTTTCGGTGCACAGTTTCACCCCGCTGTTCGGCGGAACCATTAGACCTTGGGATGTGGGCGTTCTCTGGAAACACGACCCGCGTTTGGCCGTTCCGCTGATGGAGAAGCTGCGCGCGCATGGCTTGAACGTCGGTGACAACGAACCCTACTCCGGGCTCGATCTCGCCTACACCATCGACGTCCACGGGGGCGCGGCGGGCCTCGCCAACTGTGTCATCGAAATCAATCAAGACCAGGTCTTTACCGAGGCGGGTATTGAACGATGGTCAGCTATCCTCATCGAGAGTCTCGGTGAGATTATCAGCGACGAACGCCTGTACCGGGTTGAGAAATATTGAGGACGCCATGACCCGAAACGATCCCACATTCACGGTCGGCATCGAGGAGGAATACCTCCTCGTCGATCCCGAAACATGCGAATTGGCGATCGACACGCCGCCAGAGATGTTCGAGGAATTTGAGAAGACGCTTCCCGGATTGGTCAAACCCGAATTCCTCCAGTCTCAAGTGGAGGTCAACACGCCGGTTTGCCAAACGATCGCCGAGGCCCGCGGCGAACTCAAGCGGTTGCGAAAGAATGTCGCCGAGATTGCGGCGTCCTATGATCTGGCGATCATCGCCGCTTCGACGCATCCGTTCTCCCGGTGGACCTCCCAGCACCACACGGACAAGGAGCGCTACAACGTGCTTGCCCAGGACATGCAGGCGGTCGCCCGGCGGCTCCTGATCTGCGGCATGCACGTGCACGTGGGCATCGATGACGACGAGCTTCGCATCGACCTGCTCAATCAGATCAGTTATTTCCTTCCCCACATCCTGGCGCTCAGCACCTCATCGCCGTTCTGGCAAGAGGAACTAACCGGCCTAAAGTCCTACCGTCTGAGCGTCTTCGACGAACTTCCACGGACCGGTATCCCGACCTATTTCGATAGCCATGCCGAGTATAAGCGTCATGTCGCTGTTCTCGTCAAAGCCGGCCTGATAGAGGATGCGTCGAAGCTATGGTGGGACGTACGGCCGAGCCAGAATTTCCCGACCCTTGAGATGCGCATCTCGGACGTGTGCACGCGTATCGACGATGCCGTGTCCATCGCCGCGTTGTTTACCTGTGTTCTGAGAATGCTCTACAGGCTTAAGACGGAGAACCAGCGGTGGCGCCATTACTCGACGATGCTGATCGAGGAAAACCGGTGGCGGGCGCAGCGTTACGGCATCGACGAAGGGCTCGTCGATTTCGGAAAAGGGGAGATCGTACCGTTTCCCGACCTCCTCGATGAGCTATTGGACCTGACCGCCGAGGATGCTGCGGAACTCGGTTGTCGCGACACGCTGCAGCATCTGAGGACGATACTCGACCGCGGCACCAGCGCCCACCGCCAACTCGCAATCTACGACCGGATGATGGCGGAAAATGGTGACAAGACCGTGGCCCTGAAGGAAGTCACCCGGTGCCTAATCGACGAAACGTTGCAGGGCGTTTGATCGGGCTAATAGGTCCGGTCAATCAACCGTGTCGACGCGTTCGATGCTTTTCTTAAGGCCGGCCAAAAGCTGACGTCCGATATTACCGCCGTCGCCGGCGACCTTATCGCGGATCACGGCTCGCATGGAATCGATATGGCATTTTACGATCTCGACGGCCTTGTCGTCCTCGCGGCATCCCTCACCGGTGACGTCGAACAGCATTTTCCCGAACGTGGAGATCAGGGGATAACCAAACGTGCCGCCCTGGCCGCGCAGTTCCAGCGCCAGTGTATGAATTTCCGAAAAATGTGAGGCCCTTCGCCCGGGCTCCAGCAAGGCTTCGGTACACAGGTCAGAAAGCTTGGACAGGTACTCGAGCGCCCAGGTCGTGAAATCGAGCGCCGCCCTTTCCAACTGCTCCTCGGCCTGTTCGATCAAGTTGGCCGGAACCTCGCCCTTGACATTGCCGCCCGCGAAGCCGCCGGCGACCTTTTCCTTGAACGCATTCGGCAGCCGCCAGTACCAAACATCCGTCGGGCCTTCCGGTTTGACGATCTTGTCGGCGTTGTAGACGATTATGACGTCTTCTTCCTTTTTGTCGCGTCGCTCATCCCCGCCCATTGGCGGGCCCTCGCGCTTGCGCCGCCGGTCGGGACCGAAAAAGTCGTGGTTGGTGACGAACTGACGCGGGTAATCGACGACCTCGAGGACCCGCTCGTAGACGGAAGAGGCGGAAAACGGCTTGGCGACGAATTCCGTCGCGCCCAGATCGCGGGCCGAGTTCACGTAGTCGCGGTCGGCAGCGCCGCTCAACATGACGAACGGGACCATGCGGTTCGGGCTGTCCTTCGAGGCGCGGACCCACCGCAGCAGCAAAAGGCCGTTGATCGGCGTCATGACGAGATCGGAAATGATGATGTCGGGGCCCGGGTTCTGCCCCAGCTTCATCGTTTTCAAATAGTCGATCGCCTCTTCGCCGTTACCGGCCGTAGAGATGCGCGAAAACTGAAAATGCCGGAGCAAATCTTCAAATGTATTACGGATGTAGACGTTGTCTTCGACAAGAAGAACGCTACACCTGGAAAAGTCGTAAACCGCCACGAAGGGTAATCCCCGAACAGTTGATCAATGAATCTTATATTCCACCGGAGTCCGGGGCGCAACCTGTCGGGACCCGAGAAACCGTGACGCGGCGCTTGCAGCGGCTTCGTCGCCTCGCTAGTTTTCCCCGCCCACATGATGAGTGGCGATGGATACGGTTCAAGGAAAGGATCAAGAGGATGACGGAAGTCGGCGGCGTCGCGGGAGACAGATTGCGTTCCTTTATCGAGCGCATCGAGCGGTTGGAAGATGAAAAGAAGGCCCTTTCCGAGGACATCCGCGAAGTCTATTCCGAGGCCAAGGGGACCGGTTTCGACGTCAAAATCATGCGCCAAATCATCCGGCTGAGGCGAATGGACGCGAGTGACCGGGCGGAAATGGAACAAATCCTCGACATCTACAAACAGGCACTCGACATGGCCTAGGCGCGAGGCGCCGCAGGGTCAAATCTGCCGGAAGGTCCGGTCGACGAAGTCGGCCAGGATTTCGACGCATTCGTCACATGTCAAAACACCCGTATCGAGCATGACATCCGGTTTTTCGGGTTCCTCATAGGGGGCCGAGATTCCGGTGAATTCGGGGATTTGCCCGGCCCGGGCCTTTTTGTAGAGACCTTTCGGGTCCCGCCTCTCGCAGACTTCCAGGCCTGGGTTGAGGAACACCTCGCGAAACCCTTCGCCAACGGCCGTGCGTGCAGTTCGCCGGTCCTCTCTGTATGGCGAGATAAACGCGGTGACGACGATCACCCCGGCACTCGCGAGCAGTGCGGCGACTTCGCCGACCCGTCGGATGTTCTCACTGCGGTCATTCGGGGAGAACCCGAGATCGGCGTTGAGACCGTGACGCAGATTGTCGCCGTCGAGGGCGTAAGTTTGATATCCGTAGCCGAAGATCCGTGCCTCGAGCGTCGTCGCCAGGGTCGATTTGCCTGAACCGGATAAGCCGGTCAGCCACAAGACGCCGCCCTGGTGGCCTTGGCGGGACCATCGATCGGCCGGATCGATCAGGTGGCCGACGCTCGGGTAGATGTTGGCTACGGGCTCCATTCAACTGCTCTCATTGGTCGGTCTAGGTCGCATCGACGGTCAAATATCGGCCAACTCCGCGATAAAATCGGAATATATGATGCTGAGCGCCGTGTTCAGGGAATCGACGGCGTCGACGACGGCGGCACTGCCCGCGTCGTTTTCCGCCCGGAAGGAATTGAGATAGAGGATCTTGCCGTCGCGCGGCCGCCGTACGCCCAGTTCCACCTCGATCAGCGTTCGGCTTCCCTTTTCCTCACGCACCTGTTCCAGGTGTTTGATCCGGCCCGTCAGCACGTAGTTGGCCTGGGCGCGCATTTCCGGTGTGACGATACGATCGGCGATATTGGCCGCCCTCAGGAAAGACACCAGTTCGTCGCGCAGCATGACCGTCGACGGCTTGATCCAGAAGTGATAGTGGTAGGCTTTCATTTGGTTGGGGTTGGCGCTGTCCGAATAGACGATCGGGCGCTCCGAGGTCAATCCGTCGGCGACGAAGCGGTCGACCTCGACGGTGCCAGGCAGCAGCTTGCCGCTGGTCGAGGTGCCCGCATAGATGGCCTGCAGGCGATAGAAGTTATCTTCCGGAACCGGTGGTGCGGTGGCGCAACCGGTGACAATCAACGCGAGCACCAATCCGGCAAGGCTCCGGATCGATATTTCTAGACGTCCGTCCATCTCGTTTTCCCCACTCGTCTTCCCTCCGGCCACCCCACGCGGGCCGGTGTTTTCATGGCCGCTTTTCTTGATCTTGTTGCGGCGTACCACCGAGAAGCAAGCCCGGGTTCCCCCGGATTTGCCGCGAGAACTCGTTCATGTTGCGTGCCGCGCTTTCCATGTTCTGATTGATCGAGTCGATATGGCGCGAAACCGAATCGACGATGTAGCGTGTTTCGGCGATGGTCGATTCGATATCTTCCTTCGGATCGACGACCAGCCGGTCGATATCTTCCAGGACTTTGTCCATATTGGCCAACACGCCGTCGAAATCCCGTGTCGTCTTGTCCAGCTGCGCGAGGATATCGTCGATCGCCTTGCGGTTTTCCGGCGAAACCACCTTCAGGATCTCGCCGCTGACCGTCTCCATGTTGCCGGCGAATACCTGGATATCGTCGGCAATGACCGGAATGCGTTCCGTGATGTCGCGAACCAGATCCGTGATGTCCCGGATCATCACGTTGCCATCGCTCGTGATCAGTGCCTGGATATCCTGCACCGTCGCCGTGACGTGGCGGATCAGGGGTTTGGCGTCCGCCTCGATGAGATTCGCCAACTGTTCGGTCAGCGAGGAGACCGCTCCGAAAACGTTCGTCGCCGCACGCGAGTTGACCCGGTCGCCCGGGCCCAGTGCGGTCGTACTGACACCGGCGTGGATCTGCAATGCCACCGCGGAGAGGAGATTGGGAGCCGCGATTTCAACCTGGCTGTCCTCCGGTATCCGCCACCCTTTGGTGACCGTGAAATCGATCCGGAATTCCATGCGGTTGTTTCTATCCTGCGGTGTGACCCTCTCGACCTGACCGATGGGGTAGCCCTCGTAAACGACCTGGGTCCCGAACTTGACCCCCGTGACATTGTCGTAAACGGTGTAATAGTTGTCGACGGCACCGGTCCGGCCGGTCAATACGGCAATCGATCCGACCAATCCGACGATCATGGCGATCACGAACAAGCCGACAATGAGATAGTTGATCTTGCTGCTTCTCATAAGGCGGCCCCCTCGTCCACTTCCATGCCGGTGAGCCGGCTCAGGTATTCGTCGACATCGAGATGTTCGTCTTCCGGAACGCGGTTCAACAGGTTGTAAACCCGCTCGTTGCTCGAATTCTTCACTTCCTCGACGGTCCCAATCATCAAGATATGCCCGCGGTCCAATATGGTAATGCGATCCGCGATCTTGAACGCGCTGTCCAACTCGTGAGTGACGACGACGATGCTCATGCCCATGGCGTCTCTCAATGAAAGAATCAAATCGTCCAAGGCGGAAGCCACGACCGGGTCGAGGCCAGCGGACGGCTCGTCGCAGAACAGGATTTTAGGGTCCATGACACAGGCCCGAGCGAAGGCGGCACGCTTGATCATGCCGCCGGACAGTTCGGAGGGCATGAGGTCTTCGAACCCGCCCAATTCGACCACCTCGAGCTTCATGCGCGCCATGATTTCCATGGTTGTCCGGTCGAGCTCCGTGTGTTCGTAAAGCGGAAGCATGACGTTCTCGCCGACGGTCAGGGAACTGAACAGTGCACCGCCCTGAAAAGCCACGCCGAGCTTCTTCCTGAGATCGAAGAACTCCGTCTGGCTCAACTCGTCGATATCCTGCCCGAGAATCCGCATGGTGCCCTCGGTCTTGTTTTCTAGCGCCATGAGATGACGAAGGAGCGTACTTTTCCCCGATCCGCTGCCGCCCATGATGACCATGATCTCGCCGTCGCGGACTTCCATGTCGATTCCCTTGAGGATCATCCGTTCGCCATAGTGGGTGACGAGACCCTCGACCTCGATGACGGCAGATACGTCGGTCATCTCTCGCTCCCCATCAACGCGCTGACAAGTAGACGACGATCATCGCCGTAATGATGATCGCGGAAATCGCCTGGACGACGGAACGCGTCGTCGCCTTGCCGACGCCTTCGGCACCGCCTTGAACGCCAGCCCCGTTGACGACGCCGATGACGGCGATCAAGACAGCGTAGATGCAGCTCTTGCCGATGCCATGCAGCACGTCGTCGGCCGACAGAATGTCGGTGATCTCGTGGAAATAAGCGGAAAGCGAAATACTGAGTTCGGCGCGAATGTAGAGGCCGGCCAGGAACAGCCCGACAATGTTGCTCATCATGGTCAGGCAGGGAACCATGATCAACATGGCGATCATCGGTGGCACCACCAGATAACGCACCGGATTGATGCCCATGACCTTGAGCGCATCGATTTCCTGATTGATCTTCATGGTCCCAATGCGGGCTGCCAGCGCCGAGCCTGACCGTCCGGCGACGAGGATGCCGGTGATCAACGGCGCGAATTCACGGACGACCGCGAATGCCAGCCCGAATGTCACATGACTCTCGGCGCCAAAGATCCGAAGGGAGTAGATGCCTTGGATGGCCAACGTGGCGCTGATGGCGCCAGCGAGCAACGCGATGATCGGTATGGCCGTGATACCGATTTCCATCATCTGTTGCACGACCGCGTTCAGACGGACCGGCTGTTTGAGCCGGAACCCAAAGATCAGCCAGTAGATACTCTCGACGACCAGCACGCCGTCCTGACCGACTTCTTCGACCCCGGCGACGGTGAGGCGGCCAACTTTATCGGCAAATCGCGTGATAGGATTTGTTGGTCCACCCTCGGCCATATACACCCCGTCAGGTTATGGCCGCGATGCCGTCTTCAACGGTATCACAAATCTTGAAGACCTTATCCAAACGGGCAAGCTGCAGGACCCTGAGCGCACCGTCGCTGACCGACACCAACGCCAGGTTCTGTCCGACCTTGCGCGCGCTTTGAAAACACTCGACCAGCGAGGCGACACCGGACGAGTCGATATATCCGACCTTGCTCAAATCGACGAGGATCGGTTGTTTTCTTTGAACGCACTCCAACAACACCTTGCGCGCGTCGGGAGACGTCTGCAGGTCGACGTCGCCTTCGAAAGATACGATCACCGCACCTTCTTGTTCCGTGATTTCATGTTGCATCTTCTCAAGCAATCCGTTTTACCAACCTCAACAAATTACCCTTGTCGTCGGGCGGCGACAGGAACGAAACCTCGTCCATCACTTCCCGCATAAAATGGGTTCCCAATCCACCCGGCCGAAGGTCATCGAGCTCCCTGGGCTGGACCTTCGACGTATCAATGGTATCCGCATAATCCCGTGGCCGTGTGAGAACTCGCGGTCAGATCGTTGGATTTGATCTGCGGTTT
>Ga0066187_1000611_pt1 | contig 11737 bp, 10 predicted proteins | sample WorMetexBAHAMAS1_FD_58706 | JGI IMG/M metagenome (GOLD analysis project Ga0066187, IMG submission 58706) | Marine gutless worms symbiont microbial communities from Max Planck institute for Marine Microbiology, Germany - Inanidrilus exumae... | ecosystem: Host-associated > Annelida > Digestive...
GTCGGACGTCGCAGAAAATTTGGGGAGGTTTCTTGTACGGAGTGTACAGTCCAGGGGAATGACCCACTTTACATTTTGTTACCCAATGATATATCTGGAACAGCTGAAGCTACCGTCGTCAAATTTTGCATGCAGGTGGACTATATCAAGTTTTAGCTTTCGGATGATAAACCATCCCTAAAGGGGGCGTGGTCAGGGTCACATGACGCATTTTCTATTTTGATGCCCGCAATCATATCTCCGAAACGGCTGGAGGAAGAGTCGCTAAATTTTGTACGCAGTAGAATATATCAAATGCTAGCTTGGGATGACAGATTAGCCCCTAATGGGCGTGATCAGGCTCACGTGACCCGTTTGTTTTAAATTTTGCTTCAATCATATCTTTGGAGTCGGTGAAACTAGGCACGTCAAATAAAGTGTGCTGATTGATACACAGGAGTACCAGTGCATAAATGATAGATTACCCCAGAAAGGGATGTGTTCGGGGTCACGTGACCTCTTTAAATTTTGGGAACTAAGTGATAATACCGGTATCTCTGAAACGGTGCAAGATACAGACATGGTTGCAATGGAAGTCTAAAAAAGGAAATCGTATGTGGCCTATCGAATGGCACCATTGCTAATGCCCTTGAATGGCCTTGAGGGTCACTTTTGCTATTTGAAAACTTTCTAACTCCCGTACCTGGTGAAACGTAGCACGAATTTACTAACATAGCGCGTCGCGCGGACCATCTGCGATAGCTGAGCTTGTTGTTCATCAGTTCTTGAGTCATGCGGCAAGATATTACAACAATCGCATTTAAAAGTGTTAGTTTTAATGGTTCAAGAACGTATTCTCTGCAAGGAGCACCAGACTATAAAATTGATGGTGTTGTTGGACAACGTACCTGTAGGCCTACCAAGACGATCAGGGCCTATAAACCGAGGGAGGTGCCGCAACGACACGGTAACGGTGGAAGAAGGTTTCGATGCTTGTGCCGTTCGGCGTGGTCCCGTCTAGTCATCGATGTCGGTCTAGGACGAGAGATCGAGCGACGGTCAGACGTGACCTCGTGACCTCGACGAAGCACATCAGCGACGGCGAGCAGTGGACTGGACATCATTGCGGCGACGTCGTCGTGTCCACAGGTCAACGATAACTCAATGAAACACCGATCTAGACGCACGACCACACGCACGCACGCACGTCCATCGCGCACTTGTCGCTTGTTCGCTGCCGTTCCATGAACCTCGTCAGAAACCACTCAGCACAATTCCACCAGTTCACTGGCTTGTTTCGCACTATTATACAGGGTGGCACTAGCCATCGCAAGTGAAAGGTGGGAAAAATTTCGCAAGCTGTAGTGTGAAGATTTGTTTAGGAAACGGTGGAACGTTTAAGACTTTATTACAAATTTACTGCTCCGGTTTATGGAGAAACAAAGTAAAAATCAGTTAATAATCTGGTGGAGTCACGAACGAGAGTACAGTCGGTGTTGCCCATCCACTGTTGAATGCCGGCGCACAGAATGAAGACAGTGTGTGTCAATTTTCGCCAACACGTGCCACAAATCGGTTACCATAGCAACGTCCCTGAAGCGAGCCGTCGCAATCAGAATCTTTTATTATAAAGCCGACTTAGCCCTCTATATATTTTCTGAAAGTTTTGCGAAGATAAATCCAGACATTCTGGTGGAAACATCCGAAAAGTGCATATTTATGCCATCTGTGCACCCACCAACCCATGCAAATAAGCCACAATATCTCAGGGGTTACTGGACCAAACGTTCATCACATTTGTAGCCGTAGTAATTTTTTCATCGGCGATGTTAACGCAACAATCCGCGTTGCGATCCGTCCACCCGTTGTCGAGTGAGAGGGGCGACATATAAAAAAGAAAAGAAAGTAACATCAGCAAAACATAATCGCGCCAGCGGCACCGCGATGCCAGGCGGAGAGCCTTGAAGACCAGGACAGCGAGCTGACATTTAACCCACTGTCGCACTGGTAACCAATATAGCGGAGACAAGACCGGTGTAATGTGGTGACATCTTCGAGTGCCGGTAACCAAGCGTGTCGCAGCGTTTTCGACTGCCTGTAGACGCCGGAGCAGGCTGTCGGTGATGCCATATACGAGTGAGTTACAGTAGTCTAGGCGCGACGAAATGAACGCGTGGACGACTGACTGTCTTGGCTGCCTCAACCGACAGTGATCGTGCAACTAGATGCAGCTGGCGAAAACAACAATACGCTGACCTGCATACGGAGCTGACATGCGCCGACATTGTGAGGTGGTTGTCCAATACGACCCTAACATCTCGCGCTGAGGTATCCACGGTGTTAGTGGACGACGACAGAATTGGGACTTCGTGGTCACCGATTTTTTCCAAATTCAAAATACTGTTGTAAATTACGTTAGCCTATCGATTTACATGTACCTCAATTCATGACCGGGTTGTATTTATTGTTAAATTATTTGCCAGCACGCCTTAAATGTGACTTTGGATGTGGTTGTGATGCTAAAGAGTCAATCCATCACCTGTCTACGGATGCATATAGTGCACTGTTCAATGCACTTGATCCTGTAATTTGATTGTAATGGTCGCCGTAGCAACAACATCAGCAGCAGTGACATCTCAACAGCGCTGTCTATACTCTTTATACTGTTTTACCGCCGAAGTACAGGCTAATAACACTGTTTACCGTCTTCCTCGTGCATTGCTGTTTATAAGGCTATCATTTCTCGTCACTGCAGCAGTACCGGTAGTTGAAGCTGCTGCGGACGATGCAGTAGGCGACTCACGCTAGTCGCTTGTCCCTCGCGAATATAAACTTGAGTTATTTGACGGTAACTCGGCGTCGTCTGACCTGGCACGTGTTTGTTTCATCACTCTTTCGCAACTCAAAAGATACTCGTTGCAGAAATTACACCAGCAACAGTGGCGAATTCTGTTACCGGAGTCTAGAGTCTATAGACTCACATTTCACGGACAACTGCACAATTTTCGTTCAAGTTAAGCGAGCTCAAGCGCTCGGGATGGCATGCATTAAAGAGATCACCTACCACGCACTCGCTTATCCACGAATGGAATGAACCATTACGCCTTTACTTCCAGCCGGAGAGCATCACCGCACTTTGACCGGTACATGTACTCATTTTCGTTCCACAGAGGATAGGAGGCTGAGTTGGCCTGGAAACACATACACAAATGTATACAGCATTAGCAGTCACTTACTGAAATTTATCACCGCTAACTCCCAGGAAAACCTTGAAAACTAATTTCAGCAAAACATGATCCAGTTGGATTCATTTTCTTGGTGACGACTTTGGTCCAATTAAAGTAAGTTTTTGGCGATTTTTGCGCCACGATATGCGTTTCCATCAGCGTTCTCGTAAGTCTAAAAGAAACTTGAAATGGAAGAACGCATTCAGTCACAGATTGATTGGGGTTGAGAGAACGGCGATGTCTTGCGTCCTATGAGTGATACTTCAACCACTGGAGGTAGTTGTCGGTGAAATATTGTCGGAGTTCAATGCGCCGCCACGCCCACTGCGTTGTCGAGGGTAAAGGACACTGTTGTTGACAGAGTCAGCTATGGGACAGTCAGCTGAACGAATGACCAGTGGCTGGTCAGTGAGTGGTCAGTATGATGGGCGGAGTCGATGTCCAGCGGCAGATGTGCAATCAGTATGCATTGACACTCAACAGCTGCTCTATCTGTAGTGACGTCATTGACCTGGCTGCGGACACAGTCTCACTCAGCTTCTCAGGCTACAGATGAACAAGCCTCGCCGCCAACTGTCAGCTCGTTTTTCGTTTAATCGCACGCATATTTTTTCTGTTCTTACCATAAGCTAGACTCGCTTCAAAATCGTCTGCGTGGAGAAACATTTCGGAGAGCAGATAGCTGGGCCGGACTTCAAGCCTAACTATACACTTAAGCAGCGTTCTCAACTGATTTGGTGCAGTACGGCATTGTGTCGTCGTTTTAACAGCAAGTCCACAACATGCCGCAGTATGCTACAATAATACCGCACGACTGAAGAGCCAATGGGGCATCGCTTATCATGCACTTGGTCAACATTGGCAAATTTGCATATAACATAAGAAATGACGTAAAAACTAGGCCTAGTTAGAATAAAAGTTATCTTAGCAGTTAACGTTACGTCGTTGGCCATCACTGGCAAACATAGTAAACAACGCAACAACAACAAAAAAACAACCGAATCACACACGTTGGCCATTTTGTTGCATACATTTAGCATACATTTACATACGTTTACAACACGCAAGACAACGCAGGTACCATTGTTTGCGCTGCGTTGCGTTGCGGCGCCGGATGAACGCGAATTAGCTCACACGCTTACTTATATTGGACTCTGTACAGACACTGTCAAAACACTACTAAATGTTGATATCTCAGCATCGTATATTAACCTCTAGTGAGCATAGATACGTGTGAATATCTGCAGTTAATGATAGATAAAACGGGTATCCCGCCCATTCCACGCACTCCTCGCTGTAACTAGGCTTACTGCACCAACTCATATTATTCCATGTAACACTGTAATTATCGGTATGGAGTGCGAAGTATTGTGATCAGCGGGTTTGTCTGTCTGTCTGTCTGTCTGTCCCATCACATGTCACAAAAACCACACGCCCAAATTTTCTGTAAATGTTATCTGTGGTCGTGGCTATGTCTTCCTCTGACGACAGGCAATATGTTGTGTACTTCCGGTTTTGTGGATGACGTCATGCTTTTATATAATGGAGGGAATATGCCAGAATCAAAGATGATCGAACAGGTTCGTCCAGCTCGCCAGGTGGCGGCACCGGGGGGACGAAGCCTGCCGCCTCCAACTGCATCTTGTTTATTACTATTTCCTATGGAAAGAGTTGGCGTTCACTGTCGAACACATTTGAGTCATGCTTGAAAGATTCCAGGCAGTCTAGCGTAGACGTAATGAAATGGTGAACTCATTGATCACTGCAGTGTTTCGTCAATGAAAGGCTGCAGAGGTGGTAAAGTTGAGCCGTACTGCTGAGTACTGTATATATAGAGACGAAGAGAGTCGACTAGCAACGCTGTAGTAAACGCATTTATTGCGTCTGACGACGACGCAGACGCATCACGGTTGACTGACGTCGCCAGCAGCAGCAGCAGCAGCAGCATAATCAGAACAAAGGAGGCTATAGGACGATAGACCGAGATGAAATGAACCAATAAAATGCGGTGTTGCGCGAATGACGAATCCAGTCAAAGGCCGACCGACGCACGCACTCACAGGGCCGCAGTGCGTAGGTCAACACGTAGATACATCTTCTTCCATTTGTGAGACGACACGGTACTTAGGCCGAGGTCGAAAATGAGACAACTCGGTACTCGGTACGTAGCTTTGAATTTGTCGGCTAAGGCGAAGAAGACATTTTCGGAAGAGTAGACCTCTCCTACGGTGACAGTATGTTTTCTATCTCGTTATCTCACTCAAGCGGCATAGCAGTAGTGTATTACATTTACCAGTATTAAATACTGCCAAGTAGGGTGTGTAAGGCCAAGTTAATGGCATTAGCAACAACCCTGCAATGATAAAACAGTGCTATGAGCAATACAGAGAAAAGCGTGTATCTAACAGAAATAAACACATAACCAGTTGAAAACATTCAATGGACATTACGACGTAGAAAACTGTACAAATCGACTGATTGTAACCATGACTTAAATTTATTTATGCTAGAAAATCGACATCAAGTGTTAGGCTATTCCACACATTTATGACACAGTTTCCAAAGAATGATGCAACAGAGCAGTTTCGACAACGAGTCTTATTATGCTATTGTTTTATTAAAAACATCGACAACTTTTTAATGAGTAGAAATATTTAGTTATCAGTGTTTAAAGAATAGTGGCAATATCTCGTCAGTATTTGACAGACAAGTGCTTGTCAAATTGCCTCACACAATGTACCACGTGACGAATTACGTCAACTGTATACGGGTGGGCCATTGCGCTTGACAGAGCGAGAAAGACATCATTGCTGTTCTAAATATAACAACGGTTACTGCAGCAATCATCATGTTGCCATTTGATGACTTGCCACAGTCCGCCAAAGCGGTAAATAGAATATCGTTAAAGCTGCCGTTGTAATGAGACGGCTTTCTCAGCATTAAGCAACCTTAACCTGCTACGTCGGCGGGCCACCTGCGCACTGTATCCGTGTTAGGTACCGAGCTGTCTCAATCTAGAGATCAATGGCAGGCACCAGAACGTCATGACGTCTACCCATTAGCCATGCTGTCCTGCTCGATGTGGCCAGACCAGCGTCATTCTAGTATGACGATTGATGCATTCTATATTACTATTCAGTGATGCATGCATGCAGTTCTAGTTTATGATAGCCGCGTTCGGTAAACTCGACTCGAGTGTCTGATAAGAGTAATATCGTGGACCGCGGACTCTGATTGGCTGATAGCGATTGGTTACGTCATCGGGTGATGGAACTGTCTCATCAGTAGCAGAACGGTTGCCATAGAAACCGCCGTAAACGTATAGGCTACAGTTCGTTTCGATTTTTTGACGCTAAACTTTGTATTTTGCCACACTATAAAAAGCTAGCTAAATGTGTGCATATACCCCTGATGGGAGTGTAGGCGGGCCGTATTGGATAAACCACTAAGTCACGTGACGCATGGCCAGTGCGACGCCACGCCCACGGTTGCCTTCCCATCCGTAGCCTGACTCCTTCCTTGGCCGGTACCAATTTATACTGCTTGTTGACAGAGGCACATGTGTGTGTGTGTGAACAACTTGCCTGACAGTGGAACCCGCGACCTCCGACTCGCAAGTTTAACGTTCTAACCATTACACTATTAGGCCAAACCACGATAGCATGATGATAAACAGTTAACTGGAAAGTTGGGTCGAGTACTTTTATAAATGTTAGTATGACGACTGCGTTAATGCACGCTGATGACATTGTTGACAAGACAAGAGGCTTGTTGATTGGCAAGCGTGACAGTCATACAGTCGACTGCAGTACGTCGTGTGTGATCTGAGCTGAGGTGTAGATGTTCCATGCATTTCTCATCTCTGTCACTCATTCCGTCTCTCTCTCTCTCTCTTTCTCTGTCTCTCTGTATGTGAGAGAGAATAAACGATAATTGGTTCGACGTTGAAGCCGCTGGAGATATTTCTGTTTCCATGTCTTGCTCCTCTATGATACACTTCCGGCTTGACAAACTCTGTATGGGTTGTGTGACGTTTGGGGGGTTTGTTTCAATACTTTGTGACAGAGTGGGGCGACAAGGGCGTGATGTACCACTTAACTATTCCGTGCAGTGGGGACTATAGTTCTGTTTTAATGAATGGCGACAACATTTCACTGACAGATACTTGTTCGATTGCCTTTCACAATTTTGATTCATGAAATAGATAACGATGAAGTGGATACGTCTGCAGCCGTTGACTGGTGTTTTGTTACTGCTACATCTTCTCGGAAGTTCGGAACGCATGGTCCATGGACGACGGTTTACTTCAGAGTGTTTGTTAATAATTGTAATAATCGAAATGTATTGAAGGACTGAGTGGATCGAACGAGACAAAGGGCTTCATCGTGGACTAGCCGGTCTGTGGGGCTGCAGGTGCGAGCGACCACGCCTGCTGTCAGCTGCGACCACACGTGATCAGCTACAGAAGGCCGCGAGCCAAAGCACAGTGTGAGGTCGAACTAGGCATCATGATGTTGAGTGGCCGTGTTTTCATGTATATTGGTCCCCATTCTACCACATTCCACGGGAGACGGTGGCCTTGACAGCCGGTCTGCTGGGACGATGCACGCGGCTGGTCGAAACCAGCGCAATTACGAAATCGTCGTCGACGTCGTCGTCGCTGTTGTTGGTGCTGATGTGTGTGTGTGTGTGTGTGGTTCAGTGGCTGTCGTCGCAACAAAAACACAATAAACACTCGTCGTGACGTACCAGCCTTCTTCTGTCCACACCACACGTGGTCACGTGGTCCACCATGTCGGACACATGTCATGTCTGCCGTTCGATTAGCAGTCCAAACCAACTTCATCAATGCTTTGTAATCTACTACTGCTTGTTTATAATGTTCGTAATTAACGAAGTCTAATCGTACCTGCGACCACAAGTCTAACTCGTCCGCACAATTTACTATTGCACCTCAATAAATTGAGCGACCAATTAAGACTATACATTTGCACGATTGGGCACCGCAGAAAACTTTTCAACGACTGAACAAGTGCACACATTTTCGTCGAGTACCGTAATAAAACATTAGTTCAACTTTCATCCGTGTTTATCAAAACAGTTTTAAGATATTGAACAAAATATTTTTATTGATTTAATTTAAATCTTATCTTTGAAACAAGCATTTGAAGTTTTTTACAAACATAGTCGACGTCTTGAACATAATATACGAAATACTACAAAATAAATCACAGCTACGGCCATTTTTCTTGGGTTTTTCAATTCCTCTTTTTCTCTTCTGCATCCTGCCCGAGTACGCCTATAGTTCGTGATATCAGTAGCGAATATAAACTACTCTTAATTATCCGTCTTTCGTTTCCATGACTACTGTATATAGTCAGGCGTGTTTCATTGGCTGACAAAGTACACCTAATTTCAGCCACCCAGCCCTCTGTAAGAACATGAAGAAATGTGGAAGGAGTGACCTCTTCTAACTACTATATGGCTGGTCAGTGGTCAGCCTGCTGTGCGTGGACCGCCCTACAGCTGAGCTATGTGATCATGGCATTGCTGATATTCTCGTGACGTGTCCATGATCAACCTATACTCTCTCTGTCCGATTCACTTGATGTTACAATGGAAACGGCAGATCGAACTACACTGGCTTTTTCTTGGACTAAATATAAGCACATAGCACAGTGAACGTACGGTATAGATCTTTTAGCGCTAGTCGCCTGGCAGGGCAAGTGCAATTGACCCGTTGCTGCTTTCTGCAGACAACAATCGCAGTTCGTTTGATATATTGAACGTCGACAGGCGGCGCCACTGAACGCCTCTTATCTTCTCTCATTACAGATAGCTTTGTCTATTTCATCGGCTTCTCATACCGCACGAACGAGTTCATTCATGGTCTTAGTTAGGCGTAAAATATCTAGAAATTTTAAAGTATGAATTATACAAATTCTGGACTTTATGTTTGGGATTGTTTCAGGGGGAACCAGACCCAATTGGACAACACTGTTCTGTAGCCTATTCTCTGTATATGTACTGCTATCACCCCTTAGTTTCTTTTTGTATCAAAATTGGTATTATTGTGGCTTTGTCTAATAAATTAATGCAAATGTCGCATACATTTGCTTATTTACCTTTTGTTATGTACTGCGGTACCCCTCAGCAGTGGTTACATCTGTTGCTGTTGTTAATTTATTAATTGGCAAACATCATTAGGCCTCATCGACTGCATGTAGTGCATGCGATGCGGCCCATTGCTACAGATGTCGCTCTGTATGTCTGTCTGTCTGTCTGTGTGTTGGGCACACGCGTGAGCTGTGCAAAACTGCTGAACCGATCGAGATGCCGTTTGGGACTGACTGTTGTGGGTCCAAGGAACTACGTGTTAGATGGGTCGCGTTCGGACGAATCCAGTGACAGCGAGGAGTGAGAAGACAGCGATGCGGACTTTTGTCAACTTACTTTGAATACTTGTTTCCTTTTGTCGTGTAGCCAAACAATCTATTTACATTTACATAGCCTACGCAGGTCTACAGAAATGTGCATCCGTTGAATTTTATTCCAGACAGGCTATTTTTGTTTTGGGGGAATTGTTTGGGTTTTTCTAGGTCTTTCTGTAGAGCAGAACATCATCGTCAGTCAGTCTTAGGCTTGTGGTCGCTCCGGGGTTGAGTCCGTCTTGTTTCGGGCCTAATGAGCTCCTCGGCAAGATCAACAATTCAAGATTATTGTCGGGACATTACATTTCTTTCTATCTGGCACTAAGTGGTGAAAAAGAGTTGGCAACCGCGAATTGTGCCGTTAAATCGTAAGAGTCGGTCTGATGGCTGCGATTGATCGATCCAGTGCACGTGTGGAGTGGACTGTTGTCTGCCGCCAAGATCACTGGTTGTCGGTGCGCGCCCGCGCAACTAAGTCTCTGGCGATTCCATCTGATCGATCTCGGCGTAGCGCCGTCCACTGCTGCTGCGGCTGGATGCGTGCTGCAGCTGATAAATGCCGCTTTAAAATGTCAGGTTGCGACCGACAGACAATTGACTGACAGCCAGATACTCATACTATATCTACGCTGTCGACAAACAGTTTATTGTGCGTGGCCTGACGTTGACGACGATTTCACTTGTCAGCGAACGGTTTAACTGCGAATCTACATCTTAACAACTTCTCTGTACGTCAGCAAGTGCAGTAGATGCTTACTCGAACTCCGAAAGACCAATTTTTTAAATCGTAAAACCAGATGACCATGTTGCCATAGCAATGACACTGATCATCTGTCCGCATAACGTGTCAGCCAGACAGGCGATCACGATCATCAGTGACAATCTCTACTACCGGTATTATTACTGGCCCGCCTTGGGCCAGTATTGTTTTGCTCGCTAGCGTCTGTAGTCGTCGTCGTCCTCTGTCGTCGTCTGTCGGGGTCTGGAACATTACGGCCGGCCTGCAGGCGGCTTCAGCCGCGCAGGCCAGGCGATGACATCATGCCGCCTCTAGTCTAATTATAGTTCCACGACAACACTGCACAGCGGGCCAGTAGTGTTACGTCCCGTTAGGACGGCACCTTGTTTATACTCAAAAATATTTAACTATGTCTGTACAGCTGCGTGGCACGTCGCTCTAGTGGGTTATTCTTCATTTTATTTGACCATTTCGAAAACACACAGATAAATTTATTTTAGCAATGCTGTAAACATTCATATATACGGAAAATAAAGTTACAACAGCGACAACAGAGTAATGCTGCAGACACAATCGCAGCACGTTGCACTCGATAACGCGTACTGTGTATGGTCGGACGACGCGGCTATTAGTGTAAATACTGGCGGCCGGGATCAGCTTAATCCTTGCAATCAGCGATGATGTCCTGATAGTTCAACAGCGGCTCGCTTAGCACTGCATGCTGGGACGCTATATGTCGATGTCACCAAGTGGCACTGCAGACTGTAAGTGTAAACGTGAACTGAAAACTCGTGGCTATTATAAGTTTACATGACGTTCAACCAAAAATAAAGGTAATTTATGCGCCAAAATCAAGGAATTATTGTACTGGTCACAGTGTTAAAGTTAAAGCTTTGAAATACAGTATATTGATCGCATGTAAGGTCATTGCGTGTTTAACATTCTACGTCAGAAGGTCTAAGGTCAAACCAATAAAGTTATTAAAGCTAAGGAAACGGGGAGGGTGGGTCGTTCCTCCAAAATGATTGGCTGGATCTGCCGACGCACGGGCGTGTAACATGTCATTTTTGGTTCATCGTGTATCGTTGAATGTGTGCTACAGAGGTGATGTGTGGCTGGCATGAGGAGCGGTTGATTGAAGACATTTTTGAAAAGCGTCACTATCAGAAGCTGGCTCGGCCGGTCAGAGAGGAGAGCGAGGCTGTTGATGTCGTCTTTGGACTTTCACTCCAGCAGATCATTGCAGTCGTCAGTTCTTCGCTCCTCTCTCTATTTATTCATTTATTATTTATTTACTTATTCTCCCCGCAAAAGCGAGGGAGTATGTTTTTACCGGCGTTGGTTTGTGTGTCTGTGTGTGT
>Ga0066187_1000613_pt1 | contig 11734 bp, 12 predicted proteins | sample WorMetexBAHAMAS1_FD_58706 | JGI IMG/M metagenome (GOLD analysis project Ga0066187, IMG submission 58706) | Marine gutless worms symbiont microbial communities from Max Planck institute for Marine Microbiology, Germany - Inanidrilus exumae... | ecosystem: Host-associated > Annelida > Digestive...
GCATCAACTACTTTGCCGCAGCAGGATATGACCTCGATTAAATCGAATCTGCTCTAGACCAAAAGATCAACGGCGCCTTGCCCGAAGAGGCGCGCCGCCTGCTCGGTTTGAGTGGGGATATCGGAAAGGGATTGGGCCTGCCGGCGGATTGGGCACGGCAGATCATTGCCCAGGTCGGAAACTACGGCGAGATCTTTTCCCGCCATCTGGGAGGGGGCAAACCCGTCGCCGACCGAGGTCTGAACTCGTTGTGGAAAGACGGGGGACTTCTCTACGCACCGCCGTTCAGGTGAGCCGTGCGTGCTTCTATCCTCACCAAAGCGACCATCGCCATCGCAGTCCTCACGGGCGCGGCCATGGTCGCCGGTGCCGTCGGCGTTTTCGCCTTCAACCATCTCCGTGACGTGGTCCCGCGTTTCGCCGAATCGGAAGCGGAAAATCTGGCCACCGTACAACGCCTGACCAGCGATGTCGGCAACTTGGTCGGTATTGCGCCGCAATTTGCGTCGGCGCGGACCCTGACGACGTTGAGCACCATCAACGATTCCGTCAGGGATACGGTCGAACAGCTCTATTCGACCCTGGATACGCTGTCGGCGGGGCTGTCGGGCGATACGCTCGAATCGGCGCAGGTGGTTCGCCAAACCGGGCAATCCCTGGAAGGCATCCTGGTTTCCCTTGATCAACTGGTGACCCGCAAGATCAAGACACAGGCTCAATTCGATCAGGGCATCCAAACCCTTTGGCAATTGCACGAGAAAATCGAATGCACGTTGATCTTCCACCCTGGGGCGGATTCGGCCTGTGACAAAGAGGTGAAAGTTGACGAATTGAGCGGCCACGGTCGCGAATGGCTGGTCGCCGCGCATGAGGTGTCGGAGAGCTTCCGGCAATATGCCGTCTCCCGCGAGCGGCCGGGTGCCCGACGAGCCGAGCGTGAAGTCAGTCGATTGGTCGGCACGCTACGCCGGGGAGTATCGGAACTACCAGCCGAGGACGCCGCCCGCCTCCAGCCGATTTTGACCGGCATGTTGAACCTGTTCGAGGGCCCCGGTGGCCTGCTCGGAACTGCCGGTGAACTCGTTGCCTTGGAACGCCAATTGCGTGGCCGGGTCAACAAGAGCAAATACGCCGCATCGAAGTTCATCTCGGCGATGACGGCGTTGGTATCCGCGGTTCGGCAAGACACCAGCGATCGTAAGCAGGCCCTCACTCAATTGCTCGACAAACTGATCGTCGCGTTGTTGGTGATCGTCATCGCCTGCGTCACCTTGGCCTCGGTCGGGTTTCTTTTTTTCAAGAACCAGATCATCAAACGCCTTATTTCCCTGCAAGCAGCTGTCCAGGCCGGTGTCGACGGAGCCACCGATATCGACTATCCGCACGACGATAAAGACGAGATCGGCAAGCTGGGGCAGGCTTATGCTTTCTTCGTGGACGAGATCGAATCGCGCGAAACCTCCCTGCGCCGCGAACGTGACGTGGCTCAGCGACTGGCCTCAAAGGCGGAAGAGGCAAGCCAGGCGAAATCTGCGTTCCTCGCCAATATGAGCCATGAACTGAGAACGCCCCTGAATTCCATCATCGGCTTTTCGCAGATCATGGCCGATGGGTCCTACGGCAAGATCGACGCCAAGTATGTGGGGTATGCGCGGGATATCAATTACTCCGGCCAGCATCTGCTGGACGTTATCAATGACATTCTCGACATTTCCAAGATCGAGGCTGGAGAGATCGAACTGGACGAGAGTGACGTGGACATTGGCGATACCGTGGACGCTTCCGTGAGGATGGTCCAGGTGCGTTTCGAGGGCAAGCAACAGAACTTGCACGTCGAGATCCTGCCCGATTTGCCGATGCTCCGATGTGATGGCCGTTTGCTGCGTCAAATCGTCGTCAACCTGCTTTCTAACGCCCTAAAGTTCACACCCGAAAGGGGCGATATCAAAATCTCGGCTGACATCGACGAACCCGGCGGCATTGTGCTGCGCATCGAAGACACCGGGATCGGCATCGCGGCTGAGGACATCCCGAAAGCACTGGAGCCGTTCAGTCAGGTGCGGACGGGGCCCGACATTACTCATGACGGGACCGGCCTGGGGCTGTCCCTGTCACGGCAACTGATCGAGCTTCATGACGGTAGTTTGTTCATCGAAAGCGAAGTTGGGACGGGGACGGTCGTAACCATCCGCTTTGCACCGGAACGTTCGGTTCCAGCAATGGGGCATGAAGTCCCGCAAGCAAGCGGCGCCGACTGATTGGTGCCGATTCCCCAGTCCGATGCCATTACGATAGGTCGGTTCGGGCGATAAGCCGACAAACTCGCAATCAGCCATTCGTGACCCGATAAGGGCCCCCTTTAAAGAGAGTCATTGTGTCGTGCGATGAACGTCACCGACTGGGTTTGTGCGGTCATCTCGATAGCAATACACGGACGGTGGTTATGGCACACGCCGCCGAAGGGGATGCCGCCTCGCGGTATCAGTGGCGTCCGCTCATCGGTAACTGAGACGTCCGAAAGGGGGGAATGCTCCACCTTGGTAGAAGGCCTTTGGCGCCGTAGATTTGGCGGTTTTGGTGCTATCGCGCTGGTCCGAATCGGCTTAATCGAACGGTCGGACTCGAGGGGTGAAACTGCCTAGACGTCAGCGATTCCGGGGCCTCTACGAGGGCTGGAAAACGTCTAATTGTGCCGATCGCAAACTCTCACTTGTCAAATATAGCAAAAAGCGAATATGTTCTCTCCCCAACGTAACCGAGCCTTCTGACAACATACCTCGGCAGGTACATATGCTCTCCATTAATCCCTTCGCAGAACTTGCGACTCTCATTCCGCCTAGCGTCATTCAATTATACGTCGTCGTCATGGTCGTCCTCGTCGTGGGCGGCACGTTGATCGACGTGATCCACAAGAAAAGCGCCAAATACTTTTTCGAGAACGCGAAAAAGGCTGAAAAAAACAGAAAGCGTGAACTCGGCGGGGGCGAAAAAATGTCGATCGCCGTCCAGACCGTTGCGGCCGACGTCTTGACGTCCGCCGAATTCTGCAACCCGCGCCGGCGCATGTCGCACCTGCTCACCATGTACGGGTTCGTCATCTTCGTGGCAACGACCGCCATCCTGGTGTTCGCCTTCCCCGGCAATACCCCGACCCCCGCCGTCCTGCCCATGCTCTGGCACCTGGGCGCGGCCATGGTCTGTGTCGGCGGTTATTGGTTCTGGTTCTTCATCCGCGTCGATGTGGCGGCCGAGGGCAATCCCTGGAACCGTATCGTGCGGGCCGACATGTTCATCCTGTCGCTCTTGGGCACCGCGACCTTCGGGTTGATCTGGTCGGCTTTGCAGGCCAACGGCGGTGGCGCTTGGACGACCATCTTCCTGGGGCTCTTCATCATCGCCAGCACGGTTCTGTTCGGCGGCGTCCTGTGGTCGAAGTTCGCCCACATGTTCTTCAAGCCGGCGGCCGCTTTCCAGAAGCGGGTCATCAAGGCCGACGGGTCGATGGAGAACCTGCCCGAACTGGGTGACCTGACGGACCCGGAACTGCAGAAACGCTATCCCGATATCCCGGAATACATGGGCGCCAACCCGCCCAACATGGGCCTCGGCATCAAGCGCGAACAGCCTCGCCACTACTGATCAAACGAACGCCATTCCTCACGAGTCCAGAGGAGAAAAGGGAATATGCCTACTTTCGTCTATATGACCCGATGCGATGGGTGCGGTCACTGCGTCGACATCTGCCCCTCCGACATCATGCACATCGATAAGACCTATCGCCGTGCCTACAACATCGAGCCCAACATGTGCTGGGAGTGCTACTCCTGCGTGAAGGCTTGCCCGCAACATGCGATCGATGTTCGCGGCTACGCGGACTTCGCGCCGCTCGGCCACTCGGTCCGCGTCGACCGCGACGAGGAGAAGGGTGTCATCGCCTGGCGGATCAAGTTCCGCAACGGCAAGAAAGACCTGAACCTGCTCGCGCCCATCACCACCAAACCCTGGGGCAAGGACATCCCGCAGCTCAGGAGCGTTCCGGCGCCCAGCCAAGAGATGCGCGACAGCCAGCTTTTGTACAACGAGCCCAAATACATCCGTTTTGATGAAGGCGGTCTGCACACCCTGGAGTCGAATGGCCTCAAGATGAAGAAAGGGGTGGCATACTAATGGCTTACAAAACTGTCGTCGAAGACAACATCGACATTCTGGTCGCCGGCGCCGGCCTTGGCGGCACCGGTGCCGCCTGGGAAGCCCGGTTCTGGGGCCAGGACAAAAAAATCGTCATCGCCGAGAAGGCCAACATCGACCGCTCCGGCGCCGTCGCCCAGGGCCTCTACGCGATCAACTGCTACATGGGAACGCGCTTCGGCGAGAACAACCCGGAAGACCACGTGCGCTACGCGCGCATCGACCTGATGGGCATGGTCCGCGAGGACCTGCTGTTCGACATGGCCCGGCACGTCGACTCCACCGTTCACCAGTTCGAAGAGTGGGGCCTGCCTTTGATGCGGGACGCCAAGAAGGGCACCTACCAGCGCGAAGGGCGTTGGCAGATCATGATCCACGGTGAGTCCTACAAGCCGATCGTCGCCGAGGCGGCGAAGAAGTCGGCCGACAAGGTCTACAACCGGATTTGCCTGACCCACCTCTTGATGGACGAGGCCAAGGAGAACCGGGTCGCCGGTGCCGTCGGCTTCAACGTCCGCACCGGTGACTACCATGTCTTCAAGTCGAAGACCGTCGTCGTCGGCGCCGGTGGCGCGTCGAACATCTACAAGCCGCGCTCCGTCGGTGAAGGTGCGGGCCGTGTCTGGTACGCGCCGTGGTCGTCGGGCTCGGCCTACGGGCTCCTGATCGGTGCCGGTGCCAAGATGACGCAGATGGAGAACAAGATCGTTCTGGCCCGGTTCAAGGACGGCTACGGCCCGGTCGGCGCCTACTTCCTGCACCTGAAGACCTACACCCAGAACGCCTACGGCGAAGAGTACGAATCCAAGTGGTTCCCCGACCTGCAGAAAATGGTCGGCAAGGAATACCTGGATCCGGAGGTCTCGCACCTGACCCACAGGCCGATCCCGACCTGCTTGCGCAACCACGCGCTGATCAACGAGGTCAACGCCGGGCGCGGGCCGATTCACATGGTGACGATGGAGGCCTTCCAGGACCCGCATCTCGAAGAGATCGGCTGGCACAACTTTCTCGGCATGACCGTCGGCCAGGCCGTGCTGTGGGCCGCCACCGACGTCGATCCCAAGTACGAGAACCCGGAACTGACCACGTCCGAGCCCTACGTCATGGGCTCGCACGCCACCGGGTGCGGTGCCTGGTGCTCCGGCCCCGAGGACGTCTCGCCGCCGGAATACTTCTGGGGCTACAACCGCATGACCTCGGTCGAGGGCCTGTTCGGTGCCGGTGACGCCGTCGGCGGCACGCCGCACGCCTTCTCGTCGGGCTCCTTCACCGAAGGGCGTCTCGCCGCCAAGGCCGCCTGCGCCTACATCGATGACGGCAAGGCCGAAGGAATCCGGGTCACCGACAAGCAGATCAACGACCGCAAGGAAGAAATCTTCAAGCCGTTGGAGCACTACACGACGTACCGCAACGAAATCGTCGCCGGCGACGTCAACCCCAACTACATCAACCCGAGGCAGGGCCTGGACCGTCTGCAGAAGATGATGGACGAGTACTGCGGCGGGGTGACCGTCAATTACATGACCAACGACAAGCTCCTCAACATCGGTCTCAAGAAAATGAAGATCATGGAAGAGGATCTCGAGAAGATCGCTGCCGCCGACCTGCACGAACTGCTGCGGGCCTGGGAGCTGAAACACCGCCACCGGACATCGGAAGCGGTCATGCAGCACACGCTGTTCCGTAAGGAAACCCGCTGGCCCGGATACTACTACCGGGGCGACGCCATGAAACTGGACGACGAGAACTGGCACGTACTGACCGTATCGCGCCGGGATCCGGAGACCGGTGAATACACCATGGAGAAAGCGCCCTGCTATCACCTGGTCGGTGAGGACGAGTAAACTTTATCCCGAACAGGAGTTCACCTTGAACTCCTGTTCGGGCATAAAAAAGGATCAACACGGCCAATGTTGATCTTTTTTTATGCTCGGCAAGACACGTCGCCCGGCGCGACAGAGACCTACTGATGAACATTATCGAACTGACCGACGACGAGATCCTCGAAATCGCCAACCCGCTTTGGAGCCACCTGATCAAGTCCTCCAACGACGGCAAGTACGGCGAATTCGTCCGCCATTTCTCCTACAGCCTGCTCCGGGGATTGAACGAGGTCGAGGTCGGCAAGCAATTCGCCAAGAGCGAGCTGACGCGGAACCTCTCCGAATCGGTCGAGTTCCTGGGCACCATCCGTCGCGGCGAACACGTGACCGTGCTTTACCGCACGCGGAGCACCAAGAAGGAAGGCGAGTGGCTGGGCCGGCTGGTCCTCGGTTACGAGGGGGGCGAGGTCAAGATTTTCGGGGCGTCGATCTTCTGATCGCGGGTTATGGATTGGATATGAGCGACACGATCCAGGACGGCAAGTATGTCGAGATGACATACACGGTGATCGACCAGAAGTCGGGCGAGGTCCTGGTCACGGTCGACTACCCGATCGGCTACGTGCACGGCGCCAACGACATGCTGGCTCCGATCGTCATCAGTGATCTTGCCGGCAAGACCGTCGGCGACGTCATCGAGACTCCGATCGACTGCAATCAACTCTACGGCCCCCGCGACGAGGCGCTGGTCTTCACCGACGCAATCGAGAACGTGCCCGAGGAATACCGGGAGGTCGGCACCACCATCGTCATGGAGAACGAGAAAGGCGAGGCGCGTAGCTTTCTGGTGACCCGGATGGACGACAAGACCCTGACCGTCGATGGCAACAACCCGCTGTGCGGCCGGATCGTCGTTTTCAAGCTCGAGATCCTGGAGGTGCGCGACGCGACGCCTGAAGAGATTGAGGCCGGCGGGCCGGTCGGCGCCAAGGCGGACGTCGACGAAAAGCTGATGATGCCGCTTCATTAAGGCGCCCGCCCCGTCATTGCGAAGAGATTAGACCCGATTTTTCATGAAACAGCCCTATCAACCCAACGCGAGAGGTGACTTATGAGCGACGCACCGAAAACCCGGCCCAAGGCTCCCGCCGGCGAGACCGAATACGTGACCACCCGTCAGATGGAGCCCAACGAAAAGGGTTTCGTCGGCTACGAAACCACGTGGAAGTCCTGGCAGAAAGAAGCCGAATACGTCACGCCGAAAAAACCGTAAGCGTCCCGGCCGCGCCACCGCCCAGGCGCGCGCGGCCGAACCTTGCGGCCTTTCACGAAAAACGCCCCGTGAATTGGCTTTGATTCGCGGCGCCCTTCTCTGCACATTAGGGTCAATCGGCTGGATGGGTCGGACTCGGACGAACGGGTCCGGGCGGTCCACGGCCGTGACGCATTTCGAAAACAACGGACAGGACCATGCCCAAAGCGCCCGACGCACCCGAGAAGGAAACCAAGGACGACGGCACCATCGAGTGGCGTCTCAAGGGTGAACTGCACCGCGACGACGGACCCGCCGTCGAGCGGCCAGACGGTTCCAAGGTCTGGTTCAAGGCCGGAAAACAGCACCGCCTGGACGGACCGGCCGTCGAACACCCGGACGGCACCAGGGAATGGTGGGTCGAGGGCGCGCTGCACCGCGAGGACGGCCCCGCCATCATCGAAGCCGACGGCACCCAGGAATGGTATGTGAACGGTCTGTGCCACCGCGCCGACGGGCCGGCCGTCGTCCGCTATGACGGCCAGAAACAATGGTGGATCAACGGCGTCAGGCACCGGGAAGACGGCCCCGCCGTGATCGACGAGGGCGAGATGAGCCAATGGTGGACGGACGGCGCCCTGCACCGGGAAAACGGCCCCGCCATCGAATACGAAGACGGTTCGAAGGACTGGTTCCTGCTCGGCCAGGAGGTCAGCGAAGAGGTCGTCATGGATGCCGGGCGCCGCGAAGCATTCATCCGTAAACTCAAGAACCCGGATTAGGGTTGTCCCTGCGCGGGCTCGGTCGCCGGCGTGTCGGACGGTGTTTCCATCCGGGTCCCGGTTCCGGTGACGACCGCCGCCGGTCGTTTTCGGACGCCGTTGCCGCCCTGCCCTCGCCCCCGCCGCCGGGGTCGCATAGAATGCCCCCATGTTGGATTTCGACACCTGCAACGCCGCCCGCCGCCGCCGCGACCCGGCCTACGACGGCGTCTTTTTCACCGCTGTGCGTACGACCGGTATCTACTGCCGGCCGGTCTGCCCGGTGAGGCAGCCGCTGGACAAGAACGTCACCTTCTACCCGAGTGCCGCGGCGGCCGAACGCGCCGGCTACCGCCCCTGCCTCAGATGCCGCCCGGAGACGGCGCCCTTCAGTCCGGCCTGGAACGGCACCGCCGCCACCGTGCGCCGCGTCCTCAAATTAATCGAGGCGGGCGCCCTCGATACCGCCGGCGTCGACGACTTGGCCTGCCGCCTCGGAATCGGCGCCCGGCATCTGTCACGCCTGTTCCAGCGCCACGTTGGCGCCAGCCCCCTGCAGACGGCCCAGACCTGCCGCCTGCAACGTGCAAAGCGCCTGCTCGACGGCACGGACCTCACCATCGCCGAGATCGCTCAAGAGGCTGGATTCAAGAGCCGGCGGCGCTTCAACGCTGCCTTCCGCGCCGTCTTCGCCAAGGCGCCGTCCCACTACCGCCGGGGCCTAAGTAAAATTTGATGACCGCGATCGGCTACCGCCATATCGACACCCCCATCGGCCGCCTGCTGCTCGTCGGCGACTGCGACGGCCTCCTCGCCATCCGCTTCCCCACGGAAGGCGAGCGCGCCAAACCGCAAAGCCACTGGCAACGCGACGACGGCGCCTTCACTGACGCCGCCCGCCAGTTCGCCGCCTATTTCGAAGGCGACCTCACCCGCTTCGAGCTACCGCTCCACATCCAAGGCACCTCATTTCGCAAGAGCGTCTGGACCGAACTGCAAACCATCCCCTACGGTGAAACGATCTCCTACGCCGACCTCGCCAACCGCATCGGCCGGCCCAAGGCCTTTCGCGCCGTCGGCGCCGCCAACGGCGCCAACCCGCTGCCCATCGTCGTGCCCTGCCACCGGGTCATCGGCTCGGACGGGTCGCTGACCGGGTTCGGCGGCGGGATCGCGGTGAAGCGGTTTCTGCTGGAGTTGGAGGGGGTGAATTGCGGAGGTCGCTGAGCCCGATTGACCGGGTCTTGCCTTTCCTCAACCCGGCCAGGGTGAGCCCGTAGATACAGGCGACGACGACCGTGAGCGCGACGACCTGATAGGGTTCGATGCCGTCCCCCAGGAACGGAACGGCGAGCACCATGGTCAGCGCCGGCCAGGGCGTCGTGATCGAACTGGCCAGGGACACGTCGATGTGGCGCACCGCATAAAACCAAACGATCAGCTCGAGGAAATAGACGAGCCCCATGACCGCGGACATGGGTTGCAGGACGGCAGCGAGCCCGGCCGCCAGGCCGGCGGGCAGGACGACCCAAAGAACGGCGCCGAGAAACACGGAAGAGATGGCGACGCGGAAAAAGGTCACCTGCGCCGGCGTGATCGGCGTCTTGCTGAGCTCTTCCTTGATGATCACGTGCGCGATGCTCCACAGCAGCGGCACGCCGAGCGAAACCAGGAACCAGGGCGACAGGCCGGACATCCTGAACGTGCCGCCGGTTCCGAGGTAATAGAGCGACCCGATGAGGACTGCCGTCAGGGTCAGTTCGACGGCGGTTTTGCGGCGCTTGAGGAACAGGCTCTCCCACAGGATGGCGAACAGAGGGTAGGCCTGGATGGCGATGGCGGCGTTCGCCGCTCCCGCCTTTTCGACGCCGAGAACGTAGAGATAGGTGGAGAGGCCGAACAGTGCCCCCGTCAACAGCGCGACAGCGGCCATGCGCCTGCGTTCCCGCCGCCGGAGGTCGACCCCGAAGATGCCCTTTGTGCCGCGTTTGAGTTCGGCCCCGAAGACGGGCAGGGCAAAGACCACCTGCCAGATCGACAGGGCGAATGCGAAGGCAAGGGCGCCGGTTTCGGCCGGGCGCAGGTTGGAAATGATCGGCATGACGCCGAGCAGGGCCAAGCTTACCAGCGACAGGATGACGCCTCTGCCGACGGAAGGGGAAGGCTGCGCCATGAGGAGTGCCCATCAAAATTGCATTGACGATTAGAGGATTGACCTCAATATTGCATCGATGCAATCGAAACATTGATCTCATGGCAATTTGGCTTCCGGACCTTTACGGGCGAACCGGCCCGAAATACCTGCAGATCGTCGAGGCCATGGCCGAGGACATCGCCGCCGGGCGTCTCGCGGCCGGCACGCGCCTTCCGCCGCACCGGGAGCTCGCCTACCAGCTCGGTATCTCCGCCAACACCACCAGCCGCGCCTACGGGGAGGCCGTCAGGCGCGCCCTGCTCAGGGGCGAGGTCGGGCGCGGCACCTTCGTCCGCTCTGCCGATATGTCCGAGCCGGGGGCGGAACCGCAGGATTTGCGCCGGGCGCGGACCGGGCCCATCGACCTCTCCCGAAACCTGCCCCTGGCGGGGTTTGCCGAGGCTCCTGTCCGGCGTTTATTGGCGGAGATATCGGACAGTCCGGCCCTTCCGGCGCTCCTCGACTACCAATCCGATGACGACCTCTCGCGCCACGCGGAAGCGGGACGGCTGTGGCTGGACTATTGCGGCGTGGAGGCCCGGCCGGATGAAATCATCGCCACCGTCGGTGGCCAGCATGGCCTGCTTTGCACGTTAATGGCCCTTTTGCGCCGGGGCGACCTGCTGCTCACCGAAACCCTGACCTACATGCCCGTCCATGCCATGGCCGAGCGCCTCGGGCTCAACACCGCGGCGGTCGAGATGGATGGGGATGGCGCCCTTCCGGCGGCGTTCGAGGACCTCTGCCGGCGTTCAAAACCCAAGGCCTTCTACCTGACGCCGACCCTGCACGCCCCGACGACGGTGACGCTGTCCGACGGCCGGCGCCGGGACATCGCCGATATCGCGGCTCGCCATGACGTGCTGCTCATCGAGGACGACGTGTTCGGCCCCCTGAAACCGGACCGGCCCGCGCCCCTGGCCATGCGGGCGCCGGATCACGTGGTCTACGTCACCAGCCTCTCCAAATCGGTGGCGCCGGGGTTGCGGGCCGGTTTCCTGCGCCCGCCGGATCACCTGGTTCCGGCGCTGCGCCACGCCGTCAATCTCAGCGTCTGGATGACCCCGCCCCTGACCCTGGAGGCGGCGACACGGTTGATCTCAGACGGAACGGCGCAGGCGCTCGCCGCCAGACAGCGGGACGCCGCGGCCCGCCGCCAGACTCTGGCGCGGTCCATCTTCCGCGACGTGGAAACCGTTGCCGATGAACGCGGCCTACACGTCTGGATACCCCTGCCGGTGGGCATGCGGGCCGATGTGGTCCGCGCCCAATGCGCCCGCCAAGGCGTGCTGGTCAGCGAGGCCCGCAGCTTCGCCGTCCGCGCCAAGGGCGCGTCGGAAGCGCTCCGGGTCTGCTTGAGCCACGAGCCGGACGAGGCGCGCTTGCAAGAGGGGCTAAAGAAGATCGCGCAGCTGCTCGGGGATCCGGCGCGGAGCTATGCCTTGGAGATTTGAGGGCGCGGCGGACTGCTGACCGGTTTCGGGGGCAGCGTGGGGGTGAAGCGGTATTTGTT
>Ga0066187_1000614_pt1 | contig 11711 bp, 9 predicted proteins | sample WorMetexBAHAMAS1_FD_58706 | JGI IMG/M metagenome (GOLD analysis project Ga0066187, IMG submission 58706) | Marine gutless worms symbiont microbial communities from Max Planck institute for Marine Microbiology, Germany - Inanidrilus exumae... | ecosystem: Host-associated > Annelida > Digestive...
GCAAGAACAACGACAAGGGCAAGAACAACGACAAGGGCAAGAACAACGACAAGGGCAAGAGCACGAACAACGATAAGAGCAAGAACAACGATAAGAGCAAGAACAACGATAAGGGCAACAGCAACGGAAACGGAAACGGAAACGGGAACGGCAAAGACAAAGGTAACGGGAACGGGAACGGCAAAGGCAACGGAAACGGCAAAGACAAAGGTAACGGGAAGGAAAACGGCAAGGGCAAGGCCAAGGGCTAGGACGGCAAATGCCGTGATGGCCGCGGCATGACTGCCGCCCCAAGCCGACGACAGTCGAACAACCGATCAGACGAGGAATGGCAAACGTGGAAAAACGGAAGACAGTACGGCAGAACGTAGTCTACGCCCTGGCAATGGCGTTGGTTGCGGCCGTCTATCTGACCGGCCAGCTTGACTTCGTCGAGCGGCGGTTGTCCGACGCCCGCTTCCACCTCGATCAGCGGCCGGCCAACAGCGACATCGTCGTCCTGGGCATCGATCCCGCCAGCCTGACCGAGCTGGGCGTCTGGCCCTGGCCGCGGCGGCTGCACGCCGAGGTCCTGGACCGGGTCATCGATGCCGGTGCCAAATCAGTCGTCTTCAACGTGGACTTCAGCTCCCGTTCAAACGATCGCGAGGATACGGCCTTCGAGGCGGCCCTTGGACGCGCGGGGGCGCGTGCCGTCTTGCCGGTCTTCGTCCAGCCGATCCGAGCCGGCAACCAGGTTCAACTGGTGCAGTCGGCGCCGCTGGAGCGGTTCCGTCGCCACACCCGGCTTGCTTCGGCCAATGTCTATCCGTCGGACGACGGCAAGGTTCGCACTTCAACGCTGGGCGAAAGCTGGAACGGCGGCGAGATTGCATCGATGGCGGCGGTTCTGGCCGGGCTCGACACCACCACGCAACAACGGTTCAACGTGGATTTCGGCATCCGTCCGTCCACCGTTTCGGTCATCCCCTTTGTGGATGTTTTGCAGAACCGCATCGATCCCCGCATCTTCGTGGGCAAGACCATCCTGATCGGCCCCACCGCGATCGAACTCGGCAGCCAGCTTCAGGTGCCGGCGTGGAATACCCTGTCGGGCACGCTATTCCATGCGGTTGCGGCGGAGACGCTCGCGCAGGACCGAATCATTTCACATCTGCCCAGCTGGGCAGCCCTGGCAGCAGCACTTCTGGTGATACTGGGTTTCGCCGCCTGCGGCCAGCGTTGCCGGTGGCAGGTAAAACTGGGAGGCATTGTCGGCGTCTGCGTCCTGGCCTTCGCAGCATCCCTCTATGCCCACCAGAGCCTTTGCATCGCATTCGATATCGCACCGGTCCTGCTGGCGACTCTGCTGGCCTGCTTCGCGGACCTATCGCGGCAAATCAACGAGCAGCACTTCAAGCTGGTTGCGCAGACCTTCACCTTGCGTCGCCAGGACCAGATCCTGCGCCAGATCGTCGACAACGTTTTCGACGCCCTGATCACCGTCGACGAGATCGGCTCAATCCGGTCATTCAATGCTGCGGCCGAGCGCATGTTTGGTTGCCAGGCTGACGAAGCAATTGGCAAGTCGATTGTCGAGTTCGTGTCGGATTCCATCGGCGCCTTGACGCTGGGGCGGGAGGACGCGCTTGAGCCCTTCGTCGTCTCGCGCGGCACCAAGGAGCTGCAGGGCGTGAGAATGGGCGGCGACACCTTTCCCATGGAGATCGCGGTCTCGGTCATCGACACCCCGGAAAAGGGTGCCACCTATATCGTTCTGGCGCGCGATATTAGCGACCGGAAAGCAGCGGAACGCTCCGCTCTTACCGCTCAGCGGCGGCTGGCCGAAGCGATCGAGAGCATGTCCGAGCCCCTGGCCATCTTCGACTCCGAAGACCGGCTGCTTATCTCCAATTCCAAGTTCGAAGAGCTCTATCATCCCGCGAACAGCGTCATGGTTGCCGGATCGAAGTACGAGGAAATCCTGCATGACGTCGCGAAGCTCGGTCTGCCCGGCGAAATGCCCGGCGGCGCCAATGCCTGGGTGCAGCGGCGGATGGAGCTGCATCGCAATCCTGGCGAACACTTCGATGAGATGATGCGGGACGGCCGCTGGCACCGGATCGAAGAACAGCGTACCAGCGATGGCGGCACCGTGCAGGTGATCACCGAGGTGACCGACCTGAAACGCCGTGAGTCCGAGCTCAGGAGCGAGCGCGACGAAGCCGAAATGGCAAGCCGCACCAAGACCCAGTTCATTGCCGGCATCAGCCACGAGCTGCGGACGCCCCTGAACGCCATCATCGGGTTCTCCGACATCATGAAGACTGAAATGATGGGCCCGCTAGGCCAGACGAAATACCGGCAGTATGCGGACAACATTTTCGACAGCGCCCTGGATCTGCTGGGCACGATCAACGACATCCTGGATGTCGCCAAGATCGAGGCAGGCAAGGTGCCGCTGCGCGAGGAAGATTTGAACCTGGAAGAGATCGTGACGCGTGCGGTCGGCATGGTCCGCCAACAGGCCGAAGAACGGCAGGTCAACATCATCCACGCCATCGACGGCGACCTACCGCACCTGCATGCCGATCCCAGGTTGGTCCGGCAGTCGGTGACCAACCTGCTGGTCAACGCGGTGCGGTACACGCACTCCGGCGGGCGTGTCGTCGTCACCGCTTCGAAGCGCGAGGACGGCGGTCTGACCGTGTCGGTCGAGGACACCGGCATCGGCATCGCCAAGAAAGATATCGAGCGGGTGATGCAGCCCTATGAACGCGCCCCGAACGACGCAAGCCCGGATCTGGGCGTCGGCCTGGGCCTGCCCCTCGTCCGTGCCTTCGTCGAGTTGCATGGCGGCGAATTCGTCCTTCACAGCGAGGTCGGTGTCGGTACCAAAGCCGTCATCGAGTTCCCGGCCGAGCGGTCGCATGCGCCGGAAATGATGACCGCCTGACCCGCGGCCTCCAACGACCATCGATCCCCTGACAACTGACGACCGGGCTTGCCCCGGATGGCGCTGGCTGCCTTTCCGCCCGGCAGAGGGGACGGCACCAAGCGGTGCTGTGCCACGGGCAGATGGCTTTATTTCGCGGTGCGATGCGGGCTAAAACCAAGAAGGTATTAATCACCACCGTGATAGAGAACCTCGCTTAGACAAAGCTGGCTGACCTTCCCAGACAACCGGGCAATCTTCCGCGCCACATCCGATAGTCGGATCAGCACTGCCCTGTGGGACCACTTGGTCCCCACGCTGCGACAAGGACACTGAAACGTGGCAACACAACTCCTCATCTACGAGCGGGCAGTGCCGGTATCCGAGCAAAGGCATCGCGACTGGTCCGTCAAGGCGGGAGCGGACTATTCCTTCGCAAGCAACGTCAACTCGGTGCCGTTGATGGCGGCCGAATTCATCAATGCGTCCGCCGAATATGCGGTCGTCTTTGCCGGCAGCGCCGACGCCGTTATGCCGGCGGCCATACTTGGCGTTCGGGACCAGCAGAACCTCTATTTGCGTGACGATGGCGCCTGGGCTGGGAAGTACATTCCGGCATTCCTGCGCCGCTATCCGTTTGTCTTCTCAAGCTCCGACGATGGATCGACGTTCACCTTATGCATCGATGAGGAGTTCTCTGGCTGCAACACGGAAGGCAGGGGCGAACGCCTGTTCGACAGCCAAGGCGATCGCACCCAATATCTGCAGAATGTGCTTGGTTTTCTCCAGGCTTTCCAGGCCCAGTTCCAGCGCACCCAGACTTTCTGCGCCAAGGTCAAGGAACTCGACCTTCTCGAACCGATGCAGGCGCAGTTCCGGCTTGGTTCCGGAGAGCAGATGTCCCTGACCGGTTTCATGACGATCAGCCGGGACAAGCTCAAAGGTCTGACCGGCGACCAGTTGGCGGACCTGGCGCGGACGGACGAGCTGGAGCTGCTCTACGCCCACCTCCATTCGCTGCGGAACTTCACGCCGATGATCGAACGGGTCGCCGGACCCAGGTCGGGCGCAGAAGGTGAGAACGATTCCGCGCCCGCAACGCCCGATCCGGCACCGCGCGATGAGAAATAGTGAGCCCCCTCGCATTCGGGCTCGGTCAGGCCCCAACCACCATGGCTAGTTGGTGTATGAACCGAGTGCGTGCTCACGCACAAACGATAACGCTGCGCTGAATGCGGGACGATCTCCGCCACCCACCGTATCTCAGGGCATTGCTCCAGGCCCTTGATGAGAATGTGCCAGGCCGGTCTCTTCATTGCGGCCATTGGGGCAACCCGCTGGAGATCGCCGACCCGGCAAAGCTTGAATTGACCGCGTTCATCCAAGCCCAAGCGCGTCTGAACAAGATCATGACCGACATGGCGAGCATTCGGGATGGACAAACCGTTCTGGACATTGGTTGCGGTCTCGGAGGCACGTTGAAGTCCATTGATCAAACAACTCAAGACATGGAGCTGATCGGCGTCGATGCCGACTCGGGACTAATCGGGCGATGCGCAAAGCTGACGGCCAACCGGTCGAACAGATTCCACTGGATAGAAGCCGACGCTTGCGCGCTTCCCTTCCCAAACGGTCGGGTGGACCGAATATTGTGCATCGAATCCATGTTCCATTTTTCGTCCCGACGGTCCTTCTTCCGAGAAGCGGCCCGGCTATTGCGGCCGGGCGGCGTGATGGTGATTTCCGATATTCTGATAGGGCCTATGGCGGAGCAGAGTTATTCAGCCGATCCGGACATCGAGCAGATATTGCGGGCAGCCTTTGGGGAATGGCCCGATGTCTTGGGCGAGGATACCGACCTCCCTGCCCTCGCAAAGGAAGCCGGTCTCAGCTGCGCTGCGTCGCTGGATGCAACGGCCAACATCCTGCCCAGCCTCCACTTCGCCGCGACAACGCAGGCAGGCTCGAAAACCGAGACCAAGGACGTCCTGGCCGACGCCGCCGACCTGTTGAGTCGTCTCTATGAGCAAGGCTTGTGTCGGTATGTGTACATGCGGTTCGACAAGACCGACGACGTGTTTTGATGGGCCAGGCGGGAATACATTATATACGACTAATTTATATACGCGGACGGAATTGTGAGACCGACTGGTCTCCCAGCTGTTGAATTCTTCTGAAACAGCGGCTAGGCTTCCATCCGTAGAGTAACGCTACGCATGAAGAAAGGGCTGACGCCCTTGCCAACCTGCCTCACCCGGGCAAGGTGGCACCCGCGGAAACGCGGCATGCGGCCTCAAGGCAACCAAACGGGTGTCGAGCGGTCGTTAAGCGTCAGCCCTCCTTCTGCCCCTGGCACAGCAGAATGGAGGGTTTTTCAATGTCTATTGCACCAGATACCGATACCACCACCACGACCACCACCGATCTCAAGACCCTGATCGCCGAGACACAGGCGGCGTTCCGGGCCGACCCGGACAAGGCAAAAGCGACCTTCGCCAGCGCCTCGGGCCTGATCGAGGGCTTTCAGACCAAGGCCAGGCTCAGGGATCATGAGATCACGATCGACGAGCCGGAAGCCCTGGGCGGCACCGATACCGGGCCCAATCCGGTGGAGCTGATCCTGGCGGCGCTCGGCACCTGCCAGGAGATAACCTATCGGGCCTACGCGACAGCCCTGGACATTCCGCTGGAGGACGTCCGGGTGGAGCTGGAAGGCGACATCGACCTGCGCGGCTTTTTTGCCGTCGATGACACCGTCCGGCCCGGCTACAACGGCATCCGCGGGATCGTGCATCTGACCACCTCGGCGACGCCCGAGCAGATCGCCACGCTGCGGCGGGTGGTCAACGGCCACTGCCCGGTGCTGGACATCCTGACCAAGCCGGTCCCGACCGAGCTGACCGTGGTCTTCAAGACGCAAAACGCGGCGGCCGCCTGACAAAGGTCAACCACCGCATACCTCCCTGGAATGGTCCCGCCGCAAGGCGGGGCCACTTTCCACCGTCTATGCCGCCCCTTGCGATGTCCACGCGCGGCGCTAGGGTGAACCTTCGCGTGGAACTGGACCGGGCGCCCACATGGACTATGCCCTCATCGGCCGTCTTATCGCCGACAAGCTGCACGAGCGGACCACCTATGTCCTGACCCTGGTCGTGGGCACGATCATCAACGCCTTTGGCCAGTTCCTGGTGCCGTGGTTCCGGAGCGGCACCGACCCGTTCGGCTCCTTCTGGGAAGAGCTGCAGGTCAGACCCGGCCTTGCGCTGTTTTCGGTTTTGCTGGGCTATGCCTTTCCATTCTGCGTCGGCATCTATTCCGGCGTCGCAGCCCGCTACAAGTGGCGGCGCTTGGAATCGATCGCGGATTTTCCCGAACGCAAGCCCGATCCCGTGTTCCGGGCCACCCACGATGGCCGGCTGGTCGAGGTCGGCGCCAAGACGCAGGACCTGTTCGACCGGTACGGCGTCGCCACGGCGCAGCAGGTCGTCGGCGAGAAAGTGTGGGCCGACATCGTTTCCACCACGCACGACCGCGCCCGCGCCACGATCACCTTCGAGCCGGAAGGGGCGCGCTATCTGGTCGCCCACGCGCATGCCGGAAAAGACGAGATCAACGTCTATATGACACGCTTGCCGGACTAGCGGTGCGACCGCGATCCATAACGCGCTGTGCGAGGCCGGCGCGGGGCAGGCCGCTAGCACTCGCCTGTCTGGACAACAACATGCTCGAGATCGCCGACGGTGTAACAGTGCAGATCGACATCGCCCGGACGATGTTCGCCGCCCGCTTGAGTCTCGCCGCCGCCTTCGACCCGAAGGGCGCGCGGATGCGCGGCAATTCAGCTTAACGTTTCAAAATCCCGATACAGGGGCCTCTTGCGACATCGGGCTCACCGGTTCTCCCTCGCGTCCGCAGCGTCAAGCAACGGCGTAAGAGCAAGCCGCGGCTCTGCCTGCATATCGTGCGCAATGAACGCCAGCAGCAATTGCATGCCGATCACGATTGGCAAAGCAGCCACCATGACCGTGCCAGGAAGCGTCGGCACGCCATTCATCGCGTTGATGATCCAATGGTAAAGCCCGAATGCGGTTCCAAACATTATCAACGGCACAGAGAGCAGTAGTTCGATAGAGGCGATACTGAACCCGCGAAGAAAGTAGCCGTAGAAGATCCGCGCCAGCGTATTTCGAACGTGCCCCGACAAGAACGGCAGTATCACGTCTCTGGTCCTCAAACTGCTCACGCTGCCCGCGTATGTTGCGCGCATCGGCACGTCCATCACGACGGCCCGCACCGTGTTCAATCTGAAAAGCATGTCGCTTTCGAAGAAATACCGATTGGAGATCTTGGTCAGAGGCAGCAACCGCAACACCGGAGTCGAAATGGCGGTGAATCCGTTGGTCGGGTCCATCATGGACCAGTATCCCGATGACATCTTCGTCAGGAATGACAGGACAGCGTTGCCGAATAGTCGATTGCGCGGCATCTCGGCAAGGTCTTCGGGATTGAAGAACCGGTTTCCCTTCACGTAGTCACATTGCCCCCCGACAAGGGGACTCAGAAGCTTTGGTATCAGGCGTGGATCAACCTGCCCGTCGCCATCCAGCTTTACGACAATCGTCGCACCATCTTCGAGCGCTGCGCGATATCCCGTGAGAACAGCCCCGCCCACGCCTTTGTTCTTTTCGTGGCGCAAAACCGTGATCCTGCTATCGGACGTCCTCTCCTCTACAAGATCTCCCGATCCGTCCGGACAGGCATCGTCCACCACAAAAATGCCGGACACTTCTGGACCAATGCCATCGAGTGTTTGAAGAATATTCTCGTGGACCCTGTAGCAGGGTACGACGACGGCAACCCTAGTATTTCGGTCCCACGGGGTCGTCACGCTGGACTATCCGATCGCCGAGAGATAGATCCCGCCGATGATGAGTATTGCGCCTACCAGATATCGGACCGTGAGCGGTTCTTTGAAGATCAAGAACGCTCCGATCGGAACGATGACAAAAGAAAGAGCCGCAAACACATAGGCAATGCTGAGCGGCACCTGCTGCAGGATCATGACCCAAAGAACCGTCGCCAACCCGTAAAGCGTGAGCGCGGCCCACATCCAAGGGTTCCCAATAAGAGCCGGAACCGCTTTCAAATCTCCAAGTGCAGGCAAAGTAAGCGCCGCTTGCTTGAACAGCATCTGGCCCGCAGCCAGCGTCAGCGCAAAGCCACAAAGCGCTGCAATGTGCTTAACCTCCAACACGTCCTTTCCCGTTCCATATCTTGTGAATGAAGCCCGTCGCCTTCTCACCCGTCTGCCAGACACCCCACGCGACGGCAGTGGCCAGCCCTGGAATCAGGATGAGGTTATAACGCACGACATTGACCGACACAAAAGCGTGAAACCCCAGCATGAACCACGCAGGCAACACGAATACGACGAATTCGTGCCAACCCCGACGAACAGCCGCCAACAAAACCAAAATGAAGACGGGTATCGCAACGAGACCCCAGTATTGGGCGACCCACATGCCACGCCAAGCCAGTGCAATTGTAACCATCGAGTGTTTGGGCAACTGGCCGAAGACATACTCTCGAATCACGTAACCGAGATGAGCGTTCGGAGTGCCGGCCGCTGCCAAGGTGGCTTCCTGTAGGCTGGTATTTCCGACCTGATAAAACGTGTCCGAGCCGTCGAATGCGAGCCGACGGTAAACACCCGCATCGAAGAGTTGACCGGCCAGCTTGTCGCCGAAATCCGGCAACCAATAGATGAATGAAACAAGCCACTCCTGCAGAGACATGGCGTTAAACGCCACCCGTTGAACGAGGATGTAGGAGGAATACCCAGCCGTCACAGCCGCTGTGTCCAGCACAATCCAGTTCCTCAGGATCCATGGCCCCGCTGCGACACCAAATCCCGCAAGGCATGCGAAACAGTAAAGGAACCTGGTCTTGAACCGCGGTGCATCGTGCACCGGAAACACCACCAACTGGCAAAGCAACACCACATAGAAGAGGTACAGGAAGGAGGGTCGAGTCAGCACCAAAAGCGCGAACGCGAATCCAACGGCGCCCCACAAAGCGATACCTGGCCTACGCCAGACGCAGACCAGCCCTATGCTCGCCACGGTGAAGAGCGGAAATGTCAGGTTCTCGGTCATGAACTGCGCGGCGTAATAGGCGTACTCGCCGGTGCCAAGCGCCAAGAGCATGGCCAACCATGCGCAAACCCGAGATCTGCAGACGATAAACGCCCCAACATAGACCAGCGTGGCCGAAATCACGGCAAGCGCCAACTGGGCAAAAGTGGCGACGTTGGAAATGTGCGGACACAGTGCCCCGTCTGATTGGTCAACCTGCGCAACGACGCACCCAGCAAACTCCGCAAACTCGGGGGAAAGTCCCATAAGAACGGACAGAAAGGCCGGATATAGCGGCGCAAAGAACATGCCGGGGTCTGGCGCGCCGGCCGCTGATACGGCCGACCAGAGTCCATTGGTGAACACGCCAAATGTGTTCAGATCCCCAGCAATTGATAAGTATAAAACGGCATCTGCGACAGGAGTCGGCAGTATAGATGAAAATAGCTGCAGCGCATTTATTGCGATCGAGACCGAAACGATCGAAATGGCGTTTACCAGCTGTGACAGTTTCATTGGCGTTGCTCTGCAGCCTTGCAAAGGCTGCCGCAAGGAGAGGCGAGAAAGCTGTTACATATACCCATAGAACCGGGCAACTTGCGAATAGTTTGGCTTTGCAGCCTGGAAGAGGCGCTGCAGCTGGCGCGCTTTAGGCTGGCGAGAAGTAAAGACGTTGGTCGACAGATTTTTGGGTACTTCCGAACCCCTGGACCTGGGCTGGTCCGGGGAGTATGAATCCGCCGCTTTCGACCCCATAATAAGGGCGTACCCCGGCGGGTAAACCAAGGACCGGGGCAGGCAAAGGAAGATGCTGGAAACCCAGACGATACCGCAAAAACGGGACGGCGCGGCACAGCACGCCGCCGTGGTCCGGTTCGCCGGCGATTCCGGCGACGGCGTCCAGGTGCTGGGCACGGAGTTCGCCAAATCCTCGGCGCTGGCCGGCCACGGCCTGATGACGTTCCCGGAATTCCCGGCGGAAATCCGCGCCCCCGCCGGCACCACCTTCGGGGTGTCGGCCTATCAGATACAGTTCGGCGGCGACAACGTGCGCACCCATGGCGAGACCGCCGATGTGCTGGTCGCCTTCAACCCCGCCGCGCTAAAGACCAACCTGGCATCGCTCAAGCCCGGCGGCGCGATCGTCGCCGACACCGGCTCGTTCACGTCGCGCAATCTGGACAAGGCCGGCTACGGCCAAAACCCTTTGGAAGACGGCTCGCTTGACGGTTACACGATCATCCCCATCGACATCACCCGCCTCACCCACGAGTCGGTCAAGGACACCGGCGTCGGCCGCAAGCAGGCGACGCGGTCCAAGAATTTCTGGGCGCTGGGCTTCGCCTACTGGATGTTCGGCCGCGACCGGACGCCGACCCGCGACTGGCTGGAGCGCCGCTTCGCCGCCTTGCCCGAAGTGGCGGCCGCCAACATCGCCGCGCTGGACGGCGGGCACATCTACGGCGAAACGTCCGAGATCGGCGTGGCGCCGGTGCCCACCGACATCGCCAGGGTGGAGGCCAGGCCCGGCACCTATCGGACGGTGACCGGCACCGACGCGATCGTATACGGGATCGCCGCCGTGGCGGCGCTGTCCGGCCTGCGCGTGACTTACTGTTCGTATCCGATCACGCCGGCCTCGGCGATGCTGCACGGCCTCGCCCGGCTCAAGGGCCAGGGCGTTCAGACTTTCCAGGCCGAGGACGAGATCGCATCGGTGGGCGCGGCGATCGGGGCGTCCTATGCGGGCGGGCTGGGCGTGGTCGGGTCGTCGGGCCCGGGGATCGCGCTCAAGGCCGAGTCGTTGAGCCTGGCGGTCGCCGCGGAGCTGCCGCTGGTGGTCGTCGACGTCCAGCGCGCCGGCCCCTCGACCGGCATGCCCACCAAGCCCGAGCAGGCCGACTTGTTCCTGGCGGTGCACGGCCGACACGGTGAATCGCCAATGCCGGTGTTTGCGCCGGCCGACGTGGGCGACTGTTTCGACGTGATCATCCGCGCCGCCCAGGTGGCGATGACCCACATGACGCCCGTGATGGTGCTGTCGGATGCCTATCTCGCCAATGCCGCCCAGCCCTGGGCGCTGCCGGACGTCGGCAGCCTGCCCGACCTCGCGCCCAGCTTCCGGACCGACGCCTCGGACTTCCAGCCGTTCCTGCGCGACCCGGAAACCCTGGCGCGGCCCTGGGCCGTACCCGGCACGCCAGGCCTGGCCCACCGTGTGGGCGGGCTGGAGCGTGCCGGCGACAGCGGCCACATTTCCTACGACCCCGACAACCACGCCCACATGACCGCGCTGCGCGCCGAAAAGATGCAACGGATCGCCGACTCTCAGCCGCCGGCGGAACTGGCGGCGGGGGCGCCGTCCGGCGACCTTGTCGTGCTCGGCTGGGGTTCGACCTACGGCGCGCTGCGCGCCGCCACCGACGAACTCAACGCCCAGGGCCTCAGCGTCGGGCATGTGCACCTGACCCAGGTCTGGCCGTTGCCGCGCGGACTGGACGAGTTACTCAGCAAGTACGAGAAGGTCGTGGTGGCGGAACTCAACACCGGCCATTTGCGGGCGCTGGTCCGCAGCCAGTATCTGATCGACGCAAAGGGGCTGAACCAGGTCACCGGCCAGCCCTTCAGCGTCGGAACCTTGATGAACGGATTGCGCGCGGCGC
>Ga0066187_1000615_pt1 | contig 11678 bp, 11 predicted proteins | sample WorMetexBAHAMAS1_FD_58706 | JGI IMG/M metagenome (GOLD analysis project Ga0066187, IMG submission 58706) | Marine gutless worms symbiont microbial communities from Max Planck institute for Marine Microbiology, Germany - Inanidrilus exumae... | ecosystem: Host-associated > Annelida > Digestive...
CAAGGGCAGCGAAAACTTCACCGTGCCGGAGATGCTCCGCACGCCGCAGTTCTACCTGGTGTTCGCAACATTTGCCGTCAGTGCGGGCGGGGGGCTGATGTCGATCGGGCTCATGAAGCTCTATCCAATGGAGGCCCTCCAGGCGTCGGGTTTCAACCTTGTCGAAGCAAGCGCGATCGCCGGCACGGCGATGGCCGTCTTCTTCAGCATCGCCAACGGCATCGGCCGCATTGCATGGGGCTCCATCAGCGATCTGATCGGGCGCCGGCGTTCGATCATCGTGATGACGGTCAGCCAGGCAGTGATCCTGTTTTACTTCACCCAAATGGCGGGGAACGAATATCTGCTCTACCTGGGGGCGACCCTGATCGGGTTCAATTTCGGCGGCAACTTCGCCCTGTTTCCGGCGCTCACCGCCGACCTCTTCGGCAACAGCCGCGTTGGCCCGAACTATCCGTTTGTCTTCCTGTCCTATGGCGTCGGCGGCATCGCGGGGCCGATCCTGGGCGGCAGGCTGGGCGACCTGGGCGACTTCCCGCAGGCATTCTCGATCTGCGCGGTCGCCTGTCTGGTCGGTGCGGTGTGCATGCTGCTGGTTCGCCGGGCCGACCACGCCGAGGCGATCCGGCCGGCCAGCGTCCACGGGTTCCTTCACCAGATGCACCTTGATCACCTCGAGGACGTGATTGAACACGCCGCGCATCCAGATCATTTCCGGCGGGTCGACAGCGGCGAGCGTGCGAACGAGGGCCGCAGCGCCGAATGACGGTTTTGGCGGCGGACCGGCATGGCGCGTCGGCGGCAGGGGAGACAAGCCACGCCCAACGAGGCCAAATCCTGCCTGCACGCCGCCAAATTCTCGGTGAAGATGGGCCGCGACCATTTCATCGAGGGAAGCCTTCGATAACAGCCGCGAGATAACGGTGTCCAAGCAGGAGATCATTGGCGCGGAGGTCGTCGTGCGTACGGCGCCGGGCACGTCGACGGCCGTCTTCCAGGACAACGCCGTCGCCACGGTCAAATTGTCGGAGTGCATATCCTGGGGCAATGCTCGCAAGGGCGTTCAGGCTCTGGTCCTCAGTTCGCGATCGTGCACCGAAGGAGGCACCTTCAGAACGCGGGTTCGGCAACCCATGCGGCGGAATGCGGCGGGAGCGTCACTTCTATCGTGGCCCCGGTGGAAGCAACATCGGACCCGCCGATCAGATCGACCAGCCGGGCGGCGGGATCGAATCCCAAGGCGGCACGCTCGGGCGCGAGGGCAACGTCCGCATCGGACACGTTGACCGCGACCCAGACGCGGTCGTCGCCGTCCTCCCGGACAAGACTGAAGACACGGTCGTCCAGCCTGACGACCCGCTGTGCCGCATTCGGGTGAAAGGCCGGACGCACGCGCCGTGCCGCCAGCAGGCGCCGGTGCCCCGCCAGGACCCGGGCGCGCAGGTTTGTCGGTTCCGCGAGGGCGCGTTCCACCGCCGTAAGCTCCAGCTTCTCGCGATTGATCGAGCGGTTTCGCCCCGTCTCGGCCAGCCCGGCGGCGTCGTTCCGGGATCCGAGCAGGCTGTGGATGTAGATCGCCGGAACGCCGATGACCGACAGAAGGACGGTCTGCGCTGCGAGGAACTTCCGTGCCCGTGTCGCGTCGTCGTCCTCCGGCGCGGCAATCGCGTCCAGGTAGGTGATGTTGAGCTCATAGGGCGCGGTCCCCCCGTCCGGCAGGGTGCGCAGCGAGACGCGACCGCCATGGGCCTCGACGCGCGCCGCCATCTTGGCCACCTCCTCGCCCGTGAGGATCCCCTCAACCGGGCGCACACCGATGCCGTCGTGCGACGACAGGAAGTTGAAGTAGGTCGTGCCGCGGGACGGCGGCGCGAGCGCCGCGGCCCAGTCCGACAGTTTCGTCGCGTCGCAGGTCTGGAAGGCGTGCAGGGTGAGCGGCGGCAACGGGAACTGATACACCAGATGCGCCTCGTTGGTGCCGTCGCCGAAATAGCTGATGTTGTCGGCATGCGGCACATTCGTCTCGGTGATCAGAAGCACCCCCGGCGCGGCCGCGTCCAGCACCTGTCGCATGGTCTGGATGATGGCGTGGGTCTCGGGAAGGTGCATGCAGGTGGTGCCAAGCCGCTTCCACAAGAACCCGACGGCATCGAGACGGATGAACCGCGCCCCGCGGGCCGCATAGAACAGCAAGAGGTCGAGGATTTCGATCAACACGTCCGGATCGGAATAGTCCAGGTCGATCTGGTCGTCGCTGAAGGTGGTCCAGACGTGCTTTTCGCCGGCCGCCGTCTCGACCGGCGTCAACAGCGGCAAGGCGCGCGGACGGGTGACGCTGCTGTAGTCAAGAGTTGGGTCGCAGACGTGGAAATAACGGCCGTATTTCGGCTCGCCGGCGAGATAGTTCCGAAACCACGCGCTCTCCCGCGAGACGTGATTGATCACCGCGTCGAACATCAGCCCGAAATCGCCGGCCAGCCGTGCGATGTCGTCCCAGTCGCCCAACTGTGGATCGATGGTTCGGTAGTCGACGACTGAAAAGCCATCGTCCGAAGTCCAGGGAAAACAAGGCAGAATGTGGACATTGTCGATGACGTCGGCAACATGAGCGCATAGGAAATCGTCGAGAACCGCAAGCGGCGGGCGATCGCCGGACCTGATCGAATCGCCATACGTGATCAGCATCACGTCGCGCTCGTCGACCCAGCCGCGGTCCGAGGCCGATCGCGTCTCCCGGACCGTTGCGATCAGGTCGTGTACGCGCGGCACGAGGGCGTCGACGGTCTCGGGGTCGTAGGCGACGGCAAGCGTGTCGCGCAGCCGGGTGTCGAATGACCTGTCCAGGTTCACTTCAGCCATTGACCGCGCCCTCTACCCGTTTCCTTTAAGGTCCTACAATACGACGCGGACCGGGGCATCCAACACCCGCACTCCGGCCGTCATCAGCATCAAAACACCAGATCCGGGAGGACCAGCGCGATCTCAGGGAACAGGGTCAAGATCACGACCCCGACCAGCATCAAGATCCAGTAGGGCATGGTCGCGAGCGCGGCGCGGCCGAGACCCACCTCGTCTTCCGTGATCGCCACCAGCACCGACAGATTGAGACCGACCGGCGGCGTGACCTGGCCGATTTCGATCATGATCGTCACCAGCACCCCCAGCCAGATCGGGTCGAAACCGAGCTGGGTCATCAGCGGGAAGACGATCGGCAGAGTCATGATCATCAGCGACAGCCCGTCGAACAGACAGCCGAGCAAAACGTAGATGGCGACCACGATGATCAGCACACCGGTGGCGCCAAGCCCGCTTTGACGGACCGTTTCCAGCAAGGCCTGGGGGACGCCCAGAATGGCGACCGACTGGGCGAGCACGACGGCGCCCAAGACCACGAAACCGATCGCCGCATAGGTCAGCACCGCCCGGTGCAGGCAGGCCAACAGCCCCTTCCACGTCAGCTCGCCCCAGATTGCCGAAATCAGCGCCGCCGCGGCAACGCCCACGCCGGCGGCTTCGGTGGGCGTCGCGATGCCGAAGACGATGCTGCCCATCACCGCCAGGATGAGCAGGACGACCGGCCAGATCGGCAGCAGTCCCTTGAGCACCGCGATCAGGGAGACCCGGGAGCCGCCCTCGGGAGAGAGAGACCGGTCGCGGGCGCAACGGACATAGATGTACGCCATGAACAAGGCGCTCAAGATCAGCCCGGGCAGGATGCTGGCCATGAACAGGCGGCCAATCGAAGTTTCCGTCAGCGCGCCGTAGATCAACAAAGACAGGCTGGGCGGGATCAGCAGGCCGAGCGTGCCGCCGCCGGCAAGGCTGCCGACCACGGTCGGCTTGTGATATCCCCGGCGGGCCATCTCCGGATAGGCCACGGAACCCACGGCGGCCGCAGTCGACATGCTGGACCCGCTGACCGCACCGAACACGGTGCAGACGGCGATGTTGGTGTGGAGCAGGCCGCCCGGCACGCGCTGGAACACGGGCGTCAGCGCCGTGTAGACCCGCCTGGAGATGCCGCTTTGCAGCAGGATCTCGCCCAGAAGGATGAACAGCGGAATGGCGCTCAGGGTAAAGCTGTTGAAAGCATTCCAGACGGCATCGAGCGCCAGAAAGGCCGCATTGCCGGCGAAGAAATGAAGAATGATCAGTCCGGTCAGGCCGAGCGCCGCCCCAAGCGCCGCGCCGGTGATCGCGGTCAGCGAAAGGGACGCGAGCAGGGTGGGCCAGAACATCTCCCGGGCGCGACCCGACCTACGCGGGGGGCCAGTCGTCGGACCGGGGCGCCGCCGGCCGGGCAAGACGTGTGATCGCGATGAGCCCGCTCAGTGCGAGTGACAGCGGCGCCGTTGCCATCCACGGGTAAAGCAGCAGCCGGGAGGCCTCGGACTTCAGTGTGCGGCGAAACGCGAAGTCGAGCCACGGCAGGGCTTCGATCGTGAACCACAGGCAGAAGGCCACCATGACCCCCGCGGCAAGGACGCCCAGCACCCTTCGGCCGCGCGCGCCCAGATAGCGCTCCAAAAGGCCGACCCGAACATGGCTGCCGGAAAGCGTGACCTGCGGCAACGCCAGAAACAGCGTGGCGCACAGCAACAGGCCGACCAGCTCCTCGGTGAACCGGAAGGGGGCACCGGCGAGGTGCCGCATCGCCACGCTCAAGACCACCAACGCCACCATGGCGAAGGCGCAAGCTGCCGCCATGACGGCAAGGCCTGTGGCCGTCGTACGCAGGCAGAAATCCAATGCCCTCACGGCCGCAGGTCCGTCTTGCCGATCGGTTGGCGCTCTAGCGCCCGATCGCCTTCAGCACCCGGTCGCGAAAGGCCGGCGGCTGCCCACGTTTCGGCGGCGGCGTCGAGAAAGGCGCGCTGGTCCTCAGGTGGGAAATCGTCCAGCCATTCCACGCCCTGCCCGACCAGCTTTTGGCGCGCCGCAAGCTCTCTCTCATGGTCGTCGGCATATTCGTTGGTCCGCGACCAGACCTCGGCGGCCGCGTCCCGGACCGCCTGTTTCAAGTCGTCGGGCAGGCCGTCCCATTTTTGCTTCGAGACCCCGAGCACGTAGGGAAGGCTGGCGATCGGATAGAGATAGGAGGCGTATTTCGCCACCTCCTGGAGCGAGACGGTATGGGCAAACAGGGCGGGATAGACCGCGCAGTCGACAACGCCTGTCCGCAGGGCCACGTACATCTCGGTCTGCGGGATGATCTGCGCCGACACCCCCAGCCGATCAAATGTGTCGACCTGGTCCTTGCTCCAGACCCGCAGTTTCTTTTCCTTCAGGTCCGCAAGCGTCCGCACCGGCGTGTCGGTGCAGAAGATCGATGCTTCCAGCATCGGCAGCGCCATGAAGCCGGCGGTGACAATGTCCCACTTGCCGAACTCCTGCTCGTAGATATCGCGAATGACCGGCAGCGCCCGCAGGTGCTCCTCGGGCGAACCGACCGAGCCCTGGATGTAGATTGCGTTCAGTTCCGGCGCATCGCGGCCCACGTAGTTGGCCCAGACGAGGCCCATCTCGCTGACCCCGGACGGCAGCCACCTGAGAACGTCCTCGTTCTTCAGCCCCAGCGACCCGCCGTGATAGACCTGGATCTGCATCCGGCCATCGGATGCCTTTGCGACTTCCTCCGCGAACGCGTTCAGCTCCTGCGATTCGCCACGGGTTTCGGGCAGCCCGTTGTTGAACTTCCATTCGAAGTCCGCCGCACTGGCGCCTGCGCCCACCAGCAGCGACGCCGCGCTCAGTGCCGCGATCAATCCGGATAACCTCATGACTGCATCTCCCCCTTTGAGAACCGGTGCCACCCCGCCGAACGGAAGCCGCATCCGGAGCGTTGTTTTTTGGATGCCAAACAGACTGGCAAGGATGCCCTTTGGACCGCCGCGCCAACGATGGCAGACGTTAAGGTCGGGCGGGCGTCCTACCTTGTTCCATGAATGTTAAGTCGCACCAGGAACCGACGCAATCGCCCGCAGCCGCCACCTGCATTGAACCACGGTCATCTACCCGACGTACATGGTGGCAGGGAATGATAGGGAGGTCGCAATGAGAATTGCCGCTCTGTTGGCGATGGCAGTCTTTCTGGCATCGCCCGCACTCGCCGATCTGCAGGTCCGCTTCGACGAAGGTGCGCCTAAGGATCGGTTCACGATCACCAATACGGGTGGCTGTGCCCTGGGCGCGACCGTGGTCACCATCGACCTGGAAGGATCGCCCTATGGGCTGATCTTCGATGTGACTGGCCAGGGTGCGGGCGTCCAGGTTTTCCAGCCTTTCGAAGTGTCATCAGGAAAGGCACGGCTCAGAACGCTTCCGCAAGTCACGGACGGGGACAATCAGCTCACCCTTGACCTGGTCGGCCTGGCGTCTGGCGAATCGGTATCTTTCACGATCGACGTGGATGACACCGCCGACAGCCGCCAGACCATGGTGTCCAACCAGGAAATACTGGGCGCTCAGGTTATTGCAAAAGGCGCAGCCGGCACGGCGAGAGCATCGTTTCAGGAAGACGCAACGGCCACGGTCGCACTGTCCGGATGCACCGCCTAATCTGCCGGTTTTCGAAGGTTATTCTCGCCTGGCCCGCACCAGGCAATCGATCGCAACCTTGGGGCCGCCGTCGGTCTCCACGGGCCGCTCCACCGGGCCCGCCTTTTCGATCGTGAGCTCTTCGCCCAGAGCCGCCACGACCTCATCGGCGGTGTAAAGCACGTCGGGATGGCGGGGTCCGCCATGCCCGCGGGTCAGGTTTTCCGTATCGTGCCCGACCACCAGAAACGTGCCGCCCGGCGCCACCGCCCGCGCCGCCCGTTGGACGATGGGGACGAGCTGTGCCTGCGGCAGCTGCAGGTAAAGCAAGACAACCAAATCGTATCGGTGGGCTTCAGGCTCATGAGCGCGCAGGTCCGCCACCTCGAAGTCGACCCTGTCGGCGACATTCCGCGCGGCCGCCAACTGCTTTCCTTTTTCGATGGCGACGTCGGAGAAGTCGACGGCGCGCACCGTCCAGCCCTGCTCCGCAAGCCAGACGGCGTTGCGCCCTTCCCCGGCGGCAAGATCCAAGGCGCGGCCGGGCGACAGGCCCGCCACCTCCGCCGCCACGAAGCGGTTCGCTTCGACCGTCCAGAGGAACTCCTTGCCCTCGTAGCGCTGGTTCCAGTCTTCCCGTTCCATGACCGTCGTCGGCGCGCCGGTGTTGCCTGAACCGGTGTGTGCCGCCTCGCCCCTGCCCGAATTATCTCTGTCTGAAACCATTGCCCCTTACTCCGGTTGATACCTGTCCCATGCACGCCGCCGTCGCGCGACCTCAAGACCCCGAGCTTGAAGCCGCTCTGGCAAACCCTGGCATTCACACCAGATAAATAGGTGCGATCGCGCCGGCGCGCAGGACAAATTTGCACGAAGGAGGCTCCCGGTGAGCGAAACATGGGACTATCAGATCCGAATCACGCTGGATGACGCCTTTGCCGACGTGGCGCGGCGCGATCCCGGCGACCCCGCCCTGGCACCGCTTGCCGCGGTCCTCAGCAAGCACGACGCCCAGCTCAGTTGCCAGTTCGACGCCTTCGCGGGTTACGTGGCCGAGGCCGAGGCGCAGGGGACCGAGAACTATCCGCTCTATGCCTGGACCAAGGCGACCATCGAGAACCCGGTCAAGGAGGCCAAGTACATCAAGGCCTTCACGCTCTATGTCGGCGGAGCGGAGGTCTATGCCCGCGACAAGGCCGAAGCCCTGGAAGCCGACCTGCGCCCGCTGGTGGGCGGCGAGATCGTCACCAACCTGTCCAAGCACGACACCAACCCCGCCAACAACCCGCAGCCGCCCAAGCGTTACCGGCAATAGCCCGCCGCAATAAAGGCGCGCCAGCCGCCGAACGGCGTGATGTCTTCCGCGCCGTCGAGGCCCGCCGTTTCGCACAGGAAGCCCTTCACCTGGCGGCCGTCGGCGAGGTCCAGCGTCCCGATTCCCAGCGGCTGCGGAATGCCCGACACGAAGGCGCCGAACGCGGCCGATGGCAGGGCCCAGACCTCGAGCGCGATCGACGCGCCCTCGTCAGCGCGGACCAGGCCGGGCCGCAAGGGTGGGCCGCCGGCCAGGCGATACAGCCGGTAGAGGGGTGCCGTGTCGGCCGCATAGAGAAAGCGGCCGCCCAGGCGGGTCAGTTCGTGGTTGAGCGGCAGGCCGGACATGTGCGCCCCGACCACGGCGACGGCGATTTCGTCCGCCGCCGCTACGGGATCGACCGGTTTCGGGTCCGACAGCGTCCAGGCGGTGGCACCCAGATGTGGATCTTCGGTGCGGTGCAGAAGCGATGCCACCGCGGCAATCCGGCCGTCCGCCCCGGCTTCGGCCAGCAGCGTGACGCCGCCGGGCCGTCCGTCGGGGCGCGGCCGCGTCGGCACGGCAATGCCGCACATGTCCAAAAGGTTCACGAAATTGGTGTATGTGCCAAGCCGTGAGTTCGGCCCGATCGGATCCGCCTCCAAATCGTCCCGGCCATAGAAGGTCGGCAGCGTCGGCACGCACAGCATGTCGAGCCCCGACAACAGCGGCCCTGCCGCACGCCGCAGTTCCGCCAGCCGATAGATCCCCTTGAACGCGTCGACCGCCGACCGGTCGGCGGCGCCGGCGATGATGCCGCGCGTCACAGGATGCAGCGCGTCGGGATCGCCTTCGATCAGTTCCTGGACCGCCGCATAACGCTCCGCGACCCAGGTGCCCTCATAGAGCATGGCGGCGACCTCGTGGAACACCGTGAAGTCGCGCTCCACGATGGTCCCGCCCAGGGCCGCGATCTCGTCGAGCGCTCTTGCATAGGCGTCGGCCTGCTTGTCATCACCGAAAAAGCGCCGCGTCGCCGCGTCCGGCACGCCCACCGTGAAGGCCGGCGGAACATTGCCCAAAACCGGTGCCGGCAGGGGTTTCGAGAACGCGTCATCCGGATCGAATGCAGCCATGGCGGCGAAGGCGGACCAGGCATCCTCCACCGTCAGGGCGAAGACCGAAACCGTGTCCAGCGTCCGGCACGCCGGCACCACGCCCCTGGCCGACAGGGCCCCGAGGCTCGGCTTGAGGCCGACGATGTTGTTCAGCCCGGCCGGTATCCGCCCCGAGCCGGCGGTGTCGGTACCAAGCGCGAAGCCGACCAGCCCGTGTGCCACCGCAACCGCCGAGCCGGAACTCGAGCCGCCCGGCACCAGGCCCGGGTCGAGCGCATTACGCGGCACCGGAATGGGCGTGCGCACGCCGACAAGTCCGGTTGCGAACTGGTCCAGGTTGGTCTTGCCGAGGGGGATGGCGCCGGCCTGGCGCAGGCGTCGAACGACAAAGGCATCCTCTTTCGCCTGGTAGGCAAATGCCGGACAGGCCGCCGTGGTCGGCAGTCCGGCCACGTCGATGTTGTCCTTGACCGCGAAGGGCACCCCCCAAAGCGGCCTGGCCTCCGGATCGAAGTCACCCAGCCCGCGCGCCGCCTCGCGGACAGCGTCCTCGTCCGCCAGGTGGATGAAGATGCCGGGGTCGTCGACCGCGCGGATCCGACGATAGGCCTCCGCAATCACGGCATCGGGGGTGACGCCGCCGGCATAGGCTTCATGCAGGTGTTCGACGGTGAACGGCAAACCCTCGAGATCGGCGACCTTCACGGCGGCCTACTCCCGTTCGCCGACGAAGGCGACGGGCCGCTGCCACTGGACCAGAACGACGCAGCCGTCATCGGACGCAACCGCGTGTTCGCTGCCTTCGGTGTTGAAGATCACCGTGCCGGCGCCGTAGACCCCGCGCTCGTCGCGCTGCGATCCCTGCAGGATCAGGATGGTCTCCAGCCCCCGGTGAACGTGGCGCGGCACCTGCGCGCCCGGGGCATAGCGCAACACCGCGACCGCAGGCTCTCCCCTGACCAGATGACAGACCTCAACGCCGTCACGAAACGGCTCGAAGTCGAGGTCCCGCCACCCTCCCCCCACAAGGTCGGGCAGAACGAACGCGTCAGCCACCGATACCCCCCACGATCTCGTCGGTCGTTGCCGTCCAGCCTACGATGGCACCCTGGGCCGTGATCATCTCCAGGGTCGCCGCCTTGAACGCAGGGAAGTAGCTTTCGGTCGCGTCGCTGGCCAGCAGGCACTCATAGCCGTGATCGTTGGCTTCGCGCATGGTCGTCTGAACGCAGACCTCCGTCGTCACGCCCGCGACGACGAGCTGGCGCAGCCCCAGGCGTGCCAGAACCTCGTCGAGCGGGGTGGCATAGAAGGCGCCCTTGCCCGGCTTGTCAATCACGGTCTCCCCGCGCACAGGCGCCAACGGCGGCACGATATCGGCGCCGGGCTCGCCGGCCACCAGCACGCGCCCCATCGGTCCCGGGTCGCCGATTCGCAAGGAAGGTTGCGCACGGTCGCGCTTTGCCGGCGGACAGTCGGACAGGTCGGGTTTGTGGCACTCGCGGGTGTGGATCACCGGCAGCCCGGCGGCGCGGAACCCGTCGAGCAGCCGGCGCACGGTCGGCACGATCGCCTGCAGCGGCGCCACATCGTTGCCGAGGCTGGCGCCGAAGCCGCCGGGTTCGACGAAGTCGCGCTGCATGTCGATGACGATCAGGCCCGCCCGTTCCGGATCCAGCAAAAACGGAAACGGTGCGGCGGGGATCTGCCGCGTCATGCGTGGCCCGCCATGTGCCGGCCGATCTCCGCAACCTCGGCCGTCGCTGCGGGCGTCTCGTAGGTGATGTGGCCTTCCGAGATGACGAGGATGCGGTCGGAAAGCTCCAGGATCTCGTCCAGGTCCTCGCTGATCAACAGCACGGCCGCGCCGGCGTTGCGGGCCGCCATGATCCGCGCACGGATCTCGGCGACGGCGGAGAAATCGAGCCCGAAACAGGGATTGGAGATGATCAGGAGATCGACAGTGCCGGAAAGCTCGCGCGCCAACACGGCCCGCTGCACGTTGCCGCCGGACAGCGATGCGATCGGGCTGTCGACCGACGCGGTCTTTACCTTGAAGGCGGTCACCAGATCCCGCGCCTGCCGTGCCATGTTACCCGGGCTCAACCAGCGGCGCTTGCGGCCTTGGCTGTCGGTGTCGAAGCGGCGAAAGGCGAGGTTCTCGGCAACGCTCATCTTCGGCGCGCAGGCGTTGCGCAGCGGCTCCTCCGGCAGGTAACGAACGTTATAGGCGCTGGCCTCCGCCCGGGTCGCCGAGAACGGATGGCTTTCCACCCGGATCTCGCCGTCTTCCAAGGGCCGCTGCCCGGCAAGAATCTCCATCAATTCGGTCTGGCCGTTGCCGGAGACGCCGGCGACACCGACGATTTCGCCGGCACGCACGCCTAGCGTATCGATGCGGATCGGCTTGAGCCCCGACCGGTCGAGAGCGCGGACCTCCTTCAGTGACAGCACCGTGTCGCCGATCTGCCCGTGTCTTTCGGCCTTGGGCGGCAGTGTCTTCTCGCCGATCATCATGGCGGCCATGTCGTCGTGGCCGAGATCGCCCACCTTGCCGCCGCCCACATACTCGCCCCGGCGCAGCACCGACACGGTGTCCGCGAATGCCGTCACCTCCCGGAACTTGTGGGTGATCATCAACACCGTCAGCCCGCCCGCGCGCGTCAGGTCGCGCACCATGCCCAGCAGCTCGTCCGCTTCCGCCGGCGTCAACACCGATGTCGGCTCGT
>Ga0066187_1000617_pt1 | contig 11666 bp, 9 predicted proteins | sample WorMetexBAHAMAS1_FD_58706 | JGI IMG/M metagenome (GOLD analysis project Ga0066187, IMG submission 58706) | Marine gutless worms symbiont microbial communities from Max Planck institute for Marine Microbiology, Germany - Inanidrilus exumae... | ecosystem: Host-associated > Annelida > Digestive...
GTGCCGTAATTTAAGAATCCGTGGTCATTTGCCAGCCCCCATTATAAATGGGGGAGGAGAAAATGGTCGAATTTCCGACTTTCAAGGGCTCGTGACCTTGATCTTGACCTTGGATCGGGTGATACTGCATTATGCATACCGTCATGCATCACTCATCGACCTCTACATACATACCAAATTTCACTAAAATCGAAGAAACTTTTTGTGGACGGACGGACGGACGTACGGACGGGCGGACGGACCCACTTTATTAGGTCAACTCGGAGGAGTCGACTTAACTAGAGGGCATTTTGTAGTGCGCATACTTCCGCCACACTGTCGTTAGCGGAGAACAGCAGGTGCGTTAACTCTTACCGTAAACCATAGCTTTTCCCCAATCTTCCCAAATTTAATCAACTCAACTCTGATTCACATGATAGTCTACCTATTCCTCAAATTTCACGAAAATTCACCAATAACTTCTTGAGTTATCCTGTTAATAAATAAGTAAGCAAAACACAGACAAACATGGATCAAAATGTTACCCCGCCAACCTCTGGCTGAGGTAATTAAATTACTAAAGTGGTTTATATTTGTCACAGTATCTACAAAAATAAACTGCAGGTTCGCCGCTAGCGGACCTAACTATATATAACTGGGATGGCTGTAGCTTCTTGGAAGAATTTAACGAGATAGGGTGGTCACGGAAGGTCAAACAAATTTCAGAGGTATTCGTGGCCCCTCTGGTGGTCCCCATTGAAGCCGCAACAGATGTTGGCTCATCCACAGTGCCGCCATCATCAAGGCTAGCCGCCGACATTATCACAGAGGAGACATGGGTACACCAGTTAGGCTGCATAGGCGCCGACTTTTCGAAAGCAACGGGTGCCAATGCACCTGGAGAAATGGACGCATGCAGTGGGTGCGGCACAGTAATTATTAACACGGTTATTTAACACTAGGCGGAGGTTTTTGGGTTGACAACAAACAAAAATGTGTTTCCTGTCTGGGCTTTGCGCCGGGCCCGCTAGATAAGCTTAGAGCGCGCTCCCCATACTCTTTAAATACGATACGATATGATACGGTATATTAACGTGCGCTCAAAAGCTGATGTGGTGGCCATCTTAATCTAGCGCACGGCACAGAAACGAAAAAAGTTCGGAAAACTAAAAACGAATGCATTTGACGGGGTCGCGGCATTGAAGGGCATGAAAAGGGAAGAAAATAGAAGGGAGGAAGATGTAAGGGAAGACTTGCAACCGGAGAAAAAAACGAAAAGTCGGCGCCTGTGGGATGAGCTAGCGGGAGTAGTACATGGCGGCGGCGGTGATGCCGGCAGCGAGGACTGACGCGGCGGCCATGGTGTAGCTGTCCGCGGGAGGGTTACAGCTGGCACACGGCTCCGGCCCGCCACCTTCCGCCATCTCATCACCGCCCGTGTCGCGACGTAGACTGCATCGACCGCGACCGACCTGCTTGCACGGGTCCGGGCAACACACGTCGCTTCGACGAGACTCTACACGCAAAATCACCACAACGACCTGATTTTTACCGCACGACGCTATGCTATAGCGCGGTAGAGTTGTATGGTGTTCTTTCATTGTTACAAATTTTGGCTACGTTTGATAACGAATTTGCTTATGGTGCTGTTTTACTACAATTGTTGTAATCGCTACTGCGTATGTTTTTTCTTTCTTTTTTGTTTGGTTTGTCTGTCTTTTATGGCGAATAAAGTTGTACATGTTACGTAGGCCTATACACGCTGTCGTCATGTCTGTGTGTCACAAGTCGGAGTTCAACCCAAACGGCTAAACATAAGATCACGCAAACAATGTCGTACGATCTTCGGCACCAAAAAACTAGATTCCCTGGGCTATCGTACGATTAGAGTTCTAATTATGAAATAAATGAGCTCATGTCGCCGTGATCAGAAAAAAATTTTCAGTTGTAGACCGCCGCCGTAAAAGTTGATATTCACTGCAAACAGTATTGCGATAAATGGCGCGTAATAAAGACTCAAAAACCGCGTCAAACTCCGGGTCTGACACACTGACTACGACCTACATTGTTGACCCGATGACCCGTTCCAACTGTGGACGTACTGACCACTGCGTCGACCGTGCTCGTTGCAGAAGACTCCGTCAGCGGCAGCAGAGGTCGGGTCGACGATGTGACCAACAACTGCGGCCGCCTTGCATCGATCGCCAGTACGTCGACAATTGCCGCCACCCACCGCCGACTTGTCCGAACAACCCGTCATGTCTGAGCAGCCGGATTTTCCATTTCCCGGGCAAACCTGCGGCTTGACCGGCTTGACGACAGGCTTGAAACACGAACACTTGCTCCTCTATCGCCGCAACACACACGATTCAACTTTGGTGTTTGCGATAAATGTATAATATACCTTGACTGCACGCACACAAGATTTAATGTGCGAACAATAGTTTTTGACACATTACGTTTTCATTCCTAACGAGACGCAGTCGGAGACGGCAGACTTTGCCTCAGGTGCCGCCACCTGGCGAACTGGACGAAACATACGCTTCGTCTTTGATTTTGGCCCATTCACGCCATCATGTGAAAACATTTCATCCACAAAACCGGAAGTACATACCGTATTACATCTTCGTCAGAAGAGGACCGAACCACGACCAATGATAGCATGTAAAGAAAATTTGGTGAAACGTGGACGTGTGGTTTCTGAGACACGCGAGGGAACGGAAACAGACAGACAAGCTGATTGCAATACATCACACCCCTACCGAGGGCGACGTAATAATACGCTTATGTCATTTCAAAGATATAGATTACCAACTTAACCTGAAGGAGCTTGGAAAAGAGACTTGTTAAGCTAAGAAGGCAGTAGTAAATTTGCAGCCTTGTGTAATCTGGGTGACGTCGTGGCGTAACGGATTGCGCATCGGACTTACGGTCAAAAGGTCGCCGCTGACTCTTTCTCGGTGGCGTATCTACGCTAGTCTAGTCAAGTGGTTCACACCCTTTCGCCCCTGTCACCAAGCAGTATAATTTGGTACCGGCTAATAGGCGGTGACGATCTGCAGCTGGGAAAGTAACCGTAGGTCTCGCGTGGCTCTGGTGCCGTGCAGTGGTTTACCCACCTACGGGCTCAGTGGCCTAGGAAAAAGACGAGCAACCCCGCCGCCGACTCTCCTGTACAAAGGATCGTGACGACCTTCACCTTTGTCATTCATTTCACACAAATTCGCAAGTCCCAACGGCTCACTGCCATCTCTAAACACCCACAAGAGTGTCAAAAACCCATACTAGCAATGTTTTTGTGACTCGTGACCTTGATCTTTGACCTTCTAACCCCGAAATAAGTGGGTTTCCAGGACATATGGTGGGACACTTCTGTCAAGTTTGATGATCCCAGCTGCATCGGTTTTAGAGTTATCATGCGGAAAAACGGACCGGCAGCGGTGAATACCGTATACCGCGACTGCCGTCGGCGTTATAAAGACACTAAACAAGAGTAGCCTATCGGCCTTAATCACGGCGGAAACGATATTCCACGCCCTGACAAGCACGGTGTATACCAGGCGATATGACTCCTGGACGCAGATGACGTCGCACGTGCCTCGGCCAAGGCGCCGCTGCTGCTGCTGACAGGGGTCGACATCACCAGAGCTGCACGGCTTTGACGGCGACCGCAGCCAACCGAACCAGCCGCCACCGCCGCACGAGTTACCCGGACAACACGACTTGCCTGAGCCTCTGTACCAGTACAATCGGCCGCAGAACATCTCAATGTCGCAAAGACGCTGTCCAGGGCAGGACTTCGGAGTGTTCGAATTGTTCGGCCGAAAGCTCCCTGCCCACAAATTTAGGGGTTTCACCTTCTGAGACGCAATTGTTTTCTGGTTTTTCTGGACATTTTTTCTGCGTCATTGCCCATCACTACGTCCAAACAAGTGCATCTCTAAACAGCGGAGAGTGAAACAGAAAGGAAGTAAAGACCATAGCCCGTCAGGGCCCCACATTGTAAATGCGGCACTAACGCTGTCAATACGCTACGTTACCGTTCGAAATATTTAACGTGCGCTAAAATGCCGACAGGTAACCTATACCGCAAGGAATCGTTATGAAATACAACTCAAACAAGGTGTCGCCCTAACGGGACGAAACTCTACTGGCCCGCAGTGGAGCAGCTATGATTAGACTGGAGGCGGCATGACGTCATCGCCTGTCCTGCGCGGATGAAGCCGCCTCCAGTCTAATTATAGTTCCATGAGTGTTACAGACAACGACAGACGACGACAGACGCCAGCGTGCATCACTGTGTAGGAGGGCCAGTAAGATGATGCAGTCGGAAACGGCAGACTTCGTCACCTGGCGATCTCGAAACATCGTTGTCTGACGTCCGACTGGTGCCACCACCTGGCGAACTGGACGAAACATATACATCGCCTTTGATTCTGGCCTATTTTTCCATTATATGAAAACATGACGTCATCCATAAAATCGAAAGTACCCAATGTATTGCAATGCCGTCACAGGCGGACCGCGTCAAGTCCACAGGTAACATGCATAGAAAATTTGGTGAAATAAGAATGTGTGGTTTTTGAGACATGCGATCGGACAGACAGACAGACAGACAGACACGCTGATCGCAATACTTCGCGCTCCCACCGCGGGCGAACTAGACAGATTTAATCCGATATGTTTGGTTCAGAGATCGCTTAGATTGGCACTATACTACTCCTGCAGTTCCCTATTTCCATAACAAGTTTGCTGCGTGACAGTGATACGGAAATAAGCGAACTTTTTCCTCTGTTTCTTCACTTTTCGCTCGCTCTTCACTGGCGGATCGCTGCAGTGGTCACGCTGAGCACACCTGTCTTTCGGTTTCGGGCACCTGTCGATGTCGTCACACGCACTGGCAGCCGACATGTTCTTGTTACCTCCGCCGCCGTTGTAGCCTCCTGCTGTCGAACGTGAACCCGAACGTCTACATCGCGTACGAGTGACCTCGAATTACTGGTCTAAAGTTATCCGGAGGTTTTGAATACGATCTCTCTACAGTTAGAAGCAGGTGGCTTACCTGAATGAAATATGATCATGTACTATTTTATCGTGGTTACGCAAAGCAATAATATGAAAGTAGGCTAGAGGACGTCGAAAGGAGGCGTTCGCCAATATGTTACGGTTTATTTTGACTGTGTTATTCAAAATTAACAGGGTGAAGTTTTTGGACAACAGTGTTTTATGACGTACTTTTGCTTCATTTATCTGAAATTAGGTCACGAGACCTACAAAATCCGCGCAAAGGGCAAGGAGGTGACCCTGTTGCACCAAGATCTTCATTTATATTCAGTGTTGCAGAGTCAGATAACAGTAAATGGCGACTCTTGATTTCGACGACCGATTTGATATAGAAACCAGAAAGCCCTCACTCAAGGTCGCATTGATCACCTTAACACAAAGAATTCAGCAAACAACGAAAAATGCGTCACAGTTGGTACGTGCATCCGTGAAATTACGCCACCTCGTGTCATGCATACACACTAAAACGGGACATTTTTCATTGTAAACTTTGACCCACGACCTTGATCTTCCAACTTGATCAAGCGAACCAACAGGCCAAATATCTACGTCAATGGTCGGTCATTTAGTTCAAATGTTGTTGTCTCGACACACAGACACACACAGCGGACAGATATTGCTCTACCTAGACCACTAAAAATCATATGCTGGCTGGCTCTCCCACGCAGATTTCATGAATCCTGTTAAAATCACATACAGACACATAAAGTAGCGCTTACCTACTTGCTTTGACTTATCCCTCTTTATCTCCGTATTCCCAAATACAGTCATGTACCGACACCAATTCAGGGATTCAGCGCCAGGCTGGCTAACAGACCATTTTTAGTTTTTAATTTTCGAGCACTCTGGTGCTCAGTGTGGCATTGAAACCCTTAGTCACTGTCCCCATTTTGGAACTCCGGGCAAAATGAATTAAATCAACACGCACTCGACGCACGCACCTCGGTGGATCGACGTGATCGCTGCAGCTGTGCCCGGGCAAGGTCCTCGGTCGTTCGTAGTCGGAGCACGTCATTGCCGTCACATCCACGTCATCACCGGCCACGTCACGGCAAGGGTCGGGACACGTGGCATACTTCCGAGTACTTTGACACGGCCTTCGTGGCGGCTGCATCACAACACACAGGCACACTCAGATACAGAGGTACATAATACATGCAGTAGTTAATAGTTAAACAATTCCAGTCCGCTATTCCTAAGGTCCTGTCCCTAACCGTAACCCTACTTAACCCTACTAACCCTCACTCCTACTAACCCTAACCCTTTGTGACCGTCGGAATAGCAGACCTTCGGAACAGATAGGATGAAGTGACGTCACAGTAATCTACGATCTCTATGGTGTAGTTGTAGCAGTTTGAGAAGGTAACTGGTGAAGATTTGTCACGTTCAATCAGTCAATCGGCTGCGGTTTGTCACCCGTTTTAATAAATCAATTAAAACGGGCGACAAACCGCAGCCGTTGAATACAGTAGCCAATGAAATAGCAACATAAAACGTAAGATAATGAATGCCTAAAAGTTAAAAGTTAAATCACAGCTACACGCACAGTCTAATCGTGACTGCATAGACTGGCTGACTTCTTGGAGTGACAGGATAGTTAAATGTAGTTAAATACATCAGTCTAACTGTAGTAACAATAGAGTTATGTGATAGAACTAAAATTAGTGTTAGGATTGACTGATAGACAGACCAGTGCGTTATTCAAATAAAACTGAATCGATAGGTTTAAGAAAAGCTTAATGCTAGCGCCATTACGGCAATCTGACTGTAAATGCTGCAAAACGTTTAATTTCCTTGCCGTACATCATGGCGGCCAGAACAGCTGGCATAGATAAAAATGAAGAAATTAACGTCATTGTCAGTCCATGTACAGCGGCCCTTCGGAATATATGGGGCCGGTACCTAGTTAAACTAGACGGCGGCACTCCTGAATAAGATAGAGTTATATGCCTGGCAACTCGTTTAGCGGTGATATAGCATTCGCTTAATGAGCCAACAGCTGTAAAGCAGCAAAACAGAGACAGAACACAACGAAAACACGTTAGAAATCTTTCAGTTCGGTGTGTTTTATATACTCACGCCATTGATTTCCCGGGCACGGCTAACGGACGGCGATCTGCAGCCACAATCTACGTGAGCTGGACGCCGACGACGTCCGATCTTTCACAGTTTCTGTATGACGCCGTTGGAGATAATCGTGATATCAAATCATACGAACCGCTGGGGGAATTTTCGGCCAATATTATGTATCAGCGACGACTAGCCAAGTAATGCAGGCATCGGAAAACGGAAGTCCCAGAACAGGAGCAGAGCATGAGAAATATAGACGACATTTTACGCAAGCAAAGAGAACTCAACCGTGGCTATGTCGGTAACACAACCATGAGTATCAAACGGAAGTATACTGGGGTAGTTTGCAATTTTTTTCACCGGCGGAAATCTTTTCTCAACCATCCAGCGTTGTTCTATTCCGTACGCTGGCGTGGCTTCGTAGAGATGCGATGACGTTCTACGGCGAGATTATTATCGTAGTATCTAAAACGACCGCTGCTTTGCAGACGAAGTGGAAAAGTGCAGATAATAATCGATGATGACAATCATGCCGGTCACAATGATTCTCACTAGCTATGTTCACACAGCCGGTGACTTAAAGCGGTCATCTTTGTAGAGTTATGTGACCGATCTACTTCACGAGCTGAAGTTCACGCTGGTCGTTGCTGGTCAGACTCCGAAGCTGTTTACACGGATGGATTCATTCGGTCGCAGAAAGCGCTCGGATCAGCCGCTGCTGGTGCTAGTAATCAAAACAAACCGCCGCGGTGTTCCGCGGATGCTGCTAATAAACGCCGGTGAAATAGCGGCGCGTCAGCTGCAGGTAGATGGCGAAGAACACGACAAGAATTAACAGCACGAGACATCCGCACGTCGTTTTTTCCACAGTCGTCCAGCACTCGCTGTCGTCAGCGACAGAGCTCGACTCCGGTTCGCGGATCGTGTTGTTCGGTCCACGGACATCTGCTCGATGTAGAAGTGAAGACTGCGAAGTCCCGGGTGAGCCAGTCGCGTCACCGCCGTCTGTGACGGGCGAGTGGTCGATCTGTTGCGACGAGTCATTTTCTGCCGGTTTGCTGGCGTTGATCGCATCATGTTCCAAGCGGTTGATCTGTTGCGACGAGTCGTTTTCGGCCGGCTTGCTGGCGTTGCCCGGAACACGTTCCACGTCGTACGGACGATCATCGTTGTCACGACGCTTGGCGCACCTCGGACTCATGTCGGCCGGCTCCTCCGCCGGTCCGTGGACCGAACAACACGATCCGCACAGAGCGGACGAGCAGCAGTCGGCGCAGTCGGCGCAGTCGGTGTAGAAGTGAAGACTGCGAAGTCTCACGCGCGACGCGCTCGGTTCCGTACGCGGCTGACTAGCAGGTGCCCCCGACAACCCTCGACCGTCTTCGTCCGACGTCCGGCCAACAGACAAGTGCAGATCCATGCTCTGAACGGAGCGGGCGGCTGGTGGTCCGTCCCGGTGGACGCCACCTAGCTCGGCGTCGTGGCATGGAGACAGCTGATGGTCCCAGGCGGCTGGATCGCTGCCGATGGGAAGACCATCCCGGTGGCGGAGATCGGACACCAGAGGCGAACAGTGGTCGGCGTCTCGTGGTTCGTGGAATGTGTTACAGGCACCACAGATGGCGTAGCCGAGACACTGCGGGCATTCGGCGCAATCAGAGTAGAAGTGGAAATCATGCCGACTGACGGATGAAGGACTGTCGAGTTCCACGTGACATCCAGCGGCTATGCGGTCTCCCGGATGACGCCCGAGATCGCGACTGGATGACCCGAGTGGAGGGTTGTGAACAGTATCGGCGCCGTTGAAGGACCCGGCCGGCTCGTCTGCGGAAAGGCGCCGCGAACTCGTTTCGTCGCTGACGAAAGATCGGGTCGGCCCGTCGGAAGACGAGTGGCGGGGGTCGCGGACGGCGAGGTCGGGTGAAGGGTCGACGGCGTCGGCGTTGTTGAAAGCTTCGCACGGCCTGTCGGTCGTCACGATGACCGGGTGTGCTTGGCTGACCGCCCAGCCGCACATCTGTGAACGACGCTGACGCAGCGCCGACGAATCAGCGACCAAGTCGTCCGTGTTCGAAGCGCGCTTCATCGACGACATCCCGGCGTCTATTTCACTACAGCTGGGAACGAACGAGCTTCCCGGAGAATTTCCGACAAAATCTCGGCAGCTGCCTTCCGTTAATCTGTTACGAGACTCTTGCTCGTCGGCTGCAGATGGACAGATAAAGTCACGAAAGCCGCTGTGCTTATACTTCGGCAGAGTTTCTCGCGAATCAGGTTTCTGAACATCACTACAGGCTGACGACGACGTATATCCAAACGGACACCTTCGTCTGACGCGAACCTCTCCCGGTCCGTTGGACACCGCGGGATCAACGTCCGGCCTAGAACCTTCACGCTGGGCAGACGCAGTTAAGGTTTTCGACGGAGACCGTGAATCTTCATCGCACTGCAATTTATCGGCCGAACACTCGGCACGCCGGTTAAACTTTGATCGTCGACGTAGGTCTACGTTGGACCTGTCGTCTGACCAACTTGGGTCCAAGTTCGACTGCCAATATCCGCCAGACCTCGTTCCGCTATCACACTCACTAACACCCGACCGCTTATCTGTCCCCGATCTGTCTCCAGAACGAACTATTTCCTCATTCCAGTTTGACTGCGGACTATTGGTTGCTGTTCTTCCTCCAGAGTTTTGACATCCACTGACGCGTTTTCTCGGGGCCGACATGCGACTGCATCCCGTGTTCCTGAGCGACTGCCGCGAACGTCGGAGACGCTGCTTCGCTTCCGATCTAGCGCCAATGAATCGCAGGTCTTCTCGACTACCGTCCGTTTCACAAAAGACATCGTCCTCTTCGTGAACGTCTGACACTACCTTTCGGCCCTACAAGCACACCACATCCAATGATCAGCTGCGTCATTCCACCGTCTCATCTTCATTTCTCGTACCATTCTACCTCACCAAACCCAACCAATCTCATCATCTGTTTGCTGCTCGGCGACCACTACCATTTCTGGCTACAGCGGCTGTCAAAATTCGAAGCAAAAGCGAACAAAAAGTCTGCGGCGCCGAACTGTGGATCCAGCAAGCCGAAGTAAATTCTCTGCTGCCAATAAAGACTAAGTGAAAATAGAAAAACGACAAAGAATAGTTCTGCTGTTGGCTCATAAAATGCTACAAATATCACCAATTTATTACAATGCGACAGAACAGACCGCAATCTGAAACGTTTGTACAATAAACATTTACTACGAAGCTGAATGCAATGTTAGTATAAAATACGCATTAGAATATGCAGATTCGTCATCAGATGTTCAATGGATGACGCCGAATTAGTTAATATTCAATTTAACGTAAAACTTCCAGCCTAGGAGTTTATCGCAGTGGTACATTAAATGAATAAATTTGCTCCCACACGTCAGAAAATCTTGCTGGGCATGCCAGAGCAGTGGAGCGACTAGACCATGCAGTATGACGCCACGCTGTCGCCATAATACAGTAGGCCTAACGTGAAAATATAACGGACTTATAAAATCGAATGTTTCCAATTAATCCAAAAACCGTCTGTTTGTTTGTTGTTAAATTAACCATAAAAACAGCGACAGATGGACGGTAAATTTTGAAGTATGTTTAGGTAACCAATAGCTAAAGTTTAGGCAGGAAGTCAGCAACTAATGGAATTAACGATGCAGTTTGTCATTAGCCATTCTACAACATGGTTACTTAGTTCACGTAAGCACAAATTTAACTTTAAACTTACATATAGTCTGTTCTAATGCACTACCGAGAAACTGTTACAAGCAGCATTTCTCACTTACGCAGTCACTCGTATCCTGATTGCATGCATTTCCTGGAACACAGACACAATTTGCCTACTTTATATAGCTGAAACAAACGTTTACCAATAACTATTCAGGTTAATCAATTCAATGGAAAATATGCCAAATATTATTTCACTGCTGTTGTTTTCGTTTTTGAAAAGTGCTTCTCGTCGAATCTTTACACTCTGAATAGTAATTTTGAGTACCTGACAACGTTTTTTAACAAAAAAGAACTGACAGAACAAAAAATGTTATAAAAACGTGGCATAAATAAACAAGTACATCTAACGACTTCAAAACACCAGGTCAGTCAATCTGGCGTCAAAAAGACGACTCACTGTCATCCTTCTTATTCAGCGACTTGCAGTCGGTGAGTCCTGAGCCCGGGGGACACCTGTACTGATCCGGTCGATCGCAGTCGTCAGAGTTGAGTCGAACACTGACGCCGGGAATCTTCCGACAAGCGTCCTTCTCGCAGACATTTTCCTCGTCCATGCAATCGTCGCTGTAATCACCATCAGCATCCGAACAGCCTTACCTTACACACTGATCACTGGCCGGGAAGTGGGACCACGAAACTGGACGCAGGAGCACAAAAGCGTTTGGGACGGTCCCGCATCAAAGGCTACGGGCCACGCCCCCAGGGCCGCGCGCGATTGGCCCGTGCCGCAATCGTACCACCGGCCAGCGCTTAGGCGAGCTCGCGAAGTCGAACCGCAGGCCATTGCGCA
>Ga0066187_1000618_pt1 | contig 11652 bp, 10 predicted proteins | sample WorMetexBAHAMAS1_FD_58706 | JGI IMG/M metagenome (GOLD analysis project Ga0066187, IMG submission 58706) | Marine gutless worms symbiont microbial communities from Max Planck institute for Marine Microbiology, Germany - Inanidrilus exumae... | ecosystem: Host-associated > Annelida > Digestive...
CGTCGGCGGCTGGGGCCTGGAGACCGACGCCCATCACATCCTGGTTGACCCGACGACCGCCGAGACCAACCTTCCAGGCGTCTTCGCCGTCGGCGACATCGCCTATTACCGCAACAAGCGCAAACTGATCCTGACCGGATTCTCCGAGGCAGCCTTTGCGGCGCACGCCGCCTACGGTTACGCGTTTCCCGGCCGGGAGCTGCATTTCGAACATTCGACAAGCAAGGGCCTACCGACAGGGACGGCCTCGCCAACCAAGGACGGATGACCATGACCATCGACGTCGCCAAGGCCCGGGCCGAGACCCCCGGCGCGGAGAACGTAGTGCATTTCAACAATGCCGGCGCCGCCCTGATGCCCGAACCGGTGATCTCGGCGCTCAAGGATCATATCGACCTCGAGGCTTCAATCGGCGGATACGAAGCGGCGGCCAAGACCATCGAGGCCCAGGAACGCACTTACGCCGCGGCCGCCGAACTGATCAACGCCAAGCCCCATGAGATCGCCGTCGTCGAGAACGCCACCGTCGCCTGGTGCATGGCCTTCTATGGGTTCCTCGAGACGATGCGGCCGGGCGACAAGGTCCTCACCGCCGAGGCCGAATACGCCAGCAACTACATCGCCTACCTGCAGGCGGCCAAGAGCCGCGGCATCGAGATCGTCATGGTGCCGAGCGACGAGACCGGGGCACTGTCCGTCGAGGCGCTGGAAGACCTCATCGACGAGCGGGTCAAGCTGATCTCCATCACCCACGTGCCGACCAACGGCGGACTGGTCAATCCGGCCGCCGCCATCGGCCGCGTCGCCCGGGATGCCGGCATCCCCTACCTCTTGGACGCCTGCCAATCGGTCGGCCAGATTCCGGTCGACGTCGAGGACATCGGCTGCGACATGCTCTCGGTGACCGGGCGCAAGTACCTGCGCGGCCCGCGGGGCACCGGTTTCCTCTACATGCGAGCCGCCATGCTGGATCGTTTCGAGCCGCCCATGCTCGACCTGCATTCGGCCCAGTGGACGGCGGCAGATCGATATGAACTGCGCGATGACGCCAAGCGCTTCGAGAACTGGGAGGATTCCGTCGCCGGCAAGATCGGCCTCGGCGTCGCCCTCGACTACGCCCTTGCCTGGGGCATGGGAGCGATCTCTGAGCGCATCACGCACCTCGCCGAAACGCTCCGCGACCGCCTCGCCGCCATGCCCGGCGTCACCGTGCGCGACCTCGGCCGCGAGAAATGCGGCATCGTCACCTTCACCACGGGCGGCATCACGCCGGACCAGGTCCGCGCGAGGCTGGCCGCAGAGGCCATCAACGTCACCCACTCGACCATCAACTCGACGCGGCTCGACATGGAACACCGCGGCCTCAACGCGGTGGTCAGGGCCTCCGTCCACTACTACAACACGGAATCCGAGATCGAGCATTTCATGGAGACCTTGGCCGGGCTCCAGCCGTAACAACGGTTCACATCGTTACGTTTGCGCCGGTTCCAATTGGATTGTCGGAAAACAACCCTCATGGTCTAATATCCGCACCGGAGTTGCAGCGAAGACATGACCGAAGACGATCTTAAACTGACCAACACCTACCGGCGCCTGGTCAAGGGCACCAACATCAACGAAGAGACGTTGTTGGCGACCGATTACCTCAACCATTTCAACGAGGTGATCATGATGATCGACATGGTCCCGGACATGCCCGAATGCCTGGAGGAGGCCAAGGAATGGGCGCCCAAGACCTACGCCGAACACTTCCAGGATTCGACCTTCTCCGACAAGGAACTGGCCATCATGGCCTACGAAAACGCACCCGAAAAATACCGGGTAGCGTTCGATGACGTAACCAACCAGATCAACGACAAGATCGCGTTGGGCATCGGCGAGATCGAGGCGGTGATCAACGACGGCGGCGACAGCGAGCACCTGCGTCACGTGGTCACCACCCTCGCCCAGGACGTCCAGAAACTGATGGACCGCTCGAGCGCCATCATCAACGGCGACTTCGACGAGGCCGAAGCGGAAGCCGTGACCCTCGATCAGGACGAGATCGACAAGCTGTTCGATTGAGGGGGCGGACCGTCACTTCCGTGATTATGTAGATTCCCGTCCACAATATATTCGTTTTTTCGAATATATTGTGGACGGGGCCCCTGATCCCACCTATGGTGAGTTATCCGGCCGCCCGGCGGCCGGTCCCGAAATCTCTTTCCAGCCCGGGTTGGAACCCGGTGCGACCCCAGCCGACCAAACTGGGTAATACGCGTGGAAGCGCCGCTTCCATGATCAGAGAGATTTCGGGCACAGTCCCTCTTCCCTTCATCTCTCCATTCCTGAACTGAGGGAGACATTGAATGAGGACGTACCGATGAGAAAATTCTTGATGGTTTCCGCCGCGGCCCTGACCCTCGGCGCCTTCACTGCCGACGCCCAGGCCTGGGGCGGCGGATGGCCGTGGGGCGGTGGCGGCCCGTGGAACGGCATGGGCAACGGCATCGGCAATTTCGACATGAACTTCAGCGGCCGCGGTTCCGGCCACGGCTACAATCGCGGTTACGGGTACGGCCCCTACGGCTACGGCGCCCCGTACGGTTACGGTGGGCCGATGGGCTACGGCGCGCCTTACGGCTATGGCGGCCCGATGGGTTACGGTGCCCCTTACGGCATGGGTGCCCCCTATGGTTACGGCGCCCCGCATGGCGCTTTTCCGGCCCAGCCGGCGGCTCCTGCGGCACCGCGCGCAACCCAATAAGCCGCCCTTCAAAGGGCGAGAAAAGGAGGGGCGGCCGTCAAGGTTCGCCCCTTCTTCGATTCCGCATCTTGTTTGGGCATCCAGAGTATCGAGGCGTCGCCCTAGACTGGGACCACCTCGCTCGATGTGGCCGGGCGTCTGCTTTCATCCCCATCCGCCGGCGGTGATGTCCGGAGCCGGCAGATCACCGTGGTGCCGCGGCCGGTCTGCGAGCGCACCTCGACCGAGCCGGCGTGCAGTTCGACAATGCGTTTGACCAGGGTCAGGCCGAGGCCGACGCCGCGGGTCTCGCCGGTGTCGTCGGTGGTGTTGGCCGGCGCCTCCTCGCCGCCGCGGTCGAAGGGCTCGAAGATGCGGTCGCGTTGGGGTGTCGGGATGCCGACGCCGGTATCCGATACGGTGATGACGACGTCGCTGCCGTCGCGTTTGGCCGTCAGGCCCACGGTGCCGCGGGGCGGCGTGAAGTCGACGGCATTGGCGAGCAAGTTATAGGTCATCTGCTTGACCCGGCCGCCGTCGGCGGTCATCCAGCCGATGTTGGGCGCGCAATCGAAGTCGACCTTCATCTCCTTGCGCTTGGCCTGGTCGCGGATCAGGTTGAGGGCCGAGACCATGAGGCCGTGAATATCGACCGGCTCCAGCTTCAGTTCCATCTGGCCGGCATCGATGGCGGCGATGTCGAGAATGTCGCCGACCACCGACATAAGGCTTCGCGACGTGTCGAGGATACCGCGGGCGTATTCCGCCTGGCGGCTGTTGAGGCCGCCGAAATACTCCTGGCCCAGCATGTCGGCGAAGCCGATCACCGTATTCAGCGGCGTGCGCACTTCATGGCTGACGTTGGCGATGAACTTGGATTTCATCTGGTCGGCTTCCTGGTAGGCCCGGGCCCGCTCGCGAAGGGCCCGTTCGACCCGCGCCGAATCGGTGACGTCGACGTAGGACAGCAGAACGGCGCCGTCGGGCAGCGGCACATTTGCGTAGTCGACGACCGTGTCGTTGGTCAGATGCAAGCGTCCCTCCTTTTGGGCGCGGCTGAGGAGCCGGGCGCCCAGGAGACTTTTGTGGGCGGTCCATTCCTCGTCGGACCAGTTGTCGGACCCTTCGGGGGCCGGCAACATGGCCCGCGTCAGGTCGAGGACGTCGGAAACGTGAGGGCTGTCCTTGAGCGCCACTTCGTCGATGTTCCATAAGCGCGCATAGATCGGGTTGTAGAGTTTAAGCCTCCCGTCGGACCCGAAGACAGCAACGCCTTCGTGCAGGTTGTCGAGGGTTTCCCGCTGCACGGCGCCCAATTCCTTGAAGGAGCGCTCGAGATCGAGGCGTTCGGACAGGTCCTCGTAAATGTAGATCAAGCCGCCGCCGCCCTGCGGCGCGATGCGCCGGCGGAACGTGCGGCCGTCGGGCAGGTGGATGAGATCGCTCATCGGCTCGGCGAGCGCCCGGAAACGCGCCGCTTCCTCCGCCTTGAAGGCCGGGAAGTCGGTGACCTCGGGCAGGCGTCGTTCGCCCCGCAGGCGCTCGAGGACGTCGGACAGTCTTGGTTTCTGGGCCAGCCAGGCGCGGTCGAGCGACCACAGCGCGGCGAAGGCACGGTTGAAGGATTCGAGCCGGGTCTCCTGATCGAAAATGGCGATCGCCGTCGGCACGCTGTCGAGGACGACGCCTTGAGCCACGGCGTGACGCTGCTGTTCGGCTTCTTTCTCTTCGTGTTCCGTACGGTCGACGGCGAACCCGAGGGTGCCGCCGGCCTTGGTATCCGTTTCACCCCCGATGCCGAGCGGAATCTCGGTGAATTCGTAGAGCTTGGCGTCGCCGGAGGCGTCGATCAAACGACGCTCGCTGACCGCCTCGGCGGCGGCACGGGCGCGCTCCGCCATTTCCGAGTTGGTCTCGGCCAATCCGGTCGCCGCCTTGTTGGTGAAAGCCAGGGCCAGTGACGAATCACGGAGCCAGATGGGGATCGGCATGGCGTCGAGCAAAGCCGTCAGATGCCGGTCGTCGAGGCCGGAACGGTTGTAGGTGCCGGTGCCGGCCTGCACGACCTGGGCGCGGCCGGAGACCTGGTCGGAAATGTCACGCATCCAGACGAGGTCGGCCAGCGCTTCGCCGTCCTCCGTTTCGGCGCGGCTGCCGACGGCGTGGATGATCCGGGCATCGGATTGCAGCACCAGATCGAACGGCGTTCCGTTGCCGCGCAACGCCGAACAGGCGCGCTCCAGTGCCTTCAGGGAATCCCCTTCGAACCGCACCCGGATATCGTCATAACGCGAATGGGTGCCGGCCGGCAGATTGAGCAAAACGGCCATGCGCCGGGAGATGGTGATGCCGCCCAGCGTGTGGTCCCACAGGAACAGTCCGTCCGGCGCGGCGGCGAGGATTTCCTTGCCCTTGAGCGCAACCGCCTGAAGCACTTCCCGCTCCGCTTCCAGTTCCTTGGTGCGCCGGCCCTGGTGGATCCAGCCGATGACCGCGATGACGGTGGCCGGCGCAGCAAAGGCGGCGCTGATCGCAAGCGGGTTAAAGGCGAGCGAATCCAAAGACATGCCCCCATTTAGCCATCGGCTTGAGGGACGGGCAAGCCCTGCTCACAAGATCGGGTCGCAGGCCGAAACGTCGATCCGTCCGTCGCGCGCCGTCAGCAGGCTGGCACTCGGCACCTCGTTCCAGCACGCCGTCCCCGTATCGACGGGCTCCGACAGGATCAGGCAGGCATCGCCGCCAGAGTGGATGCAGGTGTCGTCGCCGTCCCCGAGCATGCAATTCTCCGCGTAGTAGAGGCTCGGCGGCCGGTCGTCATTGGCGTAACGCAGCGCGTACAGGGTCTCGCCGTCGGTCAGTGCCGCGGTCAGCCGGAAGGGTTCCTTGATGCCGGCGCGCCCGGTGACGGCGAGAACCTTGGTCACCGTGCGCCGCAGCGCCGCCTCGGCATCCTCGTCGAGCCCGTAACTGAGGGCCAGGTAGAAGAAAATCTCGCTGTCCGTGGTGCCCTGCAGACAGGGATAGAGCGACGGTTCGATGGCCATGGCCAACTCGCGCCGGACCGTGTCGAAACCGCCGACTTGACCGTTGTGCATGAACAACCACCGGCCGTGACGGAAGGGATGGCAGTTGGCCCGATTGATGGCCGATCCGGTGGAAGCCCGCACGTGCCCGAAGAAGAGCCGCGCCTTGACCTGTTCGCAGACGTTCAGCAGGTTCTCGTCGTTCCAGGCCGGCACCACGTCGCGGAACAGGCCCGGGATACCGCGCTCGCCGTACCAGCCGATACCGAAGCCGTCGGCGTTGATGGTGGTCTTCGCCTCGTGAGCGTCGCGGCTCTGCTCGACCAGGGAATTCTCCGGCCTGACGATCAGGTGGTCGAGAAAGACGGGCGGTCCTGAATAGGCGAGCCAGCGGCACATGAGTCTGGAATATCCGAGTTAGCCGTTGTGTTCCGTAAGTCTGTCACCGTGGGCGGGCGGAGGCAAACCCCGATAGAGCAATCGGACCCAACGAAAAAGGCGGCCCCCGTTCGGGGACCGCCTTTCGCTATGCCTGGCCGGGAAACGAGTTAGTAGCGATAAGCGTCCGGTTTGTGCGGGCCGTCGACCGAAACGCCGATGTAGTCGGCCTGCCTTTGGCTCAGCGTGGTCAGGCTGACGCCGAGCTTCTCGAGGTGCAGCGCCGCCACCTTCTCATCCAGTTCCTTGGGCAGCACGTAAACCTGGTTGTCATACTTACCCGGGTTGCACCAGATATCCATCTGGGCCAGCACCTGGTTCGTAAAGGACGCCGACATGACGAAACTCGGGTGGCCGGTGGCGCAGCCCAGGTTGACCAGGCGCCCCTCGGCCAGCAGGATGATCCGCTTGCCGTCGGGCAGCTCGATCTCATCGACCTGCGGCTTGATGTTGGTCCATTTGAAATTCCGCAGTGCCTCGACCTGGATCTCCGAATCAAAGTGCCCGATGTTACAGACGATGGCCCGGTCCTTCATGGCCCGTACGTGATCGACGGTGATGACGTCAACGTTGCCGGTCGCGGTGACGAAGATGTCGGACCGGGGCGCAGCCTGCTCCATGGTCACCACCTCGAAGCCCTCCATGGAGGCTTGCAGGGCGCAGATCGGGTCGGCCTCGGTGACGAGGACCCGGCAGCCGGCGTTCCTCAAGCTATCGGCCGAACCCTTGCCGACGTCGCCGTAACCGCAGACGGTGGCCACCTTGCCGGCCATCATCGGGTCGGTGGCGCGTCTGATGGCGTCGACCAGGCTCTCGCGGCAGCCGTACTTGTTGTCGAACTTGGACTTGGTCACCGAATCGTTGACGTTGATGGCCGGGAACAGCAGCGTGCCGTTCTTGGCCATGTCGTGCAGGCGATGGACACCGGTGGTCGTCTCCTCGGTGACGCCCTTGAGGGCGCCGGCCATTCTCTTGTACCAGCCGGACTCCTCGGCGAGTTTCTTCTTGATCGAGGCGAAGAGCACTGTTTCTTCCTCGTTCCCCGGATTGTCGAGCACCGAAGGATCGTCCTCGGCCTTGAGCCCCAAGTGAACCAGCAGCGTCGCGTCGCCGCCGTCGTCGAGGATCATGTTGGCGGTCTCGCCGCCGGGCCATTCGAAGATGCGGTGCGCGTAGTCCCAGTAGTCCTCGAGCGTTTCGCCCTTGTAGGCGAAGACCGGAATCTCGGCCGCGGCGATGGCGGCGGCCGCATGGTCCTGGGTCGAATAGATGTTGCAGCTGGCCCAGCGCACCTCGGCGCCGAGCGCCGTCAGTGTCTCGATCAGCACCGCCGTCTGGATGGTCATGTGCAGCGAACCGGCGATGCGTGCGCCTTTCAGCGGCTGTGCTTCGCCGAATTCGGCGCGCAGCGCCATCAGGCCGGGCATTTCCGATTCGGCGATATCCATCTCCTTGCGGCCCCAATCGGCCAGCGAGATATCGGCGACGTAACAATCATCGAAGGGCATGAACGGGCTCCCTAAAAGTGCGTTCGAAACGGAGAAAATCGGTGGCCGGGGTTTAACAGGCAAGGCCGGGGCGGGCAAGGATGAAGGTGCTGAAATGCCCTATTCCGACAAGGCGAATTCGTCCGGGCTGGTTTGTGAAAAGTGTTGGCGCGTCGCCGGTGGCAAGCGGTCGTGGAAAGCCGTTCCGATGACGAAACCGCCGCGGCTCATCAAGGCCGCCCGATTGACGGTTTCGCCGTAAACGTCGAACCGCTTGTCATCCGGCGCACCGACGAGGCCGAAGGCGACCGGCCCCAGTTGCACCATGACGCCGAGGACACCGGGATAACCGATGTCCCAAAGCCAGGCATCGATATCCGTCTTCAGGGCCCGGAGTGCTGAAACGGCGCGGTCTGGATCGTCGGCCGGAAACAGGAACAACCCGGCATCCCCGATCGCCTTGACCAGGAGGCCGCCGCCATCGGTGACGGCCCGGCCAGTGCGGTCGAACAGCGCCGTCGCCAATTCGAGCATGTCAGCGGGCGGCCGCCCTTTGCTCCATTCGGCATAACGCGTCAGGTCGAAAAAGCCGACGACGGCCTCGGTTTGGCCCTCTTTCAGGAAGCGGCTGGCGTCCATTGAAGACTCCCCTTGCGAGCGCCCCGCAACGAAAGGAGCACCCGGCGCCGGCTGGCTCAGTGGGGCTGACCTTCCTTGCCGTGGATCAGGCGCCGGCGCAGCCAGCTCGACAGGGAATCCATGAAGACGACCAGCACGATGGTCAAGAGAATGATGTAAAGGGTGTTCTCCCAGTCCCGGGAGGTGCGAAGCGTTTCGACCAGCAGAAGGCCGATGCCGCCGGCGCCCAGCGCCCCGATCACGGTCGCCGATCGGGTGTTGGATTCCAGATAATAGAGCCCCTGCGAGATGAACACCGGCAGGATGTGCGGAATGACGCCGAAGCGGTAGGTCTGCAGCTTGTTGGCGCCGGTCGAGGTGACGCCTTCCAATTGTTTGTTGTCGATGTTCTCGAGGGCCTCCGAGAACAGCTTGCCGAGCGTGCCGGTGTCGGTGAAGGCGATGGCCAAGGCACCGGTCAGTGGTCCCAGGCCGAAGGCGCGGATGAAGATCAGCGACCAGATCAGCATGTCGATGCCGCGCAGGAAGTCGAACAGGCGGCGCACGACGAACCGGATCGGCTGCGCCGGCGTGAAGTTGCGGGCCGCGAACACGGCCAGCGGCAGGCCGACGAAAGCCGCCGTGAAAGTGCCGAGAACGGCCATCAGCAAGGTCTCGACAAGGGCGATGAAAACCTCTCGGTGCTGCCATTCGGGATTGTGCCAGAAGGTGTCGAAGGCAAGCCGCCAGTTGGCCCGTTCCGGGTCGAGCCGCTCGCCGGAAACCATCAGTTCGACAAGCCCCGAAAGCGAATAGGCGTTCAGTTCGGAGCGGAACGGGAACAGAAAGTTCTCCCAGCCGAGGAAGAAACGGTGGATCTCGATCTTGGCCTTGGTCACCTGGACGCGCCGGCTCAGGGTCGGCCGCGCCTCGAACTTGGTCTTGGCCGCCTTCAACCACTCCGGTTGCGGCCCGTCGGGCAGTTCGGTGACGATACCGTTCGGGGTCACCTTGGCGACGATGGTCCCGTATCCAGGGACGGTGAAGTCGAGCGTCTTGCCCTTGATCTCGGCGACGTAGCCCTCGCCCAGATCGACCCGGGCGTCCTTTTCGTCGCGGGTCACCCATTCGGGCGGCGTATCATAGGTGGCCGTGCGCTCGCCCTCGACGGCGACGACCAGCCGTCCCTGGCGCATGAACTTGGTGACATGGACCTTGTGGGCCACCGAGTCCGTGGCCAGCAGCAGGGCGCGTTCCGGTTGCGAGCGGGCGATCAGGTTCGGGAAATCGAGGGCGAACCAGGTATAGGCGAGATAGCTCAGCGCGGCGGCGGTGACCAGGATGCCGATCATGGCGTTGCGCCGCACCGACGAGAAGACGGCGCCCCGCATGTCGGTGATGCCGATCGAAGCGGTGGCGGCGGGCGCGCTCACGGCGCGGCCCCCAGGGGCGTGTGTTCGGAACTGACCATCATGCGCCTGAGATAAGACGACGTCTGGTCGATGACGAAGATCGAAAAGATCAAGAGCACGAACAGCGCCATGGTCTCGTCTCCGGCGCCCTTGCCCCAGCCGATGGTGCGACGCAGCTCAGAGCCGATGCCGCCGGCACCGACGAAACCGAGGATGGCCGAGGCGCGGACGTTGATCTCGAAACGCAGCATGAAATAGCTGAGATAGTTGGGCAGGACCTGCGGCAGCACGGCGAAGCGCATGCGTTGCAGCCAGTTGGCGCCGCAGGCCTTGAGACCGTCGATGGGTTTGCGGTCGATGTTCTCGTTGACCTCGGAAAACAGTTTTCCCAGCGCGCCGGAGGTATGGAAGGCAACGGCGATCATCGCCGGGACCGGGCTGGTGCCGAGCACGAAAATCAGGAACAGCGCGATGATCAGTTCCGGGAAGGCGCGCATGATGTCCATGGTCCGCCTGACCGTGGGAATGGCTGCCGGCCAGACATCGAGGCCGCGGGTGCCGAGGAAGGCCAGAACCAGGGCGCCGATGCCGCCGAGAACGGTCGCCGCGCCGGCGATGTTCAGGGTCTCGATGAGGGCTGGCAGAAAGCGGTAGAGCAGCGCGAAAAACTCGCCGCGCGACTCCCAGGCTTCGATGGCGATCTCGCCCGGGTAATCGAAGAACTTGCTGAGTCCGTTCAGAAAGCTGCCCGAATTCATGCTGTTCGACTGGCCGTATCCGGCGATCAGCACGGCGCCGACCAGCAGGACGACGAGCATCGAATAGAGCTGTCGTGTCTTCTCGTTGGCGATGATTTCCGATTTCAGGGCGTCGACCATGGGCGGGACCGAAGGGTGGACTTCAAAAAAGTACTATGAATCAAAGTAAAAAAACCGGTGGCCCCGATCGTCCGGGGCCACCGAATAAGCGTCAGGAACCGATTTGCGGCTCCGTTATTTCGACTTGCGCTTACGCGCTTCGATGATGATCTCGTAGTCGGCGTGAGAGATCGGCGCGATCGCCTTGATCTTGCCGGCCATGAAGCCGTAGGCGCATTCCGGGTCCATCGACGGCAGGCTGGCGAGATATCCGGTGACCGCCAGCTTGACGTCGGTCGGCAGGTCCTTGCGCAACACGATCGGGCCTTCCGGGATGACCTTGGAACGCCAGATCTCGGTCAGCTGGGTCATGTCGACGATGCCGGCATCGACGGCCTTGCGGAAGGCGCCGGAGTTGAAGCCGTCTTCCCAGTTGCCGAGGCCGTCGGCCCAGGTGACGCCGCCGTCGAAGTCGCCGTTGGAGACGCCGACGATGGTCTGTTCGTGACCGCCGGAAAAGACGATCTCACCGAAGTGCTTGCCGGAATCCATGGGGAAACCAGCCTGCGGGATTTCGATGGACGGGATCAGATAACCCGACGTCGAGTTCGGATCGCCGAAGGCGAACTTCTTGCCCTTCATGTCGTCGAGGTTTTTGATGTTCTTGTCGAGGCGCGCGAAGCCGATGGAGAAGTAGCCGAAGGAGCCGTCATCGTTGATCTTGGTCAGTACCGGCTCAACCGCGTCCGGGTTGGTGAGATAGGTCTTGGCATAGCCGGAGGCGCCGAGCCAGGCCATGTCCAGGTTGCCGCCCAAAAGGCCTTCGATGACACCGTTGTAGTCGGCCGGCGCATAGATCTTGGTCGTTACGCCGAGAAGTTTTTCGGTTTGGGCGCGGATGCACTCGTTCGAGCGCAGGCGGTCGGAGGCGTTTTCGCCGCCGAGGACGCCGATGCGGAATTCCTTGATCTTGTCGGCCGCAGCGGCGGGACCGGAAACGAAGGCGGCGGTGACCGCCGCTATCGCGATAAAGCTAGAGCGCATTTGAGGAACGTTGAATCAAAATTAACGGTTTTCTGATTCCCTGAC
>Ga0066187_1000619_pt1 | contig 11644 bp, 16 predicted proteins | sample WorMetexBAHAMAS1_FD_58706 | JGI IMG/M metagenome (GOLD analysis project Ga0066187, IMG submission 58706) | Marine gutless worms symbiont microbial communities from Max Planck institute for Marine Microbiology, Germany - Inanidrilus exumae... | ecosystem: Host-associated > Annelida > Digestive...
TCCTCACGCTCCTTTTCTGTTTCCGCACCGTCAACCTGGAACTCTTTACCTCAACATATTGGCTCTATAGACAGACTCTCTAGTCACCCTGCGCCAGCGCCTCTGATTCGTTTCTACGATTTTGGTGCAATCTAAATTTGTTTGTATGTATGTATGTAAGCATCAACAATTCTACACATTTTGCTGAATAATCAATGACGTTGACCTGACATCACTTTCGGTTTCTGGTTCAATTCAAATTTGGGTTTTCTCGATACAAACTCGCAGCAATCTGTAGTTGTTTGTTACTTATTTATTTATTGACGGTTGTTTATTACTGTGTGACTGTATGATCACTGCATCTGATGGTGATATTAAAAATTATTCTTATCTTATGACATTCACGCAAATGCTTTTAGAACTAAAAGTCGACTCCATATCAACCAGATGCGAATAATGAATAATGCACACTCAAATCTGAGTTGCTAACACAAACAACAACACGACTATAGTGTTTTGTATAGCACATATAATACAGAGCAGAGACCTGGTCAAAGAACACAGCGTTGATAGGCAGTAGATGATCACACTGAGCTGCATGGTATTTCACAAGGCGAGACAGGACGGTGTCACGAGACACTTTGAAACGATCATCCACCAGAAACTCCTACACAAGTTCAACCTCAGCTATCTATCTCCCGTTGTTCTGGCTGGAGAGACTGTGGGGGTAGTTTTTCATGAGGTGGACGCCATTCCAACAGCATCAAAGTACTGACCTCAACTACGAAAAATCAACCACGGGCCACATACATTGATAATCTCCTGCCAAACTCATGTGGGTGCTGATCCCTTTATGCCAGTTTGGCGATGGCAGTACCCTAGAATATTTAACAAACATTGCATAAACAAAATCAACAAGCTCTCAGTTATAACAAAGTTTTCGTTCAAACCAGAAATTCTGCTGTGAGTCATGTGAGAGAACAAAACAGATTTGCTTTTCTGAACACAAACAGAGAATGATAATTGCACTGCAGAAACACCGACAAAGACACATTTATTCATTTGTTCGCTTGCAGGTAACAGTCATTCATTCCATTCTCTCAACTACAAATTCACAAACTCGAACGTTAACTCATGCACTCGTTAACTTGCAGGTTTATTCACTCACTCATTCACACAATGTATTAATATTAGTAACGGATAATGTGAGCAAGTAAGTAAACTGTAACGAGAACGACCTTGAGCAAAACACGTCGATCAAAGACATCAGCGACATGTAACGATGAACTTTCAGAGGTCAGAGGTGAAAGGTCATAGTGACCTAGTGACCGACCCAGTTTCACGAGCCCGCCATAACTCTAGGAACCACATCATCATTGCCATCATGAACAGCAACAGCAGCATTGCATTGATGACTACAGCCGTTGAACACCAACCAATATATGACGGACAGCAATATCACAGATGAGCCGTAAATAAGTAAAGTAAACAAGACACTTGCATGGTGCCTTACAATGAGTACAATTTGCACACTGGGCCCGTTGAAACTTTGTCAATGCAGATGGCAACATCTCCCCTCACAGAAGACCATGACTGTGATACTCATCTCATCTCTAAGGCACTCAGAATGGCACGTGTTAACGAGGGATCACAGTGTTACCTGCCACCCATGAATGGAATGAGCCATCCTGCCTTTACTCCCCAGCGCACAGCATCACCACACTTCACCTCATTTCCCATCCTGCCAAGGGCAGGAGGTTGAGTTGGCCCATGTGGCTAATTACACACCACAGTATATGCCCACCTGAGAACGGTCATCAATCCCAGTACTACCCGGGCTCCACGTAGAGTAACTTCATTAATATATGCCCAACTCCGTTACTGCTTGATGTTTACTGTTCTAAAGCACCTGCTGCAGCAGCTGTCTCCGATTGCCATAGAAACCGCAGCCGTCTCCCTGCTATATTTTATCATTATAAATAATCACAACAGCAAAGTATAAGTAAAAGATCAATGGCGATTAACCCTCAGTACGATCAACAACACTAAACTGCTTCAAGCCTTACTGGCTCCAAACTGTAAATATAGTCTAGATGCCAGATCCTTAAGTCAATAGCAACAGACACATTTTTTGTATAATGTAAATTGTTCACCCTCAGCCTGCCCTGCACTGAAACATAAACGACAATTACTACAAACAGGCTTACGATAGCGTTATTCAGATGAAACTCTGGGTACTGCATGACAAGTTCAGGAAAGTGATTGGCAGCAAGTTCAGCAAGCTCCGCAAGCAGCTGGTCCTCAGTGCCGAAGAGATGACGAAGCTGTTGACGAATTGACGTCAAGTCTTTCTTCACTTCATCCACCGCATCAGCACTTACTGACACATCCTACATCACACACATGGAATTGTTTATGAATCGTCTTATGAGGTACAGTGAAAGAAATAATCAAGCCCAAGGATAAGGACTCAAAAACGCAAGACAAAAACTCAACCATCAATGTAAGGACTAAAGCCGAAGACACAACTATCAAGATAAGGATTCAACCGTCCTTCAGATATTCCAACAACAAGGAGTAAATTATCAACAAAAACCAAAAACTGCAACCTATACCATACAGCAAGGACTCTTGTCCTAGTTTAAGAAACAGGATATTCATGCTTCAGGCACTGTGAAATTGCCAGACATTTCCTTTTATGTTACCCACGTCATGCTTATACCACTACACCCGTGCTAGCAGTGTACTATAAATGTCAGTGCATATTCTACAGTAATGTTCATGACGATTTAGTAATCAACGAAATCTTAAAACAAGCAATGCAAGGCGGCCCACAATAGTCTATTAAACACCAGTATAGCCAAAGTGTGAAGTCAGCAGCAAAGAGTTCTCCCTGACCAGGGTGGCCACAATTTTTGTTTTTTTGGAGGGGGGATTCAACGATTTTTAAAGGACTTGCAACTATCTTTTCCAGATCTATTCCAGCGATGTTTTACCACGTTAGAGAATCTTTATGGCATCATATAAAATCCTTAATAGCATAAATGTAGTATTATTAACCGCAGTTACATAGCAGGTGTTGCTTCAGTAGAATCTTCGGTATTTTGTGAACTATTGTACATTGTCCAGTCCACCGAGCTTGAAATATTTTTCACATCGTGGTAACAATGATTACGAAGTACTGCAATTCAAGACCCTATTCTGTTTTCAACAACTATCCAGGTTCTGGTAAAATGGATACGTTTTTCAAGGACTTTCATGGTCATGTGGCCACCCTGCCAGACAAGACTTTGCCAAACACTTCTTAGAAATTTTCCTTACAGCTGTTAAACTCCCTAACATTTCAGGTTTTTGCACATGGAAATCAAGCATAATCCTGACACAGAAGTGGAACAACAGTAAGGACCGGCAATAAACGCCGTTGACAGCAAGTAATCAAATGCCAACAATGAGAATGTGCATGTTGTAATGAAAATACATAAAAAACACAACAGCAAGGACCTTAATACTAAAGACAAAGAACTCAAACTCTGACAGCATGGACTCAAACAAACTCAACACCAAGACTGCTTTGTAAAGCGGCCAACCTCCTGTAGATGACAGCTTGGGTGCTCAGGTGTCACATTAACTAACCTCCTGCAGATCTTGACAGTCTGCGATGCGATGACGTAGTTTTGACTTGAGTGCTGCAACACTGCTCATCACGGCATGCAGTTTATCAACAGTGTCTGGTCGCACGTCCAGCCACGGTGCAAGGTTTGTCCTCTGTTCCTGATACTGCTCGCTCAGAGACTGCAAGTGAATTATGTCGTCCAACTCCTGCTGGAGATCTCTCACGAGCGACTTCACCACACGTGATATCAGCATAAAGTCGGCGTCGCTCTGAGCCTGCAGCATTGTCATCATCATCATCATCAGCAGCAGCAGCAGCAGCAGCCAAGCATCACAGTGATAAATATTACAACCACAGTGTGTTTACCTAATATGCATATTTGCATATTCACATAATATGCCACGTCCACCCTTGTTATTCTGCCACCCGTTAGTCCGCCAAATTCACTAATCCACCAAAACCGCCACATCGCCAACCGCCAAATCGTTTTCAATAGCAACCTATTGATTTACCACTCGTTAATCCGCCAAACTACACTTTTACAGCCGTAATTATTTCCTGCTAAACTTCTGTTGAAACCCGCTGTCATTGGGAGTAAATTGACAAAACTGATAAATAAATTATATTCGAAATGGACATGCACTGTTTTTTGCCAGATCATTCAGCACCGTTTTACAACAGTAATATGATGTTGTGTGGTGCATAGGCCTATAGGCTTACTTTGTACAGACATGAACACAGTACACATCCTGCCCCACAAAAGGGCTGTTTTCGTTAATCTGCCAAATTTTCAGAAAACAAATTATGGAAAATTAACAAGGGCAGACCTGTATAGAAATCAACATCCGAGCAAATGGTTTGTTTACATCGCATAGCAACAACATTGTCAACAACGGGCATAAGTGCGCGTAACTTTAATCGATTTAACATTCTAATTTTCATCCAAAACAATTTACATGTTTTACAAAATTCATCCTAAAGTTTCTCAGCAATCTTGCTGATACAAACAATCCAAGGAAACCCATAATCTCAATGGAGGCTGTTGCAAAAAAACCCAAAAGGACAGACATAAAAAAGGAATATACAGACGCAGAAACATAAACCTCGTTCATTTTACGTATCTCGTCATCAAGTGCCAGCTGACAAACTGATATCAGATCGTCAACGTCGGGCACCGACGCTGGGTTAGTTGTCACAATAAAATCAGTGTCATCAGCCCCATCATCATCAGCAGCATTGCTCAATGACTGGTTCAGCAGCTAGAACAATCACATGAAACTATTTATGCCACTGCTTCGCCTGTGGCAACGGTTGCAAGGTATTGTGGTGAGTAAGTCTGTGTTTGTGTCTGTCTGCGAAGATATCTCCGGAACCACACACGCGATCTTTACCAAATGTTTTGTGGATGTTGCGTATGGCCGTCAACCTGCCCATGTAGCCCAATGGTCAAAGCACTCATGCACCATGTGCAGTAAAGCATATTGCACTCAGGAGCTGGGGTTCAAACCTCAGCACAGGTGTGTCTGCCTGCAAAAGAATTACTTCAAACAATTCATACGTACACAATGAACAGAGAGATAATCCCGGGCAGAAATAAGAGGGTTCAATGGTGTACTCCATAAACTGTGACTGTTGCTGACACCTTGATTAGCAGTGTCAAGCGCTTCTTAGCTGCATCGCATGAGCCAAAGCAAACAGACCCAGGCCGCAGGATGGTGCAACAAACAGTGCCAGTCAAGGCTAGGCCAGACAGAAGGCCACATCTAGAGGGGGTGAGCTAGAAATACCCAACAAGCTGTTCATCTCCTAATAACCCACCTTCCCCATAGGTCAACTCAGCCTTGCATTCCTCCGTGGTCGCTAAATCGTGTACCTGCTTCGGCTGGGGTAAAAAGGCGGGATTCACACCTATGCCGGGTGGCAGGTAACACTGTGTGCTCCCATATGGCATATGAGTGAAAGCTAAATTGATGCTAACTGCTATACACTGTTTACTTACTCACTTACTTTACTCACGCACATATCTGCACACAACTACAAATTCCCCTCCTCTCCCTGGGCTAGTGTACTGGACCATTACACAGTCTCAGTGCTCATGTCCAGAAGTAGGCTGGACCTCTACCCACAGAGGCTGGCCAAACCTCTGCTGGATGCTGGACTTGTCCAGCACCTCTTGATTCATTCTACTAAATGATTATGGAGCTTCATCAAATTTCATTACGTACTTACTTACAATAAAAAAAGAAAGAAAGCCTATGGCCGTGGTCAGCCCTTCTCCTGTATGGTGACAAAATCCAGAGAGTGAGGGGCAATTTTGGAGAGTTTCTTCCCCATTGACAATGCTTGTGCAGCATAGCATTTGGGACCCGTACAAAAACAGTTGAACCAATCGAGATGCCGCTTGGGATGATGAGTGGGCTTGGCCCGAGAAACAGAAGCTAACCAGTTCATCAGTAGAAGCTAGTGAATATTCTCTGTCAGTTTCATCACAATTGATCAAGCCTTTCATGATATCATGGTAACAAGATCTGTCCAGACAAATGAATAGACATAGTGGACAGACAGCCTGTAAACATAATGCTTCGCTGACATTGTCAAATTGCAAAGGCATAAAAACTGTCACATGCATGACCGCTAATTATCAGTGACAGTCATGACCTGCAACAGGATAGTCAACGCTGATGCTTACGAGTGCTAACAGGAATCAATCACAGAAAATAGCATAGTACAATAGGATGTTGTAGTTTGTCAAATGACAAAAGAAGGCAACACAGGAAGTTCTTTCTATCACGTACAATAAGTGACAAAAAAGAGCTGCTTGTGTTGCCCACCATTATAAGCAACATATTCACATCTCTAATTCTTTATCAAACACATGTTCGGTGCCGAACTTCCTTTTTGTTCTGTACTTGACCTCAAATGACCCTGAACGAAATCCAAGGTCACAGTGGTGTTAATCACCAGCTGCAGATGACGACCCTGACAGATGATGGCATCGTAGAGCCAACACATGTAACACAGAGCAGAGAAATCACAAACTGTACATAAAGTCACGTAATGTACATACACTGCGCACAGCGGTGAATGCAGACATGAGCTGACGCCGACACTCGTCAGTGTATGAACGAATGTCACAAAGAGTCGACACCTTGTCAGCCTACCAGACCACACACACATTTATCTATATACACTACTGTGATATATCCGACATCTTCTTGCTTGACTCATGACGTCTGAGAGCACGTTTTTGTGCCACAGTATACACACCCTCAAAATGGCTGCACTTACCCCACCAGCTGTACATATCTTCCACAGGCTGTTCCATTCACTGTACCTACTAGACCCATGCACAGGCTGAAATTCTTAGGTCCGGACCATTGCCCATCAGGCCCTAACCATTTGCTCTATAAATCTTCAGGCCCGGCCTGTTATAGGCCCACCTTAGACAAAACCTGGCCCGGAGTTCCATTACCAATGCAATATGCATCAAAGGAAATGTCAGCTAGGAAGGTGCATTGCATGGTAACATGGAGGGGATGCCACTGCATGCAACGTTTATAGTACAATTACAAAATATAATGTAGATTGTAGAAAGAATGATCTGATTAATGGTTTATCATTTGCAATTATAGGCCAATTCCTTCAAACTAATAACGAAAATTAGCACATTGACTGTTTGAGCCCGGCCTGGCCCAACATTGGGCCCGGCCCATTGTGATCAGCGAAATAGTAGGTCTGGCAGACCTCTAGTACCTACTCCCAGTGGCAGTATCTGTCCGTCTCACTACACCCACCCACCGGCACTATCCACTCCACACTAGTTATACACATATCCACCGGTTCTACTGCCTGCATTGGTTGTACACATGTTCGACAGGTATTATCCACCTTCCCTTCACTGGTAGTGCTAACTACATCACATTATTGGTGACAGTATCCCAACAGCTGTACCAACCTTCCACTGAAATTGCTAGTTCCTTCTAATCCCACACACAAGTTGTACTGTACTTATTTGCACAAGTTACATTAATCCTCACTGACAGCTGACACTACCCCCACTGGCTGTGCCCACTCACGATAACAATCCTTACTTGTTTCAACTATCCTATCCGGTTGTACCGACCTTCCATTGGTTGTACTCGGTGAGCAGCAGTTCCAGTGACTTGCTGTCATCACTGAACTGTGGGTTGTCAGTGAACTTCAGGTAATCATCAAAGTTCGACGTTAAGGACTCCGTCGCAGCCTACACCATAAGCACATCCACGGTCATCCTCATAGTTTCGCAGCAGCCAAAAAAGAAAAACATAAAATTCAAGATAATGAAAATTATGTGATAAAATTATTGACATTATGTGAAAAAATGTGCAACACTGCGTTTATGCATGTACCTTTTTATTATCCACACATGCCGATAGGCAAAGTATGGACATATCGGTTACTGTTAGTTTTTTCTGTGTGTGTTTCCACGGTTAAGGATTTCTCCGGCAAGGATAAAGCTAGCGACATCAAATTTTGCATGGCGGTTCACCAGCGTCCTAGACAAGGACTAACACATTTTGAGGAATTTTGCTCACCAGAAGCCCAAAAATTGGACGAATCGGCACGTGGTAGCAAGAAATGCTGATAGACGCCAGTCCCCTCCACTGACGGAGCACTCACCATCAGTAGAGGGGACTGGCATCTATCGGCAATACTTGCCCTCGGCATGTGTGGATATAAGGCCGTCCCCAAAGACAAACGTAGTTGTTTTTTGTAATTTTGTGTGTGTATTTGTACGGATATAAATTTCACCACCGAGAAAAAAGTTAGTGGCGTCGAATTCTGCAAGATGGTTCATCGGCGAACTTGGCAGGGAATCTCACATTTTAGGGAACTTTGCTCCCCGAGAAGCCCAAAATCGGACTAATCTGCCAGCACATGGGCCACACAGACTGGTCTGCATACTGACCGACCAGCCCGCCAGCGGGCTGGTCCGCTGGCCCATGTGCGTGGCTGGCCAGCTGTGGCCAGTATGCTGGCCGATTCATCCAGCGCGCTGGCCACTCGTTGTATCGGCATGTGTAGATAAGATATACGGCCATCCCAGAAGATGGACGTACTTGTTCATGTTGTGTCTTAATTTATTTTTTTTTCACAGCCGTGTGAAAAGACAGAAATTGCAAGTTGGTCTTGCAGTTTCATTATTCTAGGTACAAACTGTCAGCTAACCAGTGTAAAATTCAGTTTAAAACTGAGTTTTCAATTCAGACTAAAACCAAAGGTAATCCACCTACACATTAGTTTAAAAATGAAATTTTGGGGTCTGGATAAGTGCAGTTTAAATTTTAGTTTAAAACTCAAATTTAAGCAACTTACAGTGGCTATATGCATACCCTGATATGACCCAGTCTATCATTGACTGGCATCTCCTGGACTTGCTGCAGGAAAGCGTTAATGGCAGATAAGTAGGCACAACGTGACTCATCGCGTTCAGTCACAACTGACTGACACACACACACACACACAGACATTCACTTAACAAAACTATAACAAAATATCTGTCACTGTTATCACCATTTACCACCGGCTATATATATGATAATGATTCAGCTGCTGACAATGATGTCATTCATGATACCTGATCGACACTGTCACTCTCACTGTGGCGCAGCCGCGTCTGCAGTGACTTGTATCTTTCCTCGGTCTCAGTGACTTCCTTCAGTGACGTCAAGTTGCCAAGCAACAGCCGACCAGCAGCGTCAGCAACTAGCTTTGCTGCCACGTCAACTGCCGACGTCTCAGTCGCATCATCTGTCGGGAAGCGGCGTCTGTCAACAAACATACATTGAGAAACATCATCAGTCACTATCTCAGCCTTCCAGCAAGCAGATATGATTGACTGAGTTATGGCATAATATCCCACTCCACACAAAACGGACCATTTTGGAAATGTTCTTCACAGACAATCACTCAGCTTTGTACAGATGGTTGACCGATTGACTGAGCCAAGATCTTTGGTCAGAACTGACACAAAACAGGTAATTTCAGAGACATCCTTCCCAGCTAATCTCTTCGCTTAGTACCTAAAAACTAAACATAAAACAACAAAAGCAAGAATGCATCCGTAACAAAATATACTATAACACAAAAATAGACACAAAAATAAAGCCAGGTGTCATTGCCACTTGTGACCTCTGGCCTAGAAATGGACTGGGCCTGTTCTAAAAAAAGTAAATAAGTAAGGAAATAAGCAAGCCAGTATGAAAGAAGTAAGTAAATAATTTACAGTGTCAGAACAAATGAATCAGGGCACAATACAACCCCGAAGCCCATACAAGGCTTGTACAGATGAAACGGTGTACTAAATATTAACACAACACAACAACAGTCACATACCTGAGCAGCATAACGTTGTTGAGTGCGGCTTGAACACTTGACATCTGTCTGTTAAACGTCTTGTTAACTAACACATCTTTCTCTTTAGATAGCTCATCTCTCTCCACACATGCATCTGAGAACTTCCGCTCCAGCTCCTACACAGACAACTAAACGTGGACATACACGTGATGTCAGGAAGGAACGTTTTTAGCCGAGCGTTCACGTTTAATGACTCTCCAGTGTTCTGCTCAGACTAACTACTGGAATGCACCTTCATTACCATGCCAGCAGTGAGTATGGCGTTCAGATGCGTCTGTCTGTTTGTATGCGCTCTAAAAGGAAAATGACTTGAGCTATCAGCACCAAACTTGGTACATGTATACTCTATGGCAGTCGCTCGGCATGCACTGACCCAGAGGTCAATAGGTAAAGGTCAAGGTCACATGGTTACAAAAACCATCACGGTGCATGGTTGCTAGTGACCATAGCTTATATCCCATAACCCTGTGCTGTGCTACCTGCAGCAGTTGCTGGCGTGGGTCTGCATGTCGATACGATTGCCTATGTTTGCTAGTTCAATATGTGATAGGCAGATGATTACGATGCTGACAGTACATCAACAGCATCGTGTGTGGTCTGTTTCACTGCATACCTGACAGCGAGTGTGCATCACTGCCATGCTCGTCTCAGCATCTTGTGTGGTCTGCTTCATCGCTGCTTCAGTTCGCTGCAGTGCACAACGCAGCTCTTCATTCTCACTTGTCAGACGGTCTCGCTCTGCGTCACCGCCTCCAAGTCCAACACTTGACACACACACACACATCAGGTGCTTTATAATGCAACGTAGTAGAAATAGAAGTTTCTAGCCAATCAAAATTCTATTCTCGTATGAAAGACCTTGAGAACTCAATAACTCACTGGTTGTATGCAGCATTGATGCAGAGCTCATGTGGACTTGACAAACTCATCAGTCCACGACCAACACCTGATAGTGCTGTGGATGTTTCAATGGACATCAGCGGTGGTGGTACAATGGCATTAGCATTACCACAGTGACCGCCAGTCTGCCGTGCTTCACCACTAGTCTGTCTTCCCGTGCCCACTGGTCTTTGCTTCCACTGCTTCCCAGCTGCAGGCTGCGTGTCATCAGACAGCTTCATTGCAGGGATGATCTTGTTCTGCAGTTCGGGGAACAAAGTCTTCATCTCCTCCGGCGAGCACTTGACGACATATCCCAGCTGCAGCATCTTGTCACCAATGACGACGCCACCAGTATCCGCAACCACAGGCACCGCATCAGGCACTGCCGGGTACAGACAGGCGTGAACAATTTGGTCTCTCAGAACATCCATTATTCTCATACCCTAAACACACATCCTCAACTCATAGCTAATAAATAAGCAAGCAAATGTTGACACATATACAGAACATTATCAGTGAAAAACCAACACCAGCCAAACAGAAGCATTTTCACACTGCATCAAAACTGAAGCGACACAGGTGAACTGTGTAGATTACCAGACAGCGATTGATGGATTGAGTTAAGGTTTAACTTCACACTTAACATAAAATAACAGGTCACTTCGGAGACGTTCTTCCCAGCCAATCTCTCGGCTTAGTACGGAAACAAACGTAAAAAGCAAACATGCATCCGTAACAAAATATACTACAACATAAAATTAACCAAAAAAACTA
>Ga0066187_1000620_pt1 | contig 11641 bp, 11 predicted proteins | sample WorMetexBAHAMAS1_FD_58706 | JGI IMG/M metagenome (GOLD analysis project Ga0066187, IMG submission 58706) | Marine gutless worms symbiont microbial communities from Max Planck institute for Marine Microbiology, Germany - Inanidrilus exumae... | ecosystem: Host-associated > Annelida > Digestive...
TCCCATTTGCCGAAATTGTCGGGCGCCCAATTTCAAGGTGCGGCAGCTCCGAGAAGCAGACATCGAAGTCGACTTGGTCGACCTGGCCGGATTGCCCGATTTGGATTTAGGTGTAACCAGGGTCTGATTTCCGGATCTTAACCAAAGCCGACATCAGAGACGCTCGTGGCTTACGGACTAAGTCCTCCAGAAACCGACATGGCGTACGACCAATCTAACCTGCCGCAAGGGTCCTACTGGGGACATCGTGGGCGGCCCTTGCCAAGGTTTGGCGATCCCAAACACAGACTCCCCTGACATCCGTTCACCCGAAGATGTCACGCATACAGGATTGAGCCGCAAATCAAAACCTGATAAATAACCAGATAGTTATTTTATGGGGACGTATTGTGGTCGTTCGCTGGTTCAAGCGCTTTCTCGGGCGAGCCTTGGGAGTATCCATTGACACCGGTTCGACTCCACCCGTGAGGTTTTTTACCGTTATTCGTTCCGTCCGAGGATCGGAAATCAACTTCCAGATCGAAGATGAACCCGAAGGCTGTTCGATTTCCTACGGATTTCGTCGCACGTCAGAGCGCCCTTAAACCAAAACCCGGCGCATCCCCCCAAGGCAATTACCGACCGATCGGGAAATCTCTTTGATTCCGCCTAAACGACGCTCTGATGGCGCTCGATGCAGGTCTGGAGAACATCGTCTGGATCCTGTTTCCACCAATTCTGTGCCGAAAATATCTCGACCTCGCATGAACCGTCGTAACCGGCGGCTTCGACCTGTTTCCGGATTCCGCGGATGTCGATGATACCGTCGCCCATCATCCCACGGTCGAGCAACATATCCGTCGTCGGCACCAGCCAATCGCAGACGTGAAAAGCAAGAATGCGGTTGTTCCGGCCGGCTCTTTCGATCTGCGTCTCCAGATCCGGATCCCACCAAACGTGGTAGACGTCGATGGCGACACCGACCCCATCGCCCAGACGCTCGCAGATATCAAGGGCCTGGCCGAGTGTGTTCACGCAGGCGCGATCGGCAGCGTACATGGGGTGCAACGGCTCGATGGCGAGCGGCATGTCGTGGGCCCTTGCATATTCTAGTGTCGCCGCGATGCCGTCCTCGACCTGCCGGCGCGCATCGCCCAGGTCCTTGGACCCCGGTGGCATGCCGCCGACGACCAGGACCAGGCAATCGGCGCCGAGCGTCACCGCCTCGTCGACGGCGCGCAGATTGTCGTCGATGTTGGCCTGGCGCCCAGCCGCGTCGGCGGCCGGGAACATGCCGCCCCGGCAGACACCGGAAACCCGAAGCCCGGCGTCCTTGATACGCCGCGCCGCCTCGTCCAGTCCGCACGCGGCGATCTGGTCGCGCCAAGGCGCGATACCGCCGATGTCGTGGCGGGCACAGCCGTCGATGATCTGTTTCAGGTTCCACCGCTCGCGCACGGTCGCCGTGTTGAGGGACAAGTTGGATTTGTCGTTCGAAAGATCACGCATGGTTCAGCCGGCGATGCCGTTGACGGCGAGGACCGTCTTCATGCGGACCGTGGCCAACTCCGGGTCGGCAAGGAGCCCCGCCTTGTCAGCGCGGCGGAAGAGTTCTGCCAGATGTTGCAGAGAACGCGCGCTCTCCTGGCCGCCGATCATGGTGAAATGGTCCTGGTGGCCGTTGAGATAGGCCATGAAGACGACGCCCGTCTTGTAGAACCGGGTCGGCGCCTTGAAGATGTGGCGCGAAAGCGGCACCGTCGGCGCCAGGATATCGTGGTAGGCGCCCATGTCCTGGCGGGCCATGGCCTGCAGGGCGGCGCTGGCAGCCGGCGCGATGGCGTCGAAGATGCCGAGCAGCGCGTGGGAATAGCCCTCCTCGTCGCCGGCGATCAGATCCGGATAATTGAAATCATCGCCCGTATACATCAAGACGCCATCGGGCAGGCGACGGCGCATAGTGACTTCCTTCTCGTCGTCGAGCAGCGAGATCTTGATGCCGTCGACCTTTTCGGCGTTGGCCTCGATGACGGCGAGGCAGGTGTCCATGGCCGCCATGTGGTTCTCATTGCCCCAGTAGCCCTTGAGCGCCGGATCAAACATCTCGCCCAGCCAATGTAGGATTGCCGGCTCCTTGAGCTGACCGAGGATGCGGGAATAGACGGCCACGTAATCTTCAGGTGCCTTGGCGGAGGCAGCGAGCGCCCGGCTCGCCATCAGGATGATCCGCCCGCCTGCCGCTTCGACCGCTTCCGCCTGCTCCTCGTAGGCGCGGATCACGTCGTCGATGCCGAGCGACGGATCGGGAGGCAGGTGATCGGTGCCGACGCCACAGGCGATCACCGCGGTTCCGTCGAAGCCTTCCGCCGCCTGGACCGAACGCCGGATCAATTCGAGCGAGGCGTTCCAGTCGAGGCCCATGCCGCGCTGCGCCGTATCCATGGCCTCGGCGACACCGAGCCCGAGCTTCCACAAGTGGTGCCGGTAGGCGAGGGTGGCGTCCCAGTCGATGGCCGTGTCGATCCAGGGATCGCGCTCGGTCAACGGATCGTTGACGACATGGGCCGCGGCGAAGGCGATCCTGGGAAGGTCGCCCGTCCCGCCGTTGGCGTAGTCGCGGGGCTGGGAGGTGGCATAGGGTTCGAGGGCGCCGCCGGGCACCGGAAGATCGAGCTGAGCCATCAGTCAAACCATTCGTCTTGTTCATCGAAAGGGGGCACGGGGATATTGAGGATGCGCATCTTGCCGATGGCGCGATGGCGGCATCCGGGCTTGATGAGCACCGCCGTATGAGGTTTCAAGGGAACCCGATCGCCGTCCAGTTCCATCTCGCCCTCGCCTTCGAGGACAAAATAAATTTCCGTCATCGTCTTGTGATAGTGGGTCTCGGCGTCCTCGTGGATATCGGTCACGTGCAGGCTGGCGGCCCGATTGTCGGGATCGTCCGTGAAGGCGCGTCGGGCAATACCACAGGGACAGGGCACGCCTTCGACCTCATCCATGCGGGCAACGGAATAACGCTTTCCAGCCATGATCAATCCCCCATTCGGCGGCGTCTCAGGCGTCCAATGGCGGCACGTCGAACCAGCGCCGTTCCTGCCAGCTCTTGATGCCGAGTTCCGCCAGTTGCACGCCCTTGGCGCCTTCCAATAGCGTGTAGCTCCAGGGCGCGTCTTCGGTGACATGGCGGATGAACTCCTGCCACTGGACCTTGAAGCCGTTGTCGTAGACCTGGTTGTCGGGCACTTCGGCCCAGTCTTCGTAGAAGTTCATTTTCTGTGGCTCATCCGGGTTCCAGACCGGCTTCGGCGTGTTGACCCGGGCCTGCGACCAACACTTGTGAAGGCCGGCCACGGCCGAGCCGAGGGTGCCGTCGACCTGAAAGGTGACGAGATCGTCGCGGCGCACGCGCACGCACCAGGAGCTGTTGATATGGGCCACGATGCCGCCCTCCAACTGGAAGGTCGCATAGGCCGCGTCGTCGGCGTCGGCATCGTAGCGTTCACCGTTTTCGTTCCAGCGCTCGGAGATGTGGGTGGCCCCCAGGCAGCTCACCGCCTTGACCGGGGCGACGACGTTGTCCAGGACGTAGCGCCAGTGGCACAGCATGTCGGTGATGATCGACCCGCCGTCGGCTCTACGGTAGTTCCAGCTCGGTCGTTGGGCCGGCTGCCAGTTGCCCTCGAATACCCAGTAGCCGAACTCGCCGCGCACCGAAAGAATGCGGCCGAAGAACCCGGTGTCCCTGAGAGCGCGGAGCTTCAACAAACCGGGCAGCGACAGCTTGTCGTGGACGATGCCGTTTTTGGCGCCCTTTGCCTCGGCGTAACGCGCGATTTCCAACGCCTCACGGAAGCTCTCGGATGACGGTTTCTCACAATAGACGTGCTTGCCGGCATCGATCGCCTTCCTGAGCAGCCCGGCGCGCATCTGGGTCGTGCCGGCATCGAAAAAGACGGTGTCATCGCCGTTGGCGAGCGCGCCATCGAGGTCGTCTGTCCAGCGAGCGACCCCGTGCGCCTTGGCCAAGCGTTCGATCTTTTCGGCGTTGCGTCCGACCAGGATCGGATCGGGCATGACCCTGTCGCCGTTGGAAAGCACCACGCCGCCCTCGTCGCGGATGGCCAGGATCGAGCGGATAAGGTGCTGGTTCATGCCCATGCGTCCGGTGACGCCGTGCATGATCAGGCCTAAACGTTGTTCAGTCATGGTTTCCCATCTCTCCAGTTTCCCCCGCCCGTACGGGCGTTTTCATTTCGCTCATGTTGTCCCAGTCGGGCTCGACGGAAGTACCGAACCCGGCGCCGTGCAACGACGCGATCTCGAACCTACCGCCCCGGATCGCCGTACAGACGCGCCCGCCGATGCGTTCGTATAAGTCCGGATGGGCGGCCAGGAACCGGTCCTGCTCCGCATCCGTCGCGCCGGCCATGCCGTTGACGTAGTGGTGCCCGTTGCGCTCGACGTGAGGGATTCCCAGGAGCGCCACCAGTGCGAGGTCCTGTTGCACGGCGATTCCAGCCTGGCACGTCAGGTCTTCGGCACTCATGAAATAAGGGCGCCCGTCGGCGGTCGACCATTTGCGGCATCGGGCCAAGTTGATCAGCGACTTGTAGAAGCCCTTGCAGTTCTTGCTCGACACACCCGTGTAGCCCCGCCGCCGGGCCGCCGCGAAAGCCGCCAAATCGGCATCCGACTCGTCGATGATGACTGGGAAATGCTCGGCCAGACGTGCGATGTCCATCTCCAGGGCATGGTCCCGGTGGATCGGTTGTTCGACGAACAGGATCGAGGAATTAAACCGGGTCAGATCGCCTCTCGAGGCCATGGCATCGACGAGCGCCAACGTACCGTCAACGTCGCGATACTGTTCATTGCCGTCGAGGGTCACGCGATAGGGGTCGGGCGAGCGGTCGAGGACGTTGGCAATACGGGACAAACGATCGACGTCTTTTTCGACGTCACCGCCGACCTTGATCTTGAAATAGCGGTGCCCGTAGCGCGCGATGACCTCCTCCAGGGTCTCCGGAAGCCCGTCGTCCACCCGCTCGCCGGCCGCCTGATCCTGGGTCGTCAGGGGATCGACGAGGCCGACCGTATGTCGGGCGTCGAGGCTATCGAGGGGCGCCAGACCGGCCAGGAACCGATCGAAGTCGTAGCCCGCGAACTCGGGAAGGAGACGGTCCGGTGCCATGCCGGGAAGATTGGCCCGGGTGGCGGCAGCGAAACTCAAGTCTTCGAGACGGCAGACGGCGTCGAGAATTGCGCGGTCGATCAGTGCCGGTCCGAACCCGGCGACCAGAGGGTTCAGGCCCTGGGACGCACAGGTCTCGATATGGCTGTCGTAGAGATCCGCGTAATGGCCGAAAGGTGTCGCTAAACCGTTTGCGCCGACCGCCTCCGAGTAGACCGCCAGCGCCAGGCGCAGTTGGTCGAAGTTGTCCTCGTTGGTGAGGTCCGCGGACTTGTCGAACCACTTGGGCACCATCAGTTCAGCGGCCAGGCTCCATCCTTCCCGGCCGTCATCCATTTGCACGCGGGCGCGAACGAAGGCCTGCGGGGCTTCCCTCAGCGTGACGACGCCGAAACGGAACGGCAACCGGAGCCTAACGACGCGTTCCCGCCGTTCGATTTCGAGCACGCGGATCCGGGGTGCGCTCACGGCAGGCTCTCCCAGATTCCTTTGACGTAACCGAGGGCAAAGGCCGCGCAGGCGCCGCGGTCGGGCTCGTACTTGAAGGGCTCCATAGCGATGACGCCGTCGTATCCGGTATCCTTGATCGCCTGCAGGACGGGCCGGAAATCGTCGTCGCCCTGTCCGGCTGCACGGCGATTGCGGTCGTTGAACTGAATATGAGCGATATTGCCGCCGGGCATCCACTTGCGGATCGTCTCGGCGACACTCGATGCTTCGGCGCGCGCTACGGCGCCCGTGTCGATCATCGTCTTGAATGCGGGCGATCCGATCTCATCGACGATGGAGACGGCCTCTTCGATCCGGTTGATGAAGTTGGTCTCGTCTTCGGAGAGCGCCTCCAGGCAATAGGTGACCCCCCGTTCCCCGGCTCGCTCGGCGACCCGACGGAAAATCTCGACGGCGCGTGCCCGCGCCGCTTCCGGATCGTCTCCATCACCATAGGACCGTTGAGCGGGTGAACCGTGTACGAGAACCGATCCGCCCAACTCGGCACAAAGATCGACGGTGCGCAACATCACTTCGAGGGTTTCGCCACGCAGACCATCGTCGGGGTCGGTGATCGACAAACCGGCCGGTGTGACCAACAGCCAATGCAAGCCCGTGGCGACGATCCCCGCTTCGTCCAATGACTTTCGGGCCCGGGCGACATCGGTCTCGCTCATTTCTCTCGGGTCATCGCAGAGTGTGAACGGTGCGATCTCCAGGCCTTCGTAGCCGAGGGCCGCCGCGAAGGTGCACTGCTCCTCGAAAGGCCGGTTGCTGATCACTTCGTTGCAGAGCGAGAGTTTCATAGTCGCGTTGGGTTCGCTTTAAGTAACTAACTAGTTATTTATATACTATGGAGCCGCGTAACGTCAACCAAGTCTCACCCCGCCGCCAGGGATTCGACCTGGCGTAGGATTCCACACATTCCGTAGGTCTGGGTCGCGTCGCCGGCGCTCCACTGCCCCACCGAACGGACCGCGGATATATCTTCCAAATCGACCCTGTCCAGCCAGGCGGCCAGGTCCGGTGTGGTCTCGATGGTCCGGCGGTGGCAGGCGAAGAAGCGCTCCAACGAAGCCTGGTAGGCCGGCTGGTCATTGTGCCATTGGTTCATCAATTCGACATAAGCCTTGGCGGAGTGGTCGCGGCGCTCCAGCGCACCGCCCGCCCCTTTCGCGACCAGAGCCTTGAGTGTGTCGTAGCGTTCCGGGTCGGCGTCCGCCGCCTCGCCAAAAAAGATCCTGGCATCGCCCCGTTCAGCCAGACCCTGGTTGCCCATCATGGCCAGCACTTCGAGCCCGTCGTGGCTGACCGAACGGTGGAGCGTCCAAGGAGGGAACTGGACGAAGGTGCCCTTTGAAATGGGAACACTACGAAACCCGTTTTCCAGGTCGTGCAATTCGACCGCACCCTCGCCGCCGACGCCGAAATAGGCCTCGTCCGTGAGACCGTGCACGTGCGCGCACCCGGCCTTGACGCCGTCCGGGCCGGGTCCCTGGTCATACACCTGAAGCAGGGTCAGGCCGACCCCGCCGATCAATCCCGTCGTCATCTCATTGACTCCTCCCTGTGCACGGTCGCCTAGGGCGACCGATCGCCACCGGCATCCCCTCGCAATCGCCCCGCCGCCGTACGGACGACGATCACCAGCGGCGCCGTCAGCAACGCCCAGCCCCGAATGATAATCCGCCGCGTCGGACCGAAACTCATCAGCAGCGTGATCAGACAGAGCGCCATGAGGACGACGCAGATGGGCCGCGTGAAGAAGAAAAAGAAATCTCCGTCAGTGATTACCCAGGAGCGGCGGAAGCTCTTGTCGAAGATGTCTCCCAGTACGATTCCCAGGACCAACGGCGCCATCGGATACTTCATCTGCCTCAGAGCGAACCCGAAGATACCGAACAAGACCATCACCCAAACATCGAACATACGCTGCTGGATGGCGTAACTGCCGATGACACAAAGCACGAAGACGATCGGCATCAAACGCTCGCGACGGACGGAGAGCACCTTGAGCAGCAGCGGCGTGATGAGGATGCCGAGCACGAATATGGCGACCGCGGCGAACATCATCATCACCACCACTTCGTAGACGAAGGTCGGGAACTCGATCATGATCATCGGGCCCGGCCGGACCCCATGCAGCACCATGGCGGCGAGCAGAACGGCGGCCGGCGCCGAACCCGGAATACCTAGGGTCAGGACCGGGATCAGGGCACCGGGAGGCGCCGCGCTGTTGCCGGTCTCGGCCGACATCAGCCCCTCGACCGAACCCTTGCCGAATTTTTCCTTCTCTTTCGAGGCGCGGCGCGCCGCCGCATAGGATACCCAGGCCCCGATATCCTCGCCGACGCCGGGGATGACGCCGATCAAGGTGCCGAGAACACCGGACCGCGCGATCGATCGTTTGTACCGAAAGATCTGGCGAAAATCAGGGAGAACGTCCTTGAGTTTGGCGCTGGCCTCCACCACCTGGGCGCGTCGATTGTACATGACCGAAATAACTTCCGAAAATCCGAAGGCCCCGACCATGGCCGGAATCAGGTTGATGCCCGATTGCAGTTCCGTGAATCCGAAGGTGAACCGGTCGGTCATATAGAGCTTCTCCTGACCGACCATGGCGACGCCGAGCCCGAGGAATCCGGCAATCCAGCCTTTCAAAGGATCTTCGAGCGCCGTCAACTGCCCGGCGATGAGAATGCCGAAAATCGCCAACCAGAAGAACTCGTGGGTCTGAAATTCGAGCGCGTATTCAGCCAGGATCGGAGCGATGGCCGCCAGGAAGAACATGCCGATGATGGTGCCCAGGAACGATCCAGTCGTCGCCGTGCCCATGGCGGGGCCGGCCTTGCCGGCCTTGGCCAAGGGGTAGCCGTCCATGGTCGTCGCCGCGTTGGCCGGTGTCCCCGGGATGTTGAGCAGGATGGCGCTGCGGCTACCGCCATAAATGGCGCCGACGTAAAGGCATATGAGGATCATCAACGCATCGTCGTGCTCCATGCGATAAGTCAGCGTCGTAAGCAACGCAACGCCCATGGTCGCAGTCAGCCCCGGCAACATCCCGATGCAGATGCCCAGGAGCGTGCCGCCGACGACGAATAGCATCATGTAAGGGGTGGCGAACTTGACCGTCGCGGCGCCGACAAAGCCGGTCGTCGTCGCCAAGTAGTCGAAAAGTCCGCCAATCACTTCCATGGTTCCGATCCCGTCACGGCAAGGTGACGTAGAACTCCTTTTCGAACAGGTAGGTGACGATCGCCGATACCAGGACCGCCTGCACGGAAGCCGACACCATCAGCCATACGTAGGGGGCACGATGACGGGGGATGAACGCGAAGGTTTTCGACAGCGATCCGGCGAGGCCGGGGCGCGTGTTGCGCAGGCTTTGCCATCGTTTGGCGCCCAGTTCATCGGCTTGCGCCCATTCGAAACCGCAGATGAACAGGAACAGAAATAAGCCTGTCGCCACCTCGTAAGGCATTTTGAAGCCGCCAATCGACAACCCGACGAGGCCGACCGCATAGATGGAACAACCGACCGCGGCGACCATGGATCGTTTGAGCCCCATCCGTTGGTCTTCATCGAAGTCGCCGATCCCAGACAGTCGGTGGCCGCCCCGGGCGATCGATCGGACCAACAGGATCAGCGAAAAGGCGGCGATGATCGCGCCCAACAGGATCGGCACGCGGCCCGGCTCGCCGCCCGGCTCGATGTAACTGACTTCGGCCGGGCCCGGCATCGTCGTGCCGGAGGCGACCATGAAAACCCCGATGACAAAGAAGATCAGGGCAGTCAGAAAATCGGCCTTGTCCATCATTGCCTTATCACCTCCCGAACCCGTTTCTACAGCATTCCGGGCCGGTCATCGGGAAAAAAGACCGGAAAAAAAAGCGGGTGGGAATGGCTCCCACCCGCTATCCGCTTCGAACACTCAGGGAGTCAGGAGTGTCGTCATGCCCCCAAGCGGACCAGGGAGCTATTTGAGCGCCGGAATGCCGACCGTGTCCGGGCGGACCTTGGCCTTGCCGCCGGCATAGAGCTGCCACGCCATGACCTGCGTTGCCGCCAATCCGGACTTGGCCGCTGCTTCGCCCCAGTGCACCTTGACGGCTTGAGCCTTCGAAGCCGCATATTTTTTCAGGCGATCCGAGTTCTTGATCTTGGTGTCCCAGATTTTGCCCATGGTATCGACAACTTCCTGCGGGATACCCTTCGGTGCCCAGATGCCGAATAGGACGTAGGAGGTGTTGGCGTTGGGCAGGAACTTGGTGATCGAGGGCACCGTGCCGACACCCGGGATCTCAACGTCGTCAGGCGTGAACGCGGCCAAAGGCACCAGGCGCTTGGCCCGCAGCATCTCGTACTGCTCGGCGATCAACTGGGTGGTCAGTTCCGTCTCATGGGCCACGGCCGCCTTGACCGCCGGGTTGCCGCCGTCATAGGTGACCATTTTGTAGTCGCCGCCGGCCGCCGCCTTCAGGAGTTCGGCCGCCATGCCGCCCGACGAGTTGATACCGCCGGTGGCGATCGTCACGTTGCCGCTGGCATTCATCGCAGCTTTGACGTCGGCGACGGATTTCAACTTCGAGTCGGGATGGGCCGAGAGCACCATGTAGTTGGCGGTCGCCAGGTAGAGGTGCCAGTCCTGGATCTTAGCGTCGAGGGCGCCCGTGACCACGTAGGTGCCGAGATCCCAGGCTGCGCCTGCGGTCCACGTCGTGCCATCCTTCGGTGCACCCCAAGCCGCCTTGGTACCGACCGCCCCGGCACCGCCGGTCTGGTTGACGACGACGACTTTCTGACCAAGCGCCTCTTCGATGTCGCCTTGCAGTGTGCGCACCAGCTGGTCGGTCGATCCGCCGGCGCCCCACGGTACGATAATGCGAACAGGCTTGTTCGGTTTCCAGTCGGCCGATGCCGGCACGGCGAATGCCAACCCAAGAGCAGCGGTCAAACCGATGGCGAGTTTCAGTTTGTTCATAAAGATGTCCTCCTAGAAGAGTGGTTCCCTATCGCGAGTTATTATTATCTAACTGTTTAGTTACTTATGTCGAAAACACGAGTGACGGTCAAGAGAAAAGTAACCAATTGGTTATGGCCTGCGCCTAATCCTTCCGCAGGTAGCCGAGAATGACCTCCTCGATGTGTTCGAGGCGTTCCTTGAGGGCGTTTTTGGTCTTTAAGTCGCGACCGAAAATGGTCCCCAGGGTGCTGGCATTGGAAAGGTAGAAATATCCGACTGCGGCGACCGAAATGTAGAGCTGGACCGGGTCAACACCGTTCCGGAAGATCCCGGCTTCTTGGCCGCGTGCTAGGACACCCTCGATCTGGCCGACCAGCGGCGAATGCATCTTGGGGATTTTCTTCGACGACTTGATGTGAACGGCGTCGTAGAGGTTCTCGTTGTTGAGCAAGCGGATAAACTCCGGGTGCTCGAGAAAATAGGTAAAGGTATAAGCGACCAACTTGCGAACGGCTTCTGTCGGTTCCAAGTGGTCGAGATCTAATTCCCTCTCGTGGCTGCGGATCTCGGCGTAGGCCGCCTCAAGGACGGCCAGGAAAAGTTGTTTCTTGTTGCCGTAATAGTGATAGATCATCCGCTTGTTGGCGCCGGCCCGAGCGGCGATGTTGTCGACCCGGGCGCCGCCGAAGCCGCGCTCGGCAAACTCTTGGGTCGCCGCCGTAAGGATCTGCTCCGACGTCAGTTCCGGATTGCGCTTTTTCCCTACCATCGTCAATTCCGGCGGCCTTCAGCAATGATCTGTAACCAATTGGTTGCAACATCTACGACCCTGCCGGGATTTCGTCAACCGGTAAACCGCCGGGCGCCCATGACATATGTTCCGGATGCCTCAGAAACGGCGCACTAGAGCAGATTCGATTTAATCGAGGTCATATCCTGCTGCGGCAAAGTAGTTGATGTGAGGTGGTCCCACTTGTTTGGACGGTCTGACGGCTTTTCTAAGGTGTATTCCGGTT